>Ga0187892_10001224_pt1 | contig 60204 bp, 47 predicted proteins | sample MA1701073metaG_FD_139345 | JGI IMG/M metagenome (GOLD analysis project Ga0187892, IMG submission 139345) | Bio-ooze microbial communities from a basaltic lava cave in the Kipuka Kanohina Cave System on the Island of Hawaii, USA - MA170107-3 metaG ...
ACGACGAGCTAGGGAAGATGACGTGGGGCAAGGAGTTGCGATCGCACGGGGCGCTGAACCAGATCGCGTCGGAGCGCCGTGTCATCGTGCGTGCAACATGGGCGAGGGTCGGTGCCGTGCCATCGGGAACGCAACGGGAACCCGGATCGATGCCATTGGGCGCGCAACGCAACAGCGGTGGCGCGAATCGACATCCCCTCGACGAGCGCGTAAACCACGCGAGCCCGATCGGCAATCGATAGCTGATTCATGTCCATGATTATGCTTGAGCGGTCAAGCAACGTCAAGACAGGAAATCCGCTAGGGCTCTAACGTCTTGGCTGAATCAGGCTTTGGACCAGCGCGCCTTTGCGGCTTTCTTTGCGATTGCCGCTCGCTTCTTGGCCGACAGCTTCTTCGCTCGCGCCGGGCCGCCCTTTAACCCGCCGCGCCGACCGAGCGCGACCGCAGCCGGGTCCTTTCGCTTGTTCTTGGGCGTGGGCTCCTCGGGCTGCGGCTCGCCGGTCGCTACCGAGAGGCGCTTTACGATATCGGCCGCGATTTCATTCACGTCCGGCTTTCGGGGCTTTCTTGAGCGCTTAGGCATGGCCCGATGATACCACGTCGATCGTAGGCTCGACATCAAGCACGTCATTGACGGTTAGGCCCACGGATAGGTCGTAGAGCTTCTTCGCCGCACAAGTAAGGCGATCTTTGTGGCTCTCTTCTCGGAACATCGGACCAGGCAAGTACGCATCGCCAATCAGGCGCGCCGCGAGACGATTCATGCCGTCAGCGCAGTCCTGAAAAAGCTCGTGATAAACGACCGCCTTGATGACGCCACGAAAGCAAGTCCGCGCCCGGGCCAGCCAATCGAGGCATTCGGCTAGAGAAATGCTCTCCGGTGCTGAATGGGCTTCCTCAAGGACCCTGTCGAGACGCGCGCGAAAGTCGTCTAAGGCCGCAGCCTTTACTCCTGTGGCCGTGAGTTGGCTTGACTCGTCGAGCTTCGCCTGAAGCTGATCCGCCCGCGCGCGCTGCTCGTCGAACCTGTCTCGCGCCGATCGGGCGAAGTGACCGAGCGTCCACAGTCCGACGAGGCCCCAATAGTATGGCGATGCGTAAAGCTTCTGCTCGTCGGCAATTCCGAGCCACCCGAATAGGACCGGGAAGAGCGCAGGAACACCGAGAACGAACACCACGTTAATGAGAACCTGAAGAACCCCGTGGGCGGTCACCGTGAACCACCCGAGTCGAAGCAGAAGGCCGACGACGTAGGCCCACAATGGAGTTTTTCGCGTTCTGGTGCTTCCCACGCCCCGAATCCTACCGCCGCCGATGCTTGACCGCTACGGCACGGCGGGAGCGAGCCCGGACGGGAGCCAGGGTTACGGCCGTTCGTTGCGTTCGTCACGGGTCAAGCCCTCAAACTGGACCAGTACCGGTTCGTTCGCGCGATCGACCGGTCCCGCGGCGTCCTCGGACTCCGCAGGATTCTGCGGATCGTCGGCCTCTCGCCCTCGCGCTTGCACGCGTGGCGGTCGGCGCTCCGAGCCTGCGAGCTTCCAGAGCAGGCATCTTGTCCCTCGTCGTCGCCGCATCGGCTGACCGCGGAGGAGATCGCCAAGATCCGCGAGATGGTGGGCGCTTCGGGGTTTCGGGTGGGAGAGGGAGGGGCTGAAAGCTCCCCCGCACGGAGCGATCCTGCGCCTTCGAATTCTCGTCTGCCGGAGCGGCCGGGACACGTCGCCCGCCGAACGACAAAACGTCACGAGGAGGGAATCGGTTTCCGCTTCGTCTCGGGGCGACGCTTGAGACCTGCGGTTCGTGGCGCGGCCGCGCCTCCATCGATTTCGTAAGAGTGTGATCGAAGGTGACTTACGGAATCGCTCGAACGTGTCGGAGAGGACGAGCGGCGGTGGCGATCGAATGCGTGGCCCGCTGGCCCAAGAGAAAGAGTGTCGCGGGAGCACGGCGGCGGAGTCAGTTCGTTCGCGAGACCTGCGGTTCGTGGCGCGCGCGCGCCTCCATCGATTTCGTAAGAGTGTGATCGAAGGTGACTTACGGAATCGCTCGAACGTGTCGGAGAGGACGACCGGCGGAGGCGATCGAATGCGCGGCCCGCTGGCCCAAGAGAAAGAACGTCGAGGGAGCACGGCGGCTGGGTCGATTCGTGCGAGAGATCCGCGGTTGGCGGCCGAACATGGGCCGCGGACTAGGAAGGGCTCTGAACAGCGCTTCGGAACGGCGGAAAGACGTTCCTCGCCGAGTCGAACGAACGCAGACACGCCCCCGAGGAACGAGGAGCTCGGCCCGTCACCCGAGGCTTCGGGTCCGAGCGGGCCGGAGCGACGGGCGTCGAATGCCGGGCACCCACACGAAACCCCGAAGCGCCCGTTTTTCTTTCGAGGCTCTGATCGATGGCCCGGCGTCCTGCCCTCGTGTCCGAAAGAGCGCCAGCCGGGCCGACGCGCGGCGGCGTGCGGAGAACCCTCCCCCTCGAACCGCGCCTTCGGCCCGAAAAGCGCCGCGCGGGGACCGCAAGTTGCGGGAATCGCCTCCAACGGCCGTCCCTCTATCGACTTGAGAACGCCGTGCGGAATCGCACCCGGCCCGTCCGCCGCCGGCCCTCCCGCGCGTCGAGCCCGTTCATGGAGGATTCACCTTCTCGGAGGAGAATCGCGTCCGGGATGGGACGAAACGCGTGGCGAAATCGGCTCGACGGGAGACACGGTCGCGACCCATCATGGAGCGGCGCCATCTCGAATTTGCGAGGCACGCCACAAAGACCTGCAGGAGACAAGCCACATGGGAGCCCAGACCTCGAAGACGCGGCGCCTTTTCCCGTCCATTTTCGGAACGGTCGCTCTGCTCCTCTCGGCGCCGGCCGCGCGCGCGGACGAGCCCGTCTTCACCGACTCGTTCATGCTCAGCCATTGCACGTTCTCGACGACGGGGTCGAACGCCTACTTCGTCCTCGAGCCGGGCTACTTCCAGGTCCTCGAGGGTGAGGACGCCGGCGACCGCGTCATGGTCCGCATCACGGTTCTCCACGAGACGGTCGAGATCCGCGGCATCGCGGCCCGCGTCGTCGAGGAGCGCGAGACGCGGAACGGCGAACTGACCGAGGTCTCGCGGAACTACTTCGTCTTCTGCAACGAAACGAAGAGCGTCTTCTGCGCCGGCGAGAGCGTCGACTTCTACGAGGACGGAGTGGTCGTGGGCCACGAGGGGACCTGGCTCGCCGGGGCGGCGGGCGCCCGCGGCGGCCTCCAGATGCCCGGCCTTCCGCTCGTCGGAGCGCGCTATTACCAGGAAAACGCGCCCGGGGTCGCGCAGGACCGCGCGGAGATCGTGAGCGTCTCGGGGACGGTCGACACGCCCGCCGGCCGGTTCGTGCGCTGCGTGGTCGTCCACGAGTCGATGGAAGAGGCGCCGGACGGCGACGACAAGATCTACGCGCCCGGCGTCGGCATCGTGAAGGACGGCAATCTCGTCCTCACGGGCTACGGATACGAGTGACCGGGTGACGGCGGTGCCGAAATGCGACTCCTCGTTGCCGAAGACGACGTCGACCTGGCCGAGCTCCTCGAGCGCGGCTTCAAGGAAGAGGGCTATGCCGTCGACGTGGCGGGCGACGGCGAGACCGCGGTCTGGCGCGCGACGGGGGTCGAGTACGACGTCCTCGTGCTCGACATCCTCCTCCCGGATTTCGACGGGATCGAGGTATTGAGGCGGGTGCGCCACGCCGGGAGGACGACTCCCGTCATCTTCCTCACGGCGCGCGACGGCCTCTTGGATCGCGTGAAGGGCCTCGACGCGGGCGCGGACGACTACCTCGTCAAGCCGTTCGCATGGGACGAGCTGGCGGCCCGCGTTCGGGCGCTCCTCCGCCGCGGGACGCCGAACGTCGACGGCGCGTTCCGCCACAAGGACATCGAGCTCGACCCCGTGCGGCGAGTGGTGCGGCTCGGCGAGGACCGCACCATCGATCTCACCTCGAAGGAGTTCGACCTCCTGCATCTCCTCATCCGCGACCCGCAGAAGGTCTTCACTCGCACGGAGATCATCGAGCACCTCTACGACGACGAGTGGGAGGGGCTGAGCAACGTCATCGACGTCTTCGTCGCCCGCGTGCGGAAGAAGCTCGAGTCGGCCGGCGCCGCGGCGTCGATCGACACGATCCGCGGCGTCGGCTACCGGATGAACGGCGATGCGAGCACATAGCCTCCGGACGACGTTCTTCGCCGGCACGCTCGTCATCGTGGTGCCGCTCGTGACCGCGTTCGCGGGGGTCGTCTACTTCCGGTCGCGGTCCGTCGCGGACGAGGCCCTCCGGCACACGCTCGAGCTGCGCGCGCGGACCGTGGCCGGCCTCCTCGAGAAGAAGGGCGCGTACTTCGAGGTCGACGATCCCCCGCCCGAGCTGCCCGAGTACGGCGAGAAGGCGTCCGGGGCGTACTTCCTCGTCCGCGAGGACGGCGGACCCGAGGTCATGCGCTCGCCCTCGCTCGGGAAGGAATCGCTTCCGGAGGCGGTCGCCGGGGCGGTCGGTTCGATCGAGTACTCCCGCGTGAACGAGGGTCCGTTCGGGGCCCCTTGCGCCGTCGCCGTCCTCTCGTTCCACGCGCGCGTCGACGAAGACGACGACCCGCCGGAGGCGGGGGATCCGGGCGACGATCCCGGCCCGGTCTTCGTCGCGCAGGTGGCGATCGACAGCCGCGACAGGGACCGCTCGCTCGCTCTCCTCGCGACGTTTCTCACGAGCTTGAGCCTCGCCTGCGTGGGCGCCGCGCTCCTCGGGGCGGCGCTCCTGAGCCGGCGCCTCCTCTCCCCGATCCGGCGGATGACCGAGGCCGCTCGCAACCTCACGCCGGCCGCGCCGGAACGGCGGCTCGAGCCGACCCACGTCGTTTCCGAGCTGGGGAGCCTCGCCGGCACGCTCAACCAGGCGTTCGACGGCCTCACCGAGGCGCTCCGGCGCCAGCAGCGCTTCACGGCGGACGCGAGCCACGAGCTGCGCACGCCCGTGTCGGTGCTCCTCAGCAACTCGGAGCTGCTCTTGAAGCGCGAACGCTCGCCCGCGGAGTACCGCGAGGGTCTCGAGCGGCAGCGCCGCGTGGCGCGGCGGATGTCGCAGATCGTCGACGGTCTCCTGCTCCTCGCCCGCGCGGACGCGGGCCACGACGATCTCGAGCGGATGCGCGTCGACCTGAACTCGATCGCGACGTCGGTGTGCGAGGAATGGCAGCCGATCGCGGAGGGCTCCGGGGTCGCGCTCGAGTGCCGGAACGGCGCGGAATCGCGCGCGGTGCTCGACGGGGACGCGACGCGCCTCCAGCAGCTCGCGGCGAACCTCGTCTCGAACGCGGTGAAGTTCACGCCCCGCGGCGGGCGCGTGAGCGTCGAGACCGGCGTCGAGGGCGGCGACGCTTTCCTCCGCGTGACGGACACCGGACCCGGCATCGCTCCGGAGCACCAGAAGCACCTCTTCGAGCGCTTCTACCGCGTCGAGAACGGCTCGCGCGGTCGGAACGGCGCGCCTCCCGGCGCGGGACTCGGACTCGCCATCGTGGCGTGGATCGTGCGCGCGCACGGAGGCACGATCGAGGTGCGGAGCCGCGAAGGCGCGGGCGCGACGTTCTTCGTCCGCCTGCCCGCGGCCCCCGCGGAGCCGGAGACGGCCGCGGAAATAATCCCGCCCGCGAATTAGCCCTGCCGTTCACTTCACGTTCAGGTGCGGTCTGCAAAATGGGGGCGGATCGTGCGACGGGCGCCCGATCGATCGGCGCCCGGGCGAAACGAGCATCGACCGACACCCTTACAACAGGAGACGAATTCATGAACATCCATCGCACGCGAAACGCGCTTCTGCTTGCGGCGCTCCTCGCCGCCGCGCTCTCCGCCCCCGCGGCCGCCCAGGGAGGCGCGCAGCCCTTCACCGACTCGTTCAATCTGAGCGGCTGCACGTTTTCCACGACCGGCGCGAACACGTACATGGTGCTCGAGCCGGGGTTCTTCCTTGAGCTCGAGGGCGAGGACGACGGCGAGGAAGTCGTTCTGCGAATCACGGTTCTCGACGAGACGATCCTCATCAAGGGCTACGAGGCCCGCATCGTCGAGGAGCGCGAGTGGAAGGACGGCGAACTCGCCGAGGTGTCCCGGAACTACTTCGCCGTGTGCGTCGAGAACAACAGCATCTTCTACGCCGGCGAGGACGTCGACTTCTACGAGGACGGCGAGATCGTCGGACACGAGGGGACGTGGCTCGCCGGCACCGACGGCGCGCGCGGCGGCCTCCAGATGCCCGGCCTGCCGCTTCTCGGCGCTCGGTACTACCAGGAGATCGCGCCGGGCGTCGCGCTCGACCGCGCCGAGGTCGTGAGCGTGACGGCGATCATGGACGTTCCCGCCGGCCGATTCGAGCGCTGCCTCGTGACGCGAGAAACGAACGAGCTCGAGCCGGGCGCCGAGGAGTTCAAGACCTACGCGCCGGGGATCGGCCTCATCCAGGACGGCCCGCTCCTCCTCACCGAGTACGGCTACGAATGACCGCCGCCGCGACGGGGCCCGGGGCCGTTTCCGTTCGACGCCCCGGGCCTCGCCCGCCCCCGTGCGATCCGCGCCGCGAGGGGAGCGAGCGTGAGCAGCGCGAGCGCGGCGATCGACGCCCAGAAGACGGGCGACGCGGGCTTGAGAAGCGAGTCGCCGAGCGTCGTGTAGGCCGCGACCCGCGGGAGGAGCCCGAGCGCCGAGGCGGCCATGAACCGGCGCAGCGGCAGCGGCGAGAGCCCCGCGCCGAAGTTGATCGCCGAGATCGGGACGAGCGGCACCGCGGAGAGCACGAACACGAGTCGCGGGCCCCATCTCCCGTCAAGGAACGCGGCGAACCGCGGGCCCATCCACCAGACGACGAGATCGCGTCCGAGGTAGCGCGCGAGCACGAAGCCGAGGACCGCTCCGAGAAGAGCGCCGAGGAGCCCGAAAACGATCCCGGCGCCGATGCCGAACACCATCCCTCCTCCCATGAAGAGCACCCACGAGGGGAAGAGGACGATCGGCCGGAGCGCGAGGACCGCGACGAACGCCGCGGGGCCGAGCGCGCCGAGCGGCTCGACCACGCGCCGGAGCGCCTCGACGAAGCCCGTAAGGCTCACCTCGATCCCGGCCCTCTCGCGCTCGTTCCAGACGACGACGGCGAGCGCCGCGATCACGGCCACGACGAGGAGCCGAAGCGCGGCGCGGAGCGCGACGCGGATGGTGCGGCGGCGGTCGCTCCCCAGGGTGGGGGTTTTCATGGCGGCGACGATCGGGGGCCGGGGCGGCGGGGCAGAGCGTCGCGCGGTCGTTTCGCGGGTCGCCGGCGGCGGCCGGGGCGGTTATACGATCGGCGGGAGCGATCCTCTTAGAGCCGCTCGGCATCGACCGAATCCCGGGCACGAGACGGGCGCGCCTCCCGCGGCCGGCGCGGGAGCGGCCGGGTCCCGGGAGAGGGCGCGCCGCGGGACGACGACGTCATCAGCGCCGGCCGGTTGAGAGTCGCGAGAGCCGCGCGTGCTTCTTCCGCATCCCGTCCTGGAACCACCGCGGAAAGGAGGCCCACCGCGACGCGATCCAGTCGACGTCGTCCCTTTCCGGATCGACGACGAGGCGGCCCTCCTCGACCAGGACGACGAGCGGCACCCGCACGACGTCGCCCCGGCACCCGAGGATCTTCGTCGCTCGGACACGATTCAGGTCCGTGCCGGACGGGACCTCCTCGCGCACCTCGATCGCGCGCACCACGGTGAAGAGGAACATCGCGAGGACGCGCACGTCCTCGTCGAAGCCCGAGAGCTCGCTCTCGAGCGTCTTCCGGAAGCGGAGCGAGCCGCGGCGGATCATCTCCTCCACCGCCGCGCGGCCGCCGGCGTGCGGCTCGAACGCGAGAGTCTCGCCCTCGAGCGCGAGCGGCAGATTGTGGCGGTCGCTCCCCTCGACGGGAAGCTCGAGGTGGTAGTGCCAGAGAACGCCCGCGAAGTCGTCGGAGACGTCGTCCCACCGGAAGACCGGCGCGCCGCCCTGCGGCTCCTCTCCGTCCGTCACACGAACCGCTCCTCTCGCGGTTTTCCGACCGGGGCGAGGAGATCGTCGTGCGTCGGCTCCCGGTCGAACGGCTCGCCGATCCACTGCTCGTAGAGCGTCCGCTGCTCGGGCGTGGGCCTCGGCACGCGACGGAAGACGTAATCGCCGCGCGGCGCCTCGCCGACCGTCGCGGTCGCGGCGTAGAGCGCGTCGCGGTGGAACGCGACGATCTCGAGCTCCGTTCCGGGCTCGCTCTCCTCGACGCGCGCGCGGAACGACGACAGCTCGGCCACGCGGAAGCCGCCGGCGGCGACGATCTCGTCTCCGGGGGAGATGCCCGCTTGCATCGCGGGCGAGCCGGAAAGGACCGTCTTCGCGCGGAGCCGGCCTCCGTCGATCGAGAGCGACATCCCGAGGAAGCCGCGCCTCTCGGGCGCGCCGCTCGGAACCGGCTCCTTCACCCATGCCGGCTCGAGCCCGAAGGGGGCGAGAGCGCGGGCGAGGTCGATCTCCTTCGTCCCCTCGATCGCGTCGCGGAAGAACGCGTCGAGCGACGCGCCCCCCGCGGCGCGCTCGGCCGCCGCCTTCACGTCGTCCGCGCCGTAGCCGCGGTATCCCGGCCTGTCGGCGGCCGCGTCGAGCGCGCGCACGACGTCGTCGAGGCTCCGGGCGCCGCGGCTCTTCTCGCGGATGAAGAGGTCGAGAAGGAGCGCGACCACCGCGCCTTTCACGTAGTAGGAGACCTGCGAGTTCCGCGAGTTCTCGTTCTGGCGGTAGAACTTGATCCACGCGTCGAACGACGCCTCGGCGAGGCTCTGCACGAAGCGGCCCGGCGTCTCGAGGACGTGCCGCGCGTCGCGCGCGAGCGCCTCGAGGAACTGGTGCCCGGTGACGAGGCCCGCGCGGCGAAGGACGACCCACTCGTAGTAAGAGGTGAACCCCTCGGCCACCCAGAGGAGGCTCGTCGTCATCTCGCGGCCGTAGTCGATCGGCACGAGGTCGCGCGGCCGGAACCTCTTCACGTTCCAGACGTGGAAGTGCTCGTGCGCGGCGAGGGCGAGGCGCCTCGCGTATTCGCCGTCGGGCCTGAAGCCGTTCCGCGGCATCTGGAGGAGGCTCGACGCCCGGTGCTCGAGTCCGCCGCCGACGCCCGGGCCGACGAGATGGACAAGGAAGACGTAGCGCCGGTAGGGCACGCGGCCGCCCATGAGATCGGCGGCCGCCTCGACGACGCGGCCGAGGTCGGCGGAGAGGCGGCGCGGATCGACGTCGCCCCGGCCCACGATCGCGAGCTCGTGGGGAACGCCGGCCGCTTCGAACGCGTGGACGGCGTGCCGCCCGGCCTCGATCGGCGAGTCGACGAGCTCCTCGTAGTCGGAGGCGCGGTAGACGAAGCCCGTCTCGCCTTCCTCGCGCTCGAGCGCCGTCGAGACCGCGTTCCAGCCCGGCGGCACTCGGAGCCTCAACGTCGCGGGCTCGCCCGTCCGGCCCGGGACGTGGAGGAAGATCGACGCGCCGTTGAGCGTCGCGTGCTCGGCGTCGAGGTAGGACGTCCGGACCGTCGGTTCGAACGCCCAGACGCGGTAGGAGACCGTGACCTCGCTCGCGCCGCCCGTCTCGACGCGCCACGCGTTCTTGGCGGTCTTCCGGAGCGCGAGCGCCTTTCCGTCCGCGCTCGCCGCGCGCACCTCCTGCACGTGCTGCGCGAACTCGCGGACGAGGTACGAGCCCGGGGTCCAGAGCGGCATCGCGAGGTCGAGCGCCGAGGCTTCGACGCCGCGGACGCGCATCGCGACCGAGACGAGATGCGACCGCCCGTCCTCGAGCGAGACCGCGTAGTCGATTCGCGGCGAAGGAGGCGCCGTCACCTCACACCCTCTCCGCCTTCTCGCGAATCTCGTCGACCTTGTGGAGCGGTCCGGCGTCGACGCCGGGGCAGAACCGCTTCAGCTCGTTCCAGGTCTTCTCGGACCTGAGCGCCGAGGTCCAGAACGGAAAAGAGCGGCACTGCGACGGGCGCACGGGATAGACCGTGCAGAGGTTATCCTCGCCGAGGAGAACGCAGCGCTTCCGGACGTCCTCCCGGAGCGAGAGCCGCATGCCGACGCGGCGGAGGTACTTCTTCCCGAACGTCTCGACCGTCATGCCGAGGTGCGCGGCGATCTTCTCGACTTCCTCCGCGGTCACCCAGACGTAGCCGGGAAACCGGCAGCAGCAATGGCCGCACCGCGTGCACTCGAAGCGGAGGCCCTTTTCTTTCCGGCGCTCGATCCAGTCGAGGTTCATGCGTGGAGACGCTCCGAGTCGCGGAGCCGGGCCGACGAGCATAACCTGGAAACGTCACTCCTCGTCGCGGAGCGTCCGGATCTCGAAGAGCGCCACCTCGGGCGGGCAGAAGAGGCGCACCTGCGGCGCGAATCGGCCCTCGAGCCCGATGCCCCGGCACACGTAGAGAGTCGTGCCGAACTCGCGGAAGAGGCCGGACGCGTAGCGCCGCGGCAGCGCGGTCAGGGTGACGAGGGCGCCGAGGCCGGGAAGGCGCACCTGGCCTCCGTGCGTGTGGCCCGCGATCACGAGGTCGGGCCTCCTCGGCCCGCTCAACCCGAGGACGACGTCCGGGCTGTGGTGGAGGAGGATCGTGAACGCCCCGGGAGGGACGCGCGCGACGGCCGCCTCGAAGTCGGGGTTCTTCCGCGTCGTGCCGACGATCCACACGTCGGTTCCGCGGATCGAGACCTTGGCGGCCGCGTTCTTCAAGTACGTGACGCCCGGCACGCGGCCGAAGAGCTCGACGCGGTGCGCCTCCTCCTCCGAGTCGCCGTCGACCGCGAAGATCCCGGACGCGGGCTTGAGGTCGCGGAGGACGCGCGCCGCGGAGGCGATCTGGTCGTCGTCCTTGAGGCCCGGAACGAGGTAGTCGCCCGTGCAGACGACGATGTCCGGCGCGAAGTCGTTCACGATCCCGGGCACGCGCGCCTCGCGCGGGCCGTAGAACGACGTCTGGAGATCGGAGACCTGGGCGATGCGGATCGGGCTCGAGGCGGGCAGGACTTTTTCAAAGCGGAGGTCGACGCGCGCCGCCTCGATGCGGTACGGCTCGACGGCGAGCGCGAACACGGCGACGGCGATCGTCGCCAAGGGGTAGAGGAGGATCGCCCGGTTCCGGTGCCACGTGCGCTCCGCGAGGCGCGACGGGAGGATGACCGCCCCCGCCCAGAAGATCGTGCCGAGCCCGAAGAAGAGGACCTGCAGCTTCGGCCAGACGGCGAGGTAGACGAGGACGCACGCGCACTCGATCGCGGCATAGACGAGCGCCTGCCACAAGATCGTGCGCAGGAAGAGTTTCCCCGTGCCGGGCGGCACCGCGGCGGCCCGCTTCGGGTCGTCCGACGCGCGGAGGACGAGCGAGGACGCGGCCCAGCCGGCGCCGAGGACGGCAAGCTGATAGGGGATGAGGGAGTAAATCATGAGGGAGGTTCGGCCGGGCGGACAGGAACGGCGCACGGCCGCCCATTTCTCTTATCGTCCGATCGCGATACGATCTTCATGGCCTTCCCGGGGCCTGCCCGACGACTCTACAGGAGGTTCTACCACCATGTCGCGACAGCCTGTCGTCGCCAGCCGGACCGCCGCCGCCTTTGCGGTCGCCGTCATCGTGTTCGTGGGTCTTCTTCCCGGAGCCGCGCGGGCGGCCAACTTCGACGTCCTCGTCGACTGTTGTTCATTCTCCCCGGCGTACCTCGAGATCCAGCAGGGCGACACCGTCACCTGGCACTGGATGGATTCGATCGGTTTTCCACACACCGCGACAAGCGGTCGTACTTCCGCACCGGCTGACAATCCAGGCGCACTCTTCGACGCGCCCCTGAACTCCGCGAGCACGACGTTCGCCTTCCAGTTCAACAACGCGGGCAACGTGCCGTACTTCTGTCGCTTTCACGAGCTCGACATGAAGGGCACGATCGTCGTCCGCTGCGCGAACCCGGACACCTCGTGCCGCGCGGGGAACGTCGACACGGGCGGAGGAGGCGCGCCGGTCGACGTCCTCTTCGTGAACGGGAGCGCGGGCACGCCCCCCGAGCGCGAGGTCATCGTGACCGCGAACACGCAGGTGGCGATCACGATCAACAAGCCCCCGGCGGGCGGGACCGGCCTCTACGTCTTCTGGATCGCCGTTCGCGAGCCGTGCGTCGGTGACGCGACGCCTGCGGTCCTCAACACGAGCGCCGGGATGCAGGCGATCGGCACGTCCTGCTTCTGCCTCCCCGTCAACAACACCGTCATGCCGGGCTCGTGCCCGTGCTCGCTCTATCGCGAGCTGGGGAGGGTCTCGAGGTCGATCCTCGGCGCTCCGACCGCGGCGGCTCTGTGCGTCCCCCACCGAGTCGCCAACCCGCGCGCGCCGACGACCTTCATGACGAGCTTCCGGCCTGGCATCTACGCCGTCTTGGGGGCGATCCTCGACCCGAACTCCGCGTCCGGGCCGAAGCCCGTCTCGCTCACGAACACCGTCGTCATCGTCGCGCGCCCGTAGGCCTGGCGCGGCCGCCCGCCGCCGCCCGCGCCGCGTCCTCGACTTTGGCCGCCGCGCGGGCGGCGCATTGTTGAGTACGATTCCGCGCATGTCGACCGGATCCGGCGGCGACGCGGCGAAGCGCCGCCTCCCGCTCCTCGTCGTCTTCCTCACGCTCGCGATCGACCTCGTCGGGTTCGGCATCGTCATGCCGCTCCTCCCGAACTTCGGCGCGCGCTACGGCGTGAGCGAGGTCGTCGTCGCGGCGCTCCTCGCGAGCTTCTCCGCGGTGCAGTTCGTGTTGGTGCCGATCTGGGGGCGGCTCTCGGACCGGATCGGGCGCCGGCCCGTCCTCCTCGTCGGCCTCGCGGGATCGTGCGCGTCGTATTTCCTCTTCGCGGTCGCGGACTCGATCGAGCTGCTCTTCGTCTCGCGCGTCCTCGCGGGCGCGTTCGGCGCGAACATCGCGACCGCGCAGGCCTACGTCGCCGACGTGCTCCCGCCGGAGAAGCGGAGCCAGGGGATGGGGATGGTCGGCGCGGCGATGGGCATCGGATTCGTGCTCGGGCCGGTCATCGGCGGCATGACCGTCGACGAGTCGCACGCGGCTCCCGGGCTCATCGCGTCGGCCCTCTCGCTCGGCGCCTTCGCGCTCGCGCTCGCGCGCCTCCCGGAGTCGCTCCGGAAGGACGCGGACGCGGCGCCTGCGGCGGAGCGCCGCGGGTGGCTCTCGCCGTCCGCGATCGCGGCGGCCGTGAAGCGGCCGGGGCTCGGGCCGCTCCTCCTCCTCGGCGTTCTCACCACGTTCTCGTGGTCGAGCCTCGAGGCGACTCTCGCGCGCTTCGGCACGCTCGCGCACCGCTTCACGCAGAAGGAGGTGAACGTCACGTTCTTCGTCCTCGCGCTCGCGCTGACGCTGATGCAGGGGATGGTCGTCCGGCGCTACGGGCCACGGATCGGAGAGCGGCGGATGCTGCTCTCGGGCGCGGCGCTCCTCTTCGCGGGGTACCTCTTCCTCCCGTTCGCGCCGCCGTGGGCGGCGCTCGTCGTCGTCCTCGTCGGGCTCGCGGCCGGGGTGGGCCTCGCGAATCCGGCGATCTCGTCGCTCGTGTCGCGGCGCGCCGGGGCGGGCGAGCAGGGCGGGACGCTCGGAATCCTCCAGTCGCTCGCGAGCCTCTGCCGCGTCGTGGGCCCGATGTGGGGCGGGACCATGCTCGAGAGCTTCGGCCCGCCGGCGCCGGCGCTCACCTCCGCCGCGATCATGCTCGCGGCGATCCTCGTCGCGGCGCTCCTCGTCCAGCCGGCGCCGGAGGCGACCGGAAGCCGGGGTTTGACGGGAGGCCCCATTCCGGGTTAGGGTGGGTTCGTCCCTCGAGAGATGGGGGCGCATCGCCTCGACCGTGGAGGTGTCCCGATGCGCTCGTCCGCCGCCGTTGCGATTCTCCTCTTCGTCGCCGGCTCTACCCTTCTGCCCGCGATTCTCTCGCGCGAGGCCGCCGCTTCAGGCGGCACGGTCGTCCTCAGGACGCGAGACACGATCAGCGGCTACTACTACAGGCTCGCCGGCACCGGCAACGACCGTTACATCTCGCTCTACCTCCCCACCGACGCGCCTCCCGGCTCGACGATCTGCGGCGCTCGCGTCCGCGAGCTCGACCAGGGCGCCATCTCATCGTCCCGGTCGCTCGCGATCGATCTCCGCGCGGAGGATCCGGCGAATCCGGGCTACCCCGATCTCACTCCGGCCGGAGTCATCGCGCCGGCGGACGCGCTGAGCCAGGGGACGTGCTCGCGGAGCAGCGCGATCCCCCGGATCGCGACGTTTAACGCCGGCCGCGGCGTTCCTTTCCCCGGAGTGGTCCATTTCCTCACGGCGCTCGAGCCCGTTCACGGCCCCGGACCGTACGATTTCTGCGGACTCCTCATCGACACGAGCGGCCCGCCCCGCGGCTTCACGATGACGTACTCCCGTGGAACGTTCCAGTCGCCGCCGTGGGACCACTTCTTCGAGGAGATCATCGCCACGCCGCCGGCCGGCGTCGTCGTCGGCGCGCGGTTCCACGGAAGGGTCCGCTTCCCGGGCGACTCCGGAAACCCGGTCGTCTTTGCGCGCCGCGCCAACGCCGCGGGCGTGACGACCGACGACGCTGTCTCGCTCACGTTCACGCTCGACAACTATACGGGTGCGCCGTTTCCGCTGACCGTCGCGATCTCCGCCTCGCTCGCTGGCCTCGTGCCCGGCGGAGGCGTGGTACCGCTCACGGCGCGGTTTCGGTCGGTCGGGTCCGGCGCGCCCGTATTGAATCCGATCGTCTTCCCTCCCGGCCGGTCGGCCGTCCTGCTCGAGGTGCCGCGCCCGCTCCCGCCGCGAGCCGAACTGGTCGCGCCGCTCAACATCCCGTTCACGCTGACGATCTCGGACCCGGCCGCGGGAGGCGCCGTCGTGGCGGCGGTCACGCAGATCCTCGGCCTCCGCGCGACGCCCGGCGAGCCGGACGACGGCGTGCCGGAGGCGCTGTACGTTGTGCAGTTCCAGGGAGAGTTCGGCGACGCCATGGCCGTGCGCTTCCGCGCCGTCGAGCTGCCGCGAACCGCCCCGTTCGCCCTGACGGGCGTCGAGGTCACGGGCGGCGAGTACGCCATGAGACCATCGCCGGGTTTCGACGCGATCGAGGTCCGGATCTCCGATCCCGTCCTCGCGAACACGCCCGATCTCTCGAGCGCTGGGCTCGTAGCCGCGATCGGCACCCTCGACGGCGTCGGCGAGATCGTGCTCGGACCGCCGCCGGCGACGCTGACCATCGACGTCCCGGACGTCCGCTTCAACCCGGCCGGCGGCGCGTTCGTGCCCGATCTCTACGCGCAGGTCCTCCTCGCGCCGGGTCCGTCGACGAGGGCGACGGGGGTCAGCGCGGACCAGGCTCCCGCGCTGACGATTCTCGGAGATTCGTTCTACTCGGCCGGCGGATCGACGCCGTACGTCCCCGATCCCACGTCGAACTTCACGATCCGTCTCCTCCTCGACGGGCGCCGCGCGACTCTGTCGGGCGAGATCCGTCAAACGAACGGGGCGCGCAAGCCGTTCGTGAGGGAGGTCGGCCGCTTCGTTCCCGTCGATCTCGACGATTTCAGATGACAGTGAGGCTCCGATGACGACCGATTCCAGGTCCGGGGGAAGACGCACGTTCGGGCGGCCGATCGCAGCGGCGCTCTGCGCGGCCGCGGCCTGCGCGCTCGTCGCGCCGCGAGCGGAGGGGACGGGAGGGTCCATCCTCCTCAAGACCGACAACGGGTTCGACGGCTACTACTACCGGCTCTCCGGGACCGGCTCGGATCTCTACATCACGGAATACCTCGCGGCCGACGCGCAGCCGCGCGCGGTCATCTGCGGCGCGCGCATCTTCGAGCTGAACCAGGGGATGCCGATTCCGGGACAGCTCACGTGCGAGCTCCGCCTCGAGGACGCGGCGAATCCGGGATACCCGGACATGACGTCCGCGGGCCTCTTCGCGTCGGCGGATTTGGGCTCGCTCGGCCCCTGCCTCACGAGCGTCGCCGCGCCGCGCATGGCCACGTTCAACGGCGGGGCGGGGGTCCCGTGGCCGAACGCGAACCACTACGTCGTCTCGACCGAGCCCCGGCACGGGCCCGGCACCCTCGACTTCTGCGGGATTCTCCTCGACACGAGCAGCCCGCCGCTGCGCGCAGCGAAGACGCGCTCGGCGGGGACGTTCGGCGTGCTCCCGTGGAACCACTTCCTCGAGGAGAACGTCGGCATGATCGCGGCGTTCTCGTTCCGCGTCCGCTACCACGGCAACCGCCGGTTCCCCGGCGACCCCGGCTCGACGGTCGTCTACGGACTGCGCGCCAACGCGGCGGGCCAGACGACCGACGACCGCGTGCGCCTCACGTTCGCCGTCGACAACAACACGGCGAGCCCCGCCACGTTCGAGCTCGAGTTCGGCGCCGATCTCACCGGTCTCGTCGTGGGCGGCGGCTTCGTGCCGCTCACGGCGCGCTTCCGGCCGGTCGGGGGCGGGGCGCCGGTCACGAACCCGGTCTCGTTCCCGCCGGGACGGACGATTCTCCGGCTCGAGATCCCGGCGGCGCTCCCGATGCGCGCGTCGCGTCTCGCGCCCCTCAACATCCCGTTCACGTTCCGCGCGGTCGACACCGCGACGCAAACGCAGCTCGCGTTCATCGTCCAGGAGCTGGGCCTCCGCGCGACGCCCGGCGAGGCGGACGACGGGAGTCCCGAGGCGTTCTTCGTCCCGCGGAGCCCCGTGATGGCGTCCGACGCGCTCGCCGTCCGGTTCCGCGGCATCGACCTGCCGCGGAGCGCTCCGTTCTCGGTGACCGGCGTCCAGCTCGCCGGCGGCGAGTTCGGCGGCTCGGGGCTTCCGGGCTTCGACGCGGTCGAGGTCCGCACGGCCGACGCCGTGCTCGCGGGCACGCCGGATCTGTCGCCCGGCGGGCTCGTCGCCGCGGTCGGGGCGGCCGACGGGGTCGGCGAAGTCGCGATGGGGCCGCCGCCGTGGTTCCGGGCGCTCGACGTGCCGGACGTCTCGTTCGACGCGCGCGGGCTGCCGTCGGGGATCGACCTCTACGGGCAGGTGCTCTTCTTGCCCGGCGACACCGCGGCGCGGGCCACGATGCTCGCGGCGGACCAGATGCCGGGGCGGACGCTCCTCTCGAACTCGTTCCTGTCGCTCGGGGGGACCGTTCCGTACGTCGCGGATCCGAACTCGAACTACGTGATCCGGCTCCTGCTCGACGGGAGGATCGGGACGCTCGAGGACGGCCGAGCGGACGGCGACGGCCGCCGCCGCCCCTTCGGCCGCGAGGTGGGCCGCTTCATCCCGATCGACCGCTTCGGCCGCTAGGGTGAAAACGGTGCCTGGCACCGATTTCGACGTGGCACCGATTTCGACGGGAGAAGTGCGGCGGCTGGTACGATTCCCGGATGGTCCGCAAGCTCGTGACGTTTCTCGTGCTCGTCGCGCTCGTCGGGTTCGTCGTCCTCACGTTCGTGATGCCGTCTCTCCCGGGGCCGGCGCTCGACCTCCTCGCCCACTGGTCGCCGCGCGCGGCGGTGCGCGGCTTCCTCGACGCGGCGAAGGCCGACGACGAGAAGCGGATGAGGGACTTCGCCACCGAGTCGTCCGAGGACTTCGCGAAATTGGCGTCGATCCTCGACGACCTCAAGGCGGACTGGAGCGTCGGCGACGACTTCGTCGAGGGCGAGATGGCTCGGGTGAAGCTGAAGCGGAGCGGGGGCGCGGGGCGCGAGGCGGTCGCGATCGTGAGGAAGGAGGAGGGGGGCTGGCGAGTCGACCTCGTCGCGACCGGGATCGAGCTCGCGAAGTCCTCTCTCGGAAAGTGAAGGTGTAGAAATCGGTGCCTGGCACCGTTTTCTACCGGGCCTCCTCGTTCGCGATCTGCCACGCGAGGTGGAACGCGATCTTCGCCGTCTTCGCCGCGCCCGAGAAGTCCATGTCCTCGCGGTACTCGTCGGACGGCCGGTGGTACCGCGACTCGAGGTACTCGCGGTAGCGCTCCTCGCCCCAGCCGTCGGGACGGCCCGCGTACCGCGTGCCCGGGTCGAGCATGAGCCCCGGCACGCCCGCGCGCGCGAACGAGAACTGGTCGCTGCGGTAGAAATGGCCCTTCTCGGGGTGCGGGTCGGGCACGATCTCGAACGACATCTCCTTCGCCGCGCGCTCGACGTTCGCGCGGAGCGTCGAGCGCTCGGCGCCGAGGAACGTGAAGTCCTTCGTCTCGCCGTCGAGCGGGATGCCGTCGAGGTTCACGACCGCGGCGATCTTTTGGAGCGGCACTGTCGGCCGCTCTGCGAAGTACGCGGAGCCCTTGAGCCCGCCCTCCTCGGCCGCCACGCCCATGAACACGATCGAGCGCCGGGGCCGGACGGGCGACCGCGAGAAGACGCGCGCGAGCTCGAGGAGGATCGCGACGCCCGACGCGTTGTCGACCGCTCCGTTGTAGATCGCGTCGCCGTTCTCGGGCTCCCCCACGCCGAGATGGTCGTAGTGCGCCGTCAAGAAGACGGTCTCCTCGCGGAGCCTCGGGTCCGAGCCCTCGAGCCGCCCGAGGACGTTCGCGGTCTCGATCCTCCGCACCTTCGACTCCAGGTGCGCGGCCGCGCGCGCGCCGAGCTCCGCCGGGACGAAGTCCTTCCGCGCCGCCTTCGCGAGGAGCCCGTCGAAGTCGTGCCCGCACCACTTGAGGAGCTCGCGCGAGAAGGCCTCGGAGAGCCACCCCGACAGCGGGAGCGCCCGCGGCGACTTCTCGTCGCGCCTCAGCTCGGGCCGCTCGCGCCCCCACGAATTCCGCACGACCTCCCAGCCGTACCCGGCGCTCGCAGGCGTGTGCACGAGGAGGCAGCCCTTCGCGCCGAGCCGTGCGGCGATCTCGTACTTGTAGGTCCAGCGGCCGTAGTACGTGAGCGCCTTCCCGCCGAAATGCTTCGGGTCCTCGCTCGGCGGGTCGTTCACGAGCATGAGGAGGATCTTCCCCGAGACGTCGAGCCCCTTGTAGTCGTCCCAACCGAGCTCGGGCGCCTGAATTCCGTACCCGACGAAGACGACCGGCGCGTAGACGTCGACCACGTCGGACTGCTCCTCGGTCCAGACGACGTAGTCCTCGAGGAAGCGGAGCGGCCGCTCGTTCGCCGCGGTCGCCACCTGGAGCGACGACTTCGCGTCGGTCGTGACGCCGACGAGCGGGACGGGCTGGAAGTAGGTCCCGTCCGATCCGGCGGGCGCGAGCGAGGCGAGCTCGAACTGCGAAGCGACGTAGCGAGCCGCGATGTCGCCTCCGCGGGCGCCGGTCCCCCGCCCTTCGAGGAGGTCGCTCGCGAGGAACTTGACGTGCGCGCGGAGGGCGCCGGTCGAGACGGTTTCCATGTGCGCGCGGACCTCCGCCGGGACGGTTTCACCGTCGGAAAGGGCGAGGGCGAAGGCGACGGCGGCGAACGCGGTGGCGGGGGTCACGGAGTCTTCCTCCTCGCTCGGCGGCGCCGACGGCTCGCACCGAAGCGCGCCTTCGGCGTCATTGCCGGTCCTCGAGCGTCTCGAGCTCCCGAAGGTGCTCGCGGATGGCGTCGTTCATGGGCTCGAGCTCGAGACCCTTCGTGAGCTCGCGGCGCGCGCCGGGGAAGTCTCCGCGCAGCATGAGCACGTAGCCCAGGTTTCCGTGCGCCGTGCCGCTCCGAGGGTCCGCCTCGATCGCCCGCTGGAACCGCTCCTCGGCGACGGCTAGGCGGCGGTCCTCCACCGCGACGAGGCCGAGCACCTGCCACGCGTCGGCCAGCGTCGGGTCGAGGCGAGCCGCCTCTTGGGCCGAGGACTCCGCGAAGCCGAACTGGCCCGACCGGTACGCGGCGTAGGCCACCGCCAGCTCCTCGGCGGCGAAGCGCTCGAGATGGAAGTCCACCTCCTTCGAGCCGGGGTGGATCGCCCTCGCGTCGAGGAACCGATCGACCGCGTCGTCCCGCCGCCCCTCGAAGAGAGCGATCTGCGCGGAGACGATCGCCTTCCGCTCCCTCTCCGCGACCGCGAGCCGCGCGGCGAGCGCCGTGGGCCCGGCTCCCGGCTCGACGGGCCCGAAGTCGACGTAGGGCGCGACCGGCTCCTTCCTCGCCGTGAGCGCCTTGAAGTTCAAGAGCGTGAGGTCGTGCGAGAAGGACCGCATCTCGCCGAATCCGACGTGCGGCAGGTCGTCGGTGTTGACCGGGGCGCCCGCGGAGAAGGCCCGGAGGCCGTCGGGACCGAGGAGGAAGCACGAGACGATCAGGGCCGGATCGCCGAGCGACACCCGGTCGAGGTCCTCTCTCACGGCCGCGTTCTCGGCCATCCTCTTCTCCAGCCGGCGCCAATCGATCCGGAGCGGCACCTTCGGGCCGAGCAGGATGCAGTAGCCGCCGATCTGCCAGAGGGTGCCGTGCTCGAACACGCCGGCGAACGTGGCGAGGATCGACTTGAGGTCGATCTCGGAGAGGCGGTGGATCGGCAGCCACTGGCAAAGGAGCCCGCCGGCGGCGAGCCGGTCGCGCGCAGTGGAGTAGAACTCGCGCGTGTAGAGCACCCACGAGTCGCTCGTCTGCGGGTGCGTCGCATCCGCGATGAGGACGTCGAAGTCGTTCGGCGCCGTGTGGAGGAAGTTCCGCCCGTCCTGGACGAGGATCGTCACCTTCGGGTTGTCGAGGACGTGGTGGTTCTCCTCCGCGAAGATCGGCGCGGCGCCGAGGACGTCGCCGCAGATCTCGGCGCACGTGATCGAGACGCCGTGCAGCGAGGCCGATCCGAGCGTGATGCCGCCGCCGAACGCGATCGTCGCGACCTCCCGCGGGTTCTCGTGCAGCAGCATGGCGAGGTGGCCGAGCAGGCGGAAGCACTGCATCGAGTAGTAGTCGGTCGGCACCTCCTCGACGCCGTTGATCGAGAGGACCTTTTTGTCCGATCCGGGGACCTCGAAGACGGAGACGGTGGCGCCGGCCCCCTCCGAGTAGTAGCGGAGGACGTGCTCGACCTCCTCGCCCGGCGCGACGCCGGCGCCGACGAACGGGCGGCTGAACACGCGTCCGACGTCGATCGGCTTGCCCGCCGCGAGGAGGAGAGCGACCCAGGCCGACGCCGAGAGGAGCCCGGCGACGAAGAAGCGCTTCCCCGGACGCGACGCGAGGACGAAGATCCCGAGGAGGACGTTGGCGGCCGAGAGCGAGAGGAGCGCGGGCCGGAACCCGACCAGAGGCACGAGGACGAAGCCCGCAACGAGCGATCCCAGGATCGCCCCCACGGTGTTCAGGACGTAGAGCCGCCCGACGCCGGACGCGGCGCGGGAGGGGTCCTGAGCGACGACGCGCGCCGCGAACGGGAAGGCCGCCCCCATCGCGTACGTCGGGACGATCGCCACGAGGAGAGCGTACGCGGCGCGGAGCGCGGTCACGGCGGCGGGGTGGACGATCGTCCCCTCTCCGGCGAGCGCCTGGCGGACCCTCTCTCCGGCGCCGGACGTGAAGAGCGGGATCGCGAGCGTCGCCGACAGGCCGATCGCGATCTCGCACACGGCGAGAGCGGCGAGCGGGTCCTTGAGGCGCGGCGCGAGCCGCGACGCGCCGAGCGAGCCGAGCGCAATGCCGAGGAGGAACGACGCGAGCATGAGCGAGAACGAGAAGATCGTGTTCCCGACCTCGAACACGAGGAGGCGCGTCCACACGACCTCGTATCCGAGCGCGAGGAATCCGGAGACGGCGAACGCGATCGTCGCGGCGCGGACCGACACTGCGGGGAAGGCCGCGGCCTCGGGCGGCGGCTTCTTCGCCTTCTTGTTCTCGGGCGACGCTTCCGGGGACGGCGCGGCCGGCGCCGCAAGCGGGGGCGCGATCGCCGCGCCGCGGGCGAGCGCAAGCGCCACCGCGGCTGCAGCGAGATTGGCCGCGATCGCGACCCACTCCGTGCTGCGGAGGCCGAGCGCGGGCAACAGGACGAACGCCGCCGCGAGCGTGCCGGCGACGGCGCCGAGCGTGTTGATGCCGTAGAGGAGGCCGGCCTCGCGCCCGACCCGCGCGGCCGGATCCGCGGCGAAGAAGCGCATGAGGACCGGGAGCGTCGCCCCCATGAGCGTGGTGGGCAGCGCCACGAGGACGAACGAGAGCCCGACCCGGACGAGGCCGACGGGCAGGGCGGCGCCGCCCGAGGCGCGATAAGCGGCAACGTGCAGCGAATCGACGACGCCGATCAGGAACGGGAAGGCGATCGCGAGGCCCGCGATTCCGGCCTCGAGGAGCGCGTACGCGCGGAGCGGGTTCCTCGCCCGGTCCCCCGTCCGGGACGCGAGGTGGGCGCCGAGCGCGAGGCCCGCCATGAACGCCGCGAGGACCGTGGCCGCCGCCGGCAGCGTGCCGCCGAAGACGAGCGTGAGGCGCCGCGTCCAGGCGACCTGATAGACGAGCCCGCAGGCGCCGGAGGCCGCGAAGAGGCAGAGGGCGACGACACGTCGCGACATCCGTTCTCCGGGCTTTCGGGTCCGCGGGCAACGTCCGAGGTGACGGCCCGATCGGCCGGGCCGCGAGGCCGCCGATTCTAGCCGGACCGGCTCCCTGGGGCGAGCCGGAGGCGGCCAACCGGCCCTTTTCCCGGCCCCCCGGCCGGATGCCCGACCGGGTTCTTTTCTTCGCGCGGGATCATCGCTTAGAATGCCCTTGGTCTGGTCTCCGACGCCGAGCGGCGCGAGCGCGCCGAGGTCATCGCAGCAGTTGCTCGAATAGCAGAGGAAAAAGTATGTCCACACACGGGAGGATTCTCGTCTCGCTGGCCGGCCTGGCGCTCGCCGCCGTCTCGGCCTCCGAGGCGAACGCCGGCGATCGGTACGCGAAGCATCACTTCGTCGTCGGCCCCGAGCTCAACGCCCGAATGGCCTGGCAGGTCGACAAGATCGTCGATCTCGACGGCGACGGCGTGACCGACTTCATGGCCGGCGCGCCCGAGGGCGACGGCAACGGGCTCAACGGGTCGGGGAAGGTCGTCATCTACTCCGGTGCCTCCGGGCGGGTGATCCGGACCCTCGAGGGCACGCTCGCCGACGGACGGATGGGCACGTCGGTCGCCGACGCGGGCGACGTGGACGGCGACGGCTTCCACGACATCGTCGCGGGAGCGCCGCGCGAAACCGAGGCCGCCCGCACGCGCTGCGGAGGCGTGTACCTCTTCTCCGGCCGGGACGGCAGCCTCCTCTTCCACGTGTTCGGCGAGTCGGCCGACGACCAGCTCGGCACGTCCGTGGCCGGCGTGGGCGACATCAACGACGACGGCGTCCCGGACGTCGCCGCCTCGGCGCCCTTCTACGACGCCGTGGGCCCCCGCTCGGGCATGGTGTACGTGCTCTCGGGCGTGAACGGGGCTCAGCTCCGCCGCCTGCCCGGCATCGCGCCGGACGACCAGGCGGGCTCTTCGATCGCCGCGATCGGCGACACCGATCGCGACGGGTTCACCGAGCTCGCGGTCGGCGCCATCCACGGGCGCTCGCTGCTCGGGGGGTTGAACGCCGCGGGCAACGTTCTCATCTTCTCGCCGCGCACGGGACGGCGCATCCTCCGCATCGACGGCACCGCGGCCGGCGACCAGATCGGCCGCGTCGTCGGCGACGCGGGCGACGTCAACGCCGACGGCACGCCCGACGTCGTGACCGGCGCTCCGAACGCCTCGCCGAACGGCCAGGCGTTCGCCGGGAGCGTTTTCGTCTACTCCGGGCGCGACGGGCGGCTCCTCCGCCGCTTCAACGGCGAGACTCAGAACGTGTCGTTCGGGAACGCCGCGGACGGCGCCGGAGACGTCGACGGCGACGGCTTCGACGACATCCTGGCCGGCGCTCCGCACACGCTCCACACGGCCTGCCCGAACGGGACCATCTACGTCTACTCCGGCGGCGATGGAAGCCTCCTTTACGACGACGACGGCCTCGAGGACGCGTTCGCGTACTCGTGCGCGGGAGCGGGCGACATCGACGGGGACAACGTGCCGGACTTCATCGTGGGGGCTCCCGACTACAACACGTTCACGTCGCCGTTCTTCTCGCTCGAGGGCGCCGTCACGGTCTACACGAGCCGCTCGATGAAGCTCCGCCGCAGCGCCGCGGTCGCCCGCCTCGGCGACACGGTGACGATGACGATCGACGCCGTGCCGGCGGACGCCGGACGCCGTTACGCCCTCCTCGTGGGGCGCAGCGCGGGCGAGGCCATCACGCCTCTCCTCTACCCGGTCGGGCCGGGCAACGCGTCGGCGCTCGACCTCGTGCCGGCGCCGACGTACTTGAAGACGGTCGCGCGGCTCACGGGCGTCCTCGACGGGAACGGAGACCGGACGATCGACCTCCCGGTGCCGTTCTTCCCGTCGCTCATCGACAAGACCTTCTTCTTCCAGCCGGTGCTGGTTCAGGCGCCCGGCCGGCAGCCGCGCGTCGTGAGGATCGGCCGGCCGAGCTCCGTGACGATCGCGCGCTGACGGACGAAGGTCTTTCCGGGAGGAGGAGGGGACGGCTCGGGACGAAGATGGCGTAGCGCGGCCGCCGCGAGGGGCCGCGCCGGTGCGTCACGAAGAGTGGGAGCCGTCCCGGCTCCCGATGACCGCGGGGGCGCCGGTTCGCGAGGGCGATTCGCGAGACCGGCGTCCCCGCCTTTTTTTCGCCGGCGGGGGGCTACATTCCCCGCAGACGCGCAAGCGCGGCCGCAGCGAACGCGAGCGTCAGGAAGAATCCGCACATGTCGGTCACCGTCGTGAGGACCGGCCCCGAGGCGAGCGCCGGGTCGAGCTTGAGCTTCCGGAGGGCGAGCGGCACGACGCCGCCGATCGTCACGGCGATCATCGTGTTGAGGCAGAGCGCCCCGCCCACCACGGCGCCCAGGACGGCGTTGCCCTTCCAGAGAAAGGCCGCGCCGGCGATGAGGAGGCCGAGCGCTATGCCGTTGAGAGCGCCGACCCCGATCTCCTTCAGCCAGACGCGGAACGCGTCGCGCGGCTCGACGAGCCCGAGCGTCAGCTCCCGGATGCTGACCGCGACGGCCTGGTTTCCCGAGCAGCCGCTCATGTCCGAGATGATCGGGAGGAACACGGCGAGCGCGATCACCGCCTGCAGCGTGTCCTGGTAGATCGCGATGACGCTCGCGGCGGCGATGTTCAGGAGGACGTTGAGGCTGAGCCATCCGAGCCGCCTTCGAGCGCGGAGAAGAAGCGGCATCCCCCGGAGCTCGTCACCGCCGACGATGCCCTGCGTCTTGAGGAAGTCCTGCTCGCTCCGTTCGCTTCTCGCCTCCTCGACCGCCGCGCGGTGGACGACTCCGAGGAGGACACCCTTCTCGTCGACCACGGGCACGCCGAAGAAAGCGTGGCCCTCGAAGCACTCGCGTAGCTCGTCGAACGTCGCGGAGTCCCGCACCGTCAGCGGATCCCGGATCATGAACGTTCCGATCCGCGCGTTCTCGGGCGCGAGGAGGAGGTCCCGGAGCCTGAGCACCCCGACGAGCCGGCGCGCGGGGCTCGTGACGTAGACGTACTGGACGTTGTAGTCGCCGACCTCCTCGGAGCGCCGGCGGAGATCTGAGATGACGGCGGCTACGGGAGCGTCCTCCGCGTACGAGAGGAACTCCGTGACCATGAGGCCGCCCGCCGAGTCGTCGGGATACTGGGACAGCGCGCGCAGCTTCTCGGCGTCGTCCGGGTTCATCGCCGCGAGGATTTCTCTCGCCTCCTCCTCGGGCAGGTCGGCGATCAGGTCCGCGCGCTCGTCGCTCGGAAGCTCCTCCACGATGCGCGCGGCGTCGTCCGGCGGCAGCCGCTCGACGATGCCGGCGGCCTGCGTGTCGGGGAGTTGATCCACGAGGTCGGCCGCGTCGTCGGGCGAGAGCGTCGTGAAGAGCCGCTCCTGGTCCTCGCTATCCAGATGAGAGACCGCGCGCGCGAACTCGTTCGCGGGGAGGTCGGCGAGGAACCGCTCGAGAACGGGAACCGGCGCCTCGCGCAGGAGCGTCCGGATCCGCTCCCAGAGCGGCGGCGGGGATTCGGCGGACATGGGCGGCCTCCGTTCGCGCGACCTGGCCTCGCGTGCGGACGTCGCGCGAGGTCTCGCGCGCTCTCTCTCGTCGATCGGGTTCTTCGGGCCTCGCCGGCCGGCCGCGGCCGGACTCGCCGCGGCGCTTTTTTCTTCCCCCGGGGCGCGCGCACGGATTCGAACCGCGCCCTCATCGTGGGGATCGGCCGTCTCGGGACGCTGGGGCCGCGTTTTTCGACAGAGGCGTCGCTCAGCTTACACGAGTCCCGCGCCGCGAGGCGCGCGCGGGCGCTTTCCGTCGCGAGTCGCGGATCCTCTCTCCGTGCCTCAAGCGGTGTCCTGGCGCCGTCGCCGGTGCCAAGTGACGATCGGGGATTCCGGTTTCTTTTCCGCGACGGAGTTCGCTTTCCGCCCTTCGGGCGTTTTTTTGGACCGACCGCCCGCCGGCGAGCCGTCGCGGCCGGATCGCGTCCGGCGAGACGGCTTCAAGGATCGTGGGCCGGCGCTCCCGCAGCGGACGCGCGTCACGACGAAGGAGAAGAGACATGTTCGGCAGAGAGACGGCGGTCGTCCTCCGGTGGATTGCCGCCGGCCTTTTCGCGGCCTCGGCCTTCTCGGCGAGCGCGCAGTGCGTCCTGCCTGACGACCTCGACGGCGGCCCGTGCTGGGGCGCGACGACGGCCGCGCTGCCGGATTTCCCGGCGCTCGCGACCACCGTTCGCAACCTCTGCTGGGGAGACTGCGCCGTCACGGCGGACCAGACGTTCGACCTCGAGATCACGTCGCCCCGCAAGGCCCGCCACAGGACCCGGGCGCCCATTCCGCTCTGCAGCTACTACGTCGCGCGGTACACGGTGAAGGACGGCGCGGGCACGGTCCTCTGGTCCGGAGCGATGCGGCTCGCGTATTCGCGAACCTGGCTCGAGACGGCCGGCGCGACCTCCTATCAGGTGTGGCGCTTTCTCGCGAACGGAGACCTGAGGCCGACCGCGGACGCGGGAGGGACGCCCTGTCCCGTTCCCGCGTGCGCGGCCGCCTTCAACAACAAGGTTCATTTCACGGGCTACGTCGACTACGCGCGACACTGCGGGACGGGCGTTTTCGAGAGCGCCGGAGCGCTCGGGCACGAGGTTGACTCCGTCACTCACGTGGCGGGCTTCACGCGATCCGGCGCGTTCCACCCGGATCGGGGATACGACTTCGTCTGGCCGGCGGAGGGTTTCACGCCGAACACGAACGTCTTCTTCGCCCGCGAAGGGTTTCCGAGCGGCCGACTCCGGCCGCTCGACTGGTCGGTGCTCCCCGCTTCGAGCGAGATCGAGATCTATGAGAGCCCGATCACGAGCAGCGGGATGCTCCACTTCGGCGAGAACGTCTGTGAAGGCGACGTGTTCCAATCGCCCTCGACGTACGGCATCTTCCTCGGGGCCACGAGCGGCGCCTGCGGCTACCAGGTGGCCAACGCGGGCGGCCTGAGGACGCTCTACTGCCGCGCGATCGGGGCCTGGAGCGATCCCGGCCGCTTCCCGGGCACGGAGACGCTCCTCTTGGTGCACGGGTACATGAGCATGGTCGATCCGTGCCGCCCGCGGAGCCGGAACGAGTTCTTCTGCGGCGTCATGACGCGCGGCGGATTCGCCGCGCGGGACATCACGCAAGCCGGGGCGGCGGGGGCGATCTCGAACAACTTCATCGATCTCGGGAACACGCTCGGTCTGCCGCCGGCGCTCGCCGTGTCGCGGAACTTCAAGTTCATCACGGACTTCATCGTGAACGTGACCTTCGTCTTCTGAGGAGGCCGGGACGGCGAGCCGGACGCGCGGCGGGAGCCGCGCGCCCGCTCGCCGTCCTCGCTCTTTCCCCGCGTGAGGGGGGAAAAAGCTCACCGGGCGCGCCGGTCTCCGCGCAGGCTCTCGATCTGCCGCTCGATCGACGCCATCCGCTCCTCCATGCGCTCGAGCCGGCGCAGGATCTCGCGGTCGGAGCGCTCCCGCTCGCCGCTCCCCCGGTCTTCGCGCGGCTCGCCCGCGCGCTCGCGCCCGTGGCGCCGGAGCTGTGACGCGAGCTCGCCGACCGACCGAGCTTTCTCCTCGTGTCCGAATCGCTCCCAGAGCGCGGCCGAGGCCGAGAGGATCTCGATCAGCGTCTCGCGGTCCGGCGCCTCGCGCCGCAGTGCGTCCATCTCCTCGCCGCGGTGACCCTCGAGGGCGAGCTCGCGCACGCGGATCGCGCGGTCGAGGAGGTCGACGGCGTCGTGCCGCTCGCCCTCGGCCAGGGCGGGCCTCGCCGAGCGGAGGATCTCGAGCTGGCGGCGGGCCTCCCGCCGCTCGCGCTCCGCGCCGTCGTTCTCGCCGCCGCGGCGTACGCGGTCGAGCGCGCGCTCGAGCACCGCGGCGAGCTCGCGGTCGCCGAGGCGCTGCGCCGCCTCGAAGCCCATCTCGAGGCCGTGGATGATGCGCTCGCGCTCGGCGCCTTCGCCCTCGTCGGCCGCGAGCGCGGGGCAAAGCGGCGCCAGGGCAAGGAGCACGATCGAGAGACCGAGGACGAGCGGTGAGCGAGAGATCATGATGGCCTCCGGAGGAAGGGTGCGGGATTCGGATCGGCGCGGGCCCCGGGGGCCGCCTTCCGGGCGGACGGCCCGGGCCGGGCCGCGCCCGCATTATCACCGGCGCCGCTCGGATTCGGCCGTGGTTTCGCCCCCTTCGTCTCGGGGGGTGGGGAGGGGAAAGGATCCCCGGCCGGCGCCGCCCGCGCGGGCTAGATCTGGCCGGCGAGAAGGCGGCAGTCGAGCGCGCCGTTCCGCATCGGGACGACGCGCGCCGGCGCGAGCCCGAGCCGGACCTCGAGGGCACGGTCTCCCGAGAGGAGTGCGTAGCGGAACCCCGCCGCACGCTCGCGGAGCGCGGCGCCGAACGCGTCGAAGAGAGGCCCGAGGTCGCGCTCGTCCAGAACGCGCTCGCCGTAGGGGAGGTTCGACGCGACGAGGCCGTTCCAGCCGCGCCGCGGCGAGAAGTCGCGCGCGTCGGCCGCCTCGATCGCGACCTTTCCCTCGAGGCCCGCCGAAAGGGCGTTCTCGAGCGCGCCGGCGACCGCAGACGGATCCGAGTCCCATCCCCGGAGGACGAGCCTCGGCGGGATCGCGGCCGCGAGGCGGGCCTCCTCGCGCATTCTCCCCCAGCGCGCCGCGTCGTGTCCCGCGAATCCTTCGAACGCGAACCGCTCGCGGAAGAGCCCGGGCGCGACGCCGCCCGCGACGAGCGCGGCCTCGACGAGGAGCGTGCCCGACCCGCAGAACGGATCGAGGAAGGGCGAGCGGCGGTCCCACTCGGAGAGGAGGACGATTCCGGCGGCGAGCGTCTCGGCGAGCGGCGCGCGCCCCTGGAACCGGCGCCAGCCGCGCTTGTGGAGCGACCCGCCCGACGTGTCCGCGAGGAGCGTGGCCCGGTCCCGGAAGAGGTGGACGTGGATCGAGAGATCGGGCGATTCCTTCGACACGGAGGGACGGGCGCCGCGGCGGGCGCGGAACGCGTCGGCCACCGCGTCCTTCACGCGCTGCTCGACGAAGAGCGTGTGGTCGAGGCGCGACTCCTTCGAGCGCGCCACGACGACGAACGTGCGGTCGGCCGAGAGATAGGGCTCCCAGTCGACCGCCGCCGCTCCGGCGTAGAGCGCGTCGGCGTCCCTCGCCTCGAAGCGCGCGAGCTTGAGGAGAACGCGCACGGCCGTCCTGAGCCAGAGGTTCGCCCGCTCCGCGTCGGCCATCGCGCCCACGAACCGGACGCCGCCCACCTGGCGCTCGACGCGCGAGAGACGGAGCGCCTGCGCCTCGCCGTGCAGGACCGCCTCGAGGCCGGGGGCGCAGGCGGCGAAGAACTCGTGTTCCACGGCGAAGGGTGTGCTCCGGGGCTGTCCGGGCCGCGCTGCGGCCGAACTCACGTCCCGCGACGAGGCCGCAAGACGAAGACTCCGCCGACGATCTCGTACTCGGGGCGGCCTCCCTCGGTGACGAGCCGCTCGCCCCGGCGCTCGAGCCGGCCGCCGGTGTCCGGAGAGACGAGCACGTCGAGGTAGTCGCGAGCGTCGACCTCCTCCTCGTCGCCCCGCGCGCCCTCCTTGGCCAGGGCGATCATGACGCGGTGGTGCCGGGACGGATTCGACGGCTCCCCGGTCGCGCGCCAGGTCGGACGGAATCGGGAGAGCAGCTCGTCGAGCGCCGCTTCCGTGAACACGACGGGCTCGCACGCGTTGGGCTTGCCGCCGATGTCGACGTGAAGATGCAAGGTGCCGGCCGGTCTCAGCACTCGGTCGAACTCGTCGACGACCCTCGGCGGATCCAGGGTGTGGTCGAGCATGTTGATCGCGAGGATCACGTCGACGCTTCCCGATCGGAAGGGCAAGCGTTCGGCCATCGCGTCGACGCAGCACACCCTCGCGATCGACGATTCGTTGAGAAGGCCCTCTTGCAGGTAGCCGAGCATGCAGCAGTCCACCATGAAAGCCAACCGGGTCGGGAGTCTCTCGACGTACGGCCTCGGGCCGCAGCCGACGTCCACGACGACCCTGTCCTCGTACGGGGTGAGGTCGCCCCGGGGCTCCGCGCCCTCCATGAACGACGGACCTTCCTCACGGGCGATCCGGATCCAGGCCTGGATCTCCTTCCGCTGCTTTCGGCGCTCCTTGCTTTCGAACATGGGAGTCTCGATCGGCCACGGGAGCGCTTCGGCTCCAGGGGGGCGCAAGAACGCGTAGGAGGAAGGTAGCACGCGGGGTGGGCGGGGTCCGCATGCGGGCGGTCGGCCCGCTCCGTCGGAGTCGGGAGCGCGGCCGCCGCGGGACGCCTTCACGTGACGGGGGTTTAGGGCTAGCATCGGCGTTGGAACGAGGCCGAAGCCGCCCTCGTCATCTTCATCATGCGAGTCACGCTATCGAAGGAATTCTCGTTCGAGGCGGCCCACCTTCTGCCCCACGCGCCGGAGGGCCACAAGTGCCGCCGCCTGCACGGGCACTCCTTCCGCGTGGAGGTCGTCCTCGCGGGCGAGGTCGACCCGGACCTGGGCTGGTTCGTCGACTACGGCGAGATCGTCTCGGTCGTGAAGCCAATCGTCGACGACTCGCTCGACCATCGCTACTTAAACGAGATCGAGGGCCTCGAGAACCCGACGTCCGAGCGCCTCGCCCGCTGGCTCTGGGAGCGGATCCGCCCGCGGCTCCCCGCGCTCGTCGAGATCGTCGTGCGCGAGACCTGCACGGTCGCGTGCCACTATCGCGGCGACTGATCGCGCGATGCCCTCGGGGTCCCTGCCGTACAGCACGTGGTGCTACGTTTGCGGGAAGGACAATCCGCTCGGACTCCGGATCGTCTTCCGCGCGGAGAGCGGCGTCGTCGTCTGCGAGTACGCGGCCGACGACGCGCGCCAGGGGTATCCGGGCCGCGTCCACGGCGGCATTCTCTCAGCGCTCCTCGACGAGACGATGGGCTGGGCGCCGGCGCTCGTGACGCGGCGGATGTGCGTCACCGCGGAGCTCGTCGTCCGGTTCGTGAAGCCGGCTCCCGCCGGGCGGCTCCTGCGCGTGACGGGCCGCTGCGTCGACGCCGGACGGAAGCTCTGCTCGACCGAAGGAGAGGTCCGCGTCGCGGAGAGCGGAGACGTCGTCGCTCGCGCCGCCGGCAAGTACGCGCCGCTGAGCGAGGCCGAGACCGCGGACGTCGATCGCCTCCTCCTCTACGACGACGAGACGCTTCGTCTATTTCGGAAGTGAAGAACTCGGGATCGAAGGTCTCGCTCGTTCGCATGAATCGAGAGCCGGCTCGGGTTCCACTCAATCGAGGAGCTGAGCAATCGATCAACGGAAGAGACGCGCGGCGGCGTCGATCCGTACGCTGCGCCGGCGACCAGGGCCGGAAGCCGTCGTCGTCGCGAGGCGCCGATTCGATCGCGAGGGAGGGAGGCGAGAGCGATCGATGGATGGGCAGCCCGCCGTATCGTCGACAATGGTCGCGGTGCCGATGACTCCACCGGGCGCCCGTCGGCGCGACGCCCGAGGATATCGATCGGCGGCGCGGCGCGATTACGGAATCATCCGGGTCGGCGCAAGGCGCAAGCAGCGCAACAGCGAGCGCCCCCTCAGGAGCGGCTCACGGACCTCTTGCAGGATCACTCCTTCCTGGTCGAGAGAGTCGAGGCTAGAATCCAGAGAAGGCACCGCACCACCAGGGCTCGAATCGCGACGACGTGATTCCCGGAGGAGGGAGTCAGGGACCCGTGACGAACGACAGGCGCCACTTGTATTTCCATGCACCGTGCTTCGATGGGGTCGTCTGCGCCGTTCTAGCGGCCGACTACGCTGAGATGTACGACGACTCGATCGCGTGGGACTATCGTGCCGTTAGCTACGAACTCAAGCCTCGCTGGCTCGCGACGCGACTTCCGCCTCGATCCGTGGTCGTCGATTTCCTCTATCATCCCGATGCCTGGCTTTGGGCCGATCACCACGCGACGAGTTTCGCGACCGAAGATGTTCAGCGCGTATTTGAGTCTCGGCGTGAGCCCTTGCATTTCTATGATCCGTGCGCAGATTCGTGCGCCGGCCTGCTCCAGCGTCGTCTCACGGCACTTGGCCATCGAAACCCCGCCTACGACGAGCACGTGGTCTGGGCGGAAAAGACGGACGCGGCGCGGTATTCCTCCGTTCACGAAGCGATCGATGCCGAAGCGCCGGCGCTGAGAATTCACGCAAGCCTGGGGGTGAACGCAGATGCTCGGTACTGCGCCTGGCTTGTGCGAGCCCTTCGAGTTAAGCCACTGGCCGAAGTCGCTCGACACGCAGAAGTGGTCGAGCGATTCCAGCAGCGACAGCTCGACACTGTCGATGGTTTGCGACGCTTCGAAAAGTCGCAGAGAATGGAGCCGGACGGGATCGTCGTGTTCGATGTTGATGACCCTCAGCTGAGCATCAATCGATACGCACCGTACGTTTTTCATCCCGACGCTCGGTATTCGATTGGAATCCTCCGCGGGCGAAACGTCGCGAAGATCTCAGCCATGCGCAATCCGTGGCGCGAGTTTCCGAGCGTCCATTTGGGCAGGATCTTCGAGAGCAAGGGAGGCGGGGGTCATCACCGTGTCGGCTCTCTCTACTTGAAGGGCGAGGACATCGCTCTCGCTCGGCAGTACTTGCAGGACATTCTCCTCCAGATCCGCGATCCGAGGGTGATCGAGCGGCGGGATGACGGGAACGACAGTCATGATCGATCGGTTCAACTTTTTTGACGTATACGGCTATCTCATCCCAGGACTCTCGCTCCTAGCTCTCTCGTTCGCTCCACTCATCGTCGTGGGCGCGCTGTCTCCAGATATTGACCTTGGCAGCGCGCTCGCCTGGGTCGTGCTCGGCTACGTCTTGGGACTCTTGCTTCACGCCGTGGCGAGGCATCTGATTCCGGCATTCAAGGTGCAGGATGGGATGGACGTCTACGATTCGATGGAAGCACTCGATTCACAGCATTGTCGTTTCGACGCCTCTACGTTGACACGGTTGCAAGCGAGCATACGAAAAGCCTTCGGATTGGAGACCGCCGGGGGCAAATCTGTGGACCTTCTCCGATCGCGAAGGGATGCATTCTATTGCTGTCGGAGTTGGCTTCTTCGCCGTAAGCTCGCTGGCTACTCGGAACAGTTCGAGGGCATGTACTCGATGTTCAGAAGCGTGTCGGCGGCGAGCTGGATGGGGTCCGCGTACGCCATCGGCTTCTTCGCTGGTACCGCCGTTCATGCGCAAGGGAACTCCGAAGGCATGACTTCGGCGATGTTTCTCCTACTGGTCGGAGTCCTCGCGGCACTCCTTGTTCAGGTTTGCTGGAAGTACGAGTGGATGAAGCGCAAGTCAATCGGGCGAGTCATCGCGGGCTTGTGGGTGATCGCGGCAGCGATCACAGGAACCCTGATCGGGAGCCGCCTTTCTGCGAGCCATGCTCAGCAGGCGACGTTGGTCCTCTTAGCCGCCTTTGCGGGTCTCATCGGCAGGATCTCGATGAAACAGTTTCAGTTCTTCAACAGGCAGTTCTCGGATACGGTCTACAGGGACTTCCTGGAATCCTATCGAGACTCTTCGGAATCGTCCTCAGTCGACCACGCGACACGCGAGGAGTAGGACAGGACGACCCGCTTCGCTAGGTCGAGCCGGCTTCAGCCGGCGTTCGGACTTCCAAGCCGCGGCCTCGCTTAAGGAATCAGCGGTTTTCCGTGCGCTTCTACCGACTCGAACCGCGACTAAGTTTTCGGAAGGGGCGTCCCGCTCCGCGACGATAGAGCGTCCCACGAGGGATCCGGTCGTGCCCATTCCTACCTCCGACTCGCGGCGGCGGTCGTTGCGCTCCTGACCATCCTCACTCTCTTGATCTGGTGTTCCTCAGAGTCATCCGACTCTCCGCCCGGGGGGTCCCCGGGGAGCGCTCGAGGAGCGGTCGCCCCTTCTCGTTTTCTTCCGCCCGGCCTTCCGTCCGATTCCTCCGCGCGAGCGACGGAACCGTTTCCGGGCGGCCGCGTATGACCGGGCGCATGCTGACGAAGACCACGCTCCTCTGCGCCGCCGCCGCCGTCGCCGCCGCGGGCGTCCTCGGTTCGCTCCTCGCGTCCGAGACGCGCCCGCTCGAAATCCTCGGCTGGGTGATCCTCGTCGCGTCGCCCGTCCTTCCGATCTGGCCGGCGCTCCGGCGCGGGCCGCGTGACCGCTGCGCCGTTCTCGCTCGGGTGCGGCGCCGCGAAGGACGCCCGTAGCGCTCCCTCCCCTCGAGCGGCGGCGCGCCCCGCGCGCCCCGCGCAATCCGCGCGTCCGCCCGACGCCGGCGCCGGCAAGCCACGGCCGGGCGGAAGCGCCGCGCGCGGACGCGGCGCGCGTCGAGTGCCGCCGGAGGCCTTTGAGAGGCTCCGGCGTCTTCGCACGATGATGAGGAGAAACCGGGGCTAGCGGGCCGCGCCCTCGGCGACGAGCCTCTCGATCTCGCGCTCGAACTCCGCGACGAGGCGCGAGTGGTGCTCGCCCGTCGCCGGCCCGTCGAAGCCCGTGTGGATGCGGCGGACCCGGCCGTCGCGCCCGACGAACACCGTCGTCGGGAACGCGAGGACGCGCGTCAAATCGGGCAGCGCGCGCGAAGCGGCGGCCTTGTCGGCCGTTCCGCAGAGGAGGATCGGGTGCTCGAGGCCGTGGCGCGCGGCGAAGCGCCGCACGAACTCGCGGTCGCGCTCCGCCTCTCCCGTCATCTCGAACGCGAGGCCCACGATCTCGAGGCCGCGGGGCCCGTAGGTCTTCCTCCAGCGTGCGAGGAGCGGCGCCTCGTCGTTGCAGTTCGGGCACCAAGTTCCGAAGACGACGGCGAGGAGGGCCTTTCCGGAGAAGCGCGGGTCGTCTTGCGTGACGGTCTTTCCCTCGAGGTCGGGGAAGGCGAACCTGAGGCGCCCCTCGGGGTTCGCGAGCCCCGTCATCGAGAACGGGTCGGGCCGCCCGTCCTCGCCCCCGGCCCGGCGCGCGGTCCACCGGGCGTGGTAAGAGTCGCGCGACCAGAAATCGCCCGCGAGCGTTCCGTCCGCGCGGAGCCGGGCGTCGAAGAGAAACGCGTGCGCCCCGTCGAACGTCGAGAGCCTGAGGCGCCGGCCCTCGAACGTCCCCTCGAGAAAACGGTAGTCGCCCGTCGGCGTGAGAAACGTCCCTCGGACCCGCGGTCCGGCCTGGACGAACTCGGCGCGCGCGGGAGAGTCGCCGCCCTCGTCCGAGAACGTCACCGCCCACGCTCCGCCGGCGCTCGCGTCCGGCGGAGGTGCTCCCGGCTCCGCGAGGAACCGCCGCTCGTCTCCGCGCACGGCGGCGAAAGGCATCTTCGCGCGCGAGCCCATTCCCGTGCGAGTCCACTCGCCGGACATGCGGCGGCCGTCCTCCGAGAGCGTCGCGGAGATCTCGGAGTCGTAGACGTCGAATCGGAGCCGAACGCCTCTCCCCGCGATCTCGACCGCGTCGACGGCGATCTCCTCCTCGCCGTTGACCACGACCGCATGCGGCCCGTCCTCGAAGCGGATCGTGAACGGGAGCTCTCCGCCGGGCGAGTCGAGGACGGCGCGCCAGGGTCCGGAGATCGAGAAGACGAGGCCGAGAGCGAGGACGTGCGGGATCATGCGCTCAAGTCTACCGGACGAGGGATTCCACCGCCTTGGCCGCGGCCGCGGCGCCGTCTTCGGCTCGGATCTTCTCGCCGAGCGCGGCGGCGCGGCGCTCGACCTCCGTGTCGGCGAGGAGCCGCTCGAGCTCGCGGGCGAGGCTCTCCGCCGTGACGCGCGCCCGAGGAAGGACTCGCGCGACGCCGAGGCGCCGGGCCCGGTCCGCGACGTCCGGCTGGTCGAGCACGAAGGGCACGACGAGCGCCGGCTTGCCGGCGCGGATCGCCTGCGCGGTCGAGCCGATGCCGCCGTGATGCACGACCGCTCGGGCGCGCGGGAAGAGGCTCGCGAACGGCGCGGCCGCGAAGGCGCGGACGCCGCCGGGAAGGTCCGCCGCATGAGCCGCGCCGCCCGAGAGGAAGATCGCGCGGAGCGAGAGCCTCCGGCACGCCTCCGCCGCGGCCGTCCAGAAATCGCGCGGCGAGTGGACGACCGTGCTGCCGAGGGAGAAGACGACGGGCGGCTCGCCCGCGTCGAGAAACGCGCCGATCTCCGCCTCCCAAGCGCCGTCCGAGTGCGAACGATCATGAAACGCGAACCCCGTCACGACGCTCCTCTCGGGGTCGTCCGGAAACGGCGGCCGGAAGTGCTTCGACCAGAGGCCGAGGACCATCGCGCCCTCCCGAAGCTCGCGAAGCCAGGCGCGGCTCTCGGCCGGAAAGCCGAGCCGGCGCGCCGCCGCGCGGATCCCCCGGTCGAACGTGAGCGCGCAGAGCGGGCGAGCGACGAGGAGAAGAGCGGCGCGGAAGACGAGACGCTTCACGACCGCGGCGACCTCGCCGTCCGCGCGCGCGAGATCGCGGGCCGAGTGCCACTGCGAGGGCGTCACGACCGCGACCGCGCACGGAATCCCGTGCCGCTCGGCGACCCAGCGCGCCCCGATCGCGACGTGGTGGCGGAGGAGAACGTCCGGCCGGCGCCGGGCGATCTCCTCCTCGAGCGCGGCGACGAGGCCCGCGGCCCCGCGGAGGACGCTCTCGATCACGAGGAACGGGGCGCTCGCTTGACGGACAAGGCGCTCCGACCGGAGAAGATCGAGAAGCTCGTCCTCGCCGCTGCTCGGCACGAACTCGAGCCCGCTCGCGAGCGCGTCCCGCGCGAACCCGGCGTTGGCGCAGAGCGCGACCTCGTGGCCTCGGCCGGCCAGGGCGCGGCCGACCGCGACGAGCGGGTTCACGTCGCCCGCGGACCCGGCCCCGGCGATGAGCGCGCGCATGGTCGCGCGCCCACTATATCCGCCCCCTCTCGCTCAGTGCCCGGCCCGGACGCGCGCCTCGTGGATCCGGTCGATGCCGAGCGGCTTCAGGCGGGTCGCCTCGGAGACGAGCAGCTCCTCGAGGAAATCGTCCGTCGGGATCGCTCCGAGCTTCCGTCCGTTGATGAAGAGCGTCGGGGTGACCTCGACGCCGAGGCGCTCGTTCGCCTCTTCGACGTCTCGCGCCACGAGGGAGACGACGTCCGGCGCGACGAGATCGGCCTCGAATCTCTGCGCGTCGAGGTTCGCGCGCGCCGCGAGGCTCACGAGCTGCTCCGCGGCGACGCCGCGCGTCCACTGGTCCTGGTTCGCGTAGAGCACGTCGTGGAAGTGCCAGAAGCGGTTCTGGCGCGCGGCCGCCTCGGCGCCCCGCGCGAGCAGGCACGCGCCGACGTGGATCGAGTCGGAGAGCTTGTTGCAGGCGGGGTCGAGCGGATAGTGCTTGAACGCGAGCTGCACGGAGTCGCGGTGCTCCTCGGTGAAACGGATGAGCCGCTCGGACGTGCGCCGGCAGTGCGGGCAGAGGAAGTCGGCGAAGAGCGCCATCTGCAACACCGGCCGAGTCGATCCCCGGCGCGCCGTGCCTTCGAGGTCGATCCGCCGCTCGGGCGTGTCGAGATACGACTTGTGGAACGAGTTCCAGGCGAACTCGAGAGCGGCGACGGGATCCCTCGGGACGACCGCGCCCGCGCGCGCCGAGACGTAGGCCCCGGAGGCGAGAACGGCGATCGCGGCGAAAGCGTGAGCGAGCGAGAGGGAGCCGTCGGCGGGAGTGCCGGCGGCCGCGGTGGTTCTCTCGCGCAGTCGGGCGGAGAAGGCGAGGAGGGCCACGCCGGCCGTCGCGGCGTACGTGACGACGCAGAGGTTGCAGATCGCGCCGATGCCCGCGATCGAATACGCGAGGAGCCCGAGATCGGCCCCGAGCGCAGCGAGCGCGAGGAAGAGGATCCACTTCACCTCGGCGCGGCGCCGGCCGAACGCGGCGATGAGCGCGAGCGCGGCGATTCCGGAGTAGAACCAGAAGCCGTAGAGGGCGAGCGGCAGTCCGAGGATCTCGGAGGCGGGCGAGCGGTTGACGCGGTCGCACCCGGCCGAGGCCCCGCAGACCGCCTGCACGAAGCGGGACGCGGCGCCGCTCCCGGCATGATGCTGGACGAGGAGCGCGGAGACGAGCGCTCCGGCGAGCGCGCATGCGACGAGGGCCATGAGGCGCCCGAACGCCGGGTGCCGTCCCGGCGCGGGCGCCGCCGCGGTCGACTCGCTCGTCGGGGGAGAAGCCGTTCTCATCACCCGTCTCTTTCTTCCTCTCCCCGGTCCTTCTCGTCGATCCACTCGCCGCCCTCGAGGCGGCCTCCCTCTGCGAACGTCGCCACGAGGGCTCCGCGGGTCCCGTCGCGCCGCGAGACTCCGAACCGGACGGGCGGGAGCACTCCGGTGCGGAGGTCCCGGATGCCGCGGAGCGCCTCGACGAGCCTGTCGCGCGTCACGTCGCGCCCGGCGTCGCGGAGCGCGACCATGAGCGTCTTCGCCGCGGCGAACGCCGCCATGTCCATCACGGCCGGCGGGTCCGTCGCGCCGCCTTGTAGGCTCGTGAAATCCTCGAGGCCCGGCGACGAGAGTCCGGGAGCGACCGGCGGCGAGACGAGGAAGAGCCGCCCGGGAACGGCCGGCGGGGCGCCGCCGAGGAGGACGCTCGAGAACGCCATCCAGGGGGCGGGGCGCTGCGCGCGCGCCGCGGCGACGACGTCGCCGGCCTCGTTCGCGGAGCCGAAGAACGCGATGCCGCGAAAGCCGCCATTCCGAGCGGCCTCGACCGACCACGCGGCCGCCTCGAGCTCTACGACGCGCGACTCGTACCGTCGCGCCGCGGCGGCGAACGCCGAGGCGGCGCTCTTCGCCGCCGAGTCCGCGCCGGAGACGACGGCGACCGTCCCGCTCTCGCCGCGAAGGATCCGGATCGCGGCCGCGCGCGCGGAGGATTCGAGGCTCGCGAGGAGGTAGTACGTCGAGCCGCGCCGGACGCCATCGGGCGCGAACTCGAGCGGCCCCACCGCCGGGATCGCGCGCGATTCAAGGTATTGCGCGACCGCGGGGTCCGCGCCGTGCCCGCCGCTCGCAACGAAGCAGAAGACGGGCGCTCCGCCCTCAGCGAGCCGGCGGGCCGCGGCGAGCGCCGAGGCCTCCGAGAGGCCGGCGTCGGAGGCCACGAGCTCGAGGCGGCGCCCGTGGATCCCGCCCGCCGCGTCGAGCGACCGGAACGCGCGCTCGACGAGGGCCGCGATCGACCGGCCCTGCGCCGCGAGCGGCCCCGAGAGCGGAAGGAGCGCGCCCACGCGGATCGAGTCCGGCGTCGTCCCTTCCGCGGGCTCGGTGCCGAGGACGCGGAGGTACGCGACGAGGTCGCCGAGATCTTCCTCCGCCATCTCGTAGTGCGGCATGACGGCGTCGAGCGGCTCGCCCGCCGCGTCGAGACCCTCGCGGAGGGCGCGCTTCAGGAGAGCCTCGTCGTAGGCGGGCCTCGGGCGTCCGAACCGCGTCGTGGCGCCGTGCGGCGACGTCAGGCGGTGCCAGCGGATCTCCGGCACCGGCGCGAACGACTCGTCCCCGCCGCGCCCGTCCGCGCGGTGGCACTGGACGCACGGGAGCTGCGCCGCGGGCACGACGTCGCCGCCCAGGACGAGCGCGTACGCCTCGTTCCCGCGCCCGCTCCGCCCCTCGGTGTAGACGGTCTTTCCCCGCGCTTCCGCGGGGCCGAGGACCCGCGACTGCGGGGGGGCCGCGGAGGCGAATCCGGCGAGAGCGAGCGCTCCGGCCAGGAAGACCGCGAGGCGGCGCGAGATCATGGGGAGCGTGCCGTCTTCCCGCTCAGTGCCCGAACGCCTTGGACGGGTCGATCTTCGAGACGGCGTCGAGCTTCTTCACGATCTCGTCGGGCGACCCGAGGTTCAGCACCTTCATCCACACGCCCGTCTTGTCGTTCCCGACCGAGCAGAGCGGGAGGTGGTCGCCGGGATCGGCCGACCAGAGGTCCATCGCCTGGAGGACGGTCGTGACGTCGGGCTTCGGGCCGGTGAGGAAGTACCAGCCCTCGTGAGCGTTGTAGCGCTCCGCGAACGCCTTCAGCTTCTCGGGCGTGTCGGTGTCGGGATCGAGCGTGATCGAGATCATCGTCACGTCTTTTCCCACGCGCTTCCTGAGCCGGTGCTGGGCCCCGGCGAAGACCGTCGTCTGCATGGGGCACGTGCCCGCGCAGGTCGTGTAGATCGAGTTCACGAGGACGAGCTTGTCCTTCACGAGATCCGTGTAGAAGCGGTGCGTCTTCCCGTCCTGGTCGGTGAGCACCACGTCGGGGATGTGCGTCTCGATGCGCGGAGTCTCGGGCGGCGCCTTCGCGGCGGCCGCGTCCGCCGGGCAGCAGTCGTCCCCTCCCGGCGAGGGCGCCGCGGCGCTCGCGTTCGAGGCGCCCGCGCCCTGGCCGCAGCCCGAAACGAGGGCGGCAAGACAGCAGAGGACGGCGATGGTCGTTCTCGCGGACACGATGATCAGCTCCTTTGTCGTGTTGCGGCGGATTGCGTCTGGCCGTCGCTCGTCGATTCGCCGGTCGGGGCGACGACCGCGAAGCGCGCGGGGATCTTCCCGGCGCGGACTTTCCTCGATTCGCAGTGGACGAGGACGGCATACCGCCCCTCGCTCCGGAACGGCACGTCGACCTCGTAGAGGCCGTCGTCTTTCGGTGTCGCCCCCCCGCGCCACTGGTAGGTCGGGCCGCGGACCACGACGACGAGCACGTCCTCGATTCCGGTCAGCGGCTCCTTCGTCGCGGTGTCCGTGAGCCGGAAGGAGATTTTCGACGTCGCGTTCGGCGGGAACGTCGATTCGGCGAAGAGCGCCTCCATCGTGATCGGGACGAGATCGGGATCGGCCTCCTCGTTGCCCTTCACCGTAAGGTCGAAGCAGCCGTAGATCTGCGGGCTCGACGGGATGAGGAACGGCACGGTGTAGCTCCCGGGGCGCGGCGTCTGGAACTCGCTCGCGTATGCGCCCTTCTCGACCTCCTGAAGCGTCCGGTCCACGATCACGATTCCGCGCGCCGTCCACGGATACGAGGAGTACTCGCCCATCGGCGCGTTCATGCCCTCGACGAAGTGGTAGAAGACGCGGTCGGCCGGGTTCAGCACGAGCGCGCCGCCGCCCTCCGGAAGGGGGGCGAGGAGCGGCGCGGCAGTTTCGAGTCCGCCTTCCGTCGGCGGCTTCCGGCCGAGAACCACCGTCGAGGTGACCGGTACGTTCGCCTCGCCGATCGACCCGAGATCGATCAAGACCATCTTGGCGCTTCCCGAGTGGCGAACGTAGGCGAACGTGTCCGTGAAGTCGATGCGATCGGGGCCCTTCTCGGTGAGGATCGTGTACGCGGGACGGTTCGTCGCCGTGTCCACGATCGTGACCTGGTCGCGCGGGCCGTTCAAGACGAACCCCCATCGCCCGTCCGGGCTCATCGCGAATCCGCTCGAGCCGTCGGGCAGCTCGATCTTCGCGACTCTTTCGAGCGTCTCCCCGTCGACGACGACGACGGCGCCCGTCTCGAGCGCCGCGTAGGCACGGCGGGCGTGCGGCGAGTAGGCCACGGCGGCGACGCCCGCCTCGAGGTCGAGCCATCGGGCGACTTTCATGTCGCGCGCGTCGACGACGGCGAGTCGCGTCGAGTTCGCGCTCGACACGTAAACGTGGCGCGAGTCCTCGGAGCACGCGAGCTCGTGCGGGCCGGGCATCGCCTCGATCCGGCCGACGACGGAGCGCGCCGCCGCGTCGACGGCGGTCACGGCGGATCCCTTCCGGTCGCCGACCCACATGAGGCGGCGATCGGGCGCGAACGCGATGCGCAGCGGCTCGCCTCCGACGTCGACGTGAGCCGCGACCTTCTTCGACAGGTTGACGGCCGCGACCCCGTGGGAGTCCGGGAGCGTCACGAACAGCGTGCGGCGGTCGTCCGCGAGGACGAAGTCGGCCCCCTTCGTCTGGAGCGACACGAGGCCGATCACCTTCGTCTTCGACGACTCGACCTGCGGGTCGATGATCGAGACCGACGGGTTGTCGTCGAGAGTGACGACGAGGTACTCGTTCAGGTTGACGTCGTTCGCCGCGATGACGCGGCTTCCCAGCATCGTCTGGACCTGGCGCCGGCACGCCTCTCGGTCGGGGAACGGCGCGCCTTCGGAGCGGCTCAAGATCCACGCGAGCGGCTCGAGGCCGCTCATCGGCCGGCCGTCGTCGCCCGCCTCGGTCACGTCGAAGCGGATCTCCGAGTGGGTCCACGCGGGAACGGAGCCGTCCTCGGCGACCTTTCCCCTGTTGGGCTTCACCGACATGCGCACTCGGAACCCGTCCTGCTCGAACGAGTCCGCCTTCGACGCCGGCGGGGCCGGCGCGGGCGTCGGCCCGCTCCGGCTCCCGACGGCGAACAACGTGACGACGAGACCGGCGGGCAGCGCGAGCCACCCTGCGACTCGCGCTGCCCGGCCGTTGCTGCGAAACGGATTGAGACTGGCGTCGAAACTCATTCGGGAGTCACTTTGTGATCGGGCTTCGCTTCACGCGGAAAACGCCCCAGATGCCGGCGTCGAACTGCTCCGCCGACCGCGTGCGGTAGAGGTAGTCGCCCTCGACGTTGAAAGCGCCGCCTGCTCCCGTCACCGGGATGATGTCGAAGTGGTTCCCCGGTCCCTGGCCTTCCTGCGTGCCGACGATCTCGCTCGCCTTGTTCGACGGGTCACGCCGCCACGAATGGCCGTGAATGGTCACGGTGTTGTTGCGGGTGTGCCCGAGGATCTGCAGCGCGCGGAACCGGACCGGCATTCCCGGCTCGGCCTCGAAGATCGGCGTCTCGATCGGACCCGCCCCGGGCGGATTGCTCGGGAAGGGCCCCTTCGAGGACAGAGCGTTTCGGAAGTCGAGGTCGTTCGTCTGCTCGAACGGGAGGCCCGGCGCGTAACCGACCCGAGTCCACATCGGCTCGGTGCGGTAGTTGATCGCCTTGTTGCCGGAGTCCTCGGCGTCCTCGATCCCCGGATCCGCGACGGTGCCGGTTCCGGGCGGGTTGACGGGCCGATTGAAGTCGCCTCCTTCGTACAGGTTGACGTCGCTCTGGTACATCATCACGAACTCGCGGAAGGACCCGCCGAGGTGCGACACGTCGGCCACGGCGCGGGTCTTCGGCTTCGGGAACGACCACGAGGCCGTTCTCGGCTCGATGATGAGCGCGGCGCCGAGGCCCTTGTTGCTGTGCTTCAAGGGGTCGGCCGGGATGAGGTTGGTCGCCCCGAACTCGATCGGCCTCGCGAACACGCGGCCGTCCGGACCGACGCGGATGCTGCCGGCGTACCAGCGATAGCGGATGCTGTTGCCCGGCGTCACGGTGCTGAGCGGGTTGAAGCCGACGTTGACGCCGTTGTGGCGGCGGACGTCGTACGAGACGAGCTGCGGGTGCAGTCCGACGGCGTTCGACGGACGCACGAGGTTCGCGTTGAACCGGTCGATGAGCATGGGCCAGACGTTGAAGCCCCAGGCGTCGATCGGGTCCGCGCGGAAGAGGTTCGTGAGCTTGACCTCGATGCAGTCTCCCGCCTTCGCCCGGAGGACGAGCGGCTCGATCGGCGCGTCGGGTTTGAGCTGGATCTGGCCTCCCGCGCCGAACAGGAGATCGCTCGTCAGGACGTACATGAGCCCCGTCGGGTCGGTGAGCTGGTTTCCGGCGTTGTAGACGATCTGGCCTCCCGGCAGGACGTCCCGGGCGCGCACGGCCGCGACGTCGAACTTCGTGACCGGAGCGGTCCGCGGGCACACGCGCTCGGCGTCGAGCGCGGCGTCGAAGCGGGTCTTGTCGAGCATGCCGCTCGTGTTGCCCGGCAGCGGCCGGAGGTCGTTCCGGAGCTGCGCGTACTCGCGCACGAGGCCCCAGTTCCCGTTCCACTGCCCGTCGACGGAGGCGCTCGGTTGGTAGAGATAGTCGGCCTCGCGCGCGATCCCGACGATGTCGGGCAAAGGCCCGGTCTCGAGCTCGAAGTGCTCGGAGATGCCCATCATCTGGTTGTTGCGGAAGCCGGAGGCGCGGACGCCGGGCTCTTTCAGCCACCTGAGCCCGTGGATCATGAGGTTGTGGCCTTCCTCGTGCGCTCCGATGAGGACGCGGACCTGAACCGGATCGCCCTCGTACGCCCGCATGATCGGGGTGAACGGATCGAACTTCCGCGAGTCGGCGTGAATGGGCGGATAGACCCACTCGGCCGGGTTGTTGGGGTCGATGTTGAGCCGCGGATCCACCCGCTCGATCGAGCGATAGGCGTGCGCCAGGTCGCCTCTCACGTCGAGGACCTGGCTGTTCGACTGCGGATCCCGGATGCGGAGCGCGAGCGGCTCGTTCCGGTAGTTGACGGTGAAGGTGCCGACGTCGTCCGCCGAGATGGCTTCGGGCATCGGAACCGGGGGCGGCTCGAAGAGGTGGGGCAGCGGAAGCTCCTTCCGGCCGGGAGGATTGACCGGCCGGTCGCCCTCGTAGGCGAGGTGGAAGTCCTGGAACTCGAGCAGGAACTCGCGGAAGCCCGACGTCTCGTCGGACGTGATGATGTCCGCGCGCCAGCTCGTGGGGCCGCCGTCGGGGCCGAAGCCCGGCAGGACGCGGTTGCCCATGATCTGGCCCGTCTCGGGATCGCGCCAGACGGTGTGCTTCGGGGGCTCGATGATGAGGCCCGCGTAGAGACCTGCCTGCTGGTGCGTCGACGGGCCGAAGTGGTCGTGCGTGAAGACGGTGCGAATCGTCCGGTCCTGGCCGAACTGGTTCAGGAGCGGATCCGCCCACCACCGCTGGACGGTCGTCTGGGCGCCCTTCACGTGGAAGAAGGGGTGCTCCTCGGCGGCGAGCGTGACCTGGGTCCCGTCGTCCTGGAAGAGACCGCCGACCGCGTTGATCGCGCGGATGCGCGCGAGCACCTCGGCCGGAGCCGCCGTGCCGTCCTCGTAGTTCCAGCCGTTCGCGGCCCCGTCCGAGGCCGTCACGTCGAACTTCACGAGGTGGATGTGCTGGCCGATGACGTCCGTCGGCGTGAACACCTGGAAGTCGTCGACCTCGTAGACGTCCGGCACGAGATTCGTGTGGTAGTAGTTGATGCAGTCGTTGGTGTTCGCCCGGATGAAGAACGGCTCCGGAGCCCTGCGGCCGTTGACGAAGTCGTCGTAGTCACCCCACAGGCTCAAGAAGCGCGTCTGCGGGAAATGCCAACGCGCCTTGTTGATCTCCACCTTCATCTGGTGGACGACCGCTCGGATCTCGCGGAGCTGGTCGATCGGCCGCCCGGCGTCGTCGACGCACGGATCGGCGTACGGCGCGCCGGCGATCGGCGGGAGCCCGTTCGTGACGAAGACGGCGAAGTCGCCGTCGGCCTCGAACTGGCTGCCGTCCGGCGTCACGCTCACGTGCGCGCGCTGGGCGTGGAAGTCCATCGCGGCGAGCTCGAGCGGCTCGCCGTGCTCGTCCAGCTCGAGCGCTCTGAGCGTGACGTGCTGGCGGTCGAACGGGCCGCGCTGTCCGTCGAGTACCGTTCCGCCCAAGACGACGTGGCGGGGAAGACCGCCGTCGTGGACCGCGTCGAGCGGCGGCGTGGGGGGACGGTGCCCGACTCGGCCCGGGATGTAGAACGGGTATCCGGGCATTCCGCGGGTCGGCGGCGGCGCCATCGCGAGCCCCGGGAGCGGCACGAGCGCGGGGATCGGCGTCCCGCCCTCGAGCTCGAAGTCGGGGAGGGTCCGCGTCCCGTCCTCGAACACGTCGTGGTTGCGCCAGAGCTCCCACATGCCCTGGGCGAAGTGCGGATAGAAATGGCAGTGGAAGATGGCGTCGCCGACGGTCTTGTTCCGGTTTCCACTTCCGTTGTAAGTGATCTCCTGCGTGTAGCCGGAGCCGGGGCCGATCGCCTGGCTGTCGAAGTAGACCGAGTTGTCGTCGTTCTGCGTCCGCAGCCACTGGTGCGCGTGCAAGTGGTGGATGTGGTGCTCGGTCGTCCCTCCGTGGTAGACGCGGAACCGCGTGTGGTCGTTGATGTAGCTGTGGTGGACGTTCGACGGGTCGTCCGGGTAGAGGGCGCGGATGGCCTTGCCCGTCGGCCTCGGATCGGCGTCTTCTCGTTCGAACACCATGGCCGGATCTCCGACCGCCCAGGACGATAGGAACGCTTCCTCGTACTTGCAGTCGTTGCACTTCGCGGCCATGCCGGCGGGGATGTGCGCTCCGCCTCCCAGGATCTGGTCGGCCCCGTACGAGATGATCTCGGCGCCGATGCCTCCCGTGCCGTAGTTGATCGCCATGTTGTCGCGGACGCTGTGCAGCGTGAACTGCTGCTCCAGCGCGCAGAACGCCTGGATGATCGCCTCCTCGTCGTGATAGAAGACCGAGAACTCGCGGAATGGCTCGTTCCGGTCGCGATGGTTGATGCCCTGGAGCCCCTCCTTCTCGATCACCCAGTCGTTGTCCGGGGCCGCGGCCACGACCTCGGGGTAATGGCCCGGCCGGATGTCCGCGACGATCGCGTTGAGATCGGTGTGAAAGATCTCGTCCCCGTCGAGGATCTTCAGGATGGGCTTCAATTGACGGCGGGGGTCCGGGTGGGTGCTCGGGTAGACCGCGTTGTAGTCGATCACGTGGTTGCCGAGCGGATCGATCGAGAGTGTCGCCCAGCGCAACTCCTCCGCGGTGAGCTGGCTCCGGTACCAGACCGACTCCGGCGGCTCGACGTTGATGCCGCCGAAAAGGCCGAAGCCCGGTTGGCCTCCGTCGCCCTCGCCCGACGTCATGGCGCCGGCCGATTCGACAAGGAAGTTCCCCTCGGCCGGGGCGTACCACGTGTACACTATCTGTCCGTCGGGGGGCACGAGGCCGGACGGGTTGTTCCCGACGTTCGACCCTGAGGACCGGATGTCCTTGAGCGAGAGTCCGTCCACGTGCATGCCGGCCCAGCGCGTGGCGGGCTGCTTCTCGTCGACGCAGACCCGATTTCCTTCCTCGTCGATGAAGCAACACGTTTCGTCTTCGAACTCGCGGCGGACCGGATCGAGGAGGTTCCGGAACGTCACCTCGAGGCAGTCGCCGACGCGCATGCGGAGAACGAGCGGCCTCGCCCGCTTGTCCTCGCGCAGGATCACGTCGCCCGCCTTGAGCGGTCCTCCGCTCAACGAATCGACGTCCCGCTCGAGCGCGTAGATCATCGAGACGGGACTGAACGCCATCAGACGGTTGTAGAAAATCACAGCGTCGAGAGCCACGACGCGCGCTTTCAGCGTTCTCGCGCAGACTTGTGCGCTTCGTGCGCTCTCGACCTCCTCCGGAGGGACGAGCGGCTCCTCCGGCTCGACGACGAGATCGTCGTCGGTGACTTGCGCCGGAGCCTCTCGCGGCCCCGCGGAGAAGATCGCGGCGGCGCAGAGCGCCGCGACCGTCAGCCGCGGGAATCGCGAGAGGAAGCGGCTTCCTCTCTTCATCATGCGGACCTCCAGGAAAAACGTGCGACCGGCGCACGGTGGGATCCCGACGCGGGATCTCCGGCGTCCGGCGGTTGGTCGGCGCTGACGGGGGACATCGACTTTCGTCCCCTCACCCGGGCTCACTCGCAGGGTTCGAGCGCCACGAGGTCCGTCTCACTTCTCGCCGGTTCGTTCGAGTGCGCAGGGCACGCACCCCGGACCGACGAAGGGCGGCAGGTCCGTCACACACTCTCTCTCGTCGGCCCTCCTTCGCGGAACGGCACTCCTCTCGACCGAGTCTCGAGAGGCGAACGTCTCGTCTCGTCGCAAGTCATTGCGACTCGCGCCAGGCGATTCTCGTGCCGGTGACGGCGCAGTCAACCCATTTGGCGCGCCAAAACTGCGAAGAAACCCGCGAGAAACCGCCGATTAGGCGCCGTGAAAGCGGACGCTGCGTGGAACGTCAAGAGCGGTCTGGCGTTGCTCTTCCGCCGCCCGCTCTGCGCTCGACGCGGGCGCCCGAGTCTCCCGAAGTTTTTGCGGGATTTGCCGAAAACTCTTTCACGGAGGAAGAGGCGGGTTGGCCGCGCGAGACCGTCTCATTGGCGCAAGGCCTCTGAGAAAACCCGCACATCGATGAGATTTCCCGCGCCGGTCCGGAGGATGTCGCTCCGGGGATGCGGCTTTTTCGCGGGGAGGGGGAAACCGCGAGCCGGCGACGCCCGCCCCGGGGCCCCGTCAGAAGGACGCGTCCCTCCCTGCGTTCTCGCGGCGGAGAAACTCGAGGAGGGGCGCGTAGTAGTCGAGGAGCGCGCGGGCCGAGAGGTCCTCGCCCGTCTCCTCGCGCAGCACCTCGCGCCAGTCGCGCGTGGCCCCGAGCGAGAGGATGCGCGCGAGGAACGCGCCCGCCTCGCGGCTTCCGTAGTACGAGCACGAGCGCGGCGACTTTCGGAGGATCTTCCGCGCGATGTGTTCGTGGAGCTGGTGCTTCAGGACGGTCGCGAGCGCGTAGTCGTAGTACTGCCCCGGGTCGTCGTTGACGTGCGTCTTCGTCGCCGGATCGCAGAACTCCTCGCCGCGCGGTGCGGGGGGCTCCATCCCCTGGTACTGCGCGGCGTACTCCCACCAGCGCGCGTTCCACCGGTCCGGCGGGAGCCCGGCGTAAAAGTCGCGCTCCCAGTGGCTCATGACCCCGATCGAGAACGGGAGGAAGACGATCGTCTTCAGAGCCTCGTTCAGGAGCCAGCGGAGCTCGTCGGGCTTCGTGTCGGGCGGCAGGAGCCCGATCTCGCGGAGGTACGGCTCCTGGCCCGCGGCGAGAGAGATCAACTCCCCGATCCCTTCGTGGAACGAGCGATTCGCGCCCTCGCGGAGGAGAACGGGCACCTCGGGCCGCGCATATGACATGTAGTAGTAGACGTGCCCCAGCTCGTGGTGCGTGGTCTCGAACCAGCGGGCGTTCGGCTCGACGCTCATGAGCGAGCGGACGTCGTTCTCGAGGTCGATGTGCCAGGCGCTCGCGTGCGAGTTCTTGCGGCGTTCCGAGCCGGGCGGGACCGGGTAGAGGTCGCTCTTCTTCCAGAACGTCGCCGGGAGCTTCTCGAACCCCATCGAGACGTAGAAAGCCTCGGCCTGTTTCACGACCGACTCCGCCGTCATGCCCGCGAAGAGGCCGTCGAGGTCGATCGTCTCGACGAGGCCAGGCCACTCCTGCCCCCAGCGGTTCGGCAGCCAGTGGGCCGGGATGAGCTTCGGCGCCGGCCGCCCGTACCTCTTCGCGAGCGCGTGCTTCGCCCAGCAGTGGATCTGGGCGTAGAGCGGCCGGATTTCCTCGAGGATCTCCGCGAGATCGGCCATCATCTCGGCCTCGCTCATCCCGTAGTCGGCCACCTGAAGCGCGAAGAACGACTCGTGCCCGAGCTCGCGGGCGACGCGGTTGCGGAGGTCCTGGAGCTTCTCGAGCCCGGGACGGAGCGGAACGCCGATCGCCTTCGACGCCTCCCAGACGCGGCGGCGATGCTCGACGTCCTTCGACGTGCGGAGCTCGTCGTCGATCTCGTTCGCGCTCATCTCCTTCACGGGAACGCCCATGTCGTCGAGGAGCCGGAACGCGTATCCGTCCTGGATTCTCTGCTGCTCGGCCTCGACCTCGACGCGGCGGGCGGTCACGTCAGGGATCGTTCCAGGCGACTCGGCCGCGGCGAGGAGGATCCGCTCGAGCGCCGCCACGGTGAGGGGGGAAAGAGCGCTCTTCCTCGAGAGGAGCGAGCACGCGGTCTCGATGACGTGGACGTTGCCGGTGAACGCGGAGAGAGCCTTCCCCGCGCCGACGCTCTCGGCCGAATGGACGTCGCTCACGTCGGTCGAGGCGACCCATTGCGCCTCGTTCGACACGGCGGCGAGCGGACGGAACGCAGCCTCGTAGAACGCGATGAACTCGCGGGCGGACTTTTCTTCGGACGACGACGACGACGCGCCGCCGGCCATGGATCCGGCTCGGTCGCGCGGCATCGTGCAGGAGGCGGCGGCGACGAAAAAAGTCAGGATTACGAGTCGGCGCATGAGCGACGTCTCCGGAATAGATCGAGTGAGCGCGGATCATACGAAACGAAAGCGCCGCGCGGTCGACACGCGGCGGGGACCGAAATAGACTCCCGCTTCGTCATTCCGCCGCGATTTCGGCCGGGCGGGCCGGCATGCGCGGTTGCGGCTCACCTTTCCGGTCGGGAGGGACCGTCGTCATGTGCGGCATCGCCGGAGTCCAGTTCCGGGATCCCGATCGCCGCGACGCCGCCGCCATCGTGCGCGCGATGTGCCGGACGATGGTCCATCGCGGCCCCGATCACGAGGGCGTCCACGGCGCCCGGGCGCTCGCGTTCGGCATGCGGCGGCTCGACGTCATCGACCCCGAGGGCGGCGACCAGCCGATCTTCTCCGAGGACGGGAGCCGGGGCGTCGTCTTCAACGGCGAGATCTACGATTTCGGCGCGCTTGGGCGCGAGCTTTCGGCGCTCGGGCACGCGTTCCGCTCGCGCTCCGATACCGAGGTCATCGTCCACGGCTTCGAAGAGTGGGGCGACGCGGTCTTCGAGCGCCTCGACGGCATGTACGCCATCGCTGCGCTCGACGCGCGCGACCGATCGCTCACGCTCGCGCGCGACCGGCTCGGCATCAAGCCGCTCTACGTGGCGGAGACCCGGGACGGCGTCGTGTTCGCGTCGGAGCTCAAGGCGATCCTCGCGAGCGGGCTCGTCGCGCCCGAGGTCGACGCGGGCGGCCTCGACGCCTATCTCACGTTCGGGTTCGTGCCGCGGCCGTGCGAGATCGTCCGCGGGGTCGAGCGCGTGCCGCCCGGCGGGCGCCTCGTATTGCGCGGCGGCCGCGTCGTGCGGCGCGCGCGCATCGCGCCGTTCCGGCCCGTCGGTCCGCCGGCCGGCGACCCGGCGCCCGAGCTGCGCGAGCGGCTGCGCGCGGCCGTGAAGCGTCAGCTCGTGGCCGACGTGCCCGTCGGGTTCTTCCTCTCGGGCGGCGTCGACTCGGCGGCCGTCGTCGCCCTCGCGCGCGAGGCGGGCGCGCGCGAGGTCAAGACGTTCACGATCGGCTTCGAGGACCCGCGCTTCGACGAGTCCGCGGACGCGCGCGCGATCGCGGAGCGCTTCGAGACGACCCACCGCGAGTTCCGGCTCGAGCCCTCGTCGGCGGCGGAACTCGAGCGCCTCGCGTGGTTCCTCGACGAGCCGTTCGCCGACCCGGCCGCGCTCCCGACGTACTTCCTCGCGCGCCTCGCGCGCGCGGAGGCGACGGTCGCGCTCTCGGGCGACGGCGGCGACGAGATGTTCGCGGGCTACGACGTCTACCGCGGGCACGGGCCGACCGAGGCGTACAGGCGCCTCGTCCCGGGATTCGTGCGACGCGGCGCGATGCTGCCGCTCGCGCGGGCGTTCGCGCGTTTCCACGGCGGGGCTCGGAAGCTCGTCAAGCGCCTCCGCGACGCGGAGCATCCGGCGGACCGCCGTCTCGTGCGGAAAGCGTCGCTCGGGCTCGCGGCGCGCCTCGGGCGGGAGGAGCGCGGCGAGCCGTTCCTCGATGCGCTGGCCGAGGGGGGCGGGACATTCCTCGAGCGGCTCTCGCGGCTCCACCGGTCGGTGACGCTGCCGGACGACATGCTGCACAAGGCCGACCGCGCGACGATGGCGCACTCGCTCGAGCTCCGCGTCCCGCTCCTCGATCCGCTCGTCGCGGACTTCGCTGCGGCGCTGCCGCTCGGCGCACACCTCCGCGGGGGGCGGACGAAGGCGATTCTGAAGGACGCGATCGCCGACCTCGTCCCGCCGTCGCATCTCGCGAAGCGAAAGCGCGGATTCGACGTGCCGCTCGAGGCGTGGTTCCGGAGCGACCTCGTCGACTTCACGGGCGACGTCCTCCGCGACCGGCGCGCGCGCGACCGCGGGCTCTTTGTCAAGGGCGCGGTCGACGCGATCCTCGACGACCATCGCCGCGGGCGCGCCGACCTCTCGCGCGCGGTCCACGCGCTCGTCATGCTGGAACTCTGGATGCGGTCGTTCACGGACGCGCCGCGCCGCCTCGAGGCGCCGCCCGTCCGGCCGCTGGGGGCGCTGGCGTGAGTCGGCCGCGCGCGCGCGTTCTCCTCGTGGGCCCCTTTCCGCCGACGGTCGGCGGCGTGACGACGTTTCTCAGGAATTTGACGTCCAGCTCGCTCGCGGAGCGCTTCGACCTCGTCCCGTTCACGACGAGCCGCCCGCCGAAGAAAGGCGTCGTCGACAACGACTCGTACGCGGCGATTTGGAATTGTGGCCTCCGCCGCGCTGTGGCGGGCGCGCTCGTCACGGCGTGGCACCTCGCGGCCTTTCCGTTCGCGCTCAACCGCTCGGGCGCGCGGATCGTGCAGATCCACTCGTCGGACTACTACGCGTTCTGGGAGTCCTCGCTCTACATGATGATGGCGAGACTCCTCCGGCGGCGCGTGGTCGTCCGCTTCGGCGGCGCATTCGATTCGTTCTACACGCGAAGCGGCGCGATCGCGCGGCGCGCGATTCGGTTCTTCCTTTCGAGGCCCGACGTCATCGTCGTGCAGTCGGAGGCGTGGCGGCGGTTCTTCGCGACGATCGCGCCCGGGGAGCGTCTTCGCGTGGTGCCGAACGGCGTGCGCGTGGGCGAGGAGGTCGCGCGGCCGGCGGGCCGTCCGCCGCGAGCGCTCTTCCTCTGCACGACCGAGGCCGAGCGTAAGGGCGTCGACGCGGTGCTCGACGCGGCGGCGCGGCTTTCGGGCGAGGTGCGCTTCACGCTCGTCGCCGCGGGTGAGCCGGTGCGGAGGAAAGCGCGTGAGCGGGGCGTCGAGAACGCGCTCGAGATCCGGGGCGACGAAGACGCGCGCGCAATGGCGCGGCTCTACGCTGACTCGGACCTGTTCCTCATCCCGTCGCACCGGGAAGGGTTCCCGAACTCGCTCCTCGAGGCGATGGCCTCCGGCCTCCCGGTGGTGGGATCGCCCGCGGGCGCGATCCCCGAGGTCGTGGAAGACGGCGTGAACGGCCTCCTCGTCCCGGCGGGCGACGGCGCCGCGCTCGCGGCCGCGATCCGCGCCCTCGCGCGCGATCCCGGCCGCCGTGCCGAGATGGGTCGCGCCAATCGCGCGAAGGCGATCAACGAGTACGAGCTCGAGTCGGTCTTTACGCGGCTCGAGTCGATCTGGCGGGATCTCCTGGGAATGGGCGAGCGTGAGGTTGCCGAGCTCGCCGCGACGTGAGCGGCCGCGCTTCGGTGTCCCCCTCGATTCCGTCGGCCGGACGGGCCGGCGAAGCACGACGGACTTCGAATCGGAGCACGCCGATGCCGCGGCGTCTTCGACTCGGTGTCGGTCGCCTTCCAGCGTCATCGAACCTCGCCGGTCCAAGCCGGCGTCGAGACGGGTCGGGAAATCGGTGCCTCGGGCGGGGGAGTCGCCTCCGTCGAGCATCTGACCTCTTGAACCGGTCGATCCAGCGACGAAGGCATCGGGACTCGCTAGCGCGGGCCTTTCGGCCGCGCGATCGGGCCAGCCGAGGGACGGCGGACGCTTCCCCGGGACCGGTCGGGTGATCGCCGCTCGGCCCGGTCCGCCAGCCTCCGGGCCCCGAGGGGCCGCGGTCCGAACGCGCGAGTCCGGAAGCAGAGACTCCTCATCAATGGCTTCCGTCGCCTGTCGCGACGCACGTGCGCTACGCGGGGCGCCGCTCGCGAACGCGCGGAATGGGTTCCGGGGCGGCCTCATCCCGTTGCCGCCACCCGGGCGGATGAGAAAACTCGCACGAAACCGGATTCTTCGGCGCGACGATCCACGGATGGACGGGCTGCGGGACTTCCAGGTCGGCGCACGGAGGGCTCGTCACTTCGTGAAGTCCGGAATGACGGTCCGTCACGGGAGGCGCTGGGCTTCGGGGAGTGGAGCGAGGTGGAGAACATGGACTCGGAAGAGAGCAGCAAGATCGAGAGGGCGATTCGCGATCTGGCCGACGCGAGCCGGGTTCAATCCAGGGAGCTCTCGTCGATTCGCCGGTCGATCACGTTTCTCGCCGTCGTGGCCGGGGTCCTGGCGGCGCTCTGGGTCGTGGCCATCGCGACGTCCCTGGTGGCGGCGGGCTGCGTGGCGAGGACGTACTCCGTGGAGCAGGGTCGGCCGCCGAGGTAGGGCCGTGCTCGATCGACGGCCAAAGGAGTGTCTTCCGATCGTGCGTTCGCCGGCAAGTGCGATCCCCGAGGTCGTGGAAGACGGGGTGAACGGTCTCCTCGTCGCAGCCGGCGACGGCGCCGCGGGCGCGATCCGCGCGCTCGCGCTCGATCCCGATCGCAGCGCCGAAACGCGGCGCCCCACCCGCGAGGATCCGCTTCGCGAATGCGAGCTCGACTCGGTCTTCTCGCGGCTCGAATCGATCCTGCCGGATCTCCCGGGGACGGGCGAGTGAGAAGTCGTGGAGTCGGCCGCGACCTGGCGGAGTGCTTCGCGCCGGTCAGCGTAGGATGGGCTTCGATTCGCCGGAAAGCGAGTAGGCGATGAGAAGGCGATCATGTCTGGACGGCAATTGGCGGGAACCTCCGTCGCCCTCGGCCTCGTGGCCGCCGCGATCATCCTGCGGAGGCTCCGCGGCCGCTACGGATCCGGATCGAAAAGGACGGAAACGTCATCGGCGAGCTCCCGGCGCGCCGGGGACCCGTCTCGCCGCTGGCGCCGCGTGAAGGAGTTCGAGCGAGAGGCGAACGTGAAGCGGTCGATCGATGACATCGCGGAATCCGCTCGGGACCCTTTTCGTCGACGACCGACTCGAGCCCGCGTCGGGGGATCGTTCCCGTGCGCCGTCATTTCGATCCTGGTGGTCGGAGCGCCATCATGCGCGATCGACTCGGCCAGCGCGAAAGTGGTGCCTGCGCAAAGTCCCGCGGAACCGAAGCCCGCGGCTCCCGCCACGACGATCGCGTCCGTGAAGGACCTCTATCGGTGGATGCTCTGGTACTACGAGGAGCCTCGTCCGGAGCTCACGGTCCCGGCGATCCGTTTCATGGGCGAGAACGCGATGCTGCCTTTTCGATCGACGACGATTCCCGCATTTCTCGCGGCCGTGTTCCGCCAGAACAGAACGCAGATCGCCCCTTGGCTCGGCCAGTTCGACGGGCTCGAAGCGTCGAAGCGCAAGTCGCTCCTCGTCGCGGCGTGGCTGTCCGACACGGACGAGGGCCGTGCCTACCTCGCGGTCTCCGCGGCGAGGAGTCCCGGTCTCGAGGGCCTGATCGACGAGCTTCTCGCCGAGAAGCCGCCCGACATCGTTTCCGCCGCGGTCCCGGACGCGTCGTGTCTCGACATGCTCTGGGCGAACTACCTCGCGACGGGCGATAAGAGATACGTCCAGCGAGTGATCGCCGCCCTGCCGAGGAGCGATGCGGCGAAGCCGGACACTCAAACGGAAAGCGACTTCGAAGTCGCGCTCTCCGGCGGCCTGGCGGCCTGGTCGCTCGGGAGCAATGCGCAGCAGCACCCAGCCGTCCTGAAGATCTGCCGCGAGGAACTCGCGACGGCGCCGGCCGCGCTGCGGGCCGTCCTTCAGTCCGTCGTCGACGAGGCCGCCAAGAGCCCACTCGGAAAAGAAGAGGTGCTCGCCGAGGTCGAGAGGGCTTTCCGGCAGCGCTGAGGCTGCCGAGGTTTCGAGCGAGAATCGAAGTGGATCCGGGTGGACCGTCCTCGCGATGCGAAAGAGCGAGACCTGAAATCGCAAGTATCTGTCCAATAACCACTTCTGTTGCCAGGCGTGGCCCATATGGGCCTCGAGGAGCGTCGCTCGGGAGAGGCGAACGAAGACGCTCGCCGGGCGGCATCGATAGGGCGCTCACCGGAGTCGAGCGCCGGCGACGGGGCGGAATCCGAGGCGGCCCTCCCGCGCGAGCGCGGGGTCGAGGGAGCCGTCGAGATCCTGGGCGACGAGGACGCGCGCGCGATGGCGCGGCTCGGCGCGGAGTCGGACCACTTCCACATCCCGCTCGCGGACGTCCGTGAGTTCCGCGAAAGTTGCCTGGGATGAGGCCTGGTCGTAGCGAGTGGCGGGGGAACGTCGATCGAGTGAACCGACGGATGCCCCCGGCCGCCGAGGCTGATCCTCGGAGCCGTCGAGCGGCGTTCGTGAGGATCATCGCCCGAGGGGTCTCAATCGATCGCGAGAACGATGGCGTTCGTCGGACTCAGGCCCGCTGCGCTCTCCGACCCGAAGTCCTCGAGGACGCCCTGAAGCGTGAAGACGATGGCGCGGCCGAACCCGTTCCGGCGGACGAGCGACCACGGCGTGCTCGCGGGCGCGCCGGCGATCTCGCGGACGGCGCCGCAGAACTCGGGCCCGAGCCCGCCGCGAACACAGCGCCGCGGCTGCGGTCCCTCGGGGGCGTGAAACGGCGTGGGCGCGACGGCGCAGCCGACCGGCGTCTCGCCGACAGAGAGGTCGCGCGCGCCCGGCGCCGCGTTCGTCCAGACCCAGAGCGCGTAGCCGCCTTCCGCGGGTCCGTCGGGCGACCCCTCGAGCGCGACCGTGATCGGGGTCCGGCGCGGCACGCGGAGTTCGCGGAGGACGTCGCTCCCGGCGCCGCCGTTCACGGTGAGGACGATCGCGGGCTCGGGCCTCGTTTCGAGCCCGACGCCTCCGCGGCGGCAGAGGATCTCGGGCGTGAGCGTCCCGCCCGACCAGCTCTCGAAGACGGGAACGGGCGGCGTCGGGGTCGATCCCTGGCGCGGGCGGGTCACGACTCCGGGAGGGCCCGCGCTCGCGATGCGCTGCGGCGCGGCGTCGGTCGCGAGGAGGAAGAGGCTCCCCTCGTAGTAGCCGCGGATCGTGACCGGGCTCGCGCCCTCGACTTCGATGCGGATCCGGTCGCCCGGCATTGGCGGCGATCCGCCCGCGCTCGCGAGGATGCGCGTCTGAGCGGACGGGACGCCGTCGTACTTGATCTCCCAGCGGTCCATGCCGGGGTCGCCGTTCCAGTGGAACGCGTAGCGCGCGCCGTCGGCGGCGCGGCGGCGGACGAAGACCTGGAGGAGCATCTCCGGATCGATGTCCGTCGAGATCTCGGTCTCGGACAACTGGTCGGCGCCGAACGCCGAGCCCGCCCACTGGACGGCGCACCCGCCGGAACCGGCCACGCCGAGGTCGCTGTCGCCGATGATCGCCGCCGCGCCGGCGAGGACGATCCAGTTCGGGCCGAGCACGTGCCGCTCGAAATCGTCGGCGGCGGGGTCCTGCGCTCTCGCGGCCGGCGTTGCGGCGAGAACGAGGAGAAGGGCGAGCGAGCGGCCGGCGGGCTTCATGGATCGATATCCTCCTCGACGACCCAGCCACGCTAGCACGACTCGGTCGCGGCGAGTGGGACGCCTCGCGAGGCGGACCGGCCGAATTCTCAAGTTGTTTTCCGGAAGCGAGTTCCGTCGCGCGCCGCGGCGCACGTGCGCCGCGGCAGGCCTCAATCCACCGGGTACTGCATCGCGAACTCGGCCGAGCTATTCGTGCAGACCTTTTCCCGATCGAAGAAGAGCCGCACGATGGGGCGTACGAGCGCACGTTGGGAAGCCCGTGGCCGCCGGGTGTAGATGAACCCCGGGATGTTCCCCGCGTCGAAGAACCCACTCCAGACGTAGCTCCAGTCGCTCCACCACTCGCCGTTCGCGTGACGGAAGAACCAGGTCAGGAGGTCCCGCTCCCGATCGAGCCGGACCATTTCCTGCGGCCAGCCGTCCGGGACCGGCTCGTCGGAGAGGATGAGCGCGACGTCGGCTGACGGAAGCCGCGCGCGGATCTCGTCCGCCGAGAGGCCGACGAGCGCCGCCGCGTCGACCCGATCGCGTCGGTTTCGGGATTCGAGTCTCGGTGGGTCATGTCGATCGGTCCGCGCTCCCGGCTCCTCGTCCCGGCTCGCGACGGGCCCTACCTCGCCGCGATTCTAGCGAAGCGCCCGTGCTGTCATCATGAACCCGGCGACCGTGTTTGCGTTCGCGCCCTCTGCGTGTAGTATCGAAGCCCCCGGCACACACGCGAGAAGCGGGTCGAGACGAGGATCACGCCGACACTGGTAGGGGCTCGAGCGGGACGCGTTGATCTGGCTCGCCTCGAGTGCGGCAGTTCCTTCGTTCGAGAGCCGGATGGCCCGTTGGATCGATCGTCGCGCCCCGAGCCGAACTCTCGCGCCGCGGCCCCGCGGCTCGGCGGCCGCGCACGCGCCGCGATGCGCCTGCGGCGGCTCAGTCCGCGGACGCAGGAGGCCTGTCTCGGGTGGATGCGGAGGTACTTCGAGTTCCACGGTCGGCGGGATCCGGCAAATCTCAGTCCCGAGCACGCGACGGCCTTCCTCAGCTCCGTCGCTACGGGCGCGAGGTTGGCGGCCTCGACGCAGAACCAGGCCCGCGCCGCGATTCTCTTCCTCTATGGCGAGGTTCTCGGTGCGCGCCTCCCGTGGCTCGACGATCTCGTGCGCGCGAAGCGTTCTGTCCACCTGCCGGCCGTGCTCTCGCGCGAGGAGGTGGCCGCCGTCCTCGGCCGCATGAGCGGCGTGGCGCGGCTCATGGCTACGCTCCTCCACGGGTCCGACCTCAGGCTCCTCGAGTGCTGCCGGCTCCGCGTGAAGGATCTCGACTTCGGGCGGAGCCAGGTCTTCGTGCGCCGCGGAAAGGGCGGCAAGGACCGCGTGACGATGCTGCCGGCCTCTGCGCGAGCGGATCTCGGCGAGCACCTGGAACGGATCCGCCGGCAGCACGAGGCGGACGTCGCCGCCGGCGCCGGCTGGGTGGAGCTTCCCGACGCCCTCGATCGGAAGCTCTCCGGCGCCGGCCGCGACTGGGCCTGGCAGTGGGTCTTCCCGGCGACTCGCCAGTACGTCCACCGGGAGTCCGGCCAGCGACGCCGGCACCGCTTGCACGAGACGGTGCTCCAGGCCGCCGTCCGGCGAGCCGTGCTCGCCGCCGGTATCCCGAAGCGAGCGACCTGTCACACGTTCCGCCACTCGTTCGCGACGCATCTCCACGAGGATGGTAGCGACATCCGGACCGTGCAAGAATTGCTCGGCCACGCGGACGTCAGCACGACCATGATCTACACGCTTGTCCTGAACCGCGGTCCGTCGGGCGTCCGGAGCCCGCTCGACCGCCTGCCGGGGAGCGGAGAGCGACCGTGAGTCCGCGGCCCTCGCTGGATATTGCCGACCTGCCTATCGCGTTGCGCACCGACGGCATCGGTGGGCACGATTGTCCTCATGCTCTGACGAGGGAGGCCCTTGCAAAAAATGCCGACCGCGCGGTGAGATCGGATAGGCGGCTGGCGCCGCTTGGCGGTAGGCCGAGGAAAGAACAACCCATTACGCGTTGAACGAAGCCGCTGCGCGGCAGGGACGGCGAGCGTGGTGGCGAATTCGTAGCGCCTGGAGAGTATCGAGCGCGCATCGCTTGCTGGCGCGTTGTGCAGGAGGCCACAGAGTCAGTCGTGTTCACGGTACCCGAGGAGATCGCGGCGATCGCGCTCCAGAACAAGAAGGAGATCTACGGCATTCTTCTGCGCACCTCGGCGGCGACGCTGAAGAGAATCGCTGCCGACCCCAAGCGC
>Ga0187892_10001225_pt1 | contig 60185 bp, 58 predicted proteins | sample MA1701073metaG_FD_139345 | JGI IMG/M metagenome (GOLD analysis project Ga0187892, IMG submission 139345) | Bio-ooze microbial communities from a basaltic lava cave in the Kipuka Kanohina Cave System on the Island of Hawaii, USA - MA170107-3 metaG ...
AACGGAACAGACGGAAAGCCTCTTGGAGTGGGTCTTCTCCGTTTGTTCCGTTATTTCCGTTTGTTCCGTCTTCTCTCTTCCTCCGCTTGGTAAAAGCTCAAATTATGGCCGCGCGCAGTATAGAGCATTCAGGATAATGTTTTGCAGCTTGGCGCCGAAAGAGAGAATCGGGAGACAGGGATCAAGCGGAAAAATGTCAGGCAGAAAAATAAGATCCCAGGCGAGTTGGTCTTTATTTTTCTGCCTGACATTTTTCCGCTTGATCCGGCTCTCACTTTCCGAGTGGTGGACAAATCTTTTCGTTGGGTTCACTTGACGGTTGCCGCGCGTCCTTCAATTTTGCGCTTCTCAGCCAGTTTCATCCGCTTCAACGCCCGGCGCATCTCGTGACGGGCGCGAAAGGCTTTGGTCTTCACTTTCGCTTCGGTCCATCCCATCATTTGAGCGATCTCGCGCGACGAGTGTTCTTCGGCGTGGAGCAGGACGAGGACCAGTCGCGATTCGGGCGAGAGTTGCGCCAGCAGCTTCTCCGCGATCTCGCCCGCAATTTCCCGGGCGCCGGCGCCAATGTGCGTCTCGATTGAAACGCCCGCCAGTTTGTTATCAATCCAGGCCGCTTCGTCATCCGTGACATCGGTCAGGAGCGATTCGTTGCGCTTGCGGCGGCGGCGGAGTTCATCGTAGCAGTTGTTGACGGCGATCCGGGCCAGCCAGCGCTCGAAGCAGGCGCCCTGGCGGTAACTGGACAGCGAGGCGAAGGCTTTAACAAAAGTTTCCTGCGCGATGTCTTCGACCGTCTCCGGGCTGCGGAAGAATTTGCGCGCGATGGCGAAAACGCGGCGGCTGTGGCGCGCGACGATTTGCTCGAAGGCGCCGTCATCGCCCGCCAGGATGCGTTCGACCAGGACGTCGTCAAAATTTTGGCGCGCCGCTTCATCTGGCAACGCTCTCTCCAGGTCGGATGGAAAAGTCGCTAATTGCAGTCCTGACTGGCCAGCCAACCCGGCAGCCGGCGAGAGAAAGAGAGTTTCCGGAGAAAAATTATTGAACATGTCTTCTGTCCTCACCTGATTAGACGGAATCCACAGTCAAAACCCGCCACGCCCGCGAAAGATTTTTTCAGACCCGGCAAGATGGAGAGTTAAGCGCCGATGTGATAATTTGCAGCCCTCGCATTAAAGCTCATCATCTACAGAGGTTTAGATGGCGACATCCGGTTCACCTCAAATCACGCAACTGCTGCTGGCCTGGGGCAAAGGAGACCAGGCGGCGCTCGACGAATTGATGCCGCTGGTCTACGACGAATTGCGCCGGGTGGCGGCTCGCTTTTTGCGCCGCCAGCGTCCCAGCCAAACGATGCAAACCACGGCGCTGGTCAACGAGGCTTATCTGCGCCTGATTGATTCGAGCCGCGTGCAATGGCAAAACCGCGCGCACTTCTTCGCGGTCTCGGCGACGTTAATGCGGCGCATCCTGGTGGACTTCGCGCGCGAGCGGCAGAACCTCAAGCGGGGTGGAGCGGCGGAGCTGGTTTCGCTCGATGAAGCTCTGGTGGTCGCGCCGGAACGCGGCGCCGACCTGCTGGCGCTCGACGAGGCGCTCAACCGGCTGGCGGCGCTCAACCCGCGACAAGCTCAGGTGGTCGAGTTGCGCTACTTTGGGGGCCTGAGTGAGGAAGAAGCGGCGGAGGCGCTCAAAGTCTCGCTTCGCACCGTGCAGCGAGACTGGAACCTCGCTCGCTTATGGCTCTATCGGGAATTGAGCCAAGGGGGAGACGAATAATGCCTAAACGTCGGGAGGCATCATCAAAGCGTTCTCAGCAATTCTCAGTTTGAAAGAATCGTGACAGGACGGGTAGCGCAACCAGCCATGGTTGCGCCGCTTCCCAGTTCGACTTTGCCGGAAACAGCGCAACCATGGCTGGTTGCGCTACCTTTCCTGCCATCTTTCTTTCAAATTGAGAATTGCTGAAGCGTTCTCTGCTATATTGGCAGTGCGAGGCGCCACACGATGGCTAATATCAAAACACCAGAACGATCAAGCGAACCCTGGGCAGTGGAAGCTCGGACGTTTCAGCGCAAGTTGACGCCGTTGCTTAAACGTTACGAGGGACAATTTGTCGCGCTATATCGTGGGCGTGTGATCGGACACGGACCGGATGATGAGGAGTTAGCGAAACGGATGTACGAACGGTTGGGTGATGCGCCTTTTTACATCGCCCGTGTCGAGCGGCAACCAACTGTTTACGATTTGCCATCACCGGAGGTGGTGGGCTAGCGATGCCGACTTACAACACTCAGTGATGACACCTGAACAGTGGGAACAAATCGGTCAGCTCTACTACGAGGCGAAGGAGATTGATCCGCCCGGCCGCGCGGCCTTCCTCGATCAAGCCTGCGCGGGCAACGAATCCTTGCGCCGCGAGGTCGAGGCTTTGCTGGCGGTTGAGGCGTCGGTTGGAGACTTCATCGCGGCGCCGGCTTTGAAAGACGCGGCGGAGTTACTGACTGCTGAAGCTGCCCCGGAGGAGATGGTCGGCAAGCAATTGGGCCATTACCAGATTCTGTCGCTCGTCGGCACGGGCGGGATGGGCGAGGTTTACGCCGCCAGAGACACGCGGCTGGGGCGCAAGGTTGCCATCAAGTTGCTGCCCACCATTGTTTCGCGTGACGCCGATCGGCTGCGGCGCTTCGACCAGGAGGCGCGCGCCATCGGGATGCTCAACCATCCGAATATTCTCACCATTCACGACATCGGCACGCACGAAGGCGCGCCCTACATCGTCTCGGAACTGCTCGAAGGCGAGACGCTGCGCGAATGGATCAAGGATGGGGCAATCGCAATGCCCAGAGCGGTGGATTTCGCGTTGCAGATCACGCGCGGATTGGCGGCGGCGCACGATCGCGGGCTGGCCCATCGTGATTTGAAGCCGGAAAATGTCTTTATCACCAAAGACGGTCTCGTCAAAATTCTTGACTTTGGCCTGGCCAAGCTGGCGCAAAGTCAGCGGTTCAACAACCTGAGCGGGCCGTCGTTTCCCGTCGTTCGCACCGATCCGGGGCTGGTGATGGGGACGGTCGGTTACATGGCGCCGGAGCAGGTGCGCGGCGAAGAGGCGGATCATCGCGCAGACATCTTCGCGTTCGGAGTGATCCTCCACGAGATGCTCGCGGGCCAGCGCCCATTTCGCGGCGACACGGCGGTCGAGACGATGAGCGCGATCCTCAAACAGGAGCCGCCGGAATTGCCCGCGCCGCTCGTCGCGCAATCGCCGGGATTGCAGCGCGTGATCCATCGCTGCCTGGAAAAGAGGCCGGAGCAGCGGTTCCAATCGGCCAGCGACCTGGGCTTCGCGATCGAATCGCTGACCTCTTCCGCTCTGAATCCTTCAGGCTCGCGCTGGAGCGCGGCGGAGGCCAGCGGCTCAGCGCCCACGTTGCAGTTCCAACCGAAGCGGGGCCGGATCGGACGGATCCTTCGCTCCGGCTGGATCGGCTGGGCGGCGGCGGGCGTTTTTATGCTCACAAGCATTCTGCTGGCGGTGAGCAACTTCAGGCGTCCGCCAACCTCAACGCGAGTGGTTCCTTTCACCAGCTTTCCCGGGCAAAAATCCAACCCGGCCTTTTCGCCCGACGGCAACCAGATAGCTTTCGTGTGGGACGGAGACGGCGCTGGCATCCCTGGGCTTTACGTCAAACTGATAGACGCCGGAACGCCTTTGCGATTGGCCACGCTCTCTGGCAATCCCGGCCCCAACCTCGCATGGTCGCCCGATGGCCGCCACGTCGCGTTTGTGCGGGGCGGCAGCAATGGTGGGATTTTTACGGTTCCTGCGCTGGCTGGCCCCGAACGCAAATTGACCGAGATGAGAGGCGGTTTCGCCTGGTCTCCCGACGGGAAAACTCTGGCCATCGTGAGCAATGAGGCGCCGCAGGAACCTCTCAGCATTTATCTGCTTTCGATTGACACGGGCGAAAAACGGCGATTGACTGCGCTACCGCCCGGCTCTTTCGGCGACACGTCTCCGGCCTTTTCGCCTGACGGACGAAGTCTGGCTTTTATCCGCAATCCAAACTTTCTGGTCAGCGACATTTATCTCGTCCCCGTCGCGGGCGGCGAACCGACGCGCCTCACTTTCGATAATCTCTCTCTCGGCGGCAGCCTGGCCTGGACGACGGACGGACGCGAGATCGTCTTCTCGTCACCGCGCGGCGGTCTCCAAAGTCTGTGGCGGGTTTCAACTTCGGGCGACAGGCTGCGACGACTGGTCGGGACTGGGGAGTACGCCTTCAACCCGTCCATCGCCCGCCAGGGAAGTCGGCTGGCTTATGTTTACCGGAAAGTGGATCGAAACATCTGGCGCGCCGCCGGGCCGAACTCGACCGCCAAAGACAGCGCGCCGGTCAAGTTGATCGCTTCCACGCGGGATGACATCGCCCCGCAATTTTCGCCGGACGGGAAAAGGATCGTCTTTGTCTCCGACCGCACCGGGAGCCGGGAGATTTGGGTCGCAGCCAGCGACGGCCAGAATCCGATCCAATTGACCAACTTCGGCGGCAGTAACACTGGCACGCCGCGCTGGTCTCCTGACAACAAATGGATTGCTTTCGACTCGCGGCCCGAAGGCAACAGCGACATCCACGTGATCAGCGCGGATGGCGGCAAGCCGCGCCGCGTGACGACGGAAACTTCCGAAGATGTAGCGCCGAGTTGGTCCAGGGACGGACGATGGATTTATTTCGGATCGAGGCGCAGCGGAGAATGGCAAATCTGGAAGACGCCGGTCGAAGGCGGGCAGGCTCTGCAAGTAACGAAAAATGGCGGGTACGAGGCGTTCGAGTCCGCGGATGGCAAATACATCTACTACGCCAAACGCGAGCCGGCACCAGGCATTTGGAGAGTTCCGGTTGAAGGCGGCGAAGAAAGTCGCATCTTCGACCAGAGGAATTATAACTACTGGGCTTTGCTTGAATCGGGCATCGTCTTCTACAACCGCGAGGTGGAGCCTCAACCCGCCATCGAGTTCTTCAACTTCGCCAACCAGCGGACGACCCAACTGGTCAGGTTCGAGAGGACAAAAGCCCCAGGCGGCCCTCCGGGGATCGCTGTCTCCCCGGACGGCCAATGGGTGCTTTATTGGCAGGTGGATCAGACCGACAACGACATCATGCTCGTGGAGAATTTTCGCTGAGGGAGACTCAACTCCAAACCATATTTCATATGCAATATTTCATATGAGATATGAAATATGTCCGGCTATTACCCCGCAAAATATTGACCCACTCACTTATTTGATCTTGAAACCTCCTTCGGGCAACCGTTCGCGGTGCGCGGTATGACAGGCGGCGCAATTGCTCATCAGGCTCTTCAAGCCGGCCTGGGCTTTATCCATATCGCCGCCTTTGGCCGCCTCGCCGATCTCTTTAGCCGCCGCTTGCGATTGCTGCGCCCATTTGATGGCGTCGTCGGTCTTGCGTTTGGTCCAGAAATCCTCGCACTTCTTGAAGACCTCTTCCATCGTCGCGGCGTTTTTCGCAATATCCTCCGCCGCTTTGGCTTCAATGTTTTTACGCAAACTGCCCGCCGTCGCCTGGGCCGTCTTCATCCATCCGGGATGCTCTTGTTCATCCTGCGCCAGCGGCGCGGCGGCAAAAGCGGTAAAAGCAGCCAAGAGCAAAACCAACGATAGCTTCATCAAATTCATTTTTCCTCCAGTGGTTAATAGTGTTATCGAGCGAGTCAGTACCGCGAGCGGTAGCGAGCGTGGCTCTATCAATAACCGGCTGATCAAGCCACGCTCGCTACCGCTCGCGGTACTGATAATCCTTGATGCGCTGACAGGGTTGTAACTCGATGGAGACATTCGCCGCTTCGGCCTCTTTGCGCAAGGCCGCGCGCTGCGCATTGTCCCAAGCTTGAAGACGCGCCGCCGCCGCGCCGGTTTCATCATTCTTCACCGGCTTCGCCAGCAGGTAGTAACGGCCCGGCGCCAGATGCTTGAATTGGAAGCCGCCGTCGCCATCCACCGTCGCCTGAGCGTAACGCAACACATCATCGGCAGCTTCTTTTTCGGCGGGAATCAAATGCGCGCGGATTTTGCCTGAAGCTCCGCCGCCTTGATCAACCTGTCCCTTCAATCCCGCCGCGCCTTCAGCAATCGTCACGTTCATCCCCGACAGCTTTTCGCCGGGTTTGAGCGTGACGCCGTTGCGCGCGACGTTGACTGGCGCTGGCGCCGCGGTTCTGCGCGCAGCCGGAGCGGGCGGCTTGCCTTCGACGCTGATCGCGCGGAAGTACCAGTTTTCGTCGGGCAATTGCGCGATCACGCGATGTCGTCCGGCTTCCAGGTTGCGCAGCGTGAACTCGCCGGTCGCGCTTGGCGCAGCAGGCCGTGTGGGAATCAAGCGGCTGGCTGGTGTGGCTTCACGACCTTGAGCTTCATCGCGTTCAGCGACGACCAATATCTCTTCGACCGATGACGCGCGTGGCGGTTGACAGACGGCGGCTTTCTTCTCGACAACCACTCGCCCGCTGAGCGAGGCGAGCGGCGCCAGCGCCAGATCAATCCCGCTGACATCAGCGCCCCGTACCGACACGCGGCGTGGCGCCGAAACGGCGTCGCTCTCCGCTCCCAGCCCGCCGCGCCTCGCGATGATCTCGTACTCGCCGTCACGGACGCCGTAAAGCGCGAAGCCGCGACTTGCGCCCCCAGGCGCCTGTCCCCTGCCCCTCGGCCCTCCATCCATCTGTAATGCTGTAGCGACGACCGCCTCCGACCCAGCGATGGTGAGGTTGATTTGAGTTGGGCCAAAGCGGTCGCTTTGATCGCCTGTTTTCGCCAACACTCTGCCGCTGACGACGCGGCCTTTGTCGCCGCGATAGCGAATATCAATGCCTGCGACCTCTTCGCCCGCGCGCACGAGCACTGGCGCCGCCGCTTCGCGCGCCGACGAAGGATAATAAGTCGGCGCGTCTTCGCTGAACGGCGACAGGAGGTTCGGGCCGAAGCCGCCTCCGCCGCCCGCTTGAACAATGTAAGAGCCGGGAACGAGGCCGTAGATGCGATAGACGCCTAGATCATCCGTGCGCCAATTGCGCCCGAAGGCTTGAAAGACGGGCTGATCATCGGCTTCGCCGTCAACACCGCCAACGCGAACAACGTTGACGCCGATTCCGGTCAGCGGCTCGCCCGTGGCGCTCGTTACTTTGCCGGTGATGACTCCGCCCTTCGCCAGCGTGATGTTGGCGAATTCGCCGATGCGATAAACGCCCGCGCCGGTTTCGCCCTCCGGTGGCGGCGTGATGAATCCCGGCGCAGAGGCCGAGATCGCGTAAGACGCCGGAGCCAGGCCTTCAAACTCGAAGTTCCCGTCGTCGTCGGTGTTGGCGGTCGCTCCTTGCGCGCCCATCCCCGGTCTGCGAGCGGCGCTGCGTCCAATGGGCGCAGCGGCGACCGGGATGTTCGCCATCGGCTGTCCGTCGTCACCGATGACGCGGCCTTTGATCGATCCGGGCTTCGACGATGCCTGCGGCTTCTCTTCATCGGATTTGACGGGCGCGGTTGGTTGTTGCGCAACGGCGACGGCCAGGAAAACCACCAACGAGCAGAACAATTGGATACCGACAGCCCGGTGGTTATCACCACCGGCTAATGTCCGCAGCGCTTCCAGCGCAAAGAACATTTTCTCGAATGCTATGAATTGAAACTTCTTCGACATTTTGATTACAGCTATTGTTGAGACAGATCGAGATTGAGCGTGACGTTGGATGGCGATCCGTTGACGACGCTGACGGTTTGGCGGACTTCAGGGAGCCTGGTTTGCGAACGATTGGCAGCGCCGCCTCGCGCTCCGCCCCCACGTCCACCGCCAGAACCTCCGCCGACCAACGCGTTGAGCCGCACTTCGTAACTGCCCGTAAACAAACCTTCGACCCTGAACTGGCCGCTCGCGTCAACCTGGGCTGGACGATTTTGCCCCGCCGAATTGAGCGGGCGAACAGAGACCATCAACCGAGTCCCGGCTGGCAACGCGCCGCCCGTAACCACGACTCGTCCCTGAATCACGCCCGTGCCGTAACCGACGACGACGCGGATGCCCGTGATCTGCTCTCCCGAAGCCACGTCGAGATCACCATTGATGGCCGCGCCGTTGCGCTCGATGCGAACAAGCGAGAACCCGCCGCCACCGCTGCGTCCGCCGGCGCCTAAACCATTGACGTCTAGCCTGACGCGACCTGGCGCGATGCCGCCGATGCGGAAGCTCCCCTGCGCGCCGACCTGCGCGGAGTTCTGGCGACCACCCGCTCCGCCGCGTCCCGCCTGCCCCTGATTTTGATTTTGACCGCCACGCGAGTTGGCCGAGATCGTCAATTGCGAAAGCCGCGCGGCGACGGACGTATCGTTCGCTCCTTCAACCACGACGACGCCAGCGATGGAAGCGCCGCGATGGACTTTGACTTCGACGCCGGTGACGTTGTCGTCGCTGATCTCGAAACTGACCGGGTCGCTGTAATAATCGCTGTTCATCTCAGCGCCTCCGCCTGCGAAGCCAGACGATCTGACCGTGGCCGTGTATCGCCCCGAGGTCAGCCCAGTGACGCGGAATTTGCCCTCTTCATTGGTGACGCCGCTGCTTGCGCCCGCGCCCGCTGGCACTGGGCCGCCGCGCTCGCGCCCGATGTTGATCGGCACGCCGAAGACCGGCTGGCCGCTTTCAGCGTCAACCGCGCGGCCCGCGACTGCGTAGGCTTTCAACGGCGCGCCCAGGCGGATGTCTATGCTCTCGACGACAGCGCCTGCTTCGACTTCGACGATCTGCGCCTGCGCCTGTTCGGTGGCTTCGGGATAAAAAGTCCTGGGATAACGAATGCGCCGGCTCTGGCCGGGTCTGTCGCCGCCGCCAGCGCTGAGAATGTAGCGTCCCGCAGGCAAGCCGTAGATGCGGTAAACGCCACGATCATCGGTTTCAAAGCCGAAGCGGTTTCCTCCATTGAATGGTTGCGCCTGGCCGTTCTGAGCCGCCATTGCCAAGTTGATGCGCTCGGCGATCACGGGCCTGCCGTCGCTGTCAACGACGCGCCCGGTAATCACGCCGCCGCGCGCCAACGCGAAATCGATGTTCGACACGGTCTGGCCATCGCTCACGGTCACGGCTACTCCGCCGCCGCGCGCGCCATCGCCTGAAACAACGAAAGCCTCGGCCAGCAGCATCACGCGAAAGCGGCCCGCCGCGACGTTCGAGAATCGGTATTGCCCTTTTTCATCGGTGACGGCGCGATTGGCGATCTCCATCTCTGGCTGCGGCTGCGGCGCCATCCGTCCCCGCTCCGGCAGCAACGCCAGCGCGATCCCGGACGCCAGAGCGTCGCCGAGTTTCACTGCGCCGGTGATGGAGCCAGTGCCTGTCGAAGCTTGAGATGTTGATTGCGAAAGAGCCGCGCGGCTGACGGCGACGAAGAGCAGCAGGCAAATTGCGCTGCGTAGATGCGTGAGCATGAATTGACCTCCAAACTTCCTTCTCATCAAACAATGTGGGGGTTAGCGAATCGCCATTCAAAAGACGTGCCGGGAGCCTTTTTGGTTTGTAAATTTTCGCGGGCTGCGCGGACGGAGCGTTGGTTCGGTTCTTCAAATGCGGGCTTGCATTGGGCGCGGCTTTTTACTCTTCGCGGCTTTACTGCCTGTTATTCTTCGCGGCTTTGCCGCCTGATGTGCGGGAGGTCTCTGACCTCCCGGAGCAAGCTCTCTCATATTCTTCGGGGCTATGCCCCGCCTGCGTTCGCCAGAGTGTCATCACATCAACACGGGGGCGTAGCCCCGAAGAAAAATAAATAGCCCGCCTCCGGGAGGTCGAAGACCTCCCGCACATCAGGCGGCAAAGCCGCGAAGAATAAAAGCTGAACGTTTGCACAGATCGAATTTTCGCCCGGCGCCATTAGTTCTTGACCTTCGCTGGCTTCTTGGCTAGTTTGCCCAGGGCTAATGAATAGTTTTGCCCCACGCCGAATTCGCCCCGTTGCAACACTGTTGTGGAGGTCACCTCATGCCGAATGACACATCCAGACCAGGCCGACCAGGCCAGTTAGTGGCGATGATTAGCAGCACTTCGCTCGATCTGCCTGAGCATCGTGAACAAGTCAAAGACGCCTGTTTGCGAACCGGCATCTTCCCAATCGGAATGGAACAACTTCCGGCGCGAGACGCCACTGGCATCCAAGTTTCGCTGGAGATGGTGGATCAAGCCGACATCTACATAGGCATTTATGCCTGGCGTTACGGCTGGGTACCGGACGGGAGCAAAGTCTCGATCACCGAGATGGAGTTCGACCGCGCGCTGGAACGCAAAGAGCGTAGCGAACTGAAAGAGATATTGATCTTCTTGATGCACGAGAACCATCCGCTGACTTCAGCGAAGATGGTTGAGGCCGACGCCGATGCGCAAGCCAAGCTGGCCAAGTTCAAACAACGCGCCGCCGACGGGCGCATCCGTTTGGAATTCAAATCAGCGGAAGAGCTGCGCGGACTGGCGGTTCAATCTCTCGCTGATTGCAAACGGCGCATCGAAGCGGCGGAAGGCGATGAACCCAAGCCCATCAACTTCCACCCGCCCAACCTCATCCCCGCTGCGCCTGCGCCGTACATCGCGCATCCTTACACGCTGCTGCAAACCAGCGAGGTCGTGGGCCGCCGCGATGAACTCAAGCTGCTCACCGATTGGGTGACGGCGAACAAACACGTCCCGACGGGCATTCGCCTCTTCAACGTCGTCGCCATCGGCGGGATGGGCAAGAGCGCGCTGACCTGGAAGTGGTTCAACGACATCGCGCCCAACGAATTGCCGCATCTGAAAGGGCGGATGTGGTGGAGCTTTTACGAGAGCGACGCTTACTTCGAGAACTTCGTCATCCGCGCGCTGGCTTACGCCGCCGGGATGACCGAAGCCGCCGTGCGCGAATTGCCCCCGCACGAACGCGAAGAACGGCTGTTCCACCTGCTCGATCAGCAACCTTTCCTGCTCGTGCTCGACGGGCTGGAGCGCATCCTGCTCGCGTATGCGCGGATGGATGCGGCGCATCTGGCCGACGACGATCTGGACGAACGGACCGCCAACCATGTCATCGCGCAATTGAAAGAAGGCCAACGTGTCAGTAGCCCGACCGTGAGGGAGGGCTTGGACTCGCAAGCCAAAGCCCTTGCTGACGCGCGGGCTACTGACACGGCGATCAAAGAGACCTACCTGGAAAAACACCGGTTGCGCCAATGCGCCGACCCGCGCGCCGGACGTTTCCTGCGACGGCTGGCTCGCGTGCGAGCCTCGCGCGTGCTCGTCTCCACCCGGCTTTATCCGGCGGAGTTGCAGACGATGACGGCGCAACCGCTGCCCGGTTGTTATCCGCTCTTCCTCAACGGGCTGACCGACGACGATGCGCTGGCGTTGTGGCGCGAGTTCATAAGGGGCGAACGCAGCGGTACCAGCGAGCAACTGTTGCCGCTCTTCAATGCCTTTAGCAATTACCCGCTGCTGGTGCGCGCGCTCGCCGGGCGCGTCGCCGGTTACCGCCCCGCGCCGGGCGATTTCGATGGCTGGCGCAAAGATCATCCTGACTTCAATCCGGTGGCGGAACTGGATTTGCGCAACGCCAAGACGCATGTGCTGCATTATGCGTTGGAGGGTTTGGGCGAAGCGCAGCGGCAGGTGTTGCATACCATAGCCGCGTTTCGTATGCCGGCGACGTGGGATACGTTGCGCGCTGTGCTGACGGGCGAAGACAAACCGTGCCTGGATGACCGCGCGCTGGACGATGTGTTGACGGAGTTGGAAGACCGCGGGCTGGTCGGATGGGACCGGCGCGCTAACCGCTACGACCTGCATCCGTTGGTGCGCGGCGTGGTGTGGAGCGCGCTTGGTAATGAGTTGCGAGTCAGCGTTTACACCAGCTTGCACGCGCACTTTGCCGCCGCGCCGGAGATTGACGAGGACGAAGTAAGCCGTTTGGAAGCCCTGACGCCCGTTATTGAGCTTTACCACACGCTGATCGGACTGGGACGGTACGACGACGCCTTCGTCGTCTTTTATGACCGGTTGGAGCACGCCACGCTCTATCGCCTGAGCGCCAGCCGCCAACGGGTCGAACTCACGGAGTTGCTCTTTCCCGATGGATTGGATCAGTTGCCGCGTTTGCGCGAGCCGGACGCTCAAGCCTGCACGCTCAATGCGCTGGCGCAGGGGTACCAATTGAGTGGGCAGCCGGGGCGCGCTACCTCCTTGTTTCGCCGCCATAACGCAATTTGTACTGAGACGAAGCATGACAAGAACCTCAGTACTGGCTTGGACAACCTGTCAGAAGTGTTGCGGCTGGCTGGCGCGCCATGCGAAGCAGAGTTCGTCATACGCCGTGCCTTGGTCATTGAACGCGTGGGGGAGAGTCATTTTGATGAAGTCACCTTATATTTGCTTGGCCTGACACTGGCGACGCGGGGCAGAACGCACGAATCCGCGTCGGCCCTGCATCGCTCCTTGCGGATGTTTGTCGCCCAATCTGAAGACCAATTTGCCAGCGTGGTCAATGCCTATCTCGCGCAGCGGGCGCTGTGGTGCGGCGCGTGGGCAGCAGCACGCACGTATGCCGACCGCGCGTGGAACCTGGCTCACGTTCGGAAATTAGAGCGCGATTTCATCCGCGCAGCGCGCGTGCAGGGCACGGCGGCGCTGGGGCTGGGCGATTTCTCTGTCGCCGACGAACGGTTGCATCACGCGCTAACCCGCGCACGGCAAGTGAACTTGGTCGAAGAAGAACTCCCCGCATTGATTGCCCTCGCCGAATTGCGGCGGCGGCAAGGCAAGCCAGACGAAGCGAGCGACTACCTCGATGCAGTGTGGGACGCCGCCGCGCATGGGCCGTATCCATTCTTTCACGCCGACGCGCTGAACGTGCTCACCGCACTCGAACGCGACGCGGGCAACACCGACAAAGCCATCGCCGCCGCGACCGAAGCGTACAAGAAAGCCTGGTGTGACGGGCCGCCCTTTGCTTATCACTGGGGCTTGGAGGCGGCGCGCAAACACCTGCGCGAACTCGGCGCGCCGGAACCGCCGATGCCGCCCTTCGACCCGTCGAAGTTCGAGCCGATGCCTGACGTGGAAATCAATCCAAAGGACGAGTTTTACGTGGAAGTGGACGAAGCTCAACCATGCTGAAACATCTCTGCGCATCATTGATTGCCATGACCTTGTTGACAGGCGTGGCATCGCAGGGGCGCGCGCCACACCAGATGGAAAACCTGGGGCGCGGCGTGGTGGCCGTGCGCCAGAGTGAGACGCAGGTCTACGTTGGATGGCGCTTGCTGGGCGCCGATCCGCCGGAGATTGCTTTCAACCTGTATCGCTCGACCGGCGGCGGCGCAGCCGTCAGATTGAATGACGCGCCGCTGGCGGCGACGACGGATTTCGTGGATAGGACCGCTGACTCCGGCCAGACCCAGTCGTATTTCGTGCGACCCGTCATCAACGGCGAAGAGCGCGCCGCAAGCGCGGCGTTCAACCTGCCTGCCGGGGCGCCGGCGCGGCAGTTCATCGAGGTTCCGCTGCAAACGCTGCCCGGCAATACGCCGAACGACGCTTCGGTGGGAGACCTGGACGGCGACGGCGAATACGAGATCGTGCTGAAGCAGGAGATGTCGCCGCGCGACAATTCGCAGAGCGGCGCGACGGGCGAGACGAAACTCGAAGCTTACAAACTCGACGGCGCGCTGCTGTGGCGCATAAATCTGGGCAGGAACATCCGCGAGGGCGCGCATTACACGCAGTTCATCCACACAATCAATCGCTGCGCATTTACACGACAACCATTCCGGCGACGAATCGGATGTACACGCTGATGCACGACCGCCAATACCGGCTGGCGATTGCGTGGCAAAACGTGGGCTACAACCAGCCGCCGCATCCGGGCTTTTATCTGGGCGACGGGATGAGCGCGCCGCCCTGGCCAAACATTTACACCGAACCGTTGCGCACGATTCCGAGGCGCCCGCCGATTCGCCGCGAAGTTGGGCCGCGCAAGATTGATCCGCAGTAACCGAAACTCTTCAGGCCGCATTCGCGTCTTCAGCATTGACAGTTCGATCATCGCCAGCAATTCTCAGTTTGAAAGAATCGTGGCAGGACGGGTAGCGCAACCAGCCATGGTTGCGCTGCTTCCCAGTTCGACTTTGCCGGAAACAGCGCAACCATGGCTGGTTGCGCTACCTTTCCTGCAATCTTTCTTTCAAATTGAGAATTGCTGGATCATCGCTCATTTTGCGGCGAGGACGCACTTCTAAGCGGTACCGAAATATCCAACCACAACGAGGACTATATGAAGAAATTTCTGCTACCCATTCTGTTCGTCCTGACGACTTTGACCGTGGCTGCCCAGACGCGGCCTCACATCGTTGACCAGGCGCACAGCCAGATCAATTTCGTGGCCGAAGCGCGGTTCATCTCCGCCCACGGCCATTTCGACAAGTGGGACGCCGAAGTCCAATTGGACCCGGCGAAGATCGAAAACTCGTCTTTCAAAATCACCATCGAAGCGGCCAGCATCAACACCCGAATCCAGCGACGCGACGATCACCTGCGCAGCAAAGACTTCTTCGACGTTGCGACTTATCCGCAAATCACGCTGGTCTCGAAGAAGATCACGAAGACCGGCGATCGGACATACGCCTTGACGGGCGACCTGACGCTGCGCGGCGTGACCAAACAACTCGATGTCGAAATCACCCAGGTCTTCTACGAAAACAACCGCGGGCGATTTCGCGCCAGTTTTCGGATCAACCGGAAGGCTTTCGGCATCAGCTACGACTCGAAGATGAACCCGATCGAGGACATTGTGCAGGTGCAGGTGGACATCAACGTCCTCGACAAAGAAGCGACCGAGAAGGCTCGAGCGGCGAGGCCCGGTTCCAATTGAATGCCGCGCTATCGCTATCCGGTCATTTTTCTGTCCACCATTTTCTGTTGGCCATTGCCCATTGCCAATTGGTCATTGCCAATTGTTTCGCAGGGGATTTAGCGACCTTTACCTGCGAAACAATGCGCAGCTACCGTCATCGCGCAGACCAATCGTGGCGGCATCAGCGGCACGGTCTTCGATAACACCGGCGCCGTCATTCCCGGCGCGACGGTCACGATTACCAACCTCGGAACCAACCAATCGCAGAAGGTGATGACCTCGTCGGAGGGCGCTTACACCGCGCCCTCGCTCGAACCGGTCGTCTACCGCATCACGGTGGAGGCGACGGGCTTCAAAAAGTCGGTCGTGGGCAACGTCAAGGTGGATACGGCCACGACCGCGACCGTGAATGTGACGCTGGAACTTGGAGCAGCCAGCGCCGAAATCACCGTCACGGCTGACGCGCCGTTGCTCAACGCCGAATCCGGCACGCCCGGACAGACCATCTCCGAGCGCCAGATCACCGACCTGCCGCTCAACAACCGCAGCGTGCTCGATCTGGTTCTGACCGTCGCCAACGTCACCGGCGTGGCCGGGACTGAAGACCCTGAACTGGGACAGGACATTCCGGCGCCCGGTTTCAACGTCAACATCAACGGCGGACGCGCGGGCAGCACAGCGATTCTGGCCGACGGCGCGAACAACACCGGCGCGGGGCTGGGGCGCGCGATTGTGACCTTCTCGCCCGATACGATCCAGGAGTTCACGGTCCAGACCTCGAACTTCTCGGCGGAGTTCGGCATGACTGGCGGTGGCGTAGTCAATATGACCACCAAGTCGGGCACGAACCGCTACAACGGGCTGGCCTACTGGTATCACCGCAATCCGTCGTTCAACGCCGCGCCCTTCACCACCAACGCGAACAACCGCCCGCAATCGAACCGGCGGCAGCATCAATTTGGCCTGACGATGGGTGGGCCAATCGTTCTGCCGGAGAAAATCTTTGGGCCGGCGGGTTATGACGGGCACAACCGCTCGTTCTTCTTTGTCGCCTACGAGCCGCGTTATTACTTCGACGGCACGCAGGGCACGGCGCTGATGCCGACGCCGGCGATGTTGCAGGGCGATTTCAGCAACATCGTGCGCGTCAACGGCGGGTACGCGCCGCGCGACGTGGCGGAGAAGTTCGGATTGCAAAACCAGATCGGCGACGCCACGCTCTACAACCAATGGACCGTCAACGGCGGCATCTTCACGCGCCGCACGCTGGCGGCGGGCGAGACCTTTCCGGTCTTCCCCGGCAACCGGATTCCGGCCAATATGCTCGATCAGGTCAGTCTGGGGCTGATCAAATATTTGCCGACGGGGGGCGAGTACTTTCTGTCCGACGGCAACCTGCGCAATTACGTCACGACGAACTTCATCAAGAATCTGGAAAAGCGCCTGACCGTCCGGCTCGATCATCAGGTCAGCGCCGCCAACCGGTTGAGCGGGCGCTACACGCAAGTGCCGATTCGCGGCGACCGCGGGCGCGGCGATTTCCAGATTGGCCGCGACGAGGTCAACACCGGCGGCACCGATTACAGTTGGTCGAAGCAGGTCCTGTTGACCGACACCCACATCTTTTCGCCGCGCCTGGTCAATGAGCTGCGGCTCAATTACACCTTCGGACGTTTCACCAAAAACTTCCCGCCGATGTTCGACGCGCTGACCGGGCGCAATTTTTCGACCGAGATCGGGCTGCCCTCGCTGACGCCGGGCGGTTTGCCGGACATCGCCACCGGCGCCGGCTCCATCGGCTTCAGCCTCTCGCAGCAGAACGAGAACGCCGAGCACAGCTACGGCATCACCGACAACTTCTCGTGGGTGCGGGGCAACATGTCGTGGAAGTTCGGCGTTGACCTGATGCAGCAACGCTTGAAGACGATCCCGATGTTCGGCGCCTCGGGCGGGCGCTACGAATTCAACCGCAACCTGACGCTCAGCAACAGCAACGGCGCCAACGGCACGGGCGGCGCCGAGTTCGCGCAGTTCCTGCTCGGCGCTTACAACCTGGCGACGCTGCGCGAGGTCTTCATCCCGTATTACTACCAGTGGAATTCGGCGGGGGCCTTCGTCCAGAACGATTGGAAGCTGCGCCCGAACTTCACGCTCAACCTCGGCCTGCGCTACTCGCTCCAACTGCCGCGCACCGAGAAATACGACCGGCAGGGCGCGTTCCTGCCCGAACTGGCGAAAGAGTTTCCGATTCCGCAACCGTGTCCGCAGTGCGTGTTGCCTACGGGCAAGACTGTGACGACGGCGCTGGTGGTTCCGTTCGGCTATTCGGGACGCGGCGGGCGTTCGCGCTACATCTTCCCGGTCGAGAAATTGAACTTCGAGCCGCGCTTCGGCTTCGCGTATGCGCCGCAGTGGTTCGGTTGGAATGAAAAGCGGCGCCTGGTCGTGCGCGGCGGCTACGGGATGTCGCATGCGCCGTTGACGGGGATGGGGCGCAATCCGTCACCCGACTTCGCTTCGGGCACGACCGGCTTTGGCACGTTCGACACGCGCATCCAGTTTCCGGGCACGAACGTGGCCGCGCGGCTGTGTTGCAACAAGCCGGTGCTGACGGCGACCGCGCCGGATGCTTTCCTGAACATTCCACAGGACGGTCTGGTCTATCTCGACAGCCTGAACATCGCGGCGCTGGCGGTCTCGCCCAACGCGCACGTGCCTTACGTGCAGAGCTTCAGCCTGACGACGGCTTACGAACTGCCGCAGCAAACGGTCGTCGAGCTGAGCTACGCGGGCAGCAAAGGCACGCATCTCTTCCTGCCGCCGATCAACCTGAACCCCGTGCCGTTTGAATTGACCGAAGCTTACCTGGCGCAAGGGGTCAATCCGCTCAACGACGTGAACGACCCGCTCGGACGCCGCACGCCGACGGGCGCGTTGCGCGTCTTCTCGCAAGGCTACGTCGGCGCGCAGTATCTGGGCTATGAAGGGCTGACGGTGATGTTCGATTCGTCGGCCAACAGCATCCGCCACGCCGGAACGGTCAGCGTGCGCCGCCGTCACACGCGCGGTTTGTCCTACACGGTCAATTACACGTTCGGCAAGGGGCTGGATGACGCGTCGGACGCCGGCGACGTGCGCTTCGTCAATTTGAACGTGCGCTCGCCCGGCCACGTCAACTTCGGCGCGCCGCGTTCGCAGGACCGTTCGGTCTCGCTCTTCGACATCAAGCATGCGTTCAGCGTGTCGTGGCTCTGGGATTTGCCGGTCGGCAAGGGTCATAAGTTGCTGGGCAACGCGCCGGGCTGGATCAATTCGGCCATCGGCGGTTGGAGCTTCAGCGGCATCGGGCGCATCCAGGGCGGCATCCCGATGGTCGTGGTCTTGCGCGACGACAACCGGCTCGGCATCGAAGGCAACGTGCGTGGCATCCGGCCCGACCTCGTGCCGGGCGTGCCGCTGCTTAATCCCAACTGGGATCCGAGCTGCCCGACCGGCGCAGGTTGCGAACCCTATTTCAATCCTTCGGCGTTCATGCGCCCGGCCAAAGGCTTGCTGGGCACGGCGCCGCGCACCTTCGACCGGGCGCGCAGCCCGCGGCAGGAATTCCTGGATATGTCCATCAAGAAGGAATTTCGCCTGGGCGAGCGCAACCGCCGGTTGGAATTCCGGGTGGATTTGATCAACGCCTTCAACCATCCGATCTTCCGCACGGGCCGCTTGGAAGATTCGGGCGAAATCTTCACGCTGCCGAACGAAGCCAACATTACCAACGCCGAGTACGACGCGTGGCGCGCGTTCGACACGGCCAATCGCCCCGCGCGCACGACGCCGGAAGGCGCGGCCAAGCTGGCGGCGATCAACGCGCTGCTCGCCAGCAACCGCGTGGCGGGCGGGCAGACGCTGCCGCGCAACTTCTTCACCGTGCGCTTGCCCGACCGGTTCTTCACGCTCAACGCCAACTCGTTCGACATCGCCACGGTCGACGGGCTGAAGCTCTATCGGATGCGCCAGTCATACACGGCAGACCGCTGGGGCTTCCTGGACGTCGCGTCGGGGCGGTCTGGCTACACGCCGCGCTTCATCCAGTTTGCGGTGAAGCTCTACTTTTGATGGCCTCAAAGCAGGCGCGGCGCTCCATTTCAGCGGGCGCCGCGCCGCATCTGAGATCGAACCATGAAGTAAGGCGATTGAATCCTGCCGCCCAATTTCAGACAAAGATGCTCAAGCGACGCGAATTCCTGAAATTTTCTCCGACCCGGCCTGCGCCCTCCGAAGGCTACTGGCAGCACGTCAGCCGGCCCGCGATGGCTTGCCGCTTCGAGGCGACGCTGCCGCTTAGGGATCGGGCCGGCGTGCGTGTAGCTCAAAATGCTCTGGACGAAATTGACCGGTTGGAGCAACAATTAACCATCTTCAGAGAAAACAGCGAAGTAAGTTTCATTAACAGGAACGCCGCGTCAGGCGAGGTTCAGGTCGAACCGTCGCTCTTTGCCCTGCTGAAGCTGTGCCAGGAGTTGCACCACGAAACCGGCGGCGCTTTTGACATTACTTCCGGCCCGCTGAGCCGCTGCTGGGGGTTTTTGCGAAGACAAGGGCGCATCCCGAAGCCGGATGAAATCGAAGCGGCGAAGGCGTTGGTCGGAAGCGAGAAGCTGCTGCTCGACGGCGACTCTTGCTCGATTCGTTTCGAGCGGCCCGGCGTCGAGATCAACCTGGGGAGCATCGGCAAAGGCTACGCGCTCGACCGGATCGCCGCGACGATGCGTGGCGAAGTTAAAACCGCTTTGCTCAGCGCCGGTTCAAGCAGCCTTCGCGCCATCGGGAGTGGCGACCGCGGGCACGACGGGTGGATGGTTGGGGTGCGAAATCCGCGCGACAGAGACAGACGCTTGGCCGTGTTGAGAATGCGTGACGCGGCGATGTCGACCAGCGGGAGCGAAGAGCAATTTTTTGAACACAATGGCAAACGCTACGGCCACATCATTGACCCGCGATCGGGATGGCCGGCGGAAAGCGTTTCCGGCGTGACGGTGATCGCGCCGTCGGCCGCGTTGACTGACGCGCTGGCCACGGCTTTTTACGTCGGCGGGCGCGAGTTGGCCGAAAGCTATTGTTCGACGCGCCCTGGGATTCTGGTCTTGATGTTGGAGAGCGGGGCTGAGCGTCCGCTGGTGATCGGCGGCGCCGATAACTGCGAAGTGGAGATCATCAATGAGCAACGAGACAATGGAGTCTGAACTGCGGCAGTTGGAGTCGGTCATTTCGCAAGTTGACCGCCAACGCGCCGAGTTCCGGAAGAATCTGCCGCCTGTTTTCCAGCAGGTGTCGTTGATCGTTCTGCGAACCCTGATCGGCTGGCATTTCCTTTACGAAGGCTACTACAAACTGATGCTGCCGGCCTGGAGTCCCGAAGGCGTGCCGCTCGCGGCCTGGACTTCCGCTGGTTATCTCAAGGCGGCTTCGGGGCCGCTGGCGTGGCTGTTCCAGCGGATGATTGACGCGGGCTGGATCGGTTGGATTGATGCGACGGTCAAGGTCAGTCTGCTGCTGATCGGTTTGTCGCTCATCCTCGGACTTTTTACGCGAGTTGGCTGTTGGGGGGCGCTTTTCTTTTTGACGCTTTTCTATCTGCTGTCGGTTCCGCTGGCGGGAGTTCCGCAACCAGGCAATGAGGGAACTTATCTGATCGTCAACAAGACGTTGATCGAAGCGGCGGCGGTTGGCGTTTTGCTGGCGTTCAATACCGGAGCGATCGCGGGGCTAGACCTCTTGCTGCGCCGAGTCAGTACCGCGAGCGGTAGCGAGCGTGACTCCATCAGCCGGCACATTGATTGAGCCTCGCTCGCTACCGCTCGCGGTACCGATTCGGCGCCAGATTGATCAGGAGGATGCAATGTCAGATCGTGATTCGGAATTTAACGAAAGCGGCATACCGCTAGCTTATTTCATCTCATTTCGCTGTTACGGTACCTGGTTGCACGGGGATGAGCGTAGCTCCGTTGATCGCTCTCATAACATTTACGGGACGCCGATGCTTCCGCCTGACGAGAAGAGGCATAGCGAAATGCTCTCGCGGATGAAACGCGATCCGGTCGAATTGACTGCAAAGCGGAGGGAGGCGGTCGAAGAAGGAGTGCGTGAGACCTGCAATATACGAGGCTGGGCGCTGCAAGCAATCAACGTGAGGACCAATCACGTTCACTCAGTCGTCACTGCGGGTCGAAAGCCTGAATTGGTGATGAACGCGTTCAAGGCAAATGCTACGAGCAAAATGATAGCAGCCTCGGTCTGGCAACGTGGTATTAAGCCCTGGTCGCGGCACGGCAGCACTCGTTACTTGTGGACTGAGAAAAGTGTCGCACGCGCAATTGACTACGTTATCAATGGCCAGGGCGATGAACTGCCCAACTTTGATGAATGGGACGATGAATAATCAGTACCGCGAGCGGTAGCGAGCGTGGCCCAATAAATAGACCGACTGATGGGGCCACGCTCGCTACCGCTCGCGGTACTGATTCGAAGAATCAACCATGAATCTTACCGACGAACAGAAAGAACAAGGACGGCGCAATTTCCTGAAGGCGATTGCCGGCACGCCAGCGATTGTCGCGCTGGGCGCAGCAGCGGTTGCGCGCGGCCCAATCAAAGGCGGCCCGGTCAAAGCCGCTGTTATCGGGACTGGCGGAATGGGCAGGGGTCTGATCGCGCAATGCCAGAAGGAGTTTATTGACCTGCGTGCGCTGTGCGACATCAATCCGAAGCGGCGACGCGCGGTGGCCGAGAGTATGACGAAAGCTGGCTGGCCACAGCCCAAAGAGTATGACGATTGGCGCGAGATGCTTCAAAAAGAAGACCTCGAAGCCGTCATCATCGCCGTTCCGTTGTGGGCGCACGCCGAGGTCACGGTCGGCTGCCTCGACGCGGGTAAGCACGTCCTGTGCGAAAAGATGATGGCCAAGAGCGAAGCCGATTGTCTGCGTATGATTGACGCGAGCAGACGGAACAAACGTGTGCTCGAGATCGGCTACCAGCGATACTACAACCCGGTTTACCAGGCCGCTTACGAAGGCATCGTCAAGCAGGGATTGTTGGGTGACGTTTACTTCGCCCGTCTGGTCTGGCATCGCAACGGCAACTGGCGGCGAAAAGAAGACGCGCCCGCTGCGAACTTCGATCCGAGCCGGTGGGGTTATCCCGATTGGGAGCATCTGCTGAACTGGCGTCTTTACAAGCAATACTCCGAAGGGTTGGTAGCGGAATTGGGCAGCCATCTGATCACGGCGACCAACTGGTTCTTCGAAGCGTCGCCAGAAGCGGTCTACGCCACCGGAAGCATTTCCCGTCACAAGGACGGGCGCGAAGTGTTCGATCACGTCTACGCGACGTTTGAATATCCCGGCGGACGCGCGGCCACTTTCTCTTCGATTGAATCGAACGCGTTCGAGGATCATTACGAGATGTTCCTGGGCACCAAAGGGACATTGATCATGCAGAACGAGACGGAGGTCTATCTGTTCAACGAGGGCGAAGCCCAATCAACCAGAGTTGAAGTTTCGCGGCAGACGCCAGGCCCGGTGGCTGATGCGTCAGCCACTCGCCCTGCGGATTCGCCGGGACGCACGGTCAACGCTTCAACGCAGGCTCAGGTTGACAGAGGAATTTCCTACAAAAACGAAATCGCAGAATTCTGCGCCTCCGTCAGGACAGGCAAGCCGGTCCGCTGCGGCCCGGAAAAGGCTATGAGGTCGGCCATCGCTGTCTTGATGGCCAACGCTTCAGCCGAGAAGAAAGCGCAATTGGAGATCGCCAGCGCATAATCAGTACCGCGAGCGGTAGCGAGCGTGGCTCCCGCAGTAGGTCTGCTGCGGGAGCCACGCTCGCTACCGCTCGCGGTACTGATTCAAGGAGGATCATGATGAAGTTGAGAAGAATGTCGTGGATGATGGCGTTGTTCGCCAGCGCCGTCTTAACGAACGTTTTGATGATCGAATGCGCGCGAGCGCAGGATCAGATACCCGAAGTGCCTTACGTGCCGACGCCAGACAAAGTCGTGGAGGAGATGCTGCGGTTGGCGAACGTGGGCAAGAACGATGTGGTCTATGACCTGGGCTGCGGCGACGGGCGCATCGTCATCACCGCCGCGCTGAAGTACGGCGCGCGGGGCGTCGGGGTGGACATTGACCCGGAACGCATCAAGGAGAGCAACGAGAACGCCCGCAAGGCCGGAGTGACCGACCGCGTGAAGTTTCTTCAACAAGACCTGTTCGAGACCAATTTCAGCGAAGCGACCGTGGTCACTCTCTACCTGCTCCCTGACGTGAACTTGAAGCTGCGCCCGAAGCTGCTCAGCGAACTCAAGCCGGGCACGCGCATCGTCTCGCACGCTTTCGACATGGGCGATTGGAAACCGGATAAAGTGGTGAAACTGCCCAGCGTCGACCGGGATCGCACGATCTATTACTGGGTCGTGCCTGCGGGCGGCGGGAATCGCAAGAATTGAAGGATCGCCGGAGAAACTCCAAATGACAGGAAAAAGACCAGTCGCATTCATCACCGGCGCCAGTCGCGGCATCGGACGTGGCGTCGCCATCGAATTGGCCAAGAACGGATATGACACGGCCGGTAACTCAAGACTCTTCGATCCCGGCGACACCGAGAGCGGAATCTTTGAAGTCAAACGGCGGATCGAAGAGTTGGGCGCAGATTTCCTTCCCCTCCAGGGCGATGTCTCCAGCCTCGAAGACCACCAGCGCATGCTCGATTTGATCCTGGAAAAATTTGGCCGGATCGATCTGCTCGTGAACAACGCCGGCGTCGCGCCTGAGAAGCGACTGGACGTTCTGGAAACAACGACCGCCAGCTTCGATCGCGTGTTGTCCATCAACCTGCGCGGGCCATTCTTTCTCACTCAGAAAATCGCCCAGCAGATGATCGCTCAGCTTGGGCAGCAGTCTGAAACCAAACCGAGCATCGTTTTTATCACTTCGATATCAGCTTATATGTCGTCGCCTTCGCGGGCCGAATATTGTCTTTCAAAAGCCGGATTGAGTATGGCGGCAGCGATCTTCGCCGACCGCTTATCGGCGCACGGGATAAACGTCTACGAGGTTCGCCCTGGAATCATCAAGACGGACATGACCGCCGCCGTTCAGGAGAAGTACGACAAACTGATCGGCGAGGGCTTGATCCCCCAGCAACGATGGGGGCTTCCAGAAGATGTCGGGAAAGCTGTCGTGGCGCTCACCTGCGGAAATTTTCAATACTCAACCGGCCTTGTGGTCGAAGTCAGCGGAGGAATGAACATCAGGAGTCTTTGAGATCGCGTTATGAACATCATTCAGGAAATTGACGAGAAAGATTTGCGCGCGAAGATCGAGCGCGCGTTCCAATTCGGCGTCTCTCAGGTGGAGCGTATGACCAGGAAATGGCCGTGTCACAAGCCCGCGCCCATTTACACCGAGAACGGTGTCTGGACTCGTCCCCAGTTTATGTGGACTGACTGGTGCCCCGGCTTCTACGCCGGGATGATGTGGTTGGCCTTTGAACGCACGGGGGAAACGCGGTGGCGACAAGTCGCCGAAGAATACTCCCGCGCGTTGGAACACCGAAAGTTCGACCGCGACGTTCATGACCTCGGCTTCATTTTTATGTCCACCGCCGATCGCTGGCACAAACTACTGCCAGAAGGCGATCCCACGAAGCAGTGGCTCAAGGACTTGCTGATCACGGCGGGCACGATCCAATCCTTCCGGTGGAAAGAGACCGGAGAAGACCACTACATCTACTCCTTCAACGGCCCGCAGTCTCTGTTCATTGACATCATGATGAACATCCGGGTTCTGTTCCGAGCGCACGAGCTAGGCGGCGACGAAGAGTTGTATCGAAAAGCCGTGACACACGCCCGAACGACCGAGAAGTATCTGGTGCGAAAGGACAGCCCACGGTTGATGGATCGCGACGGTTCGGTCATCCACGAAGCCATCTTCAATCCGGTCAGAGGCGAATTTCGGAACCTTTCGACCCAGCAAGGCTACTCTCCCTTCACCTGCTGGGCGCGCGGTCTCGCCTGGGCGATGTACGGATTCACCGACACGTACCTGTTCACCCGCGACCCATTCTTCCTGGAGACTGCCGAACGGTGCGCCGGGTTTTATCTGAAGAACACGCCCGATGGCGGCGTTCCCTTCTGGGATTATGGCGCGCCCAACATTCCCGACGAACCGTTGGACAGTTCAGCCGCAGCCATTGCCGCCGTCGCATTCTGGAAATTGAAAAACATCGAAGGCTCCAACCGGGGGGCAGACGTCTATCGCCAGGCATCGCTCTCCATTCTCTCGACTCTGACTGGCGATAGCTTCCTGGGCGCGAGCGATTCAGCCTACGAGGGCATCTTGCGGCACGGTGTGTATCACAGGCCGATGGGTTGGGGCGTTGATGAATCCGTGATGTGGGGAGAGTATTTCTTCATGGAAGCTCTTCATCTGGTCCTGGCTGAGTCCGACGCTTCTTGATCAACGGTAAAGCGAGTTCTTCACGCGCCCGTTTTTGATTTTCGCGAACGTTTTCGTGGCGCCTCTGCTTCACCCTCTTTCGGCGGGATGACGAAGATCAGTTTGTAGACCGCGAAAAATAAGGCCGCCAATCCACCGATGCCCACGTAGTATTGATAGCCCGGTATTTTGGTCAGCAATTCCGGGTAAAAGCCGCAGGCGATCAGATATACCGCAGAAGGCACGGTCAACCCGGCAAACGCCGACTCAATGTGAATGGTCAGTTCTTCTTTGGTCGCCCGATTTCTGCGGCGCACAATGACTGAGTAAAGAAAGCCCAGAATGGCGAAGGCATAGGTGATTTGGGAGAGGCTCGGCAGTTTCATGAGTGGTGATGGAGTGGTTGAGCATATAACCGCCTTTGCTCTTTCAACCTTTTTTGTAAGATCGGAAAATCCTGATCGGGAATGGCGAAGATTATTCGGCGCCGGGCCCGGTTACCTTCTGACCGCGAAAACCGCAAAAGCGACGCTTGCCAGAAGCCCGATGATGGTTCCCAATCCCCCGGCAATGGTGGCGCCCAGAAAGCCTCCGCCGATGACCATGGCGCCGAAAGTAATCGCTCTTTCGTGGTCAAACCGCGCAACCAGTTCAGGTCGCACGTTTTGGACAACGTCGTATTCGTTTAAATCAATCGGCTCGGCTAACTCCGCCCTTGGCGATTGAGAGGTTGGTTTAATTGTGGCTGACATCGGCTTGCGTCCTTTCTACGGGGAGACCATTTATAATAAACATCATTTATAGGCTTATAACCTGCGCCTCGCTAGCTAAAGGCGGATACTACGCTCGCCAAGGCGAATGAATCAAGGCGATCGGACGATTGATGCAATCGTCGCGCTGCCCCCCGCAGCGTCCGTCAACCGGCCAGTTCCGCCAGTTCCGCCCACCGATTGAGGTCGCAGTCAAGCGCCTCGTTGAGCGATTGCAACTCTTCGTAAAGCTTTTGTACCAGCGTGTGGTCGCTCGCGTTGGCGTCGAGTTCTTTTTCGACCTCCGCCTTCCGCGCTTCGCTCGCCGCAATGCGCGATTCCAGTTCCTCAAGCTCGCGCGCTTCTTTGAACGACAATTTGCGTTTTGCCGGCGCGGCGTCAGGCGCGGGTTTACGCTGACGGCTCGCGGTTTTCGCGGTCTCTTCGGCCAACGATCTTTCCGCCGCTTCGCGGTCACGGATTTCGATGAACGTCGAATAGTCGCCAGGGTATTCGCGAATCCGGCCTTCGCCCTCGAACCTGAAGATGTAATCAATCGTGCGGTCGAGGAAGTAGCGGTCGTGGCTGACGACGACCAGACAGCCGGGAAAGGCTTCCAGATAATCTTCGAGCGCAACCAGCGTCGGAATGTCCAGATCGTTCGTCACTTCGTCGAGCAGCAACAGGTTCGGCGCGCTCATCAACACTCGCAGCAAATAGAGCCTGCGCCGTTCGCCGCCAGATAGCGTGGCAATTGGTTGGTATTGCGTCGCGGGCGGAAAGAGAAAACGGTCGAGCATCTGGCTGGCCGTGATCCAATCACCATCAACGGTCTGAATGCGTTCGGCGACTTCTTTGACGTAATCGATCAGGCGCTGCGATTCGTCGAATTCGCGGTTCTCCTGATCGTAGTAGCCGACGACCACCGTCTGGCCGGCTTCTATCTCGCCCGCGTCGGGCTTGATCCTTTGCGCGATGATTTCGAGCAGCGTGGTTTTGCCCGCCCCGTTCGGACCGATGACGCCGATGCGGTCGTCGCGTTTGAACTGGAAACTGAAGTCTTTGATGATCGCGCGGTCACCGTAGCTTTTGCTGATGTCGCGCAGAGAGAGAATCTTTTTGCCCAGCCGCGACGATTCGAATGCGATGTCGAGCGACCTTTTGCTGGCGATCTCGCTCGCGGCCTGGCGCGATTGCCGGATCAGCTCGTTGGCTCGATCAACACGGGCTTTGGCTTTCGTCGTGCGCGCCTTGGGACCTCGGCGCAACCACTCCAACTCGCGCCGCGCCATCTGCTTCAACTTCTGCGCTTCGACCGCCTGCCGCTCCTCCTGCTCCTGCTTCTTTTCCAGGTAGCCAGCGTAATTGCCCGCAAAGGTCTGCGCGCGGCCGCGATCAATTTCGAGCATGCGGTTCGTGACACGGTCGAGGAAGTAACGGTCGTGCGTCACCAGCAGCAGCGCGCCGGCGAATTTCGCCAGGTACCGTTCCAGCCACTCGACCGTTTCGGCGTCGAGTTGATTGGTCGGTTCGTCGAGGATCAGCAGGTCAGGTTTGACGACCAGCGAGTGCGCCAGAGCCACGCGTTTGCGCTGGCCGCCGGAGAGCGAGGCCATCGTCGCGTTCAGATCGTTGACGCCCAGCTCGGACAGGATCATCTTCGCCTCGGTCTCCAATTGCCAGGCGCCGGCAATCTCGACCTCGTGCGCCAGATCGGCCACGCGCTTGAGCAGCTTCTCGTCCGCTCCGCCTTGAACCGCCAGATCGTGACACGCGGTTTCGTAATCGCGTAGCAATTGCAGCTTCTGCCTGAGCGTCTCGTTGTTACCGGCGAAGACCGCTTCGATCACAGTCTGGTCGGGATCGTAAGGCGGGTTTTGCGAGAGGAAGGCGATGATCTTGTTGTTGGCGACGACGACGCGGCCTGTGTCTGGCTGTTCTTCACCGGCGATGAGGCGCAGCAGCGTGGTCTTGCCCGACCCGTTCGCGCCGATCACGCCGATCTTGTCGGCTTCGTCCAGACCGAACGTGACTGATTCGAACAGCGGCTTGATGCCGTAAGTTTTGCTGACGTTTTCGAGCGAGAGGATGTTCATGAGGTCTTTCGGGCCAGTGTTCAGAACAGGCTCTGGCAGGAGATTTATGCGCCCTGAGCTGTCGGTGGGTACAAACCTGCATCCATCGCTTCTTGCCGCTGCGCCACGCGGCCAGGAGAATTCAATTGTTGGATTCTCAGCCGGGAATGTCAGCACGACGCTCTTTTAACGCTTTATGCGCGCGCGCTTTGAGCAAAATCATGATGTGATTGATTCTGAGGAAGGTATTCATCTCAGCCGCTTCCTGCTCTGTCAGCCCGCTTTCACGATTCTTATCCAGCAATTCCTCCACCCGATCTTGAAGCGGCGGTGAAACCTTGAATTCAGCAATTTGTTCCAGCGTCGGCCCCGACGCCAGAAAATCGAGCGCCTCTGAATAAACCGGAGAATCTATCGGCCACTCTCGACCTTCGCCGCTCCGCGCATCTCGATCGGCTAGGAGCATGTCCAACGCCTGTGTCAGCAAATCGGGCAATTGCTCCTGCACAGGATTGAGCCGGGTAGCCAGATTGTCAGGCACTTCCAAGGTTATTGTCGTCATAAAAACTTCTCCTTGCGTAAAACGCGTTCACATCAACACGGCTTTTCTTCGTTGGTAACTTGGCACGAGTGATCATACTCTATTGCGCCAAATCCTCGAAGTCCTCGATGCTCGGCAATTCCGTCAGGTCTTTCAATCCGAATTGAATCAAAAATTCTTTCGACGTGCCGTACATCATCGGGCGTCCCACAGTCTCTTTTCTGCCCTTCGTCACGATCAGCCGTTTTTCAAGCAAGGTCTTGATCGCCGAAGTCGAGCTGACGCCGCGAATCTCCAGAACTTCTGGGATCGTGATCGGCTGTTTGTAGGCGATCACCGCCAGCGTTTCGAGCGCGGGCAATGACAACCGCGCCGTCGGACGCGATTTCAGATATTTGCGGATGAAATCGTGATGCTGCGGTCGTGTCGAAATCCTCCATCCGCCTGCGATCTCGCGCACTTCCAGCCCACTCTCCCGCGCTTCGAAATCGGCGACCAGCTCGTCGAGCGCGGCGCGGACATCTTCTTCGGAAACGTGACCCAGAACTTTGCAGAGTTGTTTGAACGGCAACGGCTCGTCGGCAACGAAGAGCAATGCTTCAATCACAGGCTTCAATTCTTCGCGCGTCGCGGTGATGTCATCTTCGGCTGCATCCGGCAATTCGGATGGAAATTCCGGCGGCGGCTCGACCGCAATCTCTGCCAGGTTTTCTTCCGACGTGATGATCCTGATGCTCTCGGCGTCTTCTTCTTCGCCGAAGGAAAGAAACTCGTCTTCGATCATTTCGTCTTCGGCGAGAATCTCGGCGATCGCCTGCTCATCCACCTGTTCGACTATTTGATCATCTACGGGTTGTTCGTCTTGCCAATCGTCGTTCGATTCTTCTGCGGCGATGGCTGCTTCTTCTTGTTGCTGTCTCTCTTCACTCATATCGTTTCTTCCGGCGATCCGATGGCGCCGGCGTTTTCGTCGGTTACGTTGTCGGCTTCCGCTGTTTCAACGCTCTGTTCAATCGTTTGTTGTTCGGCGACCGGGTGGCCGATCTGCGGCTCGACGGTCTGCTCGACCAGCGGCTGCTCGACGGTCTGTTCAATCGTTTGTTGTTCAGCGACCGGGTGGCCGATCTGCGGCTCGACGGTCTGTTCGACCAGCGACTGCTCAACGGGTTGCTCGAGTGGCGGCTGTTCGACGCTTTGTTCGACGGGTTCTGGCTCGACCGCTTCCGGCTCCATTTCCGGTGGCGTGGTTCGTTTGCGCGCGAAGATTTCGCCGAACAGTTCGCGCTGCACGAGATAAATCTTCCACTCCTTGACGAGTTCCAGGAAAGCGAGGAAGGTGAGGATCAGTTCGCGTTTCGAGAGCGACAACTCGAATAAATCCCTGACGTTGATCTCTTCGCGTTCGTCGAGCAGGGAGTGAATCTGCGCGATCTTTTCGGCCATCGTCATCTCGTCGCGCGCGATCTCCATCTCGACCTGCGATTCGGCGCGTTTGAGAATTTCGCGGAAGACGCGCAACAGGTCGAACAACGTGGCCGAGACTTCCGGGTTGTGGCTGTCGGTTTCGAGCGGCCCGCGTGTGTAACAGGCCGCTTCGATCTCGCCACGCGAATAAAGCAAATTGGCCGCTGACTTGAACTTCTGGTATTCCAGCAGCCGCTCGATCAGTTCCGCGCGCGGGTCTTCGTTCAAATCCTCTTCGCCTTCGAGCCTCGGGTCGGGCGGCAGCAACATCTTCGATTTGATGTAGATCAACGTCGAAGCCATCACCAGAAAGTCGCCCGCGACGGCGATGTCGAGTTCCTTCATCAACTGCAAATAGACCAGGTATTGCTCGGTGATGCGCGCGATCGGGATGTCGTAAATCTCGATCTCGTCTTTTTTGATCAGGTAGAGCAGCAGGTCGAGCGGCCCCTCGAAGACTTCGAGCTTGACGCGGTAAGAGTCGCGCCGCGCTTCGTCATCGCGTTCGGGGGCTTCAGCGAGCGCGACGCCCGCCGCTTGATTCTTGGTTCTGTCGGTTTGACGTTTTGCCATTTTCTCTTGGGACCATTCTCCATTCTCCATTTTCCATTCTCAATTTTTTGCAGGAGGCAATCTCTCCCCCTGCAAAAAATTGAGAATGGAAGATGGAGAATGGAGAATGGCGTTCAATTCTCAATGTTACCTTCGTCCCACATTCGTTGCGGATCGTGATTACGCAAATCAACTCCGAAATCCGCTGCCGCTTTGAGCGCCATCAAAACAGCCCAGCCGTGGACTTCGTGCGCCAGCTTGTGCGCGTCCGCCACGTCCAGCCAGAACAGTTCGTGTTCCGGCTCGCTGTCGAGCGGCGAGCCGAACTGCGCTTCAAAGTAGGAACAGTGAAATTCCCAGTTCCTCCCGTTTTCGTTGTTGAAGTACTGGATCGCGTCGCCGAGGAAGCCGCCGATCACGACTTCACACGCGCATTCTTCGCGCACTTCGCGGGCCAGCGCCTCCTCCAACGATTCGCCGGGATCAACGCCGCCGCCAGGAAGCAGAAATGGGTCTTGCCAGCGAACCGCCGCGAATTTCCCTTGCCCGTCAAAGATCACGGCGTAAGCGCCGGGGCGACGGCGGTATTCGATTTCAGGATTATAGCGTCCGAATTTCATTTCTGTTGGACTGCGGCTGGATGGCCTGCGGCGGATTTTTATTCCCAGGCGATTTTCATGGCACGGCGAACTTCGCCCATCACGCGACCTGCTTCTTCGCGCGCGCGGCGCGAGCCTTCGAGGATGATGTCGCGCACTTCGTCCTGATGATCGCGGTAATAATTCAACCGCTCGGTGATCGGCGCCAAATATTCGATCAGCGCGTCGGCCAAAGCTCCCTTGCGGTCAACGCAGCCGATGCGGGCATTGCGGCAATCGTCGTCGAATTGATCGGCGACCGCCGCCGGGACGAACATCCTGTGCATCTGGCACACGTCACAGGCTTCGGGGTGGCCAGGGTCTATGCGCTTGATGCGCGTGCGGTCGGTGATCATCTGCCGCGTCTTAGCGCGAATCACGTCGGGCGGATCGCCAAGCTCGATGGTGTTGTTGTAACTCTTCGACATCTTTCGCCCGTCAGTGCCGACCAGCGTCAGCACTTCGGTGTGCAACGCTTCGGGTTCGGGGAAGACTTCGCCGTAAAAGTTGTTGAAGCGCCGCACGATCTCGCGCGTCAATTCGACGTGCGCGGCCTGATCTTTGCCGACCGGAACGTAGTGGGCTTTGTACATAGAAATGTCGGCGGCCTGCAGCACGGGATAGCCCAGAAAGGCGTAATTGCCGATGTCCTTGTCGGTGATGTTTTCGCGCTGTTCTTTGTAAGTCGGCACTCGCTCCAGCCAGCCGAGCGGCGTGACGTTCGAGAAGTAGATGTGCAGTTCGGCGTGTTCCGGCACGAGCGATTGGACGAAGATCACACATTTCGCCGGGTCGAGTCCGGCGGCGAGCCAGTCTGTGATCATCGCTATCGTGTTCTCTTTGATCTTCGACGTGTCGGCGTAATCGGAAGTCAACGCGTGCCAGTCGGCGATGAAATGGTAGCTTTGATAGGAGTCCTGCAGTTTGACCCAGTTTTTAAGCGCGCCCTCGTAATTGCCGAGGTGCAACCGACCGGTCGGGCGCATTCCGCTCACAATTCTTTTCATAATCAGATCAACAACATATATTCCACAAAACCCATTACCGGACCGATGATCGCGCCGAAGACTCCAAACATCGAAAGCGCAATCAGCAAGATAAATCCGTATTGGCTCAGATTGGAGTAAGTGTCCTTCAGGCTGTCGGGAAGCAGCGTGTAAAGGATGTGGCTGCCATCGAGCGGCGGAATCGGTATCAGGTTGAAGACCGCCAGCGAAACGTTGGTCAACAAGAGCACGCTGGCCATAGTTCCCACCGGGAGCGCCCATTCCGGCATCCCAGGCATCGGCGTGACCAGATCGAAAGGTCCTCCCGGCTGTATCCGCGCGTGCAGATAACCGCCTGTCCCCATCATCACCTTGAGAATGATAAAAGCAATCAGGGCCAGGATCATGTTGCTGATCGGCCCTGCCGCTGAAACGGAGATGTTAGCCAGGTCTTTGTTGCGCCACCTCAACGGATTCGTCTCGACAGGTTTCGCCCATCCAAAGAAGAAAAAACCGCCGATGCGCATAAAACCGAGTAGCGGGAAAAGAATCGTTCCCACGGGATCAATATGGGCCATCGGATTGAGAGAGATTCTGCCTTGCAATCGCCCTGTGTCGTCGCCAAACCGCTCTGAAGTCCAGGCGTGCGCCGCCTCGTGAAATGAAAGAGAGAAAAGGAAGACCACGAACCACAGGATCAAATCGCCGACGGGGACAATGAAAAGCGAGCTTAAATCCAATGCGGTAACTCCTCTTGATAGATAATGTTTAAGGACGGGCAAAGTAGCATGCGGTTTCAATGGCTGTCAATTTTCGGTTTCAGCCACGCCGGATTGACGCCGTAAAGCTGAGGTCCAATTTCGACTTTCCATTCAATCGCACGGCGCGCAAAACGATTTCGCGCGAAGAGACAAGCGTCGCGCCGCGCTCCAGCGCCAGCCGGTAATGTTCGCCCGTCAGGTCGTAATGCGGGATTGATTTCATCTGAAACCATTCGCGCCGCACTCCCAGACTTTCGGCGAACTCGTGCAACTCTTCGAGCGAAGCGTCGGAGACCAGATGTCCGCAGCGCCGATGCCGGTAACGCGCTGGGCCACGCGCGCCGTTGTAAAATGAATCAATCAAAATCGCCATAAAACAATCACACCAGACTCAGGTTATTTCTTGGTTGATTGTGATTCGACCTGCGAAGCCGCAGCAGAACTTGCCGCGACTAGAGCCGCGCTTTTATTCTTCGACGCAGCGCTTTTGCTCTTCTTGCCAGCGATCTTGGCGGCGGCTTTCTTGACGGCTTTTTTGTCCGCCTTCGTTTTCTTCACGGCGTCCACTGCGGCTTTCTTTTCGGCTTTCTTCTCGGCCTTGCCGCCCTGGTGGTTGTTGAGCGTCGCCTGCATCTGCTTGAGGAATTCGATGGTGCGCTTCAACTCCTTTTCAAACTTCTCCTCGCTCAGTTTGCGGCGCGATTTTTTGATCACCTTCCTGACGCGGCCGACCAGATTATTCTTGTCTTTCGGCTCTTTGTCTTTTGTCTCTTTGTCTTGGGGAGTCTTATCTTTTGGCTTTGACATTTATTTACCTCTCAGTTCGCATTGTTGATTGTCGAGTGAACTCTCCGGCCACCGCGCGCATTTGATTCAAATGCCTGGCCGTGTGCGCGATGTAACCTTCGATCAATTGCCGGAGCGAAAGTTCGCCATCTTCGTCGTGCCGTCCTTTGAATTGCCAGATGTCATCGGCAATGCTTTCGATCAGTTCAGCGTTTTCGCGGCGCAGGAAAACAAACCGCGTCGAAACCGTCTTGATCTTTTGTCGCTGGTAACTCAGCTTTTGCGCCCACCATTCCTGCTTGTACCCAAACAGGTTCGGCCGATCCTGCGTGACGATGCGGCGGATGCGCGTCGAAGCCAGCAGCTCGGCGTCGGCCAGATGCGCGGCGATTTCCAGAATTGACCAGCGATCTTCCGCGGGCCGCCATATAACGGCAGGTTCAGAACAGCCTGAAATGAATTGCTCTAATTCATCAGCCTGACGTGAGTATTCAGTTGCAATGCCAATGTAGCCCGTCACAGTGGCCTAAGTATAAAGTAGTCAGCCGTCAGGTGTCAGGGTCAAACGGGCGATTTGACGGCGGCGCAAAAGCCGCTCTATCATCGCCCCCATTCAAAATCACCCGGAGGAGATACGCCAATGGCGGAAACGCGAATCGAAATTTTCAGGAAGATGCTCAATGACGACCCGAACAACACTGCGGTCCGTTTCGGTCTGGCCAACGAACTGCTCAAGCTCGAACGCTTTGAAGAAGCCGTGAATGAGTTGAAAACCTATTTGAACCAGGCCGACGACCAGGGAAACGCTTACGGCAAGCTCGCCCAGGCGCTGGAAAGATTGAGACGCATTGACGAAGCGCGCTCGGCTTACGAACAAGGCGTCGCAGCAGCCAATAAACACGGGCATCCGGGAATGGCGCAGGATTTCGAGATGGCGCTGGCGGATTTGCTTTGAGACCTGGATTTCAGCTTACCCACCCGATCAACGAAAGAAAGTGATCTGATAGACGCCGGATTGCGCGAGCGGATCAAGTTCGTGGTGGTCTGAGGTAATAAGCTCGCCTTTGACCCTCTGTGTCAGCGCAATGGCGATGGCATCGGCTATTGAAACCCTGTGCGAGCCTTTGATCCTTCCCGCCTGCTTCCACAAAGCGTCATCAAAATCAGCCCGCGCGCGAATGCCAACGGCATCCAGTTTGCTCATCGCCATTTCTGCGGCCTGCTCACCACTTTGCCGGAACGCTTGATAATAAACTTCGCAGAGATTGATGGCGTGAGCGATGCAGACTGCGTTCACATCGAGCAAGTATGTCTCCACAACATCTGCACCCGCTTCCCCATTCAGAAAAGCAATCATCGCAGTTGAATCCATCACGAAGATCATTGCCTTGCCTCACTCATCTCCGCTTCAAGCTCCGCGTGTTTCTCCGCCAGGAACTCTGCGGTAGATGGCAGCAACCCGGCCATACTTCCCCTTACTTTCTTGACGGCTTCGTGTCGCACCTCAATCTCCACTGTGCGCGCCTCTTGAACCAGCAGCTTGCACAAGCGGACTTGCTCACGGAGAGGCAGTTTCCGCACATTCGCCAGAATACTTTCAATCAGCGAGCTGTCTGTTTCGAGTCGGGCGTCTTTTGCGTTTTCCGCCGCACGCTGGGCGACACCAACAAGCTCTCTGAAAACTGAGTCAAGAAGTTTCTCTTCACGCAGCGACACACCAGCTTCCGCCTCAGGCACAGAAATGAACTCCCCTTTACGCGGCCCGGAAATAATGACAGCCTCGACGTAACCTGGCGCTTCGGCTTCAAGTGTTGTTACGCTCATGGCAAATTCCTCCTTCGTCAAATTCTGACGCCCGAAAGTCTACGCCAGCCGGATCGAACTTACCACCAACCCAAAATCTTCCACCAAACCATTCCCACCAACCCCCAGATCAGGATGTTCGGCGCGGAAGCGATCAATCCCAACTGCCACCACTTCTGCTGCGTGACGTAATCAGCGCCGAAATAGATCGGTCCGGGCGTCGTACCGTAGTGCGTCAGCCCCGCCGACAGGCTTGAGAAATAAGCCAGCAAAGCCGCCGCCAGGAACGGTGGCGCTCCCGCCGCAGTGACGACGATCAGAAACGGCGTGTACATCGCCAGCGCGTGCGCCGAAATGCTGGCGAAGCCGTAATGCGCGTAAAAATAAATCAGCGCCAGCAATCCTAACGCAGCCCACCATCGCCATCCCGCGCTGAACGCGCCCGCCGATTCGGCGAATTTTCTCGTGATTCCGGTTTCACCCAAAGCTTCAGCTATCCGCACCATTCCGCCGTACCAAATGAACACATCCCACGCTGCGCGTTCGGCAATCGCATCCTCCCAACTGAGCACGCCGGTCAAAAGCAACAGACAGATGCCCACCAGCGCAACGACCGCATAATCAACGCTGTGTAATCTGCCGGTCGTCGCCCACATCAACGCGACCAAAGCGAAGACGCACAACATGACTTTCTCCTGCCACGTCGTTCGCCCCATTTTTGCCAGCTCCGTTTTGGCGAATTTCGCCGCGTCGGGCGTATGCGTGACTTCGGGTGGAAAGATGCGGTAAAGCAATGGCGGCGTGACGAGCAGGCAGACCAGGCTCGGCACGATAGCGCCCAGCAACCAGGTCGGATAATTCAGATCAATCCCACCCTGCTGTTTGGCAAACCGCTGGATCAGCAGGTTGCCCGCCTGCCCGGTCAGAAACGTCGCGCTGATGATCACCTCGCACTGGTACATGAAGCTCATCAGAAACGCGCCGAGCTTGCGGGCGGTCGGCCCCGGTTTCGAGTCGTAAGCTTCGGCGATGCTTTTGGTGATCGGGAAAATGATGCCGCCCGACCGCGCGCCGTTCGACGGGATGACCGAAGCCAGCAGGAAATCCGTGCCAACCAACGCATAACCCAATCCAAGCGAGCGGCTCCCGATGGCGCGGATGAAGAGCAGCGCGATGCGGCGTCCCAGCCCCGTCTTGATCATTCCGCGAGAGATGAAAAACGCGGCCAGCACCAACCACACAACGGGATCGGCGTAGCCCATCAGCGTTGATTTGATACGCAGCGTTTCAATCGCTTTCAGATCAGGTCTGGACGGATCAGTCACGGTCCCGATCATGGCTTCGCCCAAGGGCATTGATTTCGTGATCGCAACCACCGCAATGCCCAGCAGCACCACCGCTCCGCCTGGCGCCGGGCGCACAATCGAACCAACGATGGTCGCGACAAAGATCGCCAGCAACCGCCACGATTGCGGCGTGATTCCTTCCGGAATTGGCGCGAGGTAAATTGCAACGCCCGACAAAACCGTGATTGCCCATTTGATGCTCAGGTTGCGAATTTGAAGATAGCGGTCTTTACCCTCAGGTCCCTCAGGCCCGTTAGGCGTGGAGGGAGCATTATTCTCCATTTGCAGTCGATCCTCTCGTCAGTTGATATGTCGAGGTCTGTGAAGCGTTCCGATTTAGAAGTGAGTTGTGAGCGCGCGCGATACTAGCATCGCCATCGCTATCGCTCAAGTTTCCAATGAACCGGATTTAACGTTACTTTTCGCCAACCAGTATCAGAAACCCAACGTCTAAGGCCACGCTGCTGGTTTATAATGTGCTGGTGGATCTCCCCAGTAACATTAGTAGGTAAAGGTAAAGGGCAAGGGGGAAGATAATGAAACCAAGATTTATCCGAAACGCTATTGCGTTGGTTCTGACATTCACGCTCGCCGCCGTCTCCACTTTCGCGCAGAGCGGAGATCAATCAAGGCAGAAACCGCTCGAGGACAAGAACAACCCGGCGTTGATCGGCAAACGCGACATCAACAAGGGCCAGTTGGAATTTTATTCGCTGGAACGCGAAGCCGCCATTGGCCGCCAACTCGCCGCCGAAGTTGATCGCTCAGCCCCTATCATCAACGATCCGGTGATCAGCGAATACGTCAATCGCATTGCGCAAAACCTGGTGCTGCACTCCGATTCGAAAGTTCCCTTCACTATTAAAGTGATTGACTCGGATGATGTGAACGCTTTTGCGCTGCCCGGCGGCTTTCTTTACGTCAATCGCGGGCTGCTCGAAGCCGCTGACAACGAGGCCGAAGTCGCCGGCGTCATCGCTCACGAAATCGCGCATGTGGCGGCGCGGCATGGCGTCGAGCAAGCGTCGAAAGCCGAACTGATCAATTACGCTTCGATGTCATTGATCTTTCTGGGAGGCTGGGGTTACATCGTTCAACAGGTGGCGGGATTGGCCGTTCCGCTGACATTCCTGAAATTTTCGCGCGGCGCGGAGAAAGAAGCCGACCGCCTGGGCGCGCAATATATGTGGGCTGCCGGTTACGATCCCAACGCGCTGATCACCTTCTTCGAGAAGCTGCAGGCGAAGGAGAAGAAGAAACCAGGCACGCTGGCGAAAGTTTTCAGCACACATCCGATGACCGGCGACCGCATCACCGAAGTACGCGAATTGATCGGGCGCTTCCCCGATCGCGCTGACTATCAGGTCAGCTCTTCGGAATTCGCTCAGGTGAAGTCACGGCTTCTGGCTTCGAGTTCTTCAACCCGCGCCGTCAGTCGTGACGCGGAGGCCAAGCGCCCGACGCTCAAACGCCGTCCCCCAACCACGACCGATGACGGCGTGAGCGATTCGGAACCGCCGGAACGTCCGACGCTCAAACGCCGCGATGGATCGCAACCAGACGCGCAGACGGGAGATGAAGCAGGGAGTTCCAGCTCATCTTCAGATTCATCCGGTGACTCATCCGGTCGTCCGACGCTCAAGCGCCGCGATGGAACTACGACCGGCGATCAGACCACCGGTTCATCGCAACCAAGCTCTTCCCAACCGTCCGACGCATCGGGAAAACCGACGCTGAAACGGCGCACGGACCCGAACGGCAAACCGTAACGCTGAAACTGCAAGAACGCGAAAGGCGCAAGCGAGGCTCTCAAATCTCGCTTGCGCCTTTTCTTTTCCTGGTTGTTTCGATCAGGCGGTGGCCTGCAGAAACGCCAACCGCGCCGCTCCGATCACGCCTGCCTGATCTCCCAAAGCCGCGATCACGATGCGACATTGACGAGCCGAGGTCGGCGCAGCCCATCTGTAAGCCTCTTCGCGTATCTCATCGAAATACGGCTTGAACATCAGACCGGCTTCTCCGCCAATCACGACCGCATCCGGATTCAGAATCGAAATCAGGTTGGCGACGCCGCGCCCCAGCCAGCGACAGGTCTCATTGACGACCCTTGCGGCAAGCGCGTCGCCGCCACGCGCGGCGCGGATGATCGTGGCGGCGTCAAGCTGCGCGGCGTCCGTCTTAATCAAATGACCGATCACGGACTTCGCACGGCCGTCCCATCCTTCGATTGCGCGACGATGGAGCGCGGCCATCGCCGCTTCGGTCGTCAGACAACCGCGCGATTCGTACTCCGGTTTGAAATTCTCGCTGGCGGCCAACCAGCCCGCCGCTCCCGCCTGCCCGGTCGTTCCTTGCACAGCGCGCCCATCGGCAAAGATGCCGGCTTCGATCTTTTCGCCGACTGAAAGATAAACGACGTTGTTTTTGCCACGCGCCGCGCCGACCCACGATTCGCCCGCAGCAATGGCCGCTGCCAATGAACTGATCACCACCGCTGGATGCGCTGAATCGCTGTGTCTGGCGCGCGCGCGTTTCTCGCTCGGCGCAAGACGAATATCAACGCCGGCATCGGCCATCCCCTCCTCGATCATCGTCTGCAATGCGACGCGAGTCCATCCCTTCAACTCCGGGATCGAAACGCGCCCGGTCGGCGGATCAACCAAACCCGAGACCGAGAAACCGATGGCTTTGATGGAAGCGGCGGCGCGCGCGGGCGAAGAGGCCAGGGCGAGAATCATCTTCGTCATCGCCGACGCGGCGGCGCGCGTCGTTCGCTGCGGCATGGCGACTTGCTGCTCTTCGACCACCCGGCCATTTTCATTGACCAATGCGGCGGTGATTTTGGTTTGATCGAATTCGATCCCGATGACCAGAGGCGAAGCTTGGGGTTGGGTTATGCGTTTGGGGTCTTCTCTCACGACCAGTTTCTCCGTCAACAATTTTGACCACGGCCTAAGCCGCCGCTATTATAACCGCCGCCTGTCTCATCTGAAGGTTATTTCAATTCGTCATCAACCAGAGTGCGGTATGGGGGCGTCAGCGCAACGGCATTACAACGGTTTGCAATTGCGCGCGACCTGAGCGCGGACTGGAAGCAAGAGTCGTGGGACAAGATACCATCTTGTCCCACGACTTCCGGCGGTCGCACGGAATTGCAAACCGCTGTAAGTTAAGCCGGAGGCGGCGGACAATTGCCCATTGCCAATCGGTCATTGCCAATTATTTCGCAGGAAGTTTGGCTATCTCTACCTGCGAAATAATTGGCAATGACCGATTGGCAATGGGCAATGGCTTAACTCAACACAATTGCGCTGACGCTCCCTGTACCGCACCCCAACCGGAGGAACTGATGGTCAACCGCAGAACATTTCTGACCACCGCGACTTGGACCGCGCTTGGCGCAGCGGCTTTCGCCAGCCTGAGCCGGATCGAAGTCCTGGCCGCAGCAAGAAAGCTCGATAAAATCGGCGTGCAGCTTTACACCGTGCGCGGCGAAATGGCCAAAGACTTCGAAGGCTCGCTGCAAAAGGTCGCCAGCATCGGGTACAAAGAAGTTGAATTCGCGGGCTACTACAATAAAACCCCGAACGAGGTAAAAGCGATTCTTGATCGCCACGGTTTGTCCGCGCCGGCGGCTCACGCGCCGCTGGCCGACATTCAGACGAAACTCGACGCAACCATCGAATCGGCAAAAGTCATCGGCCACCGGTTTCTGATCTGCCCGTACCTGGACGCTAAAGACCGGCGAACTCTCGACGATTACAAACGTCACGCCGAAACGTTCAACCGCGCGGGCGAGGCTTGCCGCAAAGCCGGAATCCAATTCGGCTATCACAATCACGACTTCGAATTCGAGGCGAAGGAGGGCAAGCTGCCTTTCGATGTTCTGTTGGCCGAGACGGACAAAAATCTGGTGAAGATGGAACTCGACCTTTACTGGATTTCAAAGGCCGGCCAGAACCCGCTCGCTTATCTCGAAAAATACCCGGATCGTTTCGCGCTCTTCCACGTCAAGGAGATGGACAAAACGCCGAAGCAGGGCATCACCGAAGTCGGGCGCGGCCGTATTGACTTCAAAACCATCTTCGCCAAAGCGCCAAGAGGCGCAATCAAACATTACTTCGTCGAGCAAGACACCACGCCAGGCTCGCCGTTCGACAGCATCAAGGTCAGCTTCGATTACCTGAAGCAATTGGAGTTTTAACTGCGCCTGTGACCTCAACGCCGAACCCGCAGGTTCAAACACAAGCTCGAACATCGTTTCTCGAAAAGTTCGCCACTCCGGATTTGACGATGACTCTTGTCGTTCTGATCTGGGGCGCCAATTTCGCGGTGGTCAAAACGGCGCTCGCGCAAATCGCTCCGCTTCCCTTCACCGCCATCCGCTTCGTCATTGCGGCCTCGTTGTTGGCGCTGTTGCTGCGTTGGCGCGAAGGCGATTGCGCGTTTCCGAAAGGAAGCTTCTGGGGGCTGGCCTGGCTGGGAATCACTGGCAACACCGCGTATCAGGCTCTGTTCGCCAGCGGGCTGGCGCGCACGACAGCGGCCAACGCCGCTCTGATTTTGACGGCGACGCCAGCGACGATCGCGATCATCGGAGGCTTGATCGGAGTGGAACGCATCACTCGACATATGGTGGTCGGGATCGCGCTGGCGATGGGCGGAGTCGTAGTCGTGATGGCGCCGCGTGGGGCTTCGCTGTCATCACAAACGCTGGTCGGCGACCTGCTGGTCTTCGCTTCGGTCTTTGGCTGGACGGCTTATGTGTTGGGGATACGCAAGCTCGGCAATGGCATGTCCTCGCTGCGCGCGACGACCTTGACGATGATCACAGGCACGCCGGGACTCGTGCTGCTCGGATTGCCGGGAATGCTGCGGACTGATTGGTCGCGCGTCGGCGGCGTTACGGCGTTCGGCCTCCTCTATTCAGCCGCGCTGGCGCTGGTCGTCTGCTATCTGCTTTACAACCGGAACGTCCGATTGATCGGCGGAGTGCGCACGACGATTTATGGCTGCGCCATTCCGGTGATTGCGGCCCTGGTCGCGTGGCCCGCGCTGGGCGAGAAGCCGACCGCGATGCAGGGCGTTGGAGCGATCCTGATCGTCGTTGGCGTGCTTGTAACCAGGCGAAAATGAAATGAGCGTGGTTATTTGTTGGTCAAAACTTTCACGCGCGCGACGAACGCTCCGGCGTTGTCTTTGAGATTGCCCTCGTTGACACTCAGGAAGAGGATGCCGTTGTGCGGCGAGACGAATTCGGTCCCTTTACCCACGAAGACGAAATCGTCGTTATCGTCGCCAACTACTGCGATCAGAGAGCCGGTCGGGCGAGCCGCGATCAACTTGCGGGTGTCGGCGAGCGAAAGTCCGTCGGGACCGGTGCGCTGGTTGTCGCCCAGGTCAACCTCTCCCGAAGCGTTGATGACTATGCGCTGCCCGCGCTGCACTCGGATTTCAGTGCTCGTCCAATCGGCGGCGGCGGCGACACTAACCGTCTTTTCCGCAATCGTGGCGATCGCGCCTGAATCGGCATCACCCGTCGGCTGTTCGGTCTGGGTCGCAGCCGGAACAGTTCTCGCTACTTCTCTGTTCGTGGGCGCTTCAGCAGGATAATTTGTCTGAGGAGATTGGCGCGGAGTTTCGGCGCGAGTGGCGGGCGCACTTGGCGTCGGCGGATTGACGTTGATGGATTCAGCGCGACTCGACGCGGCCACATCGCTTGCATCGAACTCGACGCTCTCGATCTCATCAACCGGAACCTCATGGCGCGAGGACGAGCTGCCGATGTAAACCACGATCGTGAATTTGCGCTGGTTGTAGGAAACGACTTTGCCTTTGAGCACGCTGCCGTCTTTGAGCCTGATCGTATCGCCGAGAGCCGCGGCTGCGGCCAGCAAAATAATCGCGAGACAGATGAACGAACAGACAATCGGTTTTCTGAAGTTCACTTATACCTCCCGTGGAGCCTGCTTGGTTGATTACGTTACCGCAAGGGGTTGACGGCGCGTAGCTTAACATAAAACGCGCGCGTTGCCACCGGCAGCTTGAGCGAATGCCCCGGCTATGGCGCGAATCGCGCCCGAAAACCGGCGACCTGCGCCGGAAAGATTCGTAAAAGTATATGAACAAAAATTTAAAGCATTCTTGACTCATGGCGGGCGAGTGACTATACTCCGCCTGCCTGTTGGGGTTCGTTTCCTTACCAACAGCGCAGAGCCTGCATAACTCACAATCTTAAAAGGCTGCGTTCAGCGGCCTGGAAGTCATCATCAAATCGGTTTTCTGTTGGTTTCGTATTCGGATTGGATTTTCTTGGTTTGCTGGCTCCTTTCGGTTTCTGACGTTTACCTCCCTCCTTCTCCTGCTTGATTCCCACGATGCGTTGAACGCGTCGTGGGATTTTTTTCTTCGGCGTACTTCTCGACATCTCTCTCCAGGAAATAATTCAGGAACGTCCGGATGGCGGCGATTGCGGCCAACTCGCCGATCTGATTCCAGGTCGGTGAAATCGCCGTCCGCACGATGTCAGCCGCCAGCTCGAACTCCAGCCCCAGGAGCAGCCAGACGCCGAAGCTCATATAAACTCGCTTCTTCCCGGCGAAGGGTCTGAGCGCATCGGGATTCGGCTGGAACAGACCGGCCAGCGCCGCGATCGCGCCGTAGGCGATAATCAGAACCGCGACCGCTTCCAGGCCGAGCGCAATGTAGCTGGCGACCTCTTTGAACATCTCTTCCATAAGCGAATTCTCCCTGCGCGCGCTCCATCCCGAATGGCTACACTCGGACGATGCAGCGGAAACCTTGATGACACGTCGATGTGTCAATCGCCTGCGGGATGCGCGCCGCCGGGCGATAGCGCACACAATAATTGGAGGCGCACAAAAACGATCCGCCTTTGACGACCTTGCGTGGGATGCGGACCTCCGGCGTCGCCGGGTCGCAGCTCTTCTCTCGATTACCTCCCATCGGATTCGCCGACCCGCAGCAAGGTCTCAGTATTTGATGGCCTTCCTGATACCAATCGGTCGTCCATTCCCAGACGTTGCCGGTCATGTCGTACAAGCCATAGCCATTGGGCGGGAAATATCCAACCGGCGAAGTCCGTTCAAAGCTGTCAGTGAGCAGGTTCTCGACCGGGAACTCCCCATGCCACGTGTTTGCCATGATCTTGCCCGCGGGCGTGAACTCGTCGCCCCAGGCGAACTCGGCTCCCTCCAACCCGCCACGCGCGGCAAACTCCCACTCAGCCTCGGTCGGCAGTTGCTTGCCAGCCCAGGCCGCATAAGCCTCAGCGTCTTCAAAAGCCACGTGAACTACCGGATGATTCTCCCGCCCATCGAGAGAGCTGTCGGGACCTTCGGGATGCCGCCAATCGGCCCCCGTCATCCAACTCCACCAGTTGAAGTGATTGCGCAAGTCAACGCGCCACTTGGGCTGCGTGAAGACCACCGAACCGGGCACGAGCATCTCCGGCTTCGCGCCGGGATAATCTTCGGCCTTCGGCGGGCGTTCGGCGAAAGTGACGTAGCCGGTCTTCTCGACGAAGCGTTGGAATTGCTCGTTGGTCACCGGGTACTGATCCATCCAGAATCCGCTGACCGTGGCCACGTGGACGGGCGCTTCCTCCGGATAATGCTTGTTTGACCCCATCATAAAAGTCCCACCCGGTATCCACGCCATGTCTTCAGCGGGAGGCTTCGCTGGGTGAGGTAATGTTTCGGAACTTATGCGGGCTTGCTTTGCTGAAGCAATGCTGACAATTCTACTCATAGTTCTTTCCTTTCTCTCAGGTTTACACTGGACGGTGAGACCGGCCATTGATCAACTTTATCTTCTCCGAAAAAGATGCGGGGCAAGCGCAATGCCATAGCCCATTCAACGCGCGCCTTCCGTTTTTTGCTCGCCGGCACCCGGCTTCCGCTCGCGTATGTCGGCGACCGATTTGTACACGGTGTAGTACTTGTAGATGTTGCTTACGTAATCAACTGTCTCCCGGCCGATCTCGCGCGCGGCGATGATTTCGACGTTGTTAAACCACTTGTTCGGATCAAAACCCATCCGCCGGGCCTTGCTCCTGAGTCCGGCCACCCGGCCCGCCCCGGCGTTGTAGGACGCCAGCGCGAATAATCCTTTGTCGAGCCGATCCATCGGCGCATGCTTGAAATACAGGTCGAGCATCATCCGCAGATACCTGGCGCCCGCGTGGATATTTTTCTCGGCTGTACTAACGTCCGGAAGTCCAATGTCAGTGGCGGTCTCGGGCATAAGTTGCATCACGCCAGTGGCCCCGACCGGACTGCGCGCGCTCTGATCCAGGCGAGACTCCTGGTAACCTTGCGCCACCAGCAGTAGCCAGGGGAGGTTGTACTGGTCGGCGTATTTACGGAAGATACCGGCCAGTTGCTGGTACTTCTGTAGATCTTCACTCGACCTGGGATTCTTCAGCCGCTCCACGCTGCCAAAGTAGCGTTTCAGCAACGTGTCGCCGAACATCGTTCCGACGCGATGCGCCCTGACAAAATCATTGACCAGGCTCTTTAATTCAGGGGTGTTCTTGCGCAAAGCCCAGGCTATCCGGTCGCCATCACGAATGACCAGGTCGTCGCGCGTTTGCGCACGGTCGTAAAGCTGGGTCCAGAATTTGGCGGTTTGCTCATGAACAACCGTGATATCGATCGCTCCGGCGTCCACCAGTTGGATCAGGTCTTCGTCTTCCAGCAATTCGTCGGCTGGGATGATCACCACAGGCTTCTTGCCTTTGTAGCGAAAATGATGATTGAGCGCCACGAGGCCTTCGTGATAGCTGCTCGAAGGTCGCACGTGCACCTCTTTGCCGGAGAGGTCGTCCAGAGTGGCGATGGGTGGAGCCGACGGTCCAGTTACGACAAGCGCTCTGCTGTTTTCCAGAACCGGATCGGAGAAGTCCACGATCCTCTGGCGCTGGGGCGTGACAGCTAGGCCGCCGATGGCAATGTCGCCGTAACCAGCAGCCAGGGCCGGCAACATCCGGTCGCGGCTGGTGGGAATGATCAGTATCTTTGGCGCGAGAAGGCCACGGCCCAATCGCGCGCGTATCTCTTGTTCAAGCGCGCCCAGCGCGTAGTAAGCGGTTCCATGCTGTGTGGGTCCATCGAGGAAGTAATTAGTCCGGTTGTAAGCCACGAGCGCGCGGATGAAGCGCCGTTCGCCAATCTGGCTCAAATCGCCTTTCCAGGGCTGGTCGAGTTTCAAGAACTCGGCGGTGTCGACATCCGTTATCGGCACGAGATTGGCCGCTTCCACTGATGGCTCGCTGGCGGCGTCAACGGTTGAACTCGGCGCCGGCTCATTCTCTCCATTTGGCCCGCTGCGTAACTGCCGTTTGCAACCGGCCAGTGTAATCACCACCACAACCAAAACCACGATGCGCCAGTTTGAATCCAATGACTCCCTTAACAACATGCAATCAGATTTACCTCCATCTTCTCCAGCCCCGGGTCAGAAGAAAAACAATACCGCAGATTCGATACGGAACGGTTTGCCTGTGGGAAGATCAACCCATGTCGTTTTCCAGCGGCTTAATTCCGTAGCTGCCCAGAGGCGTGGCGTTATCTTGTAATAGAAATTGCCGAAGCCCATCGTGTTCAACGAGCGCTGGCCGGGCGCCAAATCGCGGTTATAGGGATCATCCCGGCCGTAGCCGCCATTGACCTGCCATTTGTCGCTGATGTCATAGGTTAATTGCGCCCAGGCTCCGGCGGCCCGAATCGCCACTAACCTCACCGGATTGAATGTCTGGAAGATGCCTCCGGTGTAATCGCCCAGGACCGAGCCGGCGAAAAATTCGCCATCAAACCTGAGCTTGCCGCCGATCCTGAAGCTCAGATCAATGTCTCCCGACCAAGTCGTAAATTCGCGCTCGGCAACACGAACGCCCAGCCGCGTTCCGCGCCTTTTACCGATGTGTCCGGAAACGCCTAGCTCAAAGGGGCGCCTGAGATATCGGTCGTTAAGGTCAGGCTCCCCGTAGCCGAGCGCGAGTCTGATTTGACCATCGGGCAAGCCTGCCTGAGTCCCGATGACTTCGTCACCAACCTGAAAGGTCTGAATGGCCTCGGCGACTGCTCCCTGGAAGATGAACGTGAAATCGTCGCTGATCGGCTGGTATGTCTCAAAGCGAACCTGAGGGCGGAAAAAGCCCAACCTGCCAGGTAAAAAACCGGCTGGATATATGTTGAGCGAGTTTGAGAAGATCGGGGAGATGATATCCGGGGCCTGTCCGGCCAGGATGCGATAGCGCTCCGTCCTGGCTTCACCGTAGACGTTGATGAATAACGGCGCGAAGACGTTGTTGATTTTCAGGGGCGTGGGACCGCGCAGGTCGAAATCCACCTTGCCATTGATCTCCCACTCGCCGATCTTCGGCCATTTAATATCAACGCCCAGGTAAGTGTTTCCGGGCGAAATATTGAATTGAGCCGTGCCATCGGGAGCGTCGGGAAACGCGAAGCCAGCGAAGCTGCCCGGAGTGAGCGCCGAGCTGTTGTAATTGAGGTTGGCGATCAGGATGCCGTAGGGGATTATCTTCACCCCACCCTTATCCCACGCTGCGTATGGCGGCGGAGTTGATGGCTGGTTCGTCTGAGTTGATTGCGGCGCTGATACGGCAATGTTCGCTAGCGGAACAGCGATTGTATTAGTCAAAGACGGTAGCGTGAGACGCGATTCCAATTCGCTGAGCCTGCGCTCCAACCGTTCGATCCGTTCGAGCAGGATGCGCTCGCGTTCGCTTACATCGGACGGCGCCGGCCGCTCGTATGCGACGCCTCTGATCCTGGCTCCACTATCAGGCGCCGGAGCGGGAGTCGCTATGGGCGTGGGCTGTTGGGTATAGGCTGTGCCGTGAATAATGGCCATCGTAAGCCCGCACAAAGCGATCAATCTCATAACGCCTCTCCGCTCAATCGCTACTCAAACGCTATTCCACTCACGTCGAAGCTGGGCATCGGCTTGTCCACACAAATGCTCACGATGGCGCCGGCGCGCCGCCAACGTTTCCAACGTGACGCCGCTTGCGCCAATCCAGGTATGGAATAGAGATGATCGCGCTCACGATCAGGTACAACAGGATCGCGGCTAACGTAAGCTTCTGCTCCGGGAAGTTGGCGCTGGCGATGGCCAGGGCGATGCCGGGGTGCCGGGAGGCGGTGGAGAGCGCCTGCACAGCGCGGTCTTCCGGGTCAGGCCCGCCGAGCAGATGTCCGGCGGCGAGTCCCACCAAAACGAACGCGGCGATGGCCATTACCGTCCCGTTGCCGACGAGGGATTCAATCGCCGGCCAGGTGGTGAACAAAATCGGGATGACGCTGGCGAAGAGCAACACGGTCGCCAACAGAGCAATGGGCTTCGCAACCCGTTCGGCGAACGCTGGCGCCAGGCGGCGGACCAGCATCCCTGTGCCCAACGGAACGATCACCGTCAACAGGACCAGCCGGGCGATGGCGAACGGCGATATTCGCGCAGGCGTTCCAGACGCTCTCCCAAACAAGTCAACGGCGATTGGCGTGAAAACGATTGAGAGCAGCGCCGCCGCAACAAGCAGGCCAATGACGTAGGATGATTCGCCTGCAACCTTCATCGCCTTTTTCGGAAGCAGAGGCGGAATGGGCGCGACCGACAGCGCAATCAGCGCAATCTTCACCGCCGGATGCAGATCGAAGACGGACGCCAGCGCCGCCGCGAACAATGGCATCACGACGAACATTGAAGACAACGCCTTCGCAAGCTGCTTAGGATTGCGGAACAGCCAGGTCGCGTCTCGCGGGCTGGCGTTGAGTCCGAGAGCGAAAACGTTGATAAAGACGCTCGCTTTCAGCGCGAGCATGATCAATGCCGCTGTATTCATAACAATTCCTTTCGCGCTTCGTTCGTTACCGGTCTGACCTAAGCCCGAGCGCTGTCAGGCGCCTGCTGTCAATTCGGTTGAAGGCATCAACCAATTCATCGTCTCTTCAAAATCGGTGAAGGCCGCCACCTGAAAACCACGGTTGTTGGCGTACAGCGCCGCAAACTCCGCGTTATCGAACTTGACTCCGGGCGGCGCCAAAATGGCGATTTTCGACCGGAATGAATCCCGGTGCTCAATCAGGACCTTGACCAGTTCAGTAATCTCCGCGAGCGATAAATGGCCGGTCGTATATCGATTATCAATCAACAAATCGTACTGTCTCGGCGCCGCGTTCTCCTGGGCGAGCCTCAGAAACCATTGCTTGCTTGTTTCGAGGTCAACCTCGAAAGTCGGCGTCGTTTTGATAAAGTCGCGCGTACGGATGATGCGTATGTTCAAATCCATAACCTCTGTTCATTGCGGGAGCGGGTTAACCAACCAGGGGAGACACAAGGAGCGTTTGGAGAGGAAGGGAGTAGGGAGAATCAACCAGCCACGGAATTATCCACCGATCAGTGAAACGGGCCGGCGCGGAACACCATGCCGGTGATGGCTACAAGGCCGATCAGCAGCAGCGCCGTCGCCACGATCAACGTCGTCGAGACGGGAAACCGGTCATCACCCTCGATGAGGCCTGACTCCGTGAACTGGCGCCGCTTCTTGCGCAGATTGAGCATGAATGCGATGTGATCCCAAATCCCCAGCGCCTGCATCGCCACCCCCAGCAGCACGAGCGCGAGGCCGAAGTTGCGCGGCGCTTCGACTCGAACCAATTGCGCCGTCCCCGCCGACTCGCGCAGGTGGCGGAAGAACTGAAAGATGGTGAAGCCGAAACCGATCAGCGAGAGCGAGGTGCGCACGATGGCCATCAGCGTGCGATCCGCGCCCATGCGCGTGCGCTGGAACGAGAGACTGGTGCGGCGGGAGGCGAGTTGGGTAGTTATCTGCCCGCGATTCTTCTCCGCGAAGTCCGGCTCCATTACCGAGTCTGCTCTGGTTTCCGAACTCATCATTCCTCCGGGAATGTGTAGGGCAGGTTACCAACCTGCCCTACACATTCAACTCCGGGCGCGCAGCACCGGCAACGCGCGCCGATACCGCCTGGAAGCGACCTGCGCCGCCTTCTCCTCCAGACAGGAGAAGAGCGATTTGTAAACCTGGCAGTATGGGTCTTTGACGAAGAAATCGCCGGTGATCGAATACGTCCTGACCGGGCAACCGCCGTGACAGATTGAAAGGTAGTCGCATCCGACGCAGGTCTCGTGCTGCATCAGCGCCTCCGGTCTGGCCTCGAACCGCTTCCGCGCCTGGCTCTGCTGCAACAACTCGGTGAAGCTGTTGGCGTCGAAAATGTTGCCGAACCAGTAGTCGGGATAGCTGGTCACCCAGCAATCGCATTGCGCGACGTAACCGCGGGCGTCAATGCTGACGAATTCGTCGGCGCAGTTCTGCCGCCAGATGCAGGGCAGACAGCCGCCTTCACCGATGAAATGATTCATCAACTCATCGAGCGGCCCGATCTTCACGCCCCGGTCATAACCGCGTTCCACCCACACCTCGGTGAGATCAACGAAGAACCGGCTCAAGCCATCCATATCCAGAATGCTTTCTTTCTTGGCGTCATTGATCTCTCCGCCGGAGAAAGAGGTGTTGACCTGGAAGTCGGTGATGTTCAGTTCGTCAACGAAATAGGAATAGAACTTTTCGGCGCCCAACCTGACCGTCTCCTGGTTGGGAATGGCGATCACACCGACGTGAATTCCCGCCTCGCGCGCCGCTATGACGTTGCGATTCCAGACGGCGGTGTATTCCTCCGGAGAGCGCCCGTTGAGCTTTCGGTAAAGGTTGGGAAAGTCCATGGAAGTGCCCACGCTGTTATCGAACATTTCGGCGATGATCCGGTTCCACTGTTGGTTGTACACGATCATGTTCGATTGCAGGCTGTGCTTGATGCGCTTCCCTCTGGCCTCCGCCGCTTTTTGGATCATTTCGTGCGCCTGCTCTAACCAATGCGGCGGCAGAAGCATGATTTCCCCGCCCTGCCAGTAGATGGTCATCGAGGGGATGGCCTTCAGTTCCATGTGATCGAGCAGCTTCTTGATCACGATGGAGAGATTGTCCAACGACATGAAGTCGTTAGTTTTGTCTTCAAAGCAATATTCGCAAGCTGCGTTACATTTGTTCGTAGGCAGCAAAATCAGAGAAAAATGGGTTCCGATCATCGTCACTCCAAAACGATGCGGTGATTGGATGTGAGCCGTGGCGGTAGCCCGACCGTGAGGGAGGGCGTCACTTCACGCAGCTACGCCCTCCCTCACGGTCGGGCTACCGCCACGAAACGGCTCACGCTCCGTACCGCTTCAAATTCGCCAGCAGGTTCAGGTCATGCCTCAACTCACCGGCGGCTTCCTTCAAGGTACGAAAGACAATTTTGACGCCCGCGCAGTCGTAATCGCGGCGGGGCCATTTGAAATAACCGCCGCAGTTCTCGAAGAACTCGCACCCGTAACACTGGCCTCGCTCGGCCAGCAACACGCGCTGGAATTGGTCCAGAAACGAGGCGGTGTCGCCCGGCGGCGGCGACCCGGCGAAGCGCGGCGAGATGATCTCAACCCCATCGTCGGTAACGTAACGAACCAGGGTCGGGTCTTCCTCCTGAATCGCCCAAAGCATGACCGACTGCTGGTCATAAAACGTCAGCAACGCGCTATGGAAATAGTCCACCGGCTGCGTGACCGAAGGGTGATGAAGAAAGAAGTCCAGAACTCCGAACAACTCCTCCATCATTTCCGGCGCGGGCTGCGCAGGTTCGAGCCGCACGGCGAAGTTCAGCGCGGCGGCGACCTTCACCGCTTGGCCGAACCCGGGCGCGACGGGCATCGTGACCCGCACCGGATGTTTGTCCAGGAGCTTCGCGTGCCGGTAGAGCTTCGGGAACTCCGTCGCGGGTTCGCGCAGCGTAATGTCCACCGGCGCGCCGAAGCCCCAGTCAGCCAGCGAGTCAATGTCGGCGTTCAATGAAAGGAGCTGGACGTAGAGCAGGTTGTCGAAGTCGCCTTCGGACAAAGCCTCGACCAGCTCCGACGAATCCTGCGCGCGGACGATTATCTTTCGTCCGCGATAGGCTTCGACCAAAGACACGGGAATGTTGTAAGCGATTGAACTCATCGCCTGATTGTTATCGGGCATTGAGCCAACCGCCTCCTCCACGATTGTTGAGCCAACCGCCGCCGCCGCCGTTGATCCAACCGCCACCACCACCGCCGTTGATCCAACCGCCACGGCGATTTACCCACCCGGCCTCCGCGACCCGCGGCGCCACAGCGGCTCCAACGACCCCGCCGATCACGGCCATTGACCATTTGCCCAAAGAGCGCAGGAATTTCCGCCTGCCCGCCCTTTCGATTTCTTCCTGCTCATTCACTGGCTGAACATCGCTGTCGACTTGTTGCAGCTTGTCATTGCTCTCCATGATTTACTCTCCATTTGGTTGATTTCTGATCTCATTGCCGGGAAAGTGATTTGCCAATCGTCTTTCCTTACTTCTTCTTTCGGCTGGCCGCAGCGCTTTGAACGTCGGCGCCGGTCAGATTGGAAAAATGCATCATGCGGAATAACCACTTTCCGTCCTGCCGCACGAAGGCGGCGGAGACGTTCAACCCATATTCCCTCTTCTTGCCCTTCATCGAATCGGTCATCTTGCACATCGCCGCAGCCCAGGCCATGTCGCCGTTGGCTTCGCCGGCCTTCCAGAAGCATTCGTGAGCGAGCGTGCCTTTATCGAAATCCCCAAAGAAATGCACGTAGGCGTCTTTGATCTCCGCCTGGCCGGCCCATTTCTCCCCTGGCCCAGTGCCCATCACCACAGTCATGTCTCCCGGCGCAAATAAGGCCATCACCGCATTCATATCCTTCTCGTTCACGGCTTGATCGTGCTTGGCAATCATAGCCTTGATCTCGGCGACGTCTTTGTCGCTCTGATCCTGAGTTGAACGAGCCGGTGTCCATGCGCTGAAGCTGGCCAGTAACAACGCGCCTGACATCAAGCTGAGTTTCATAATCGTATCCTTCATTGTTGGTTCCTCCTGTGTTTTGCGCCCGCAGGGGCTGGTTGCATCTGTTCTACTCCCCTTCACCGCGCCGCGCTGGCAGCCGGAGAGGCGAAGATCGTTTTCCAATCACTCTTGATGTTGACCACCGTGAAGCCGAATCTCTTCGCGGCGTCGAGCGAGAAGTTGTCCTTCTCGGCATAGGCGAACTCGCGTTCCGCGTCGTCGTGATTGATGAGCAGTTGAAACGACGGGCCGGCGCGCCCCTTCGAGTATTCCATCATCGCAATGTCGCCGCCCGAAAAGACGTTTCCGCCGACGAAAATTGGCCGTTCGCCGATTTGCCGGTCAATGCCGACTGGCTTGCCATCTTTGTCGTTGATTGCGTCTATCTCAGGCAACCGCCATACCACCAGCCGGTCGCCTGCGCGCCGCGACTCGCGCTTGAATTCGCTGCCGATAATCTGTTCGGGCGGGATCCCATAAGTCCCCAACGCGAAGACGCGCATGAAATCAATTGTGCCGCCGGAGCAGAGCCAGGTCTGGAATTGGTTTGCGCGCAGGTAAGCGAGCAATTCGATCATCGGCTGGTAAACGACCGCAGTGTACGGACGATTCAATTTGGGATGCCGCTCTGTCTCGATGAACCGTCGCGCTTCGTCAGCGAACTGCTCCTGCGTCATCCCGGTGTGTGTGGCCAGAAGCAACTCCAGGACTGCTTTCTGACCCGCTTCGTGAAAGTAGGCCGCGTCGCCTTCGAGCGCCGCTTTGAATGGCTGCCGCTCTTTGAGCGAAGGGTCTTTGGCGGCCATCTCTTTCAACCGCGACAGGACGAAGTAGACTTCGTTCGGCAGCGGCTTCTCAGCCCAGAGCGTGCCGTCGTTGTCGAACGTGGCGATGCGGTCTCCGACCGGCACGAAGTCCGGGCCTCCCGGTTTCGTCACGCGCACGACGAAGTCAATGATCGCTCTCTTCACGGGACCTTCATTCCACGAAGGCAACGGGTCGGCCTGCGCGCGCTGCGAAACGGCGGGCTGAACGACGCTGAACCCGAGCGCGGCCACGATCAGAGCGATTACCACTTTGCGTTGAATGCTTTGATACTTTTCCCTCATTCAACTCCTCCCAAAACGTGGGACAAGATGCCATCTTGTCCCACAAATCCTCCAAAACGTGGGACAAGATGCCATCTTGTCCCACAAATCCTCCCAGAATGTGGGACAAGATGGCATCTTGTCCCACGAAAGATTTGCCTCACGCTGGCGCCTGCTGAAGCTCAGCGTCCAGCGCCGCCAGCGGCTGAAGTCATCTTCTCCATCGCCTGGTCAATGGTGAACGAAGCGGCTTTCTGACGCGGCGGGAATTCCTTGAACGTCTCCATGAACTGGGCCACGATTGTTTGCGCCGCGAAGACGATGTAGTCGTGATCGAGGAACCAGTCGTAGTAGGTGTTCGAGGTGATGTCCGCCCGCTCGTAAGGATCGGTTCGCAGGTTGTAAAGCTTGGGCAGCCGCAACGCCGTGAACGGCTCGGCCCACACACGGAGCGTCCCCTGGGAGCGTTGCTCCATGAAAACGCACTTCCAGTTGTCGTAGCGCAAAGCGACCAGATCGCCGTCGTCGTCGAAGTAGATGAAGCCAGGACGCGGGCTTTTCTTCTCCTTGCCGGTCAGGTAAGGCAGCAGGTTGTAGCCGTCCAGATGGACCTTGAAGGTTTTGTCGCCGGCCTTGTGTCCCTTCTTCAACTTCTCCTTGATGTCCGGCTCGCCCGCTATCGCCAGGAACGTCGGCAGCCAATCGTTGTGCCCAACGATCTCGTTGGAGACCACGCTGGCTGGAATCTTGCCAGGCCAGCGCACCGCGCACGGCACGCGGAAAGCGCCTTCCCAGTTCGTGTTCTTTTCACTGCGGAACGGCGTCATCGCGCCGTCGGGCCAGGTGTTCATGTGCGGCCCGTTGTCGGTGCTGTACATCACGAAGGTGTTGTCGGCGATGCCAAGCTCGTCCAGAAGGTCGAGCAGTTCGCCCACGTTTTTGTCGTGGTCGATCATCGTATCGTGGTAAGGCGACTGCCACCGGCCGGCTTGTCCGATGCTCTTCGGCTTGGTGTGAGTCCGCAGATGCATGTGAGTGGTGTTGACCCAGCAGAAGAAGGGTTGGCCATCCTTGTGCTGGCGCTTGATGAAATCCTTAGCGGCGGTGACGAACTCGTCGTCGCAAGTCTCCATGCGCTTCTTGGTCAGCGGACCGGTGTCTTCGATCTTCTGCTTGCCGACCTTGCCGAAGCGCGGATCAACCGTCGCGTCGTCCTTGTCAGTCGCGACGCAACGCAAGACTCCGCGCGGCCCGAATTTCTTTTTGAAATCCGGGAAATCTTTCTCATTCGGATAGTCGGGCAATTCCGGCTCCTCTTCGGCATTGAGGTGGTAGAGATTGCCGAAGAATTCATCGAAGCCGTGGGCGGTCGGCAGGTATTCGTTGCGGTCGCCCAGGTGGTTCTTGCCGAACTGACCCGTGGCGTAACCGAGCGGCTTGAGCAGTTCGGCGATGGTCGGGTCTTCCGCTTTGAGGCCCACCGGGGAAGCTGGAACTCCGACTTTGGTCAGGCCGGTGCGATAACCGGACTGCCCGGTGATGAATGAAGCGCGACCCGCCGTACAGCTTTGCTCGCCGTAAGAGTCGGTGAACTTCATTCCTTCTTTGGCGATGCGGTCAACGTTGGGCGTGCGATATCCCATCACCCCGTCGCTGTAACAACTAAGATTGGTGATGCCGATGTCGTCACCCCAGATGACCAGGATGTTCGGTTTGGTTTGAGTTGATGTGTTTTGTTGTGTAGGCGCGTTCTGCTTTGCCATTTTTTCCTCCCTCTAAATATGGATAGTTGTTTTGGCTCAAGGCGGTTGACGCCGGATAGGTAAGACGGTATCTTACCTCTTATGAGAACCACAGTTTCCACAAAAGGACAGATCATTCTTCCCGCCGAAATCCGGCATCGTGACTCCATCGAGCCGGGACAGGAATTCGAGGTCGAACGCATTGACCGCGGCGAATATCTTCTGAAACGAAAGGAGCGACGGCGCAATGAAGGGTTGGTGAAGTTGCTGCTCGCCTGTCCGGTTAAAGGTTGGTTCCAACCGATAGATCGCACAGAAACGACTGATGACATCAAAGCGCCCACACTCGGATGACATACCTGGTCGATGCGAACGTGCTCAGCGAACCGACGAAGCCATCGCCTGACAGCAAGGTCGTCGAATGGCTCAGCGCCAATGAGGGAGAGCTGGTTGTGGATTCCATCATTCTCGGCGAACTGTATATCGGTATTCTCGCGCTTCCCCGCGGGCGCAAGCGCACACAACTCGATCGGTGGTTTGAAGAAGTCGTACAGACCATTGACTGCCTTCCGTGGGACGCCGCAATCAGCCGGCGATGGGCCGCTCTGGTGGCGGATTTGAAGCGCAAAGGAGAGTCGGTTCCGCTCCTGGATGGAATGATCGCAGCCACCGCTCTTCAACATGACCTCACCATCGCCACGCGGAACACGCGCGATTTCATAAAGACAGGCGTGAAGACGCTGAACCCGTTCGAGTGAGGCGACTTCCCGGTCTCCTTGATATTGCGAGAGACTTTCTTGAAAATCCTTACCTGGCATTTCAATTTTCAAGGATATATTGTTTGTATGATTCCCAGACCGAGGGCAATAGAGCGAATTGAGCGGGCGCTTACTCTCAATCTGTAGGTTATCTACCCGGGCGATCAGGAATATCCTCTCCACGACAAAATCTCCGTGATTCCCATCACTGCGGTTCGACGCGCAGTGATCAGCGCGGAACCCAAGGTATGAGGGTATAATTCGGTCGTATGCTGCATCGTCACCTGAATCATTCCGACTGGACGTTGGCTGCGATAGACGACGTGATCGCTCGTGGCCGGCTCGACGATTGGAAGCAGCTTCGCGACGCTGCGGCCAGGAGCGCGGAGATTTGCGCGCGAATTCTGCGGGTATGCGCCGCGCATCTGGACGAACCATACGCGCAGCGGTATCACTTCTGGAACATTTATGTCCGAAAGCAACTTGCCTGATTGGGAACAACTTCTCTCGGCGGCTGCGCACTTGCAACAGATCCTGCCCGGGGCGACGCTCGTTGGGGGGACTGCCGTGGCGATTTTTGCGCAACACCGTGTCTCGTATGACGCCGATCAGGTCCTGCCGGACCTCCGCCTTCGGTTCGACGAAGTACTGGCCCAGCTCGAGTCCGTGGCGGGATGGCGAACTGCGCGCGTGAGGCGACCGGTAATGATCCTGGGCAGCCTCGACGGGATTGAAACCGGCGTGCGGCAGTTGATTCGCGAGCAGCCGCTGGAAACGCAGGAAGTCACCGTCGGCGGCGCGCGCCTGGTGGTCCCAACCGAGGCGGAAATGCTCCGTATCAAGGGGGTACTGATTCTTAAGCGCAACGCCACTCGCGACTACCTGGACTTCGCCGCGCTTTCGGAACGTATGGGGCCCGACCGGGTGAAGGAAGCGCTCGCCCCTCTCGATCAACTCTATCCGCAACCTAGCGGCGAGTCGCCCCTCCAACAGTTGCAGGCGCAGTTGGCAAACCCGATGCCTTACGATTTGCAGGACACGGACTTGACCGAATACCGGCGGCTGCACCCCAAGTGGCATGACTGGAATCGCGTCAAAGAGGTCTGCGGCGCCATTGCCGTCGAACTCTTTCAGCGTCTGTGAGAATCGTTTGTCGTTCGCTCTGACCACTCATTTCACCAAACTACTTCTCCACCGGGAGCGCCACCGGTTGCGCCAGTCGAAACTCAAGCAGAGATTCGCTCGGTATCTCTATCTGCTGCCCTCTCCTGGAAGCGGATATGGCTGTTCCGGCGCCGGCGCCAGCCAAGGCTCCGATCCCAAGCCCTCTACCGCCTCCCGCTATTCCGCCGATGAGCGCGCCCAACCCTGCGCCACCGCCAACCTTTCGGGCCGTTCTCTTGCCTTCTCCTCTCCCTCTGATCGCGAAAGTGTTGGTGACAATCGGATAGGCTTTTCCGTTAATTACTATGTCGGTTAATTCGAGAGCCAGTTGGGAACTGCCCGCAAATCTGCCAGCCGATTTTGCTCCCGCGAGCCGGCCATAAACCGTCGCGCCCCTCGGCGCCACGACCCTGTCTTCGGCGTGCAAATCCGTTTCCAGAGTTCCGGTGAAACGCGAGCCCGGCTTTTGGTTGCGCGAATCCACCGAATCGGATGTGCGCACCAGGATGCGTGTCCCGGCGGGAACCGTGATCCGCTTGGGCTGTCGCGCCGTCTGGGTCATTGTCAATTTGGTCATCGAGAATCTGCCAGGCGCATCTCCGTACGCAGACGTGATTCCCATCAACAGAGCCGCAGCCCAAACAATTGCGTGTCGCATATTTTTCTCACCTCCTGGTAGTCATTTCCTCCCCCAAAATCGGCAGAGAGGAAGCGATCTGAAGATCAATGATCAAGAGCAACTGGTTTTCGATCTGAAGGAAACGAGCGGCGTTGATGGACCCTAACGGCTCCTTCAGACGCTCGTAGTACCTGAGCAGAAGTTCCGCGCGTTGCTTTAGACCATCGAGAGCTACCCTCACCAGTTCATCCGCCTTTTCGTCAGTTATCTGGTTATAGTGGCGGGCGAACTCTTGAATGTTGTCGGCCCTCTGGTTGTGGAGTTTGGTCAATTCGGCGTCATACTCGGCGTAGAGTGGCCAGAATTTCTCCGCATCCTCCGTGCTCAACTGCAAGACGGCGCCCATAAGCTGAGATTTCTCCTGCCGCACGTTGGAGCGCAGGAGTATGACGTATTCCTCGATATTCAACCTCTGGGTCTCCGTCATTTGCGATTGACCGGTTTGCTGCGTCGTTTGCGCCGCCGCCTTTTTCGCTTGCGCCTTCGCCTTGCCTTGCGCCAGAACCGCCGGGCAAAGAGCAAAGAGCGCGAGAAGCAATAGCCAAAGCTTGATTCGTTTGTTCATTTCGTATCCTCCTTCACTTTGATCGTCGTTTCGGCCACTAAGACCTACCTGACAGAAAAATGGCATCTCTGATTTTTCTGTCTAACATTTTTCTGTCTGGTGGCCGAAACGACGATCAAGGCCTCCTCCTTCAATTGGTCACTGTCCAACTTTCTTATACCCGGAGTTGGTAACTTTCACCTGAATCTGCTTGCCCGGAGCGTCGAGCACGCTTTGTTGCGGATGGTTCGTTCCATCAGGCAGGCTGGCGAAATCCACAGCCAACGTCACGGGATCCTCATTCGGCTTTTCCAGGTAGGATTGAACTTTATAGCTGCGAACCTTCTTCGCGGCGGAATCAAAGCCGATCATCACCGTGTCTCCTTCCTTGACGTAGTTCTTGATGATCAAATTGGCGACGCCCTGAGACGGCTGAATCGAAAGGTTTCCCGCCGCCTCCGCCGCGTGAATCTTCTGCGGATCGGGAGGAACGTATTCGTGAACCAGCGCGGCCACGCGTTCCATGTATTCCTTCATCTCTGCCACTTTGTGTTCGATGATCTTCTTCTTGATAATTCCGCCTCTTCCGCCTGTCTGCTGAGCCTGATCGGCGCCTTGGATCGGCGTCTTCTGCACTTTTCCATCGGGGCCGTAATGGCACTCTTTCTGCTCCTGTTTCTTGACCTCGCCCTTCAGACTGATCTGCGTGGTTTCGGTCCAGCTATACTGTTTGAGCGCGGCCTGGTTCTGCGCCAGCGATTGTTTGAGCGCGGCGACCTTCTCCTGCATGCCCTGCTGGCCGCCAGCAGTTTTTTGCGCCAGCGTCACTGCGGCGAATAGCAGCGAAGCCGCCACCAGAGCCAGCGCCAGTCGCCATCTTCGATAACTCATAGATTTCCTCCTCATACGAATCTCCTTCGAAAACGTACCGCAGGCTGTCTAGCCTGCGGATGACTTGATTAATGAGTCGTCCAGTTACCACCAAGCGGCTTGATGATGAAACCTCCGCAGGCTGGACAGCCTGCGGTACATTGCCGCCCCGTTTTCATTCCCCTGATTAATTAGCCGTTCAATCGGCGCCAAGCGGCTTGATGATGAAACCTC
>Ga0187892_10001226_pt1 | contig 60152 bp, 54 predicted proteins | sample MA1701073metaG_FD_139345 | JGI IMG/M metagenome (GOLD analysis project Ga0187892, IMG submission 139345) | Bio-ooze microbial communities from a basaltic lava cave in the Kipuka Kanohina Cave System on the Island of Hawaii, USA - MA170107-3 metaG ...
AGGGTCCTTCCGCGGAAGGATTTCGAAAACGGCGAGCGCACCTCGTACAATAGTCGGTCGGATGCCAACGTAGCTCAGCGGTAGGGTCCTTCCGCGGAAGGATTTCGAAAACGGCGAGTGCGCCTCGTACAATAGTCAGTCGGATGCCAACGTAGCTCAGCGGTAGGGTCCTTCCGCGGAAGGATTTCGCAAACGGCGAGCGCGCCTCGTACAATAGTCAGTCGGATGCCAACGTAGCTCAGCGGTAGAGCAGCTGTTTCGTAAACAGCAGGTCGTGAGTTCGAATCTCACCGTTGGCTCCAATTTTCGTATCTCAATCAGGCGCGCCGAGGTCCAACGCGTGCGGCCAGACATCCAATTTCACACCTAAACAGCCAGCTCTTGCCCTGAAAACAGGTGGTCCGAGGAAACATACGGTCACGCATTTGGTGTCGAGACTGCCGATTAGACTGACAAATTGACTGACTAACCAAGCGGCAACCTCGGGGGAAACAGGTGGTCACTGTTTCGGGCTAAGGGCCACAATTCTCACGTCAAGGAATGGTGCGGTTCGAATTCGCTTTGGCAGATGCGCGTTCGTCAGATGCGGAAATAGGGACTGAGAGGCGGTTTCGCGCTCACAGGCTTCCAAGCAGAGAGTCGCGGGTTCGAGTCCCGTCTTCCGCTCCAGATACGATTTCGATGACTCGCAGTCCCTGAACTGCGGTCTCTTTCAAGGAAGCTTAGGGCCACCTTGTACCTTGCGCGTTCTCAGAGCCTCGATTTTTGAATACGGAACAATGAGCATCTGTCATGCAAGCTGAGGGTCACCGTAGCTTACCGATGCCGTAAACTTCCGGCCATGGAGCGCTCAATCCGCTACTGCACGATCAAGGACGGCATACGCATCGCTTATTGCGCTGAGGGCGAGGAACCGCCGTTTTGAGCTACCCGTCGCTCGCCAGGGACTCCACGTGAGCCACGCCAATCATCTCTCGCGGCAGGATAGCATCCTAGCCAAGACGCTGGACATCCTGAAGGCGAGCGCTAACGTGCTCGGGGTAGCGGCAAAGGGCTCGTACGCACAAGGCAGCCGTGACGCGTTTTCTGACCTCGACGTAACCTGCTTCTTGCGGGACGCCGAGCGCACGTCACAGCCTGAGCTTCACGCTTCCGTAGGTGGGATTGCGCCAACTCTGTCGGTTCTCTACCTGTACAAGAAACACGCGCTCTACTTATTCGAAAACGGCGTGCGCCTTGATTTGGACTACGCGCGACCTAGCGACCTTGACACACCGGATTCAGAGTCCCTGATTCTCTACGATCCCGACGGTATTCTCAAAACAGCGTTTGCCCGGAATCGGCGGGCGAACCTTCCCTCACATCCTCACCACTTCGAACCGGGACGGGAGGATTTGATCGACTGGTTCTTCTGGATGTTACGCCAGGCCTACTGCTGGATCCTTCGAGGCGCGCAGGCCGACCACCGCGCCTACACGAAGCTGGCCGCGGCCGCCGATTCCCTTGCACAGATCCGATCCACCCTCGTCCAAATGCGCCTGTGGACTCTGGGATCTGAGCCTTTCTACATCCTCAGCGTTGATCGAGAGCTTGCGGATGCCCTCTCACGAACGTTCCCGCACCTCGAGCCTGACGAGATGCTCATCGCAACTCGCCGCCTGCTCGAGTGCTATGAGGTGGTCGCCCCGGACTACTGCCACAAGGCGGGCCTTAGCTTCCCTGCTCGGAAATGCGTCGCCCTGTGGAAGATTTTCGGCGAGTTCGACAAGCTCGCGCAGGTCGCGTCGAGGAGCAGTGACTGATGCTCCCCTGGAACAATGCCACCGCCATGGTGAGCCGCTGTCTATTCGCGTCTGCCTCAACGTCGGCGAGCCGATCGAGGAAGACGGCGACCTGTTCGGCGCAACGGTATCCTGGCGTCACGCATCGCGGCCAATGCGGACGGCGGGGAAATCATGGTGGCGGACACTGTGCGCGGCCTCTGCAGGGGTGGTGTTCGAGGACCGAGGCGAGCAGTCCCTTAGGGGCGTCAGAGGGTACGCCCAAGATCAGATTCGAAGCCATCTATACCGTAAGTTCACGGGACACGACCTTGCGCGACTAGTCGCCGCGCTTCTTCGGGCAGATGGGTACGTCACTCACGTCTGACCTCCAGGCGCCGACGGGGGCGCGCGGTCGGCGCGATCGGTGGCACGACTGCCGGTGCCGGTGCAGGCGCTGGCGGGCGGAGCGGCTGCTGGTGGAACGCCGAGGACGGCTCCGGCAGGCGGAAGGGTAGGCGAGAAACTTGGAAATCTGTGTGCTAGCCCTCCACTAGGAGACAGGCGCAGACGGTGTTGGTTTCGAATCGAGGCCTGGTGCCGAGAACGCCGTTAGAACGGCCATGAACTCGGGCGAGTAGTCGCCGGACCCCAGTCCTGCGGCGCCCACATAGTCCCAACGCCAGGCCGACGCCTCTTGCGTTGACGCGAGAAGAGCCATCCAGCTACCTTTGTCGGTTCCTACGGGAGGACAGTAGAATTGGTAAGAGTTAGCGTGTCCGGCTACGACAGTGGGGCCAAGCGCACCCGACGGCGTCTCAGTTCCGCAATTCACATCCACCGCCGAAAGGGGACCAGCAATGTAGCTCAGGACGAATCGCGCTTGCGTATCGTCAGGTGGAACTAGCGATACTAAGTCCTGAACGCCGGACATCGTCCATCCGTCTGGCACTGGAATCAGGATGCTATCCAGATTGGATGCCGCCTGAAAACGTAGCCCGGGTGGCGTCTCTGTCAGTTGACTCGACGCGGTTGCCGATGCAGAAGCGGAACCAGAGGTTGAAGGAGAACCAGATGATCCGCAACTCACTAAGAGTATCGAGGCGACCAAAGTAGCTGCGGTCAGATATCTCTCGAAAGAATTCAGGGGCATGTGGACGTGCAGTAGTACGAGGCAGCATCAACGCCTAGCACCGCGTTGGATGGCGGATTCAACCAGAGCGTCCACCGCACATTCATGGCTACGGGATGAAGCGAGTACGTGGGGGTATTCGGAAACCCCACGAAATGCCAAGTCCAACTAGATGCAAATGAATACAACGTGCAGAAATCCTGCTCATCAGTAAGACCGACATCATACTCAACGCATAGGCTGACCGAACAAGTTGCCCACTTCGCACCGCAGGTCGCATATGTGAGTTCGCGAATCTCACCGTTGGCTCCAGCTTTTTGTCTGGAATGGCTTAAATCAGCCCATTTAGCTTGGCCCGGCGGAGATTTGACAGCCGGTTGTGTTCGCCGCGACACGCGAGGAGGTGCGGGCCTCCGCTTAGGTCGGCCAGCGCGAAATCGCATCCTATTCGACGTCCTCTTCTGCTAGTGCAGAGATAGGATTCACTCCCCACTCTCCGTTTTCGCTCGGCGTCAGCGCCGCAGATTCCCTTATTACTCGGGCCGTGATGCGCTTCGTTTCCACCTGATTTGTGAACGCTTCGTACCGCACGATGAAAGTCACATCGCTCGTGACATTGCTCAGAGCAGCCACCCCGGTGACCTCGAAGCCAAGGAGCTTCTTGAAGTCGTACCAGGCTGCCAAGATGCCAGTGGGATCCGGTTCGTCACTGAGCCATGTCTTCTGGGCGACTTCGGCCATTCGCGCCCAGTCTTGATTCTTCCATGCGAGGACGTACTCGGCTAGGACACGTTCGGCGCTGCCCGCCGGAAGATCGGACGGTTGCTGGAACGTATATAAAGGCGGCTGTACTGACACCACCAGATCATCAATCCGCTCCGCCAGCTTTAGAGTGTTGAACCCAAAGGACTCGGAAACCAACTCTCCCGCGAGCTTCTCGCCATCCTTACCGACTAGGCCAATCAAATCGTTCGATTGACCCCGGGGTGTAAAGAGCAACGACACTTCATAGGGGCCACCCACGAATTCACTTCGCTGAGGGACAGTGAGCGTGATCGTGAAGGTACCGTCGGCGACAGTCGCGCCGCCGTCGACACCGATGTACTCGTCGTTCAGTGATCTGCCCCAGACCTCAAAGGTCACGCTGATGCTTGCGCCGTCCGGCAGATCAGTGCTGCCGGATATGGTCACTCGGTCCCCGTCGCTCGTGACGCTGATGATCTCCAGAATCGAATACGGTCCCTGAGCGGGGGTCGGTGAACTCGTCTGTCGGGCCGTTGGGGAGTCCGTGTCCGCCGTTTGGGTAGGTGCGGCCGTTCGTGTAGCCTGGACCGCTGGTTCGGAATCGTCCTCCTCGCCGCCACCGGCTATCGCCGCGACGATGCCGAGCAAGATGAAGGCGCCGAAACCAATGATCGGCCCTTTCCGCCACCAAGAAAGTCGCCAGAATCGCTCCCAGCCACGCTGGAACTCACCAATAACTGTTCCTGGTTCGGCCACGCTCAAACACCTTTGGTTGTGCGCGATTATGACGCGGCGAGTTTAACCTGGAGATCGCCAGATTTCGAAGTCGTATGCCGAGCGGCGTGCGGGGTCAAAGAGGACATCGTGAGCTTCCGTGATAGCTACCAGACGTGCATCCGTGCCCCGTTCCTGATTTCTGGCCCGGGCCATATGCGCAGAAAGCCGTAGAAACGCCTTGTGCACCTCGTCGCGACTGGCTATTCGGGCGATGCCCAGGGTCTTGTAGTGATCAATCATTCGCTCCAAGCATAGGCGTTCTGGACCGCTGGTGCACGAAGGGCGCCCCGGGCCGCGAACTATTTCCGGTAGCGTCGAAGCGCTAAGCAGCTAGGGCTTGCGCTTGGCGCCATACGACTTGACGTCGCGTCCAGCGTCCATCCTGGCAGCCTTCAAGCTCTTTCGGCGCTTCGTCGCAGCCTTCCGTTTCCGCACGACGCTGGGTGGCTCGAAGTATTTACGCTGCTTAGCCTCTTTGAGAACACCGGACTCTTGCACGAGCTTGTTGAATCGTTTCAGGCCCTGTTCAAAGCCCGCAGAGCCGATTATTACTTCCGGCATGAAGTCGTCCTTATAGCGCGATGTGTACTGGCGCGAAGTCAGCCTAGATTGCCGACCGAATGGTCGTTCGACTTGAGCCGATGGTCAGGCGCGCGATGTCAGTATATCCCGAACGTCCCTCCGGCATGAGGCCATTAGGGTCGGGGATATCAATCTCCGCTAGAAATGCGTGTCTGACCTGGCTTCTATCAGCTGAGAATCGAGCCCACACGACTGCACGAAAGCTTCCTCTTTCCCTCCCTCACTGCTCTTTCCCCATCCTCTAACCCACATATCCACAGCACTCGCGTAAAGTACGGGTTAAGGACCGGGGGTTTTTCCACATGGGGCGCAATCGCACTTTCCTCTCACTTATCTGGCAAGTGCCGTTAGCCGCAGGCGTCGTTACGCTACTTTTCGCGGCCAGTGTCTTCTCGCCAGGCCCCCCATCCGGCGTAGCCAGCGTGACGGTGATTGGTGTCGATGCTGATCCATCTGGGAACACAGCTAATGCCCTCGGGACCCGTGAAGAATGCATCGAGGTTGCCGTCGGCGCGGACTTTAGCGTTGATGTCTTCATTCAGAACGCCAATGACCTGAAGGCCTGGGAGCTCTACTTCGGATACAACCAAGCTCTATTGGACCTACGAAGTCCGGCCTCGGATCCTCAGTTAATAGTTACCGGCCTTGCGCAGGAACAGCTCTATCCCGGCTTGAACTACTACTTCGTAGGGGTCGGAGCGAATCAAGGCGGACCCGGATCGACCGGCGATGGCATCCTGGCAAGAGTCCACTTACACGCCAAGGCGCAAGGGCTCAGCGAGGCATCCGTCAGGACCACACCACTTGCACCGTACCTGACTTCTACCACCGAGCAGCATTACCATTCGAGTCCCATCCTCAACGCGCGAATCGCCATTGGTCAGTCGTGTTCCGGGGCACCGACCCTCCCGCCAACGCCAACTCCTCCCCCAACTCTGCCACCAACGCCATCGCCAACACCCTCACCCACTCCGATTCCGACACCGACTGCCACGCCGGGTGGCAGCCCAACTCCAATACCGACTGGCCCAACGCTCACACCCACCTTTACGCCGGTTCCGGGCAGCATCCCATGGGGCGACATCAACTGCATGACCGGCGTGACCATGGCCGATGCGCTCGACGTCGCGAAAGCGAGGACCGGAGTGGCCCTTTCACCGATCGGCTCTCCGTGTCCAGATGTTGGGGACGCCGTCATTGGCGCCTCGATCAACGTCAACTGGGGCGACTTCAACTGCAATCAGCAGTTCGGTCTCGATGACGCACTGGCGATCATGTACTACCTCATCGGCATCACCGGCGGAGGCGTCCCCGGCTGCCCGTCGATCGCGACGAACTACGTATCGTTCCCCTAGCCGCGTGCCATCGCAGCGCCCTTGCGCTGGCGCGCCCGCTCGTGCTGGACCAACGTCACCTTGCGCAGGCGGACGCTCTTTGGCGTCACCTCGAGGCACTCATCCTCGCGGATGAACTCCAGCGCCTTCTCCAGCGAGAGCACCTGCGGCGGAATCAGGCCAACGGTCAGTTCGGCCGTCGATGAGCGGATGTTGGTCGCCTTCTTTTCCTTAGTCGGGTTCACGTCCATGTCCTCGGAGCGGGGGTTCTCGCCGATGATCATCCCCTCGTACACTTCGACACCGGGGCCGATGAAGAGAGGCCCGCGCTCCTGGAGGTTCAGTAGCGCGTAGGACATGCTGCTCCCTCGCCGGTCGGCCACCAGCGAGCCCGTCGGTCGCGTGCGTATCTCGCCGTGCCACGGCTCGTACCCTTCGAAGACGTGATGCAGGATGCCGGTGCCGCGCGTCTCGGTGAGGAACTCCGTGTGAAAGCCGATGAGTCCCCGCGCCGGAATAATGTGTTCCAGGCGCACCCAGCCCGTGCCGTGGTTAACCATCTGCTCCATGCGCGCCTTTCGCAGCGCGAGCAGTTGCGTGACGACGCCCAGGTAGTCCTCCGGTATGTCTATCGAGAGGCGTTCCACTGGTTCGTGCAGCTTGCCGTTGATCTCGCGCGTCACCACTTGCGGCTTGCCGACCGTGAGCTCGAACCCTTCGCGACGCATCGTCTCCACCAGCACCGCGAGCTGCAGCTCGCCGCGACCCTGTACCTCCCAGACGTCCGGCCGGTCGAGCGACTTTACGCGGATCGACACGTTGCCGATCAGCTCCTGGTCGAGCCTGTTCTTAACCATCCGCGCCGTCAGCTTGTTACCTTCCAGCCCCGACAGCGGCGATGTGTTGATCCCGATCGTCATCGAGAGGCTGGGCTCGTCCACGCGGATCACCGGCAGCGGCCGCGGGTCCTCAGGGTCCGCCAGCGTCTCCCCGATCGTCACCTCCGGCAGCCCAGCGATGGCAATGATCTCGCCCGGCCCGGCTTCTTCCGCGGCCACGCGCTCCAACGCCTCGGTTACGTAGAGTTCGGTCACCTTCACCGTCTGGATCTCGCCGTCGACGCGACACCAGGCCACGTTCTGCGCCTTGCGGATCGTCCCGTGACGCATCCGGCATAGCGCCAATCGCCCTACGTAAGGCGACGCATCGAGGTTCGTGACCAGCGCCTGCAGCGGGTGGCTTTCCTCGTACTGCGGCGCCGGGATGTGTGCGAGCAAAGTCTCGAACAGCGGGACAAGGTTCTCGCCCGGCTGGTCCATGTCGAGCGTGGCGGTGCCGGTGCGTGCGTTCGTGTAAACGATGGGGAACTCGATCTGGTGCTCTTTGGCGTCGAGGTCGAGGAACAGCTCGTAGACCTCGTCGATGACCTGCTTGATGCGGGCGTCAGGCCGGTCGATCTTGTTGATCACCAGGATCACCGGCAGCTCCGCCTCAAGCGCCTTCCGCAGCACGAAGCGCGTCTGCGGCAGCGGTCCCTCGCTCGCATCGACCAGCAGCAGCACGCCATCGACCATCGTCAGGCCGCGTTCGACTTCGCCTCCGAAGTCGGCGTGGCCGGGGGTGTCGATGATGTTGATCTTGGTCTCGCCGTAGCGCACGGCCGTGTTCTTGGCCAGGATCGTGATGCCCTTCTCGCGTTCGAGGTCGGTCGAGTCCATGATCCGTTCGGTGACTTCCTGGTGCGCGCCAAAGACGCCTGTCTGGAAGAGCATGGCGTCAACCAGCGTCGTCTTGCCGTGGTCCACGTGCGCGACGATTGCCACGTTGCGAATGTCAGTACGGATAGCCATAAGGGGGATGCTTCCAGTGTACGGGGTGAGACGCTGACCAACAAACCTGCCGGTGGTGGTACCTGGCAGCTGTTCGCTTGTGGTTGTTAGCAGATGGCCGTGGGGGCAGGTGCTGCGCAGACCGGCTGGCTGCTCAATACAGTCGAAGAGGAGTCATACCGGAACGAGAACAATTCGTAGCGGTAGAGTCCGATTATGTCGGTAGATGCCCACTGACAGGTCCATGCACTCTGGCTAGTGTTTGGCGGCACGTAGTATATTGTCGATCTCAGAAGGCGGCTGGATGATGCGCATCAAAGTCATCCTCGCGACCGGACTGACCCTGTGGGCGCTTGTGCTCACGCAATGGCTCCACGGGTCTTCATTGTCGAGTCCGATTGATCAGCACTTCCCTTGGGGCGATGTAGAGTGCGATGGGTCTATTTTTTCGAGTGACGTCATTCTAATTCTCTCCCATTCCTCTGGGGCTGGCCCCACGATTTCTCCGGTGCCGTCCCAAACCGCCGGGGTCTGTCCGCCCTTGGGCCAGCCGGTCCAGTTTGGACCCATGATGGGTGACGTAAATTGCGACGGCGTCATCAACGCACTGGACGCGTTCTTCGACTTGCGCTATCAGGTGACTTTGCCCCTTCAACCGTCTTACCCGCCCAATTGCCCACCGACAGGGGCACCCGTAGGGTACTGGTAGCCTCATCCGCTAACCCGTTCCGCCGAAGGCCATCCGTTGACAGCCTCTCGTTTTGCTATCCTGTCTCTCACATGACCACGAAATCCCCAGATATGGCCAAGGCTTACGATCCTAAGGCCGTGGAAGCACCCCTGTACCAGATGTGGATGGATAAGGGGCACTTCAAGCCGCGCATCGTGCCCGGCCGCGAGCCCTTCTGCATCATCATGCCGCCGCCCAACGTGACGGGTGAGCTGCACCTGGGTCACGCCCTGACCGCGACTGTCGAGGACACGCTGATCCGCTGGCACCGCATGCTCGGCGATCCCACGCTCTGGGTGCCGGGCGTCGACCACGCCGGAATCGCTACGCAGAACGTCGTCGAGAAGCAGCTGGCAAAGGAAGGCATGATTCGCCAGGACCTCGGCCGCGACGAGTTCGAGGCGCGCGTCTGGAAGTGGGTGGGCCAGATACGGACTCGTATCGGGCAGCAGCATATGCGCCTCGGCGTCTCCTGCGACTGGTCCCGCGAAGTGTTCACGCTGGACGATGGGCCGCAGCGCGCCGTCCGCGAGACGTTCAAACGCCTGTTCGACGACGGCTTGATCTACAAGGGAGAGCGGATCATCAACTGGTGCCCGCGCTGCATGACCGCGATCTCAGACCTCGAAGTCGAGCACGAGGAGACGCAGGGTAGCCTCTGGTACGTCCGCTATCCGCTCCTCGACGACGCAGGCAACATGACCGACGAATACGTGGTCGTCGCAACGACGCGGCCAGAGACGATCGTCGGGGACGTTGCAGTCGCCGTAAACCCGAACGACGAGCGCTGGAAGAAGATCATCGGGCGCACAGCGCTGCTTCCGGTCATCGAGCGGCGTATCCCGATCATCGCCGACGAAGCTGTCGAGGCGGAGTTCGGTACCGGTGCAGTCAAAGTCACGCCTGGCCACGACGCGACTGACTTCGAGATCGGCGCCCGCCACAACTTGCCGATCATCATTGCGATGAACCTGGACGCCACCATGAACGCCGAGGCCGGCCCCTACAACGGCCTCGACAGGTTCGAGACGCGGAAACTCATCGTGGCTGATCTCGAGCGCCTGGGCTTGATCGAGAAAATCGAACCGCACACGTACTCCGTAGGCCACTGCGAGCGCTGCAACACGATCGTCGAGCCGCTGGTCAGCAAGCAGTGGTTCATCAGGATGCAGCCCCTCGCCGAGCCCGCCATCGACGTAGTGAAGGACGGGCGCATCGAGATCATCCCCCGCCGCTTCGAGCGCGTGTACATGCACTGGATGGAGAACATCCGCGACTGGTGCATCAGCCGCCAGCTCTGGTGGGGCCATCGCATCCCCGTCTGGTACTGCGACCAAGGCCACATGTTCGCGGCGACAGACGAGCCAGCGAAGTGCGCTGAGTGTGATTCCACGAAGCTGGAACAAGACCCGGACGTCCTCGACACGTGGTTCTCGTCCGGGCTCTGGCCGTTCTCGACGCTCGGCTGGCCGGCAGAGAACGACGACCTCAAGTACTGGTACCCAACCTCGGTGCTGGAGACCGGCTACGACATCCTCTTCTTCTGGGTGGCCCGGATGATCATGATGGGGCTCTACGACATGAAGGACGTGCCGTTCCGACACGTCTACCTGCACGGCCTGATCAGAGACTCGCAGGGACGCAAGATGACGAAAAGCCTCGGCAACGTGGTCGATCCGCTCGAACTCACCGAGAAATACGGCACCGACGCCCTGCGTTTTACGCTTGCGACGGGCGGCACGCCCGGAAACGACTTCCGCCTCTTCGATGAAAAGCTCGAGGCGTCCCGCAACTTCGCGAACAAGCTCTGGAACGCTGCACGCTTCGTCGTCCAGAGCATCGGTGATGAGACGATTGCGCTGCCACAGGACAGTCGAACGGTCGCGAAGCGCCAGGACTGGCCGCTTGAGGACCGGTGGATCGTCTCTCGGTCAATGACCGTCGCCCGCGAAGTGAACCAGCTCCTTGCCGACTTCCAGTTGAACGAAGTCGGACGCGTCCTCTATGACTTCCTCTGGAGCGAGTACTGCGACTGGTACCTGGAGATGGCCAAGGTCCGCCTGAAGGAGGGCGACCGCTCACCGCTCCCAATCCTTGTCTATGTCCTGCAGAAGTCGCTGCGCCTGCTGCACCCGATCATGCCCTTCGTCACTGAAGCCATCTGGCAACACCTCCGCGACCACGTCGCCGGCCTGAACGAGGCGCTGATCACCGCGCCCTATCCACTGGGCGAGGGAGAGACCGATACCGGTGCGGAAGAAGACGCAGCGCTCCTGATGGATGTGGTCCGCGCGATCCGCAACATCCGCGCAGAACGGGGCGTCGATCCGGGCCGCTTCGTGGAGGCTTACGTCTGCACGAACGGCGCAGGCCCCGTCTTCGAGAGCGCCCGCCCGATTGTCGAGACGCTGGCGCGCGTCCGCCCGCTTCACGTCGTCGCCAGTCCATCAGATGCGCCAAGCGACGGGGTGGCGACGGCGGTGCTTGCTCAAGCGCAGGTCGTACTCCCGCTCGCAGGACTTGTGGATGTCTCCGCCGAAGGCGAGAAACTGCAGAAGCAGCTAGAAGAAGCGAAGGCAGACGTGGAGCGCCTGTCCGGCAAGCTAGCCGATGAGCAGTTCCGCGCCAAGGCGCCGGAGCACGTGGTTGCGCGGCTACAGGACAGCCACGCAGCGGCAGAATCGAAGGTTGCTGCGCTCCGGGCTAGACTCGAGGAGTTGAGCTAGAACAGGCATCCACAACCGACATCTAACCCGTATCTGACCGCTACTCGACACTATATATACGCAGTGCTAGCCTACATTGTGGCGAATGGCACAAATGCTCTTCCTGCAAGCCGCCCCCGGCGTCGGCGATATCTTTGACAACTGGATCGCCGTGCTACTCGCCACTCTCCTCGGCTTCCTCCTCGTCGGAGGCGCCCTCATCGGCAACCTGATCCTTTCGCCGCGCCAGAAGACCGAGGGCAAAGGCATCACCTACGAGTGCGGAATGCTCACAATCGGCCGCACGCGGACGCAGGTGCACTTCCGCTATTACTTGTTCGCCATCCTATTCCTGATTTTCGATATCGAGGCGGTGTTTCTGTTCCCGTGGGCAGTTACGTTCGTTTCAGTGGGCAAGCAGGCCTTCTGGGAGATGATCGTATTCATCGGCATCCTCGGATTCGGCCTGCTCTATGCGTGGAAGAAGGGCGTGCTCAGGTGGAGGTAGCAAGCGATGGCTGACGAACAGCGCAAATTGGTCCAGGTCTATGAGGTACGTGACGAGTCGCCGCTTAGCGTTTCGGACGCGGTGGCGGAGGAGATCCGGCGCCGCATCAAGAGCCTCGAGCCAACGGAGAACCACCCAAACCAGGGGACAGCTGCATACCGGCAACTCCTGCCAGGCATCGTGCAGATGCCGGCCGACTGGCTGATCGCCTGGGGGCGCAAGTCCTCGCTCTGGCCGCTGACGTTCGGCCTCGCCTGCTGCGCGATCGAGATGATCAGCACCTTCATGGCCCGCCACGACCTCGACCGCTTCGGCATCGTCCCCTGGCCGTCCCCACGGCAGTCCGACGTGATGATCGTCTCGGGCACGGTCACGAAGAAGATGGCGCCGGCAGTCAAGCTGCTCTACGAGCAGATGCCCAACCCCAAGTGGGTGATATCGATGGGCGCCTGCGCCACCAACGGCGGCCCCTACACTCGCTACGACCGCGTATTGCAGGGGGTGGACAAGATCGTCCCTGTGGACGTGTACGTGCCCGGCTGCCCTCCTCGGCCGGAAGCGCTGATGGATGCCTTCATCGCGCTTCAGAAGAAGATCATGGAGGAGCGCGGCAAGATTGGACGGCCTGCGTGACGCAGGAAGCCGTCGCTGAGACGCCCGCACCGGAGGCGGGTCCGGTCGTCCGCCTGCTCCGCGAGGTCATGCCGGGCATCCAGCTCGATATCACCGCCACTCCCATCGATGAATGTGTTACCGTCCGCCGCGACGACTTTTCGAGAGTCATGGAGACGCTCTTCCGCGATCGGCGCCTCGCGTTCGCCTACCTGCGCTGCCAGTCCGGAGTGGACTACCTGACCGAGATGGAGTCGGTCTACCACCTGTATTCGTTTGCGAACAAGATGTCCCTGGCGGTCAAGGTGCGGTTCCCGGCCGCAGACGCGCATGTCCCCACCGTGAGCTACCTCTGGGCCGCCGCCAACTGGCATGAGCGCGAGACCCACGAGATGTTTGGCATCGTCTTCGACGGTCACCCGGACTTGCGTCCGCTGCTGACCGAGGAAGGCCTCGGCTACTACCCGCTGCTGAAGACTCATCCTCTTGCCGACATTGAAGAGTGGCAGGAGGACATCCTCGCTGACATCGATGAGGCGAAGAAGGCCGCCTACGCTGCCGCCGGTACCGCGCCCGTTGTCGACGAAAAGGCGATGAAGATACAGATCGCCCAGCAGAAGGCGGCGGTCATCACTAAAACGCGCAAAGAAGCGCGCGAGAAGGGGCTCTCGACCGAAGACGAGAAGGCAGCCGTACAGTCCGCCCTCAAGGAATTCGAGGAGCAGCTGGCTAGACAGCCTCAGCCTGGCGCTGCTGCCGCGCCTCCGATGACCAAGGTCGAGATGGCGCAGGCGAAGGCAAAAGTCATTACAAACGCGCGCAAGGAAGCACGCGCGCAGGGCATGGCAACCGAAGACGAGAAGAAGTACGTGGCCGAAAAGCTGAAGGAGTTCTCTGCTCAGCTTGAGGCAGGACCAGCCGCGGCGCCTCCAGCGCCGCCGAAGCCACCGATGTCAAAGGTCGAACTCGCCCAAGCCAAGGCGAAGGTCATCACCAACGCCCGCAAGGAAGCCCGCCAGCAGGGCATGTCCACCGAAGACGAGAAGAAGTACGTGGCCGAGAAGTTGAAAGAGTTCTCGGAGGCGAACAAGTAGCCATGGCCCGCGAAACGCTCATCCCCGCCGAACGCGATCTCGACACGATCGATATCGACGTCAACGTCGGGCCGCAGCACCCTGCCACCCACGGTGTCTTCCGCATGGTTATCACTGTCGACGGCGAAGTCGTGCGCGACCTCGACCCTGTTATCGGCTACATGCACAGGGGCAACGAAAAGCTGCCGGAGAACTGCGACTTCCGGCAGGTCATCGGCTACCACGACCGCACCGACTACCTGGCGCAGTTCAACACCGAGCATTGCTGGGTTGAGGCGGTCGAAAAGCTCGGCGGCATCGTCCCGACGGAACGCTCCCAATACATCCGCGTGATCCTCGCTGAATTGAACCGCATCACCAGCCACTTGATGTTCTTCGGCGCATTCGGCACAGACGCCGGCCTCTTCGGCACGTCGTTCATGTATGCGTTCCGTGACCGCGAGTATGTGCAGGAGTTCTTCGAGGAGATCACAGGCGAACGCATGATGTACAACTACTACCGCCCTGGCGGAGTCGCCTGGGACGTGCCGGAGAACTTCAAGGAGCGCTGCAACCAGATCCTCGATCGCATTCGCTCCGGCATCAGTGATCTTGAAGGCCTGATGATCGGAAACGAGGTCGTACTGGCCCGCTGTCGCAATCTGTCTCCGATGACGCCCGAACAGGCGATCAACTGGGGACTGAGCGGCCCCTTGCTCCGCTCAACCGGCCTCGCGCACGATATCCGTCGCGCTGAGCCATACTCAATCTACGACCGCTTCGAGTTCGACATCCCAACGGGCACGACCGGCGACGTTTACGACCGGCTTCTCGTCCGCCTGAAAGAGATGACGGAGTCGATCCGCATCGTCGAGCAGGCGCTGGAGAAGATGCCAGAAGGGCCGATTATGGCGGAGGGCATGAAGCGCATCCTCCGAGTGCCAGCCGGCGAAGTGTACATGCGTGTTGAGAGTCCGCGCGGCGAGTACGGCGTGTACGTCGTCTCGACAGGCGTCGACAAGCCGTACCGCCACAAGGTACGAGGTGCGTCATTCTGCAACATCTCCGCCTTGCGCGAGATGTCCGTCGGCCACTTCGTTGCTGACGTGATCCTTATCCTCGGCTCCACTGACATCGTGCTCTGCGAGGTGGATCGCTGATGCTGCTCGCAATTAGCTCCAACCCCTGGCTGGATGCCCTCGTACGCCTCGGGATCGTTGCCCTGCTGCTGCCTGTCGGTGTCATCTGGCTGACGTGGCTGGAGCGCAAGGTGATCGGCCGGCTCCAGCAGCGGCTTGGGCCCATGCGCGTCGGTCCATACGGCCTGCTCCAGGGCATCGCAGACACCATCAAGCTAATCACCAAGGAAGACGTGCGCCCGGTCACCGCAGACCGCTGGGTCTTCGAACTGGCGCCGTTCGTCATCGTCGTGCCGGTGATCATGGCGCTGGCCGCGCTACCCTTCACCGCGGAGATACTCGTCCGAAACATGGCGTTGGGCCTCTTCTATATCGTTGCGGTGACCGGTCTCTCGATCGTCGGCATGGTGATGGCCGGTTGGGGCTCGGACAACAAGTACGCGTTGCTGGGTGCGGTCCGCGCCGGCGCACAACTCATCAGCTACGAGGTGCCGCTGATCCTCACCGCTGTTGCCGTCGCGATGCTGGCGCAGTCGATGAACCTGCAGGCGATTGTCGGTGCCCAGCACGACACGCCGTTCATCGCATACCAGCCGCTTGGATTTATCGTCTTCTCGATCGCCACGTTGGCCGAGCTCTACCGCCAGCCGTTCGACATCCCCGTCGCCGAATCGGAAGTTGTCGGCGGCGCAACTGTGGAGTACTCCGGCATCCGCTGGTCGATGTTCCAGCTTGGCGAATTCGCCAGCCTTGTGCTGTTCTCGGTCCTCGGCTCGCTGATCTTCCTCGGGGGTTGGACCTGGCCGCTGGACCCGGACGGACTTGATGGCTCGATACAGGCCTTGCTAATGGTCGTGAAGGTCGCCATGTTCATCATCTTCTTCATGTGGATGCGCGGCAGCCTGCCGCGCCTGCGGATCGATCAGCTCATGGCGCTTTGCTGGCAGGTGCTGCTGCCGTTCACGCTGCTGCAGATCATGATCAACGGACTCGTGCTCGCCTACGACTGGCCTGACTGGACGCTAACGGCGCTCTCTGGGGCCGGCGCTGCGGCGATGATCTTCGTTGTGTACCAGGCGGCGCGGCGAGAAGGTGTGCCGCTTGCACCCTCGGCAGGGCCTCAGCGGGTCGGGAGCGTGCTCTGATGCTGGGAATCGTGAAGTCCATCGGCACCACGGTGCGAGCTGCATTTCGGCGGCCCGTGACCGTCCAGTACCCGACCGAGAAGAAGGTGCTGCCCCACCGCTCGCGTGGCTTCCCGGTGCTCCTGTGGGACTTCGAGAAGGACGAACCCTTCTGCACCGGCTGCCAGGTCTGCGCCCGCTACTGCCCGGTGGACTGCATCACCGTGACGATGACGGACAACCCGAAGCACGCGCAGGGCAGGAGCAAGCGCAAGAAGATCGTCGATGCCTTCTACCTGGACTACGCGCGTTGCATGCGCTGCGACATCTGCGTCGAGGTCTGCAACTTCGACGCGATCGTGATGAACAACACCTGGGAGGGCGTGGAGCTTTCCCGTTATGACCGGACAGACCTGGTGATGGACAAGGAAGAACTTCTCCGCCAGCACCGGACCGGCAAGCTGGGGGACCCATTCCGGGAGCCGATGGGCGTGGCCCACTCCGGGTGGAACCCGCACAAGGAAGACGAAGGAGACGATGCGGCGGAAGTGGCGGCTCAACCGCAGCCCCCGCAGCCGGCAAAGCCCACAGCGGCCCCGCCTGAAGCGAATGCAGAGGACCCGGGGGCAGCCAGCGAGAAGTCGGCGGAAGGTGGCGAGGGCTAATCCAGAGTTGAACTACTTCGCGCGAGCCGCCGCATGACCTGGGAAGAGGTAATCTTCTATTTCGTCGCCGCTCTTACCGTCATCGGAGCGCTCGGTGTCGTGCTCTCACGCAACGTCGTCCATTCGGCCCTGTTCCTAATCGTCGCGCTGATCGCCGTAGCCGGCGTATTCATTCTTCTCGCCTCAGAGTTCCTGGCTGTCGCACAGATCCTGGTCTACGGCGGCGCGGTCACCATCCTCATCCTCTTCGCGATGATGCTCACGCGCGTGCGAGACCTGCCTGCACAGATGATCGGCAGGCAAGCGCCGATCGCGGCCGTGGCAGCCGGCGCATTCATGGTACTCAGCACCATTGCAGTCGTGACCACTGAGTTCCCCGGAGAAAGCGAGAACATCAACGTCATCGACGTCAACAGCATCGGCGGCAAGCTCTTCACCACCTACGCCGCGCCGTTCGAAATCGCTTCCCTCGTGCTTATCGTCGCCCTCGTTGGCGCAATTATCCTCGCCCGCGGAGAAGAGGGCGAATGATCCCCCTGAACCACTTCCTCGTCCTGAGCACGATCCTCTTCTCGATAGGAATGTACGGCGTGCTTTCTCGCCGCAATGCGGTGCTGATTCTGATGTCAGTAGAACTCATGCTGCAGGCCGTAAGCATCAACTTCGTCGCCTTCGCCGCCTATCTCGATCCGGAGAAGGCTACAGGCATCATCTTCGCGGTCTTCGTGATCGTTGTCGCCGCCGCAGAAGTCGGCCTCGCCCTCGCGATGATCCTGCGTTTCTATCGCAACCGCCAGACCGCCAATGTCGATGAAGCGGACATGATGAAATGGTGAGCGCGGCCTGATGGGCATGGAAGAAGTCTGGCTGCTGCCGGCGATTCCTGCCGCGGCCTTCGTCGTACTGCTGCTGGTTGGCGCCTACCTGCCGCGCCGAGGTGACTGGGTCGCGATCGCGGCGATTGGGGCATCGTTCGTGCTGTTCTTCTTCGTTCTCGCTGATCTGCTGGACGCGGTAAAAAGCGAAGACTTCGTCGGCGGTGGCAAGAGCTGGACCTGGGTCGAGTTCAAGGACTTCCATATCGACCTTGGCTTCTTCGTCGACGAGATCGCCATCGTGATGCTCCTCGTCGTCAGCTTCGTCTCGCTGATGGTGCAGATCTACTCCGTAGCCTATATGAAGGGTGACCCGCGCTACGGCTGGTACTTCACCGTGATGTGTTTGTTCGTAGCGTCCATGCTGACGCTCGTGCTGGCCGACAACCTGCTGCTGATGTACGCCGCCTGGGAGGGCGTTGGCTTCTGCTCATTCCTGCTGATCGGCTTCTGGTGGGAGAAGCGCTCGGCCTCCGAGGCCGCCAAGAAGGCGTTCATCACCACCCGCATCGGTGACGTCGGATTCCTGATCGGCATCATCCTCCTCTGGCGGGAAGCCGGCACATTCAACATCCAGGAAATCATCCACTTCGCGGAGGAAGGTGGCTACGGCAACACCTACCTGACGATCGCTGTCCTCCTCTTGTTCGGCGGCGCGGTCGGCAAGTCCGGGCAGTTCCCGCTGCACGTCTGGCTGCCCGACGCCATGGAGGGCCCGACGCCGGTCTCGGCGCTCATCCACGCAGCGACAATGGTCGTCGCGGGCGTTTACATGGTCGCGCGTATGCTGCCGGTCTTCGTCGCCGCGGACCCAATCGCCCTGGACGTTGTCCTGATTCTTGCGCTGATCACCGTCTGGATCTCGGCCCTGATGGGCCTCGCCGCAACCGACATCAAGCGGGTGATCGCCTACTCCACGCTCAATTCGCTGGGTCTGATGTTCGTGGCGCTTGGCTCGCATTCCGTCACCGCAGCCATGCTCTATCTTTTCGTGCACGGCTTCTTTAAGGCAATGCTGTTCCTCGGCTCTGGCGCAGTCATCCACGCAACCGAGAAGCAGGACGTGGACGAGCTCGGCGGGTTGGCCAAGAAGATGCCGATTACGTCGATCACGTTCGCGATCGGAGCGGCGGCAATGATCGGCATCATCCCGCTCTCCGGCTTCTGGGCGAAGGATGAGGTGCTCACCGCCACGGATCACCATCAGAACATCATCGTCTACCTGATCTTACTGGCCAGCCTTGTCGTGACCGGCATGTACATGGCGCGACTCTATATCCTCACATTCCTCGGCGAGCCGAAGGACCACCACGTATATGACCACGCCCACGAAGCGGAGCCAATCATGTCGGTCCCGCTTATCCTGCTCGCGATACCGGCCGCCATCGGGGGCTTCGTCGTGTTCCATGAGGTCGGCGATACGCTCGGCTTCCCCGGCGGCTTCGGCGAGTTCGTGTACTTCGATGAGCCGGAGAAGTTCAAGATGCACTGGGACACCGCCGCTATTTCAACCGTTCTCGCCGGCGGTGGAGCACTCGCCGGCTGGTTCGCCTGGTCGAATGGTGCAGCAATCGCCACCAGAGTGCGTGAGACGTTCTCACCGATCGCCACTCTGCTATCGAACCGCTTCTACATCGATGAGCTCTACCAGTTCGTGATCAACAACATCATCATCGGCCTCGGCAAGCTGATCGCCTGGTTCGACCGCACGGTCGTTAACGACACCGGTGTCGACGGCTCAGCCGGCCTCGGCTACCTGGCGGGAAACGAGCTAAAGCTCACCGAGACGGGCAAGATCCCCAACTATGCGCTCGCCATCGCGGCAGGCGTTGTCGTGATCCTGACCCTCTTCCTGGTGCTTGAGGCCTAGCTATGGAGTACGTGCTCCTCGCGCTGCTGGTGGTCCCAATAGGCTGCGCAATCGTCTTCACGCTGATCCCGTCGCACTACTCGCAGTTGACGCGTTACGTCGCGCTCGCCGGCGGCGTCGCCATGCTCGTGCTGTCGCTGGTGGTCTTCTTTGCATACGAGTACGAAAGCGGCAGCGGCCTCCGCTACGAGCTGCAGTGGACCTGGCTAGAGGACGTCGGTTTCCTCCAGAAAGACGGGATCACGTTCTTCCTGGCTGTAGACGGCATCGCCGCCCCGCTGGTCCTGCTGAACGGAATCGTAATCCTCGCGGCGGTGCTCGTCTCCTGGAACATCCAGCATCGCCCGAAGGACTTCTTCGTCCTACTCTTCTTGTTGGTCTCCGGGGTGTACGGCGTGTTCATTTCGGAAGACCTGTTCTTCTTCTTCTTCTGGTACGAGGTGGCGGTGCTGCCGATGTACCTGCTCATCGCGGTCTGGGGAGCCAGCTCCAACTTCGGCACCTTCACGCGCACCAAGGAATACGGCGCGATGAAGCTCACGATGATGCTCGTCGCCGGCTCGGTGCTGATATTCGTCGGCATCTTCGCCATTTTCCACGAGGCGGGCGCCGGCACCTTCGACATGACGGTCCTTCGCGAAATCAAGTACGACGAAGACTTCCAGAAGTGGTGTTATCCGCTGTTCATGGTTGGCTTCGGCGTGCTGGCCGGTATGTGGCCCCTGCACACGTGGTCACCAGACGGCCATGTGGCCGCGCCCACGGGCGTCTCCATGCTCCACGCCGGTGTTCTGATGAAGCTCGGCGCGTTCGGCATCCTGCGGGTTGGCATGACACTTCTCCCCGAAGGCGCAGACTACTGGTCGCCCGCGTTGATGACCCTGGGAGTTACCGGCGCCCTTTACGGCGCCGTGTCAGCGCTCGCTCAGAACGACCTCAAGTATATGGTTGGATATTCTTCGGTAAGCCACATGGGCTACGTCCTGATGGGTCTGGCCAGCATGAACGAAATCGGCGTGAACGGCGCCGTTCTCCAGATGTTCGCGCATGGCGTGATGACGGCGCTCATGTTCACCAACGTCGGCGCCATTTACGACCAGGCTCACCTGCGTGATATGACACAGTTCGGGGGGCTCGCCAAGAAGATGCCTCGCCATACGGCCTTCTTCGCAATCGCCGGCTTATCCTCGCTCGGCTTACCGGGCCTCGCCGGCTTCATCGCCGAATTCCACATCTTTGTCGGAGTCTTCCGCGCCGAGTACTACTGGGCGGGTGGCCTCGGCATCCTGGCGGCAGCGCTCACCGCCACGTACATCCTACGCATGCTGGCGCGCGCGTACCTGGGTCCCTTCAACGAGCGCTGGGAAGAGATCAAGGAAATGCGCATCGGGGAGCAGGCCTCGGGAGCGCTCCTCATCGCCGCGATCATCGCCATGGGAATCTGGCCGGCGATGTTCGTCGACCGGATCGCCGATAGCGTCACCAACATTCCGGGGATCAGTTGATGGCTCACAACTGGGAGATCCTGGCCCCGGAGCTCATCCTGGTTGGCTGGGCAGCGGCGATCATACTCGCAGACCTCTTCTGGGGTCGCATCGGCAAGGAGCCGCTTGGCTGGTTCGCAGCGCTGGGTGCGTTCATCGCCGGCGGCGTGTCACTCCTCTGGGTCGACGACAACATCGACTTCAACGGACTCATCGACATCAACGACTACACGACACTTTTCCGGGTGTTCTTCTGCGGCACGGCGGGCTTTGCCTGCATCGCCTCCGCCCGCTATGTGAAGCAGAAGTTGTTGCACCCCGGCGAGTACTACGGGCTGATCCTGCTGGCTACGGTTGGCGCCAACGGAATGGCGGCAGCGGGAGAGCTTTTGACTGCCTACATCTCCCTGGAGCTGCTCAGTTTCTCGTTGTACGTGCTGACAGGCTACTCGAAGTTCGACCTCCGCTCAAACGAGGCCGGACTAAAGTACAACCTCCTCGGCGCGTTCTCGTCCGCGATCCTGCTCTACGGTATCGCGATGATGTACGGCGTCACCGGCACTACCGACTACTCGGAGATCTCGGCGCAGTTGTCTGGGAACATCCAGGACATCGAACCGGCGATGCTGCTGGGACTCGCGCTGATTATCAGCGGTATCGGCTTCAAAGTAGCCGCGGTGCCATTCCACATGTACACTCCCGACGCCTACGAGGGCGCTCCTCTCCCGATTACGGCGCTCATCTCGGCGCTTTCCAAGTCGGCCGGCATCGCTCTCTTCCTGAAATTGTTCGTGCAAGGCTTCCTCCCGATCGTCGACGACTGGAAGTACTTCGTGGCGGGCATCGCGGTTATCACGATGGCGGTGGGCAACCTCGTCGCCCTGCAGCAGACCAACATCAAGCGCCTGCTGGCATACTCCAGCATCGGCCAGGTGGGCTACCTGCTCGTCGGGATCGCGGCGCTGGATGTCGGCAAGCCTGACGCGGCCAGCGCCATTGTTCTGCACATGGTTGGCTACGTGTTCACCAACCTCGCCGCATTCGTCGCGATCATCGTCTACTACAACTGGACTGGACGCGAGGAGATCGGCGAGTTTAAGGGTCTCGCTGAGCGAGCGCCGTTCCTCGCTCTCTGCCTGACAATCGCCCTGTTCTCGCTGTCAGGAATGCCGCTGTTTGCCGGTTTCGCGACGAAGTTCATCCTCTTCCAGGCGGCCGCCAACAACGACCTGCTCTGGCTCGCCGGAATCGCGTCCTTCTTTAGCTTCGTCTCCCTCTACTACTACCTCGTAGTCATCCGCGAGATGTACCTGGGAGAACCCGACGAGAAGACGAGGTTCCCAACGCCGTGGTTTGAGTACGGAGCACTAACTATTCTGATCGCTGGCGTCTTCTTCGTGGGCCTGTATCCCCGGCCGCTGTTCGACGTCGTCGACACCAGCACCGACAGCATCTTCCCACCGGTTGCATCTTCGAACGTGCAGGACGTGGCCCCTCAGCCTTAGCCCGTCGCTGCAACCGTCAAGTCAACGTTACGTCTACTCCGCACGCCTGAGATCATTCTCACCGTTATGGCCGTAACGCAGCGCCCCTTGAAGCATCCCAACTTGCGAGCACGGGCACTACCCCTGCTCCCCCCGTCATGAACACAGATACGCGTCCACGCTCTGCCCTTCCACGACACCGCCTGCTCTTCGGCATCGCTTTTTGCATGCTCGCCATTGTCTCAGTCCTCGCGACTGCGGCCTCGCCGCGAGCGCAGGCGTCAGATGGCCAGCCAAATTTCCTTCTCCCGTGGCAGGACGGCATCTACTGGCAGACCGGCTCTTCCGGCTACCACGGCTCAAACGACGCGCTCGACTTCTTCCCTCCTGACACGCCTCTTGGCAGCGATTTCATGTGCGAAGGCGCCCCGGGCTGGGAACTGATCGAATCGGACTACTGGACGTTGGCTTCCGCACCGGGCGCTGTCGCAGAAGTCGGTGAGGCGTACGTCCTCGTTAACCATGGCAATGGTTGGTCGTCCCGCTACTATCATCTGTCCAATCCACAGGTTGTCCCCGGCCAACTGATTACAACCGGTACGCGGCTTGGCCACCCATCGACGCTCGGTGAGTGCACAACTGGCCCTCACGTCCACTTTTGGGTGAGCGGACCCGCCAGCGAGACGACCTACGATGTCTCCTTATCCAGCAGGCCTCCTGCTTCGATCGGCGTGAACGAATGGATTGCCGAAACCGGCAACTTCGATCCGTCGCCAACTCCAACTCCCGCGCCGACACCTACACCAACGGCCACACCCACGCCTGAGCCTACGCTAGAACCAACGTATTCGCCGACACCTACTCCTGCACCGGTACCCGGCGACGCCGACTGTGACGGACGTTTGACGCCGCTGGATGCGATGCAGATCCTGCATGTGGCTGCAGAATTGGGATCGAGTTCCTGTACCCTGCTTAAGGGTGAGGTGAACTGCGACGGAGTGGTGGATAGTCTGGACGCTGCCATGGTGTTGCGGGCATCGGCCGAAGGCACATCGCTTGAGGCTTGCGAACCGCTTGATCACACAACAACGCCGCAGCCTACACCGACGGCTGACCCCCAGCACTGAACCAACCGCGTCTAGAGGATCGCCAGGTAGCGCTTCGTCTCCCAGTCCGTCACATACTCCCGGAACCGCGACCATTCGATCTTCTTGTTCAGCAGCAGACTTTCGAAGAGGTGGGCGCCAAGGCACTCGCGAAGCAATGCGCTGCCCTCTGCAAGCTCCACCGCCTCCTTCAGGCTGCCGGGCAGCTGACCGATCCCGCGCCGCTTCTTCTCTTCGTCGCTGAGGTCGAAGACGTTCTCTTCGGCAGGCGACGGTGGCTCGTAACCCTTTGCAATCCCGTCGAGACCAGCCGCGAGCATACAGGCAAACGCCAGGTACGGATTGCAGGCGGGATCCGGCGCCCGGTACTCGATCCGTGTGCCCGCTTCTTTGCCCGGCTTGTACTCCGGCACCCGGATCAGGTCGGAGCGGTTGCGCCGGGCCCAGGATAGGTAGACGGGTGCTTCATATCCAGGAACCAGCCGCTTGTACGAGTTCACCCACTGGTTCGTAACAACGGTGATCTCTGGCGCATGCTTCAGCAGCCCGGCGATGTAGCCTTTCGCCACTTTCGAGAGATGGAACGCATCGTTGGCCTCGAAAAAGGCGTTCTGCTCTCCTTTGAACAGCGACTGGTGCACGTGCATGCCGGAGCCGTTCTGATCACCGATCGGTTTCGGCATAAACGTGGCGTAGACCCCGTTCTTCAGCGCCACTTCCTTCACGGTGAGGCGGTACGTCATCGTGTTGTCCGCCATTGTGAGCGCGTCCGAGTATCGTAGGTCGATCTCGTGTTGTGAAGGTGCAACTTCGTGGTGTGAGGTCTCGACCGGAATGCCCATCTCTTCCAGCGTAAGGACCGTCTCGCGGCGCAGGTCCGTCCCGGCGTCGTGCGGCGTAAGGTCGAAGTATCCACCCATATCCAGCACACCCGGGCCGTCAGCATTCGCGAAGTAGAAAAACTCTAGCTCCGGACCAACGTAAAACGTGTACCCCAGATCTGCCGCCCTCTTGAGGTTGCGCCTGAGGACGTAGCGCGGATCGCCGTCAAACGGCGACCCGTCCGGCTGCAGGATGTCGCAGAACATTCGGGCGACGCGCTTCTCTTGCGGGCGCCACGGCAGGATCGCGAACGTAGTCGGGTCCGGCATCGCGATCATGTCGGATTCGTCGACGCGAGCGAACCCTTCGATGGACGCGCCGTCGAAGCCAACACCGTCTTCGAGCGCCTCCGGCAACTCCTCCACCGTGATCGCAGTGCTCTTCAGGCTCCCGAGAATATCGGTAAACCAGAGGCGTATGAACTTCACGTCATGCTCCCGGGCCGTCTGGAGGACGTAGTCGCGGCTTTCGTTGCGGTCGTCGTTCATCATGGCTCACAGATGCAAGGAGGGAGCCCGGTGGGCCCCCTCCCGAATCAGTTTCGCTATCTCCTACGCATCAAAGTAGAGGCTGAACTCGTATGGGTGCGGCCGCAGGCGTACGGGGTCGACTTCCGTGTCTCGCTTGTAGCTCAGCCACATGTCGATCACGTCCTGCGTGAACACGTCGCCCTTCATCAGGTACGCGTGGTCCTTCTCGAGCTCACGGAGTGCCTCATCCAGCGAAGCAGGCACCGTCGCTATTCGCGCAGCCTCTGAGGCGGAAAGCTCGTACGTGTTCTTCTCCAGCGGCTTGCCGGGGTCGATCTTGTTCTGGATCCCGTCGAGGCCCGCCATCATCATCGCGGAGAAGGCCAGGTAGGGGTTGCACATCGGGTCCGGCGGGCGGAACTCGATTCGCTTGGCCGCCGGATTGTCCGTGAACATCGGAATTCGCGCGGCCGCCGAGCGGTTGCGCGCCGAGTACACCAGGTTCACCGGTGCCTCGAAGCCCGGCACGAGCCGCTTGTAACTGTTCGTGGTTGGCGCGCAGAGGGCCATCAGTGACCGCGCATGCTTCAGGAGGCCGCCGATGTACCAGCGGCACATGTCACTGGTCAGCGCGTAGCCCTTCTTGTCGAAGAAGAGTGGCTTCCCTGCCTTCCAGAGCGACTGGTGAGTGTGCATGCCGGAGCCGTTGTCGTTGAATAGCGGCTTCGGCATGAACGTCGCCACTTTGCCGGCCTGGAGCGCCACGTTCTTGACGATGTACTTGTACCAGAGAAGATCGTCCGCCTTCCGAAGCAAGTTCGAGAACCGCATGTCGATCTCACACTGGCCAGCAGTCGCGACTTCGTGGTGGTGGACCTCAACCGGGATACCCACCTGCTCCATTGTCAGCACCATGCGGTTGCGGATCTCCTGCAGCGTGTCGTGCGGTGGCAGCGGGAAGTAGCCTTCCTTCGGGCGGATCTTGTAGCCGAGGTTCGGCGCCTCATCAGCGCCGCTGTTCCAGTTGCCCTCAACGCTGTCTACGAAGTGGAAGCTGTGCTCGGTGCTGGTGCTGTAGCGCACATCATCAAACACGAAGAACTCCGGCTCCGGCCCAACATAGCAGGTGTCCGCGATGCCGGTCTTCTTGAGATAGGCCTCCGCCTTGCGCGCGATGTAGCGCGGGTCGCGCGAGTAAGGCTGCTGAAGGATCGGGTCGAAGACGTCACAGATGATCGAGAGTGTCGGCGTGTCGCAAAGCGGGTCGATCCGCGCCGTGGACGCGTCCGGAATCAGGATCATGTCCGATTCCTGGATCTCCTGGAACCCGCGAATGCTCGATCCGTCGAACCCGATGCCGTCCACCCAGATGGAGCGCTTATAGGTTGTGAACTCCAGCTCCCTGGGCAGGATCGTGAAGTGCTGCCAGAGTCCCGGCAGGTCCGTAAAGCGCAGGTCGACGACCTGGACGCCCTTATCCTTGACTAACTTTGCTACTTTCGTTGCTTCTGCTTCAGTCATGCACCCCTCCGTGGTCGTTTGAACTACGAGTATAGGGTTGCAACCCCGGACCCGCAGCCGAAAAAGGTTACGCTTGTGTTACGCGGAGGACGCGCCAAAGGGGGCGAGCCAGAAGCCCGCCCCCTGAGACACCGATTGCTATACAGCCGCGTCGCCGCGTTCCCCGGTCCGCACACGGATCGAGTCGGTGACGGGAATGATGAATATCTTCCCGTCACCGATGTTCCCTGTACGGGCCGCTTTGCAGATCATGTCGACGACCTTGTCCACGTCCTTGTCCGCGACCACCACTTCGACCTTAACCTTGGGCAGCATGTCTACCGTGTACGTCTCGCCGCCGCGTCCCTGGTGCACGATACCTTTCTGAACGCCCCGGCCGGTCACGTGCACGATGTTCATCCCGTGATAACCGGCTGTGGTCAGCGCGTTCTTCACGTCGTCCAGTTTCTCCGGCCGGATGATTGCTTCGATTTTGTTCATCGTTCTGTTACCTCTATCCTTCTGCTCTATGCGCCGGCCGCGGGTTCCGTACGCGGGACAGCCTGCGCCGCCGCTGGTGGAGTCGCTACCGCCGGGCGCAACGGCACGCCAATCGGTTCGTCGAACACGTAACCGCGCTCTCCGTGCTGTGTGACGTCCATCCCCAGCTCCTCATCAGCTTCCGTAAGACGGATGCCAATAGTTAGGTCCAGGACCTTCAGTATCACAGCTGTGACAACGAATGAGTACAGCGCGACCACACCAATGGCAACCACCTGGTCCACCATCTGGTCCGCATTTCCATAAAACAGGCCGTCGAATCCTGTCCCCTTCTCGATTCCCACTGTCGCAGTCGCGAAGAGACCTGTCGCCACCCCACCCCATAGACCACCGACACCATGCACACCCACAACATCCAGAGAGTCATCCAGTCCGGAGCGCGCGCGAAACCGGCAGGCACCGTAGCAGAGCACGCCAGCGACCGCCCCGATGACCACCGAGGCCCACGGCTCCACGAAACCGGAAGCCGGAGTGATCGCGACGAGACCCGCCACGGCTCCGGCCGCTGCCCCGATAGCGCTTGCCTTTCCCGTCAACGCCCAGCTTGCGAACATCCACGCCAGCGCCGCCGCGGCCGCAGCGGTATTCGTAACCAGGAAGGCGTTAGCGGCTTGCAGGTTGGCGGCGCCCGCGCTGCCGGCGTTGAACCCGAACCAGCCAAACCACAGGATTCCCGCACCCAGGATGATGTACGTGACGTTGTGCGGTTCCATCGGCTCGGAACCATATCCCTTGCGCTTGCCGTACATGATCGCCGCAGCCAGCGCCGCCGCCCCCGCGTTCACGTGAATCGCTGTGCCCCCCGCGAAGTCCAGGGCGTCGATGTCGCCCGCCGCAAAGACCGAGAGGAAGCCCGTGCCGAAGACCCAGTGCGCAACCGGCGCGTAGACAAGCAGAGACCAGGCACACATGAAGATCAGGAACGTGCTGAACTTTGCCCGCTCGGCGAACGCTCCCGTGATAAGGGCCGGCGTGATGATGGCGAACATCGCCTGGAAGGCCACGAACGCCTCATGTGGAATCGTGGACTCGGCATCAGGGACCCACGGTTCCATCGTGACGCCCTTCATCCCGATGAAGTCCAGGTTTCCGATGATCCCGCCCTCGCTCGGCCCGAAGGCAAGCGTGTAACCGATTAGGACCCAGAGAACCCCTACGAGCCCCATCACGATGAATGAGTGCATGATGGTTCCCAGGACGTTCTTGCTCCGCACGAACCCCGCATAGAACAGCGCCAGGCCGGGCGTCATGAACAAGACCAGCGCAGATGCGGCCAGCATCCAGGCTGTATCGCCGCTGTTGATCTCCATAACCTTTCCTCCCTGTGGGTTTAGTTATCCTGCGGGAGGGTTCGCTGGTCCGGTGCCATACCGTGCATAAGCGGAACTGCAATCCACCGCTGGATGTATGGGCAAACGGTATCACCGGGTGCTTTCGCCGATGTTACGCGCGTGTTACGCGCTAATGAACGAACGATTACGCTGGACGCTTACGCAACCACGCTGCCCCAGGGCCCAAGTATCTCGCTGAGACGGCTGGTGAGCTCAGGACAGTAGCGCGCCGGAGGCAGCTCCAGGTCAATCGCCGCACCGTCTACCTGCCTGATCTGCAGGCGCACGGGGTCCTCGCCGGAGTAGTCATTGATTGCCTGGATCAGTACGCGCAACCGCTCTTCGTCGCCGTCCGGGTCGTCGGTTTCCTCCATCACGATCCGCAGATTGGGTGGCGGCGGCTTCGCCTTCACGGCCGTGTTGCCGTTTGTGCCACCGTTCTTCGGCCTGGCTCCCCCGTTTCGTCTGTAGTTTCCGTTACCTGGCGCCGGCATTTCTACCGCCAGGAGCGGTTGAGGATCGAAGTCCTCGCTCCATTCGCGGGCCCTCTGAACCGCCACCTGTAGGCGGTCGTTGTTCTGACGGACGCGGACGCTCGCGACGACGATCGTTCCCTCTTTCCAGAGGTCGCGTGTCGCTTCGTACGTCTCCGGCCAGACGGTTACTTCGATGCTTCCCGTCAGATCTTCGATCTCTGAAGCGATGAACACCCGCCCGTCCTTGGTGGTGAGCGATCGTATGCCAGTTACCATTCCCCCGATGAGAATGTCCCGGCCCGAAAACTCCGCGTTCAGTTCGACGATCGAGCACGTCAACAGGGTACCGAGCTTCTCGGCCGCCTGCGCGAACGGGTGTTCAGAGAGGTAGATGCCAAGCAGTTCCTTCTCCCACAGCAGTTTCTGTTGCTTCGTCGCGGCCGGCACTGACTCGAGCTGTGGCCCCTGCAACGCAGGCTTCTCCTCCGGCGCCATCATGTCAAAGAGCGAGGCTTGTCCGGCTTCCTTCTGCTTCTGCACGCCCGCCGCGTAGTTACACAGCCGCTCCAGGCTCCCGAGCAGTGCCGCCCTTTCTGCGAGCCCATCAAAGGCTCCTGCCTTCGCCAGGCACTCGAGGGCCCGCTTGTTCAGGTTGCGAGCCGCTACCCGCTCGAAGAAGTCGTCCAGCGAAGCGAACGGCCCGTTGACCTCGCGCTCCTCGATTATCCCCTCGGCGATCCCCTCGCCAACGTTCTTCACACGCGCCAGTCCGTACCTGACCGCTTTCTTGCCCTCGTGCGGCTGCAGGTCAAAGTTAGCAGCGCTTTCGTTGATCTCCGGCCCCATCACCGCAATGCCGATGCGGACGCACTCGCTGTACGCCTCTGCGATGCGTTCGTGCGTGCCTGCCATCATCATGACGGCCGTCATGTACTCTTCCTGGTAGTTGGCCTTCAGGTATGCGGTCTGGTAAGCGATTGTTCCGTACGATACCGAGTGCGCCTTGTTGAAGGCGTACCCCGCGAACGGTTCGATCAGTTCGAAGATCGCCCGTGCATCCGCCTCCGAATACCCCTTGGCCATCGCTCCATTAAGGAACTTCTTCTCCTCGCCCTTCATGATCGAGCGGATCTTCTTGCCCATCGCCTTGCGCATGATGTCCGCTTCCCCAAGCGAGTAGCCCGCGAACTTCTGCGCGATGAGGAGAACCTGGTCCTGGTAGACGATCACGCCGTACGTCTCGTCCAGGATTTCGCCCAGGTCCGGGTGCGGGTACTTGGCCTCGACCTCGCCGTGCGCCGCCTGGATGTAGGTCGGGATGTGCTGCATTGGCCCCGGCCGGTAGAGCGCCACCATCGCCGCCAGATCCTTGACGGAAGACGGCCGCAGGTCGACGACGTAGCGTCGCATCCCCGCTGACTCCAGTTGGAACACGCCGAACGTTTCGCCGCGCGCCAGCATCTCCCTGGTCTTCTCGTCGTTGTCGGGCAAGTGAACGAGGTCGATCTCGATGCCCTGTGTCCGCTTGATCACCTCGCAGGCCTTTCCCAGGATCGTGAGGTTGGTCAGGCCCAGGAAGTCCATCTTCAGCAGGCCCAGCTCTGCCACGTCCCACATCCCGAACTGCGTCGTAGGAAGGGCGTTCTCGTCGCCGGAGGACGGACGCTGCAGCGGGATGATATTCACCAGCGGCTCAGGCGCGATGACGACGCCCGCCGCATGCGTGCTCGCGTGCCGAGCCACGCCTTCCAGTTCCCGCGCCGTATCGATAAGCTTCCCGATTGCCGGGTCAGCCTCGTAAAGTTGCTTTAGCTCGGGGCCGTCCTTAAGTGCCCGCTCGATTGTCATTGTGCCGAAGGATGCCGGCATCACGGGCACGAGCCTCGCAACTCGATCGACGTCCGCGTACGACATGCCGAGCGCGCGACCGGTATCCCGTATCGACGCCTTCGCACCCAGCGTCCCGAACGTGATGATCTGCGCCACGCGGTCTTTCCCGTAGCGCTCCGCCGCGTAGCGGATCATCTCGTCGCGGCGGTCCTCCGCGAAGTCCATGTCGACGTCCGGCATCTCCTTGCGCTCGATGTTGAGGAAGCGCTCGAAGACCAGCCGGTGTTCCAGCGGGTCGATATCCGTTACGCCAAGGCAGTAGAGGATGATTGACGCCGCCGCCGAGCCACGCAGCGCCATCTGGATCCCCTGCTCCCGTGCATGGCGACCGAAGTCTTGCACACACAGGATGTAGTCCGCGAAACCGGTCTTTCGCACTACGTCCAACTCGTAATCGAGGCGTGCATTCGCCTCCTCATTGTCCGGCCCGTACTTCTCGGCCAGGCCCACGCGGCAAAGCTCTTCCAGGTGCTGATCAGAAGTCTGGCCGGCGGGCAACTGCGCCTGCGGGATCCGCATCCGCCCGAACTCCAGCTCCAGGTCACACATCTCGGCGATCTTCCAGGTGTTGTCCGCCGCCTCCGGGATGTCGGGAAAGACGGCCCGCATCTCCTCTTCCGTCTTCAAGCGGAATGTTCCCTCGTTGCCGGACATCTTGAAGCGGTCCTGCTCCTGGATCGTCGCGTTCGTGCCGATGCAGAGCAGGACGTCCTGGTAGTAGGCGTCCTGCATGTCCACGTAGTGGATGTCGTTCGTGACCACGGGCGGGATCCCGGTCTCGCGCGACAGTCGGATGAGCTCTTGAGTGAGCTTGGCGTGCTCTTCGATGCCGTGGTCCATCAGCTCGATATAGAAGTCGCCGTCGAATAAGTCCTGGTAGTAGCGCGCTGCCTTGACCGCCTCTTCGAATCGCCCATCAAGCAGAGACCGCGATATTTCGCTGGTCGCGCATCCGGACATCGCGATGATCCCCTCGTGGTACTGCTGCAACAGCTCCTTGTCCATGCGAGGCCTGTAGTAGTACCCCTCAAGGTGCGCCCGCGTAGCCAGCGTCAGCAGGTTCCGGTAGCCCGCATGGTTTTTGGCCAGGAGCGTCATATGGTACGGCGATTTGACCTGCTCCAGCCGCGACCCTTGCGCCACGTAAGCCTCGATCCCGATGATCGGCTTGATGCCGCGCGCATGCGCCTCCTTGTAGAATTGGAGCGCTCCGTAGAGTACGCCGTGGTCCGTGATGGCGATCGCTTCCTGGCCCATCTCCTTCGCGCGGTCGAGCAGCCGCGGAATGCGCGAGAATCCGTCAAGAAGCGAGAATTCGGTGTGGACGTGAAGGTGCGCGAACATCAATCGTGGGCGCTGGAATGGTGCAGTGGGTTTAGCATTTCGGGCTCAGAAACTCATTCTATTTCAGCCGCCAGAAGTGTGCGACGAAGGGACGGCACAGGTTGTGGATAAAGCGAGGCCGGGACCCTTCCGAGTCCCGGCCCGCGATCCGAATTGCCGTCTCTAGTGAAGTTTCGCCTTCTTCGTCAACGGTCGTCCACGGCCCTCAATCGTCGAGCCGACGCGCACAGCCGCTGCCAAAGCCGGCGAGTACTCGACCGGCAGCTTCACGCTAGGCCGTTCCAGCCCCGTCGCCCAATGAAACGGGAACCAGACCGCACGGTGAACCGCCAGCATCCATTCCAACCAGAACCTCATCGCAGTCCTCCTACGACGGACGAGCGACAGTCCCCCGCCATGCGCCCGTCTCCTGGCCGCGCGATTCGATGAACTCCTTGAACCGATCGAGGTCACCCTGGACGCGTCGAGAAACGAAGCCCAGCTTGTCGCCGACCTCTTCAACGATGTTCTCCGGGTCGTACTCCATCTGGAGCATGATCCTGGTCTGGTCCTCGCCGATCCGGTGATACGTGACCGATCCGGCGGTGAAGGACCCACCCTCCGACGTCCAGGCGATCCGACTATCCGGCACTTGCTCGGTAATCCGGGCGTACCATTCCTTGGTTTGGCCGCCGACGTTGGCGCGCCATCGCAACCGCTGGTCGTCCAGCTGGATAACTTCTTCAACGCCTTCCATGAAGCGCGGAAACTCTTCGAACTGTGTCCACTGGTTGTAAGCGGTGCTCAGCGGGACATTGACGTCAATCGACTTCTCTATCGATGCCACTTCCGCCTCCTTTCTGCTGGATACAAGCGTATTGGCGAGGCAGTGCCGGATGTCTAAAACCCTGGAGTCACCAAGTAACAGCGCTGTGTCAGCAGAATTGCCAAAGCGTAACAAATCGTGAGCCGGCTGGCCATTAAAAGCAAGCGGCGGGCCGGGAGGGGTTCCTGGCCCGCCGCTACGCCCAAAGGGGGTTTTTGGGGCGTACAGAGATTGACTAGTTGAAGTGCGGGATGACCTCCTCACCCATCAGCCGGATCGTCTGCATGCAACTCTCATGAGGTATACGTCCGGCCTGCACCATAAGGATTAGCTGGTCGACGCCGGCATCCTTGTATTTCTGAACGACGTTGCGGACGCGCTCCGGTGTACCGATCGCCACCGCGCCGGACTCCCACTGCTCCTCGAATTCGTTGCCGGTGGAGTGCTTCATGCGCTCCTCGATCATCTTCGCCATCGTGTTGTAGTAGGCGTAGCTGGGCGGCACGTCGTCCTTCTTGCCCCACGGCACGAACAGCACCCCGATCGAGTCCTGGAAGAACTGCGCGGCAGGCTTACCGTTGGCCAGCGCCTCTTCGTCCGTCGGCGCCACGCAGCCAAACGTAGTCGCCGCGAACTGGTTGTTCACGAAGGCGCCCACCGGTTCTGCGTCCCTGACGGCGTCACGATAGACGGAGAGCGATGCCTCCAGCACACCCGGCGCTATGAACCCGAACGATAGCGCACCCAGTCCCTTCGATCCTGCAATCTTGAAGCTGTCCGGCTGCGTGCACGCCATCCACATCGGCGGGTGCGGCTTCTGCACCGGCTTGGGGATGACGTTGCGCGGCGGCACGCTGAAGTAGTCGCCCTCCCAGGAAAACGTATCCTGCGTCCACATCTTCGGGATCATCTGGACAGCCTCTTCCCACATCGGCCGGGAGTCAGCCGGGTCGATGCTGAAGCCGCCCAGTTCTTGCTCCGTGATCGACCGGCCTGTGCCGAGGTCGACGCGCCCCTTCGAGACGATATCGAGGGCGGCGGCTCTCTCGGCGACTCGGATCGGGTTGTTGAAAGGCCCAGGCAGCAGCGCGACCCCGTGGCAGATCCGGATGTTCTTTGTGCGCTGGCTCGCCGCCGCGAGGAACACCTCAGGCGCAGACGAGTGCGAGTACTCCACCAGGAAGTGGTGCTCTACCTCCCATAGGTAGTGGAAGCCGACCTTGTCGGCCAGCTCCACCTGTTCGAGGGCCTCGTGGTACGTCTTGTACTCCTGGTCCTCGTCCCAGGGCTTCTGCATCTGTAGTTCGTAGATGAGCCCGAACTTCACAGGGCGGTCCTTTCCCGCTTGTCTACATACCGACCAGTCAGTTTCTACAGCCTTATCTGCGGAATGTCAAGCAGGCGCTAAGGTAATAACCGTCGTCTATATTGAGCCGTTACCGATATAGGGCTAATCCATCTGAAATGGCGTGTCGTTAGGCGTGATGCCCCCGTTCAGACCGCCGTCCACGGGCAGCGCCACTCCCGTCACGAAGGAGGCTCGATCGCTGGCCAGCCATGTGACGGCCTCCGCGACTTCCTCCGGGTTGCCAACTCGCCCGATAGGGTGCGCTTTTCCCATACGCGCCCAGACGGCGTCCTCGCTGGCGCCGGCGGCTTTGGCCATCGCCAGCATCGGGTCGAGGATCGGCGTGCGGATGACCCCCGGACAAACGCAATTCACGCGAATACCCATGCGCGCCCACTCCATGGCAGTGGCCTTGGTGAAGAGAACGACGCCGCCCTTGGACGCGCAGTAGGCGGAGAGCATCGGCGTGCCCATCAGGCCGGCGTCCGAGGCAGTGTTCACGATCGCGCCGCCGCCCGTCTTCAGCATCTCGAGCACCGCGTACTTGGTGCCGAGGAAGACGCCGCGCAGGTTGATGTCGATGATCCGGTCCCACTCCTCGATCGATACCTGCGTCACCGGGTTGCCTGTCCCAATGCCTGCGTTGTTGTAAAGCACATCCAGTCGGCCCCAGCTTGTCACGGTCGACGAGATCATTTCTTTGACGTCGCCTTCTTCGATCACATCGGTACGGATGGAGGCAGCCTCTCCGCCTGTGTCGGCGATCGTGCGTGCGACGGCTTCGGCGCCTTCGCCGTTGACGTCGGCGCACATCACCTTCGCGCCTTCGCGCGCAAACGTGATCGCCGTCGCCTTGCCTATGCCCGACGCAGCTCCCGTCACTATCGCGATCTTGTCCTTGAGTAACATCTGATTCTCCTTCTGTTGCCGAACTAGAGGAAGCGGCCAGGCACATCCAGACCGAACAGCGCCCTACCGGCGGCTTCCAGGCTAGACGGTCCGATCATAAAGTGCGCAGACAGTGCGTGGATGTCGCGGAAGCGCCGCTCGAACGGATTCTTCTTGTAGATCGCGCTCCCCCCGGCGAGGCTATACGCGATGTCCGTGGCCCGGATGGCGCTCTGCGCTGCGTGAGTTGCCGCCAGGCGCGCAAGCGCTCGCTGTTGCTTGCTGGCGCGCTCGTTGCGCTCTGCGCGCTCCCACAGCGCTTCAATCGCTTCGATCAGAAAGGCCCGCCCTGCTCGCAGTGAGGCTTCCGCCGTCGCGAACTCTGCCTGGGCGAGGTTCAGCTCTGCGAGCGGTTTAGCACGGCCCATCGGCGTCTTGGCCGTCGCCAGGTCGCGAAGGTCGTCCAGCGCTCCTCGGCCGATGCCGAGCGCAACGGAGGCTACCGCCACTGCAAGGAATCCCACGATCGAGAGTGAGTACAAAGGACCGTCCTGCAACGGCCGCGCTCCGCCGAAGTCGTAGCCGTAGCCGTCGGGCACGAACACGTCGCGCGCGCAGATGTCGTGGCTACCGGTCGCGCGTAGGCCGGAGACGTCCCAGGTGTCGATGATCTCCAGCTTCTCGGTCGGGATTAGCGCGAAGTAGGACACCGGCGGGTCGGCGCCCTCGACCATGCTATTCAGAGCCATCCAGCGGCTGTGCTCGCACCCGCTGGCGAACGCCCAGCGCCCGCTTATCAGGTGCCCACCTTCGACCGGCTTTGCGACACCGCTCGGGGCGACAACACCAGCCGTGAGCCATCCGCCATCGGCAAAGACGTCCCGCGCAATCTCCGGCGCCAGGTAGGCGCTCGAAAAGGCCGCCTGTCGCTGCGATCATGGTCACCCAGGCCGTCGAAGCGTCGACCTGCGCGAGCGCCTCAAGCACACCGATTATCTCGATCGGATGGTTCTCACTGCCGCCGAGGCTGCGCGGCACACACATTCGGAAGAGGCCGGCGTTCCCCATCGCCTCAACAAGGGACCCAGGGAGACGCCTGTCGCGCTCAGCCTGCTCCGCCGCCGCAACGATCTGCGGCGAAAGCTCTCGGATAGCCTCGATCAGTGTCGCCTTGGGCACAGTCTGCACGCTACGCCGCTGCCGGCACCTTCGAGAGGAACTCCGTGATGATCTTCGCCGACTCCTCCGGCTTCTCCCAGAAGAACATGTGCCCAACGCCGTGAATCGTGTGCAGCCGTGACCCCGCGATCTCCGCATGAACGTTGTCCCCGTTTGCGGGCGGTATCAGCCGGTCGAGGTCGCCGTGGATGACCAGCGTAGGCGCGGTGACGTCCTTCCCTCTGCCGACTGTCGAGAACGTGGCGATCGCGACCACCTGCTTGCCGATCGTGTCCATCGGCGTCGGGTGAGTGATCAGATTTTCGATCATTTCCTCGAGGAAGTCGTGGCCGCTAGTGACGAAACCGTCGCTTACAAGCGCATACAAGGACTTGCGAATGATGTCTTTGATCGGAAGCGACATGTCCGGTGCCATCGACTGCATCGTCGCCTCGTCGGCCTGCACGTGGTTCGGCGCACCGACGCTCGTACAGCCCAGCACGAGACCGTTCACCCGCTGCGGGTAGTTGATGGCGATCTCCTGCGCGATCATCCCGCCCATCGAGATGCCCACGAGGTGTGTCTTCGTGATGCCCAGCTCATCCAGCAGCGCGACCGAATCGTCGGCCATCATGCGGACGGTCGTCTGGTCTTTCGGCTTGTCGCTCTCGCCGGTACCTCGGTTGGAGAGCCGCGTGACCGTGAAGTTCTTGGCCAGCAAGTCGATGAACGGCTGCCCCCAGGAGTGCGCGCTTCCAGCGAAGCCCATCACAAGCAGCAGCGGTGGGCCGCTACCCTCCGTGTAGTATTCGAGGTTGATTTCGCCCGCACTGGCGGTTGGCATAGGCGCACCCCTTTCGCAGCCGCACGCTATCCCACCCTCACGCGCACGTCAAGGTGGAAGGTCACTTCTGCGCGTTCTATTAAGCGGTGACCACCGAAGAGATCATTATCGCCGTCGTCCGCGTGCTCGGCTCGCTGCCGGTGCTGGCCTGGCCGTTCCCGGGCGCCATCATCGCCATACTCACCGACCTCAGCGACCTCTTCCTGCGCGAAGGCCTGCACCTCGGCGGCGTCAGGGACTACCAGCGCTTCGACAAGTGGCTGGACCAGGTCTACATGCTCACGTTCCTCATCGTCGCCCTGCGCTGGCAGGCTGTCCCGCGCAACATCGCGATCGCCCTCTACGCCTACCGCCTCGTCGGCTTCGCGCTTTTCGAAATCACCGAAGACCGAGACATTCTGCTCGCCTTCCCCAACGTCTTCGAATACTGGTTCGTCTTCGTCGCGGGCCTAAAGCACTTCCACCTCGAAGCATCGCATGATGCAGTGGGTCATCCGCCGCGGCGGACCAGCCCTGACAGACTCGCCGGCCTCCTCCCCTATCGCTACTCCCACCGCCAACTCGCCATCGTCCTTCCGGTACTGCTCGTCGCCAAGCTCGCCCACGAGTACTCCCTCCACGTCGGCCAGTTCTTCGAAGACTTCACCGCCTTCGAAGCCGTCGAGTGGATATGGCGCGCTCTCACTCCGCCGTACTAGGCTTAACTCGTGACCGACATCACCCTCACCCCGTTCGAGCGCCCATTCCAGGCCACGATCGCCCCGCCCGGCTCCAAGAGCCTCACCAACCGTGCGCTCGTCATCTCAGCGCTGGCCGACGGCGACTCGACTATCTCCAACGTCCTTTTCGCCGATGACACGGAGGCCATGCTCGACGGCCTCAAGCGTCTCGGCTACAAGCTGGAGATCGACCGCGAATCGAACCGCGTCCTCGTCCACGGCCGTGGCGGCCGCGTTCCGAAGCGCAAGGCCGCGCTGGACTGCGGGAACAGCGGCACCACGATCCGCTTCCTTACAGCACTGTCTACGCTGGGCAAAGGCGTCTACCGCCTCGACGGCAACGAGCGTATGCGCCAGCGGCCAATAAAGGAGCTTGTCGATCTCCTCAAATCGCTCGGAGCAAGCGTCACCTACGAAGGCAAGCGCGGCTACCCACCCGTCGAGGTGACCGCGACAGGTCTCGCCGGCGGCAAGACCAAGTTCCCGGCCGCGAAGTCATCACAGTTCCTCTCGGCGGCGCTGCTCGCCGCGCCTTACGCCGCCGAAGACGTGATCATCACCCTCGCGCCGGACCAGACGAGCTGGCCGTACGCCGCAATGACCATCGAGCTCATGCGCCAGTTCGGCGTCCACTGCATCGTTCAGCTCGAGCACCCCGGCGAGCGCCCGAAAGAGCTGCGCGTCCTGCGCGCACAGTACAAGGCCCGTGACTACACCGTCGAGCCCGACGCCAGCAGCGCAACATACTTCATGGCCGCGGCCGCCGCCCGCCCGGGCGCCCGAGTCACCGTCCCCGGCCTCGGCGACAACAGCCTGCAGGGCGACGTCGGATTCGGCGAAGTCCTCGAGAAGATGGGCGCGGCGATGCTCCTCGACGACAACGCCGTCACGGTCACCGGCCCCGAGACGCTCCGCGGCACCGATATCGACATGTCCGGCATGCCCGACGCCGCGATGACCCTCGCCGCCCTATCCGTCCTCGCTGACGGCCCGACCACCATCCGCGGCCTGCACACCCTGCGCGTCAAGGAAACAGACCGCCTCACCGCGCTCAAGACGGAGCTATCGAAGCTCGGTGCCAAAGCCACCATCAAAGCCGACACCCTTACCATCGAACCCCCGCGCGAGGTTCAACCCTCCGAAATCGACACCTACGACGACCACCGCATGGCCATGTCCTTCGCCGTCGTCGGCACCCGCGTCCCCGGCATCACCATTCGCAACGCCGAGTGCGTATCGAAGACCTACCCCCGCTTCTTCGAAGACCTGGAAAAGCTGCGGACGGAATAGCGAGCGCAGCGAGCCAGCGGGGTGTGCAGAGGGGCGGTGTCCCCCACCAACCTCTCGGGTGGGCAGCGACAACCGTTGAGGGACCAGCGAGCGGCAGCGTGGCCGAATCGAGCAAAGCCCACGCTTCGAGAGTCTGTTTGGCGAAAACGTGTTCGGGGTCTCTGTTGTGTGCTTCGTCAGCGCATGTTAATCTAAATCAGATCAGACTAAGACCAGAATTGAGGCCACTAATGAAACAGGTTGGCGTATACGAAGCGAAGACCAAACTTCCCAAGCTGCTCGAAGAGGTAGAGAACGGCGAAACCGTCACGATCACGCGCCACGGAAAACCTGTGGCCCGGCTGGTGCCGGTAGAGCAGCAAAAGAAACCTGTCAAAGAAGTCATGGAGGAGATGCGTGAATTCCGCCGGCATCATAGCCTCGGCGGCCTCAAGATCCGCGATCTCATCAATGAGGGCCGCAAGTACTAAATGCCCTTCGTCCTCGACGCCTCCGTCGCTCTGTCCTGGTACTTCGGAGACGAGTTTTCAGAGTATGCCGCGAAGGTAGAAAGTCGGCTGAGATCAGATGGCGCCATAGCGCCTTCCATCTGGCCGCTCGAGATGGCGAACGGGTTGCTGGCAGCGGAACGCCGTGGCCGTCTCTCCAACGCATCGCTATCGCACGCCGCCCGGCTATTGCTGTCGTTGCCGGTCATAGTGGTTGGAGTTACAACTGCGCTAGCACTGGGCTCCGTCCTCGACGTGGCTCGCCAACAAGAGTTGAGCTCATACGACGCCGCCTACCTCGAACTCGCGATGAGAGAGGGCTTACCGCTGGCAACACTGGACGATAGACTGCGCGCAGCCGCCCACAGTGTCGGGGTTACTCTCGTCTCGTAAGTCCTTAACGAACGAGGTTATAAAACTCCGCTGACCAGCGCCACTCCTTGCGGTCCTCCGCGTTCCACCACTCCTTCAGCACCGCGATCTCGCCTCCGGGCAGCAACACCAGCGTCCCCACATCAGCCTCCGTAGGCCAGAAGTCCTCGCGCGTCAGCCGATCCCCTTCGATCCGCAGCAAGCACATCGGCGACTGCTGCGTCCGCGCGAGGTCACTCCCCCGGGCGATCAGCTTCCTCTCAGTGTCGTACACCTCGGCTGAAAGCATCTCCGGCGGCGAGTGCAGGATCATCCGCTCCGTCGGCTCGCAGCGTCCGCGGGCAACCAGAAGCCCGGTCGCACCGGCCTTTGGATACCACACTTCCCAAAAGTGAAGTTGGGTCACGCGGCCATTCTAGCCGCAGGTACGGATCAGCGGTGTAAAACGGGCTCCCGATGCCGCTGTTCGCGCTCATCGCGCCGGACTGCGTCCTCGTACAGCTTCTCCTGCCAGTCAGGTCCGCGCTGGACGCGTTGCGACAGCATCCAGGCAACGTTCTTGTACAAACCAGCGACTGCGCCCAGGTCACGCAGAAGGGACGGGTTCGTTTCGTGTGCTTTCATTGGCGCCGCCTCCACTTCCGATTCAAGAGAGCGTTGCGCCGCACCCCACGCAGCGATATTACGCCCGCATTACGGCAAGTCAATTGCAATCCGGCACGAGGTTAGGTTAAAAGTCAGGGTTCTCGAAGCCCCGAAAAGCGTCCTCCGTATACGCACGTAACGCCGGTCAAGTAGCGCCCGTCTGATTTGGCGGAGGTCGCTATGTCAGAACGAACCATGTTCCGCCTCATCCGCCTGCTGCCGGTGGCAATCGTCGCCTACGTGGTTGGTACATCATTCCTCAGCGCCGAAACAAATGGCCGCCTGCTGTTCTTCCAGATCGTGGCCATGCCCATCCTCTTCTTCTTGCTCGCCTGGGCGGTGCGAAGGTCCACCAAGGGAGACCTGCGCAGCAGAAACGTGCCCGAGCGACAGCCACGCAAGAACAGCATCTTCGCCAACTGTCTCGGCTTCGGCGCGATCTACGGGGCGGTGCTCCTCGTCGCCCTGATCGTCTTCGCCAACGTCACGCGAGGCGATCCCGAGCCCTGGCAGCAAGGCATCTTCGTCGTGCTCGTATTGGCGGCGATGTTCAGTGTGATCTTCTACTTCCTGATACTCCCCCGTCTACGCGGCCACGGCGGCTACATTCGCGCCTACGGAAAAGCAATGAAGGGCAAGTCTTTTGATGCCGTCGCTGCGTTTGAGCAGCACGCCTCTCGCCGCCCCGACGACTCCCTCGCCCAGACGGGAGCGGCGTATGGGAACGTAATTCGCTGGCATCTGCTCGACGCTCTCGTTCACGCCCAGCGGGGAACAGACATCGAACTCACCGCGGACACTCTTTTCATGAGGGGGCAGGCGCTTGTCCGCCTCGGAGCCTCCGACGAAGCCCTCGTCTCACTGGTCGCCGCGAAGGAAGTTGGCGGCAACGAATTCACTGACACCTTCATCGGTCTCGTCGCCATCCAACAGAGGCGCATCCAAGAAGCGATCAACTACCTCGAACCAGCTGCTACCGGTGCGAACGTTTGGGGCCGAACTTTCCTCGCCGACGCATACCACCTCGCCGGCTACAAACAGGAAGCCCTCCGCACTTATCGAGCCGCGGGGGACAGGGCGAGTCTCGGCGGCAAGCACTTCGAAAGCCTGGCCGCTTACAACCACGCCCGCGCCGGCCATGCCGAGCGGGCGCAGAAGCTCGCCGAGAAGGCCTTGCTGCGCGACCCTCGCGATGTCCCTGCTCTGCTCGCGTTGCTCTATCTACGCCGCGCGGACAGCGAGTCCGCCTGGCGAACAGCGCTCGGCGTGGCTCTGATCAATCCCCAGGCCGCGCTCGAATCGCTCTCTGACCCCGACCTGACCCACCTTATGCGCGAAGAGCGATTCAGAGATCTGGCCCTCGCCTGCCAGCGCGCCCGCGAGGCACAAGTCGAATGGGCGCGTCGCGTGATCCGCTGGACAGGCGGGCCTATCCCGCCCGCATTCGAGAGCGCGCCCGCGCAGCAGGTGAGTCGCTGGCCAACGCCCGAAGAAACCTGGGGTTCCGCATAAACCCGGCCTTTTGTAAGAACGATGGTCGCAGTCAACCGCTCACCTAAGCCTGTGCCCAAGATGACCTTGGGTTCATGGATCTTCTTGCTCTTCCTGATGATGGGATTCTGGGGTCTTATTCTCATTGTCACCGGTCTCCTGACGCCCTTTGTCACGGATAACCAGATTCGAACGACGCAACTCATTGTCGGCGCCCTTTTATTCAGCCCGGGGATTGCCCTTTACACAGGAATGACCCTAGTCACCTTTAGGCGATGGAATCGCGCATACTCTCGCGTCTCGCGGCTGGTATTGGCCGGGAGTCTTCGCGAGGCGCAGCGTGTTGCCTTAGCGAATCGCGACGCCTTGTTCGGTGATCCAGTCATGGGTCAGTTGGTTTCAATGACGCATATGGAACTTCGTGAGTATCGGCAGGCACTTCTAAGCGCGCAACAAGCAGTTGACGCACGCAAGAGCGGCCAGACGCTGGCTCAACGAGCGGCGGTCCTCTTCACCCTGGGCGCGTATGAGGAAGCCCTGGCTGACATCGAAGATTCTTTGAAGAGACTCCGATCTCCCAGGTCTTATATCTTGAAGCTTGGCATCCTCACCTCGCTTCGCCGGAGCGACGACGTTCGCTCCTACCTGGCAAAGCAGCCAAAAGTCAGCGACACGTTCATGCTGTTCAACATCGCCGAAGCATATCGCATCGCCGGAGAGGCAGAGTCGGCGAGAGTCGCCTACGGGAAGACACTCACTATCGGGCGAGATGATCCCAGGTTTCGTTCGTTCGTCGCCTGTACCCTGGCCGAGCTCGGCGACTACGACGCGGCCGAAGAGGAAGCGTCGCCCGGCGTCGACTCCACTAGCGCTGACGTAATGGCTATCTATACGATGCTTCTGTGCTGGACCAACCGCGGCGACTTTGACTCGGCCTTGCGCGGCGTCCTTGCCCTCGCACTCGTTAGTCCTGGCTTTGCCGTCGCGGCGCTCCGTGACCCCGAATTGTCCCCACTCATGGCCGAGCTTCGGCTTCGCGAACTGTTTGTGACGTGCGATCGCCTGCAGCGCCAGGACATCGAATGGGCACGAGCTGTCATTTGCGACGCGCCGTCAAATGACCCGCCTGAACAGCCTCTAGATACGGACTCGGCTGCGCCGCACTCCGCTCCGATTCACTGGCCCACGCCCGAAGAAACCTGGGGCCCCGCGTGAGCCTCCTCCGAGAAGACGATCTGTATCGCAACACGCGCCGATACGGTATCCCACTTGTGCTCGTCGGAGGCTTGCTTGGCGCGCTCGTTGCTTTTCAGCTGCTGCTCGCTGCTGGATTCATTGCGTTTCTGTGCATTTTGGCGCTCGAGTTGCGTACCGTATGCGTGCGATATCCTTTGATTCAGCGATCGTCACAGCCCATGTGGCCGCAGGTGTAGTCTTCGCGTCCTGGGTCGGCTGCCTGGCAGGCCGTTTCCTCTTCTAGAACCGTAAGGCCGGGGCACTCGCCCCGGCCTTACTGAAACCTGAAACCTCGAACCTGAAACCTAGCCCTAGACCTCCCGGTATTCGCCCTCCACAGTGCCCTCTTCAGCTGCCGCTTCGCCATCAGGGGCCGCGCCGTTCTCGCTGGCGCCGTCAGCACCCTGCTGGCCGTAGACAGCCTCGCCTGCCTTCTGTAGCGCCGCCGTCAAGCGCTCCACGTGCCCCTGTAGCTGCTCAGCCGAAGCATCCGCTGCCAGCGCGTCCCGCACGTCCTTCACAGCACTCTCGATCTCGCTGCGCACGTCCGCCGGTATCTTGTCGCCGGACTCGCGCACGGTCTTCTCCGCAGTGTAGGCGAGCGAGTCCGCCGTGTTGCGAATCTGCACCTCTTCCTGGCGCTTGCGGTCTTCCTCGGCGTGAGCCTCAGCGTCGCGCTTCATCCGCTCGATCTCTTCCTGGCTGAGGCCCGTGCCCGCCTGGATAGTGATCTTCTGCTCGCGGCCCGTGCCCTTGTCTCGTGCGGACACGTGCAGGATGCCGTTGGCGTCGATGTCGAACGTCACGTCCACCTGCGGGAGGCCGCGCGGCGCCGGCAGGATTCCGTCCAGGATGAACCTGCCCAGTGACTTGTTGTCGGCCGCCATGCCTCGCTCGCCTTGGATCACGTGGATCTCCACGGATGTCTGGTTGTCCGTCGCCGTGGAGAACGTCTGCGAGCGGCTGGTCGGGATCGTCGTGTTGCGCGGGATGATCGGCGTCGCCACGCCGCCCAGCGTCTCGATGCCGAGCGTCAGCGGCGTCACATCCAGCAGAAGCACCTCGCGGACGTCGCCCTTGAGGACGCCGGCCTGGATCGCCGCGCCGATGGCGACGACCTCGTCCGGGTTCACACCCTTGTGCGGCTCACGGCCGAAGAACTTCTTGACCGTCTCCTGCACCAGCGGCATCCTCGTCTGCCCGCCGACGAGGATCACCTCGCCGACCTGGTCCGCTGTTACTTTCGCGTCATCCATCGCCTTGCGCACGGGGTCGATTGTCCGTGCCACCAGGTCACCGACCAGCTGCTCCAGCTTGGCGCGAGTGATCTGGATCGCCATGTGCTTGGGGCCGGAGGCGTCCGCCGTGATGAACGGCAGGTTGACTTCGTGTTGCTGCGTCGTCGAAAGCTCGATCTTGGCCTTCTCGGCCGCTTCCTTCAGTCTGCCCAGCGCCTGCACGTCCTTCGAGAGGTCGATGCCCTGGTCCTTCCTGAACTCGTCGATCAGCCAGTTGATGATCAGCTGGTCGAAGTCGTCGCCGCCCAGGTGCGTGTCGCCATTGGTCGACTTGACGTGGAACGTCCCCTCGCCGATCTCCAGGATCGAGATGTCGAACGTTCCGCCGCCGAGGTCGTACACGGCGATGATCTTCTCTTCCGCCTTGTCCAGCCCGTACGCCAGCGCCGCTGCCGTCGGCTCGTTGATGATGCGCAGGACAGTCAGCCCTGCGATCTCTCCCGCGGCCTTCGTCGCCTGCCGCTGCGAATCGTTGAAGTAAGCCGGGACGGTAATCACCGCCTCCGTGACGGTGTCACCGAGGTAGGCCTCCGCGTCCGCCTTCAGCTTCTGCAGGATCATCGCGCTGATCTCCGGCGGCGAGTAGCTCTTGTCGCCCATCCAGACCCGCGCATCGCCGTTGGTCGCGGCGTCGATCTTGTATGGCAGCACCTTCTTGTCTCGCTGCACCTCTGGATCGTCATCGCGGCGGCCCATCATCCGCTTGATCGAGTAGACGGTGTTCTCTGGGTTCGTCACGCCCTGGCGCTTGGCCACCTGCCCGACGAGCCTCTCTCCGCTCTTCGATATCGCGACGACGGACGGCGTGATACGCCCGCCCTCAGCGTTCGGGATGACAACCGGATCGCCGCCTTCCATGACGGCGATCGCCGAGTTCGTCGTCCCCAGGTCAATTCCTATTGCTCTAGCCATGTCGTTCTCCTTCTCCTCCAAAAAGTAGCTGCAGTGTCTTCAGACCTGCCTGGCCGATCGGCCGGATACTACATTCCTCTCCTCGCCCTGTAGGCGCGCAACTCATCGAGGGAACGATTAAAGTCCTCCCATACTGTGTGCTGGCTTTCCAGTCCTTCGATAGCCTCCATCAAATCGGCTTCCGTCGTTATCGGTACGCCATCGGCCAATTTCAGCAGCACATGCCGATTGGGGTTTGGCGGATTCCTTCGGATCCATGGCTCCAACCGATCGCGTGCTTCGTCGAAACGCTTTTGCAGACGCGCTTCCTCTGGATCATGTATCGGAAGTGAATAACTCATCCCTGTTCTCCTGTTCCACTGTTCGGCTGTTCTCGAGTCCCCTTCCCCACCACCACCATCGCGGGCCGCAGCACGCGGTCGTGCAGCATGTAGCCACGCTGCACCTCGGAGAGCACCTTGCCCTCCTCGCCGTCCACGTGGGCGACCGCCTCGTGGATGCGCGGGTCGAACTTCTGGCCGTCCGCCTCGATCGGGCGCACCCCGGCGCTTTCCAGCAGCATCAGCAGCTTGCGGTACATCAGGCGGAGCCCGTCGATCCACGTCAGGCCAGCAAGGTTGATGTCGATCGAGGCAAACGCACGCTCGAAGTCGTCTACAAGCGGCAGCAGGTTGATGATCAGCGCCCCGCTGGAAAAGCGGCGCAGCTCATCGCGCTCCTGCTCGGACCGCTTCTTGAAGTTCTGAAAGTCCGCCTCCGCCCGCCGCCAGTTGTCGAGGTACTTCTGCGCGTCGGCCTCTGCCTTCGCCAGCCGGGCTTCGAGGCTCTCCTCTGCTGCCGGGACGCTCTCTGGTTGCGTTACGTCACTCATCTAAGATTCCTTCTGGAACATGGAACTTGGAACTTGGAACACGGTGCTTGGATACTGTTCCGAGTTCCATGTTCCTCCGCTACGCGAAGTACACGCGCAGCAACTCCTCCATCAAGGAGGACATGTATCGCACCGCAGCTACGTTCCGCGGGTAGTGCATGCGGGTCGGGCCTACGACGCTGAGCGTCCCGCGCAGGCCGGACGGCCCGTCGTAGCGAGTGCTGATCACGCTGCAGGCGCGCATCTCGTCGATCGGGTGCTCCCCGCCGATGATGATTGCTACGTCGCCGGCGTCTGTGGGAGCCGGAATCGCACGCGACAGGTTGTGCTCCGCCATCGCTTCCAGCAAGCGAAGGAGCCGCTCACCTTCGCTGAACTCAGGCTGGCGCAGCAGCTCGCTCAGGCCCTGCACATAGCCAGGCTCGCTCGACATCTGGTCGGCGCTCTTCAGAAGGACAACGGCCTGGTCCAGCAGAACCGTCTCGACCGGCGAAAGCTCCGCGTTCTGCGCCTTGATCTCGCTCGCAGTCTTGCCGGAGGCCAGTTCGTTCAGCTTCTTCCCTATCGAGGTCATTTCGTCCTGCGTGAGCGGGTTGTCCAGCGCCACCATCTGCTGCAGTACCCGCGCCTCTTGCAGCACCACAACGAGGAGCGCGAGGTGTTCGTGCACGCTGACAAGCTCCAGCAGGCGAATCTTCGGCTCCCGCGAGTGCGGCGTCGTGACAACGGCCGCGTTGCCAACGCGGGCCGCCAGGATCGCCGCCGCCAGGTGCGCCCACTCCTCGAGCTCTCGCGCGGCCTGGTGGAACTGGTGCCGGATGGTCTGCTGGTCGCCGTCCGGCAGGCGCTCTTCCTGCATCAAGGACTCGACGTAGAAGCGGTAGCCGGCGTCGGTAGGCACGCGCCCCGCAGACGTGTGGGGAGAGGCGATATAGCCATCCTCCTCCAGCGCCGCCATATCGTTGCGTACGGTGGCCGAGGACACGCCCAGGCTGTACCGGTCGACGAGCGTATGCGAACCCACCGGCTGAGCCGAGCGGACGTACTCGTCAACGAGGAGCTGGAGCAGTTTTCGGCGTCTTTCGGTGACCATTTCGTATCTAAATTAGCACTCTACCATCGAGAGTGCTAACGCTGGAATAGTAGCACCGAAGCCCCATTTTGTCAACGAACCAGGCCCGGGCTCACCGGTAGCGCCGGCGACCGGCGATCGCCCACGCCGTCGCCCTCAACACCCGTTTTTGCAAAACAGACTTCTGGCATCCCATCGGTGCGCGCGTGTCCCCATTCACCGTTCACCTTTCACTATTCACTATTCGCTGCCCTTGCTATACTCAGCCACAGCCCCCGAATCTAGCGCGTAACGCACACGTAGAATCGGCCCTTAGCCCAGGAGGACCCCGCAATGACTGATGCTTCCGAAGAAGTCCAGGAAGAGACGAAAAAGGGCGGCGGCAAGAAGAAGTTCTTCATCATCGGCCTGCTCGGCGCAGCAGTGGCCGCGCTGTTCTTCTGGCGGAAGCGTGGCGGCGGCGATGATGACGACGAAGACGACGACATCTAGAAGCTACGACATCACTCAGCGTTTGAACCCCGAAACGCCTGGATCGGACCCTAAGTAATGGAAATCGTCTGGCTCGGGCATGCCTGCTTCCGGATTCGCGGCCGCGAGGCCACGGTCGTCTGCGACCCCTGCCCACCCAACACCGGCTATTCCTACGGCAAGCCCACCGCCGACATCGTCACGGTCAGCAGCCACGACCCGGCCCACAACTACACGAAGGGCGTCACCGGAAAGCCGGTCGTCCTGGAGAACCCGGGGGAGTATGAGATCTCCGGCGCCTTCATAACAGGCATACCCACCGACAACACCAGCAGCGAAAAGGGCGAAAAGTCCGCGAACGGACGCAACATCTCCTTCGTCGTCGAGATGGAGGACATCAAGGTCGTCCATCTCGGCGGACTGAACCACACCCCGACCGCTGAGCAGGTGGAGGACATGGTGGGCTGCGACGTCCTGCTGGTGCCGGTGGGCGGCAAGAAGACGCTGGACGGCGCAAAGGCGGCGGAGGTCGTTTCGCTGCTGGAGGCGAAGTTGGTCGTGCCGATGCATTTCAAGACCGAGGCGCACGATGGCGGCCTGGACACCCCCGACCGCTTCCTCAAGGAGATGCAGGTAACGTCAGTTGAGCCGCAGGTCAAGCTGCAGATCAATAAGAGCGCGATCCCCAGCGAAGCGCAGGTCGTGATGTTGAACTACAAGGGGCAGGACTCCTAGGTCCGCCCCCGCATCCCGAAGTAGGCCGTGCTCAGCGCCGCGCCCGCGACGAACACCACCACAAGCGCAATCCAGAACACCACCGGCTCGATCCCATCGCCATCTACCACGGTAAGGACCGGCTCTTCTGTCGGCAGAGCCAGCAAGTCTTCGGGCACGACCACCGAACGGCCTTCGATCACGGCCAAGAGCGCCTCTGCCATCACACGGTAGCCGTCGTTGTTGGGGTGGATCCCGTCCTGCGCAATCCACTGGTTTGACCGGCCCTGGAATAGCTCGAACACTCGCACCAGGTGTATTTCGCCCGCCGCCTCGTTTGCGGCTACGGCGACGCCAATCACGCCGTTCAGCTGCTGAACCCCTACGCTCGCGATGATCTCGAACTCTTCGCCACTGCCTGAGTATGGGTTGTACAGGTCGATGACAAAGATGTCTGCGATTGCTGTCGCCTCGGAGGCGATGACAGCTTCGTGAAGCTGCCTCAGCACCTCGGTCAGGTTGTTCTGCACGTCCGTTAGCGTCGCCGTCAGACCAAGCCGGCACGCCTCTGACCCTGCGTTCTCGATACAAGGAGACCCTGGCTCAGCCAGCGCCAGCAGGTCGTTCCCGCCGGTACTGATGCTGATGATCGCAACCTCGTTCCCCAGCACTCCATCCCCTGCCCGCTCCTCGATGATGCCAATCGCCTGCTCCATCTGCCCGCCCACCTCCAACAAATCCGCCGTCTCCGCGCCGGGAGAGCTCAGGTTCTCAACTTCCAAACCGTCGCTCCCTACGAACCCCTCGTCCTCATTCTCACGCAAAGCCTCGGCCGCCAAAGCGACGTAGCCGTCGTCCTGCGGGCTGTCCGCGCCCACGCCAAACGCCAGCGAGTCCCCTAGAGCCAGGTACACAGGCGCGTCCGTCTGCGAATTCGCGGGATGAGCAGAGAACGCCAGCGCTAAGAACAGAAAAGCCGCCAGCGGCGGCAGGATTCGGGAGCCCATGGGCCCAATCTTACGGCAGGTAGGCTAGCGGGTCGACGGCGTAACCACCAACATGAATCTCGAAGTGCAAGTGAGCGCCCGTCGAGTAGCCGGTGCTGCCCAGAGCTCCCACTGCTTCGCCCTGCGCCACGTACTGTCCCTGGCGCACCCAGATGTCCGACAGGTGCGCGTACAGAGTCTGCGAGCCGTCCCCATGGTCGACGATGACGTGATAGCCGTAGCCATAGTCGTCCCACGCCGCCAGGACCACGGTGCCTGAGGCCGCCGCCACGATCGCAGCGCCGTAGTTCCCAAAGCCATCGATGTCGATTCCCCGGTGCCACCCGCTGAAGTAAGTCGAGAGGCTGGAGTAGTACGGCCAGATGTAGCCAACGCTCGGCTGGTAGACCGGCTCCTCGTATACCGGCTCGGGCGCTGCCGCCGGGACTGGTTCCTGGTAGGCCGGCGCGGGTTCCGGTTCGGGCGTATAGCCGATGGCGCCCGGCAGGACCAGCACCATGCCCTCGATCACTGTGTCTGGCGTCGAGATCCCGTTCGGAGCGAAGTCGATGATGCTGCTGGCTTCGATCCCATGGGCGGCTGCGATCGAGTTGATGTTGTCGCCAAGGGTCACGTTGTAGATCAGGCCGTTGGTGCTGGGCACCACCAGCGTCGCTCCGACGAGCAGCGTATCGGGATCAGAGGATGTCAGCGGGTTGTTCCAGATGATGTAGTCCGGGTTGACGCCGTAGGCCGTTGCAATCGAGTCGATAGTGTCGCCGGGCTGAATCGTGTACGTGAAGTAGGCGGGAGCGGGAGCATCTGTTGGCGACGGCGTGATCTGCGCGACGACCCCTGCCTGGGCATCCGCCGTCTGCGAGGGGGATGCGATAGCGACAGCTTCCGCCTGGTGGCGGGCCAAAACTGAAGGCACCGTCGATAGAAGCACCGGGGGACGGAGATATCCGGCGTTGGATTCCGCGACCGGGCGGGAGCTCACAAGGCTGGATGGAGTGATGTCCACGGCCCCTCCCGCTACCGTAGTAGCGAGGGCCACGACGCCCAGTGTCAGGGCGAAACCATGAAGTGCAAGCCTTCGGTATTCTGTTAGCGACTGCCCCGCTGCTCTCAAGCGAGACCACCGCCTATCACGCTCCGCGACCCGTCGTCGCCGGAGTGGAACTCGCGGCTCTCGGATGATAGAACCTCCTATTAAGGGGCCCCTTCTTCATCACCTCCCGGCATCTTCCGCGGGACCCGTCCTAGTCCGGTTGCAGCTACGGCCTGTAGCTATCGCGAGCGATTGTAACGTACTTGTCAAGCTTTTCACAAATTAACGATTTATGAATGTTAGCCATTGATACGTAAATAACAGATACAAAATGAGTGCTTTCGTGCGGGTTCAGGCGTATCTGTCCGAAGCTGGGCGCAAACCTTCACCAGACCCAGACCAGCCGAAGTTCAGAACCGGAGAAGGCTGAAACTAAGCGCCGACGCTTTCCACAAATAACGCTAGACGGCGTCTTTGAGCGTAGCCAGGAACTCTGCGTTGTTCCGCGTCCGTGAGAGTCGCTCCAGGATCAGTTCTGTGGGCTCCGTTGGGTTCGATGAACTCTGCCCCACGAGTGCTGTCATCCTGCGCAGCAGCACAACTCGCTGGTAGGTCTGCTCGTCGAGTAGCAGGTCGTCCCTCCGGGTACCGCTCTTGGCGATGTCGATCGCAGGGAAGACGCGCTTCTCGGAGAGCCTGCGGTCCAGCCACAGCTCCCAGTTGCCGGTACCCTTGAACTCTTCGAAAATCACCTCGTCCATCCGGCTGCCGGTGTCCACCAGGCAGGTGGCGATAATCGTAAGCGAACCGCCATCCTCGACGTTCCGGGCTGTACCAAACAGCCGCTTCGGCGGGTGCAAGGCGACCGGATCGATACCACCTGACAGCGTGCGCCCGGAAGGCGGGAGCGCCAGGTTGTAGGCGCGAGTCAGTCGGGTGATACCGTCCAGCAGCACCATAACGTGGCGGCCGGATTCCACCAGTCGCTTCGCGCGTTCGATCGCCATTTCCGCAACACGTGTCTGTTCCTCGACCGGATCATCGAACGTGGCCGCGACCACTTCGGCGTCCTGTACGGAACGCCGCCAGTCGGTAACCTCTTCCGGCCGCTCACCGATGAGCACAACGAGAATGTAGATGTCCTCGTACCGCTTGGCGGCAGCGCTCGCGATCGTCTTGAGCAGCAACGTCTTGCCAGCCTTCGGCGGCGAAACGATGAGACCCCGCTGGCCGCGTCCCACCGGAGCGACGAGGTCGATCACACGGGTCGAGAGGTTGTTGACGCCCTCTTCCAGGTTGATCTTCTCGTCCGGGAAGATCGGCGTGAGCTGTTCGAAGTACGGGCGCATCTTCGCCGTGTCGGGGTCCAGGCCGTTCACCGCGTCGACGCGCAGCAGACCGTAATACTTCTCGGACTCCTTCGGCTGGCGGACGGCGCCCATTACGTAGTCGCCGGCACGCAGAGCAAAACGTCGCACCTGCGTCTGTGACACGTACACATCGCTCAGGCTGGGCTTAAGGGCCTCCGTACGCAGGAAGCCGTAGCCATCATTGGCCATCTCCAGGATGCCGCCCGCGAAGTAGTTGCCTTCCCGCTCGGCTTTTGCCTGCATGATACGGAAGACCAAGTCCTGCTTGCGGAGGCCGGTCGGCTTCTCGACGCCAAGGTCCTTGGCGACATCGACCAGTTCGTCTTTGGTTTTAGTTTCGAGTTCTGCCAGATTCAAGGGAACCTCGTGTGTGTATATGCGGATAGAGGAAGGCCGCGCACTTGGTGGGTTGGTTCACACAGATTTGGGGGATTTAGCCCGAACGCCGCAGCGTCGCTACTTAAAAACGATAGCGCACCATCGGGCCTTTAGCAATACCCCTGCTTGTGGATATTGTAAACGTAAGGAAATCGTCAACCTAGGCCGTATGTGCGACGTCTGCGCCACCTCATGTCACTGCCGCTTGTGGAAAGCACAAAATCCGCCTTGACAGGTGTTATGAGCGGGCGTAGTCTCGTCGCCAATTTAACGGCACCAGCCGAAAGGGGGCAGCTTCCTATGTCTAATATTCCCGTGGCCGGGAAGGTTCCCATCAGACTTCCTCTCGCCTTGATGATCGCCCTGATCGCAGCGCTCTTCGCTGTGGTCAGTCTTCCGGAGACATCCGAGGGAAGTCCGACCTCCGGCCCAACCGCGATCGTCTCGCTTGGCGATAGTTTCATTTCGGGCGAAGCAGGCCGTTGGAACGGCAACAGCTTGAACATGTTCGGTACGCGGGACGGCACTGACCGCGCCGCCCGCTGCACTCTCGGTATCTTCTGCTCCTACGACGCAGCGCGCGTGTACGGCTCCACCCACGCCAGCGGCTGCCACCGCTCTGACGTCGCCACGATCAAGAGCGCTACAGGCATCTCCGTCCAGGAACGGATCAATATCGCCTGCTCGGGCGCGAAGTCAGTGAACATCTGGCGTGCAGCGCAAGGAGGTCAGGCCTTCAAGGGCGAAGCACCGCAGGCCGACCAGCTCCTTACGATAGCGCAGCAGAAGAACGTCAAGCTCGTCGTGCTCACGATCATGGCCAACGACGTCAGTTTCGCGGACCACGTCATCAACTGCACGGTCAACTGGATCCTCGGGCTCGGCACATGCAATCAGGCCCAGCAGCAACAACTGCTAGCCGAGCTCCCCGCCGCGATGAACGGCCTGCGCAAATCTATCGATGAGGTCCGCGCGGTCATGGCGGCTGCCGGATACAGCCAATCGCAGTGGCGCTTCGTCATCGCTGGTTATGCATCTCCGGTGCCTGCCGCTGCTGACGTACGCTACTCGGGTTCCGACCGCTGGTGGACCGGCGGTTGCCCCTTCTACGATGAAGACTTCGACTGGGCCAAGCAGGTAGCAACTCCACTAATCGTCGACTCCATGCGCCAGGTCGCCGCCGAGAAGGGCGTCCAGTTCCTCGACGTGCGCGACTCCCTCAACGGCCACGAAGTCTGCCACCGCAACTCCTCGCTGGTCACGGGCAGCGGGCCGAACCCGACGACCAAGGAGTGGGTGCGCTGGGTTAACACCGGTTGCTGCCAGGGCGACGCCCAGGAGTCGATGCACCCGAACGCCTACGGCCAGAAGGCCATCGGCACTTGCGTTTCGCTCATTTACGCCAAGCCTGCCACAGGCAACTGGACCTGTCGCAATAAGCCGGGAGGAACGAACACTCAGATGAGCCTCGTATCGCAACCTTAGCCCGCGACAAAACGACCGAATAGTAAACAGGCCCGGCTAACCACCGGGCCTGTCTTTCATCGCGCAAGTTGAGCGCTTAGCTACGACGCAAGCGGCGTCTGTATCCCGTTCGCAGGCCGGCAACGCTAGCCAGACCAAGGAAGATTCCCGCGATGATCAACCTCGCGTCCCCGCTGCCATCCTGTCCACCACCGGACACGATCTCGACGATTCCTCCCACGGCGCAGCTCGGGCAGCCTGTCGCAGCAGGCGCCGGCGGCGTCGATCGCGCGGGAGGCGCTGTCGGACTCGGCGTGGGCGAAGGTGTCTTGAGCACCAGTCTAATTTGCTATCATGCGTGCTACCTGGCATTGATCCAGCACCAGGATACGGATTACCCAATGAACTTTGGCTTGACCGATGAACAACAAATATTGACCAACGTCGCCAGGCGATTCGTCGCGGAGCGCGTGCCAATGTCGAAGGTGCGCGATGTGACGGAGTCCCCGAACGCCATCGATGACAATCTGTGGTCGGAGATGGCCGATCTTGGATGGTTTGGGCTGACAGTCGACGAGGCGTACGGCGGAGCTGGCCTCGGATTCGTCGACCTGGCCGTCCTACTCGAAGAGACAGGGCGCGGTCTCTTGCCTGGCCCACTCGTCTCCACTTCGCTTGCCGCAACTGCGATCTCGGAATTCGGCAACGACGAACAGAAGCAACGCTATCTCCCATCGCTCGCCGATGGCAGCGCAATCGGCTCACTTGCTGTACTTGAAGAGAACGACCTACTGGGCCCTGACGGCATCGCGCTGATAGGCACGAAAGAGTCGGACGGGTACTGCCTAAGCGGCGCCAAGCGGTTCGTCCACGATGTAGGCTCGTCGACGCTTTTCATCGTCCCCTTCCGGGCGGGCAAGGATATCGCGCTCGCTGTTGTGCCTTCGAGTGCGGACGGCGTTCGAGCGAAAAGCCACAGCACTATGGACCAGACGAAGCGAATGGGAGATCTGTCATTGGAAGGCGTGTTCGTTCCGCACGGTGATGTGCTTGGAGAGACGAAGAATGGCGCGGCGGCACTTTCCAGGCTTCTCGACCTTGCCGCGGTCGCAGTGACCGCCGAAATGATCGGTGCAATGGACCGGGCACTGGAGATCACCACGGAATATGCCAAGAATCGCATTCAGTTCGGAGCTCCGATCGGTAAGTACCAGGGAGTGAAGCATCCACTGGCCGAGATGTATGTAGACGTCGAGACGAGCAGGTCCCTGGTCTACTACGCCGCATGGTGTGTTTCCGACCAGCCCGAGGCCCTGCCGGCGGCTGCCGCCCGCGCCAAGGCCTACGCGAGCGAGGCGTTCACCCGCATCGGCATCGACGGTGTGCAGTTGCACGGCGCGATCGGTTTTACCGCCGAGTACGATATCCAGCTTTATCTCAAGCGTTCGAAGTGGGCCCTTCCAGCTTTCGGCGACGCAGCATTCCACTATGAGCGACTGGCTCGCCTGGGGGGTTACTAATGGACTTCAATCTCACCAAAGAAGAAGAAGCATTTCGCGACGAAGTACGCACCTTCATCAAGGAGAATCTGTCGAAGGAGGCGAGGAAGGACCCCGGATTCCTATCCAACTGGCTGAAGAAGGTGCGAGAGAAGCGATGGGTCGGATTCAACTGGCCCGTGGAGTATGGCGGTGGCGGCGGCGGCATCATGGAGCAAGTGATCCTCAAAGAGGAGATGTCCAAGGCCGGCGCGCCTCCTCTCGGGCTCTGCATGATGGGGCTCCAGTGGGTGGGACCGGCGATCATTCAGTACGGCACCGAGGCGCAAAAGCAGAAGTTCCTTCCGCCCATCCTCGATAGCGCGTACCAGTGGTGCACCGGCTACTCCGAGCCGCAGTTCGGCAGCGACCTGGCGTCGCTGCAGTGCAAAGGCGTCCGCGATGGCGACGAGTACGTCGTCAATGGCCAGAAGATCTGGACCTCGCTGGCCGCCTGGTCCAGCTGGATCATCCTCCTCACTCGGACGGACTTCAACACCGAGGACAAGCACGACGGCATCACTTGCCTCCTCGTCGAGATGAACTCACCAGGCGTAACGGTGAGGCCGATTAAGAACATGGCCGGAAGCTCCCACTTCGCCGAGGTCTTCTTCGACAACGTGCGTGTGCCGATTGAGAACCGCCTGGGTGACGAAGGCAAGGGCTGGGCCGTCACGATCTCAGCTCTCGCTCATGAACGTTCCGGAATCTCGGAAGTCGCGGGGCTAAGTGACCAGCTTCAGGAGCTGGTTGATCTGGCGAAGAAGACGGTCCGCGGTGGCCGTCCCGCCTCGGAGCACCCGGACATCCGTTATCGGCTCGCGCGGGCCGATGCCATCATCGAAGGCATGCGGTTGAACGGCCAGCGCTCTCTGACCAAGCAGCTCAGGGGAGAGCCCCTGTCCAGCGAAACGTCGGTTAACAAATTGCACCGCGCATTCCTAGCGATCGAGCTGGGAGACCTCGGTCTCGAGATCAAAGGGAGTGCCGGTCAGTACACAGGGAAGAGCAGCGAACCCGGCATGGAATCGAATCGCCTGCCTAGCGGTGCCCTTGACTGGCCGAACGTAGTCATTGGAGGCGGCACGCCGAACATTCAGCGCAACATCATCGCTGAACGCATTCTGGGCCTTCCCAAGGACTAGCTTCCGGGAGAACGCCCGTCGTTCGGATTGACTGCGAACGCGAATAAGCGCAGATTGATAGCCTATCCTTTTTCCGCGTGGATGATCTAACGGAAGGCTACGTGGCGGGTATCTACTATACCTTCGGAGTAAAACCAAACCGCATCTTCTCTATGCCCCTTACACCATCAGGCGGCCCGCTCTGACCATTCAGCTGAGACAGACACGACGCACTGGTGGCAAAAGTGGTGCTCCTGGCATCAGAAGGAAATGACACCGCGCGAAATTGTGCCACTGCCATCCAACGGCACGGTAGGAGCGCTCTGCTTCTACAACGAGTACCCCGATGGCTGGAAGTTCGCCATCAGGAACTGGAACTGGCAAGGTCTCCGCGATCCCTCAGTGAGCAAAACCTACATTCGGACGTCGGACGCCGTCGGCGTGTTGGAAATAGGCTGGGAGACTACAACAATCTTCCTCGTCCACCGTCCCCTTCCCTAGCTGAAGGCAACTAAGTAGCGCTGCCTGCGTTAGCTTCGCCAGCTCACCTCGTAAACGCGCACCGGCTCCTCGAAGCCCTTCGCCACGAACTCACCGCGGTCCGCGAACAAGAACCCCTTGCCGCTGCACAGTCCGCGCACCGTGTCCGAGACCAGGATCTCGCCACCGTCTGCCTTCGCCGCTATGCGCGACGCCAGGATCACCGTCGCGCCAAACAGGTCGCCATCTTCTTCGATCGGCTCGCCCGCGTTCAACCCGACGCGGACGGCCAGCGGCTCGCCCTCTCGCTCGGCGAACGCACGCTGCAGGGCGATCGCGCACTCCGCCGCCTTCGTCACCGAGCCGAACGAGGCCATGAACCCGTCACCCATCGTCTTGACTTCGGTGCCGCCGTTCTGTTTGAGGACGTTGCGCGTGATGTCCTCGTGCTCACGAAGCACCTCGCGTCCCTTCTCGTCGCCGAGGCGCGACATCATCTCAGTGTGGCCAACGAGATCGGTAAACAAAACGGCACGGAAGGGGCCGGCCACGGGTAATGCGGCCGCATCGGTCACAGGCGCTGAATATCCCTTTAGCGCGAAATCGATAGTCGCCCCGTAGATCTTACCCATCTCCTCCTTCGGCGGCACATGCGCTCCAGGCAGCGAGAGGAACTTCGCTCCGCGGATGCCGGCCGCTATTTCCTGGCCGTGCTCCATGGGCACTACCTTGTCGTCTCGAGTATGAATGATCAGAGTTGGAACGGTGATCTGCGACAACAGCGACATCACGTTGAGCTGCAGAACAGACTCGAGCGCGGCATACGCATCAGCGGGATTCGAGCACATGGTCTGGTACGTGGCAAAGAGGCCCGCGTTCGCAAATGAGTCCTCTGCCACAAAAAGCTCCGACATCATCTTCGAGCCAAGTCCCCACTCGGCCTTCACGACGGAGAGCAGCGCCTCGCCCATCTCTTTTTTGATCCTCCAACTTTCGCCGCGTTCGCGAAGGATCCGACGATGATGAGCTCGCTGACAAGCTCAGGGTGGTGCGCGGTGAAGGATATCGCTGTCGGTCCGCCCTCCGACCAACCCGCCAGCACGAACCTCTTCAGCCCCAGATCGTTCACCACTGCGGCGAGATCTGACTCTCGGGCTTCGATCGAGTAGTCTTCTATGTCCCGACCGGAAAGCCCGGTACCACGCCTATCCATCGTCACGAAGAAAGCTCTGCGGACGATCTCTGTCCAGCCGAAGCGGTCGCGTGTCTGGCCGTCTAACTCGAGATGGCTGACCCACCCCGGCACCAGATGACTGCTGGCGCCGCCTCGTCACCTTCCACACTGTAGGCAATGCGAACGCCATCTTTCGCCGTGCAGTACCGGACTTCGCGCTCCATGACGGCATTCTAAGCCATGCAAGCCTCGAGACGAAGAATGGCGCCCGCTGAAGGACTCGCGCCCTCAACCCGCTGCTTTAGAAGGAGTCCGGTCGTTCTCGTCGCAAAAGGGCCGATTCTTGTCTTGGCGACGGGCCGTAATGATAGCAGGCATCTGCTCAGCAAAGCCATGGGCTTGACCAAGTGCCTAACAGCTGGATGGTCGCGTCCGTCCGCGTCAGTACAGCAGCCCGGTTAGTGCACTAGACGATTGATCCGCTCCTCGACGGAAGAAACGCTGCGAGAGTAGTCTTATTCTGGACGACTATGTCGCCGCGGTCCCCGACCGCGCGGGCGGCGTCGGCAACGACACCCTGAGGGCGCCTAAAAAGTCGCCCAAAGTGAGCGCGGCGAAAATAGCACGGGGCAATGGCCGATCGTGTTGGACCACGTATATGTTCGTACGCCCGCGCTTCTGCACCGCGATGTAACCGCTACTGCGAAGATCAGCGATCACGCTTGCCACAGTGCGCTCCGTCATCTGGAGCGCGGCTGCCATCGAGCGCATGCTGTCGTTTTGCCGTATTGACAGGTAGACCAGTACTGCCCCGTGCGTCGTCAGCATCGTCCAGCTCGGGCGCGTGTCGCCCCCAGTCGCGAGATGACCACCGGCGGTCGTTCTGGCGGAATGTTCTCCCATCCATTTCGTGCCGATCCCGACCCGCGCGGCACCATTCGCAGCACCGGAGTTCCGCAAGCTCATTACGGGCTGTCCTTCAACGCCAGGTAGTGGTAGGTGCCTGCGGCGGCGTTGACCTGAGCGTCCGTGCCCACCTGGAAACCGTTCGCTTCCAGTGCTTGGATCCTGTTAGCCACTCCTGCTGTCGCTGTCCAGGGCTGCGTCAGGTCCCCGCTCATGCCCGACGATCTCCACACACCGGCATTGTTGGCGTCACGGTGTATCCAGACGAACTGCGGCTGGAAACCGACGCCGGTAATCGACCGGTTGTCAACTCCCGTGCCGGGATAAATCGACTCCACGACCGCGCTGCTTGCCTTCCATGCGATGTAATGGAACGTCGTACCCGTCTCGTTGATGTTGACGTTAGTGCCGATCTGGAATCCGTCCGCCTCAATAGCCTGAATGCGGTTCGTGAATGTGTTGTTGCCGTCGACGGCGAATGAGGCGTCGCCTGTGATTGTGCTCGGGCGGAACCAGGAGTCGTCGCCATCGCCGAGGGTCATGACCCATGTCGGCTGGAAACCGACGCCGGTAATCGACCGGTTGTCCAAACCGTCGCCCAGGTAGGTTCCTATTTTCAGCGCCGTGCCGGCCTTCATTGCTGTCCAGTAGATCGTTTGGCCGGAGTTGTTGACCCGGTTGTCCGCTCCGACTGTGAAGCCGTCTGGGTCCAGTGACTGGATCAGATCCTGGAGCAGCGCACCGGTGAGTCCGATCCCCTTGGACGCGTCGCCGGACATCGTGCTCGTTCTCACAACGTTGCGCTGACCGCAGTCGCACTTGATGAAGACGACGTCGGGTTGGAATCCGACGCCGGTGATCGCACGATTATCGAGGCCGTTTCCCACGAAACTGCCGCTGGCCAGACGCATGAGAGACGCGGTAGGCGTCGGGGTCGGGGTCGGGCTAGGCGTCGGAGTCGGGGTCGGGCTAGGCGTCGGCGTCGGGGTCGGGCTAGGCGTCGGGGTCGGGGTCGGGCTAGGCGTCGGCGTCGGGGTCGGGCTAGGCGTCGGCGTCGGGGTCGGGCTAGGCG
>Ga0187892_10001227_pt1 | contig 60128 bp, 51 predicted proteins | sample MA1701073metaG_FD_139345 | JGI IMG/M metagenome (GOLD analysis project Ga0187892, IMG submission 139345) | Bio-ooze microbial communities from a basaltic lava cave in the Kipuka Kanohina Cave System on the Island of Hawaii, USA - MA170107-3 metaG ...
CGAGGGAGCCGATCGCGGAGTCTCCGGGCAGGAGCAGGCGGGAGAACCGCAGGGCGCCCCCGCAGTGACGACAGCGCAGGGCCGCCGGGGGCTCGCTGGTGATCTCGGGGGCCGCCCGCGCAACCCGCTGGCCATTTCGATGCGGGCTTTGACGTCCTCCAGGGGGACCGACGAGCTGGGCGAGAGGAACCGGTAGTCGCGCACCTAGAGAATGTAGGGGCGGAGCCTGAAGGAGGTCCAAGAGCTCCTCGGGCACCGGACGTTCAGCATGACTCTCCGGTACGCACACCTGAGCCCCGATCGGCTCCGGGAGGCGGTCGCCGCGACGGACAGCTTCTTCCGCACAAGGGCGGCCTCGTTCAGCACAAAATCAGCACAAAGCACGGTAGAATCGCCTTCAGCCGGGTTCCCTCTCGCTGTAACCTCCCGATAAATCAGACTTGCCGGGGTGGCGGAACGGGTAGACGCAGCGGACTTAAAATCCGCTGGCCGCGAGGCCGTGGGAGTTCGAGTCTCCCCCTCGGCACCACCGGAATCAGGCCGCGTCGCTCGGTGCGCCGAGGCTCTTTAGCAGTCAGAATGGCCACTGCGTCCGAAATTGTGCCCGTTCGGGTACACAGCCCCTTTTGAACCTCGTGGCCGCATCGTCGAGATCAGCCTCGTTCAGGAGCGCGTAAAAGCAGGAGATGGCTTCGGCCTTGTGCCCGTCATCTTGATCGCGACCGAGCGTGAGACCGCGGCGCGCTCGAGATTCCTGGAGACCGTGCGGCGGAGATCGTGGAGGATCCGGCCGGCACTCCCGCATTGACGCATGCCGTTCGCCACGCGCATTGAAACGATTCAATCAGGCCGAGCCGCCGCGGCCGCAGGTGGTACGTCAGGTGCCCCGCAGTCATGGCCTCGGCCGGGAGCCCGAGCAGCGCTGCCAGCGGCTCGCCCAGGTCGCGCTGCCGCCAGCCGTCCGGCCGCAGACGCAATCCCGCGAGCCCGCTGAGCAGTGCCTGGACGACGGAGTCGACAAGCCGCAGGGCCGGCGCACGCTGACCCCCGGACGGCCACCGACTGGTGGACCTCCGCAAACGCGGCGTCGCCGATCGCGCAATCCTGGCTGATCCATTGGACGTCCAGCAGCCGTCGGTCGGCGTGAAGCCGACCTTTCGCAGGGCCGAGTGGTGAGACAGCCTTTGCGGATCGCGAAGTCGCGCGTGTCGTTGATCGTCTTCTCCGTGCGCAGCCCCCCGCCCTCCTTCCGGTATCGCTTGATTCGGCTGTGCTTATAGTCGAAGTGCAGCGAGGGCACCACTCCATCGGTGATCCCGGTTCCAACCCCAGCCGATGAGCTTCAAGAGGCTGCCGAAGGTCTTCGCCATCATGTTCAATGAGATGCTCGCCGAGCGTTCTCGTTCCCGCAGGGCAGGCGTAGGCGAGCAGGGCGGCGAGCGCGAGATCCTCCTCCCATGCCCGCGGGCATTCCCGCGGCCGGCAGTGCGTGCTTGCGCTCGCTGCGCGAGACCATAAGGGGCTGGTTCACGGCCTCACTCTCGTCGAGCCTGCTTCCGCGCGGAGCGCCGAGATCCGGCGCCGCCTCGAGCCGATCCGCACCGCGTACCGAACCGCGCGGCGTGGCGATTCGCACCGTCATCCAGCGCCCGCCCTTCCGAGCGCGCCGAGGCGTTGCCGCGTCTCCCGAACGAGCCTCCGGCAGAGTGACTCGTCGCGCATCCCTGCCGGTCCCAGAAGTGCCGCACGTGATTCTCTGGCGCGACCCGCCGGCGGGGCCGACGCGTCGGGGCGACCATCGGCTGCTCGCGTCAACTCTGTATCGAACGCGACATCTCGTCGCGGCGCCGTCAGTCCAAGGGTCGCACCGTGAGTCACGTCAACATGGAAGATGCCCAGGAATGCGTGCCTCTGGTTGATGGCACGTCCCTCGCACACCGGTGTCGCAAATCTCAATTGCGCACCGGCAGCACGGGGCGCATCAGAGGAGGAGACCATGCACGCAATCGCGTTCTTGAAGCAAGAGCACCGCAAGGCACAGGCCGCTTTCCGCGAGATCGAGACGGCCTCCGAACACGAGCGCGACCAGCTCTGGAGCCGACTCCGGCCCGAGCTGGAACTGCACGAGCGGATGGAGGAGACGCACCTCTACGGGCCAGTGGCTCGGGAGGTCAAGGCTGAGGGGCCGCTGGCGGACTGGGAGCAGACGCACCAGGAGGACGTCGAGGAGGCCGAGAACCTGATCGGCGAGATCGACGGTCTGGAATCGTCGGACGACGAGTGGAGCGCGACGGTCAAGAAGCTGCACGGGGCGCTCGAGCAGCACATCCGCACGGAAGAGCAGAAGATATGGCCGGCGATCGAGCGGGTCCGGGATGCGGCTCGGCTCGAACAGGCAGGGCGGCAGATGGAAGCGATGAAGTCGGAGCAGGCCAAGGCAGCTCACTGACTGACGCGGGCGCCCGGCGATGCGCGTTCGATGCACCAGGACGACGATGTAGTGAGTCTGTCGAGCGCGCGTGTCTCACCGGCGAGGAGGTGATGGTGCACGGCTGAGAATCGCTCCGCACTGGGGCGAGCCCCACGAAGATCGTCGGGTTTCGCGTGGGGCTCTTCCGGGCTTCGTGTGGGTCGACCCTGCAGGTTGTGGTCGCTCTCGCCGTTTTCAAGTCCGTTTCCCCTGGTGGTCTCGTTTCCCCTGGTATTGACGCGCGCTCCGGCGTCCGACTCCTTGGCGCCGGTCGCGTCGCAGCGCTTGCTACCGCGCGCCAGCCCAGGCCGAGTCCATGGCCGACCGCCTCGGGCGGCCGGCCTGCTGCCGGTCCCCGAGACACTCAGAACCGTCGATCTACATGTTGGGTCACCCACATGAAGCCGGACGACCCCGCCAGGGAAATACCAGCCGCTCTTCCGCCAGAGTCCGCCGGGATTCTCCACGCGGTGGTTGGGCATCGGCCCCTCTGGAGGGCGCTGGGGCGTCCCTGTGGTCCTTGCCGTCCAGCGGCGACCACCTTCTGACGGGCTTCTGTTCTGGCGAACTGACGGGCTACTGTTCTGGCGAATCGACCCTTGGGCGCGTTCGTCCTAATCGCGTGATCCAACAACGTCGCATCGAACGGGTCGTGTTGCGACCCGGCTGGGCAGGCTGGGACAGATCGCCCACCTCGGAGGGGGAACCGCAGCGGCGCCGGAGCCGCGCCGTCAGACCGAATCTGAGGTGACCGTGGGGAACCTCGGGTGGACGCTGGCGATTATTAGAAGTAGGACGGCGCTCGACAAGAGCGAGCACCGAGCTGGAAGGCGCGGGATAATCCAACTCGGCGGCGAGCACGCTCACGGTTCGGATGGCGGCGTGGACGCTACGTCGCTTCGACGGACCGCAGTCCTGGGGTGGGCACGCGTGGTTACCGCGAGGAGAGAGGCAGGGTGGAGAGCGGCCATGAAGCGAAATCGAACCGGCAGGCTTGTGGGGACGCTACTGACTCTGGTTGGTTTACTACCGATCGCTGCGGCTGCCGAGGTACCGACTTCGGCTCCCGGTGGTCCGGGCCAGTCTCGGGCCTGGACTAGTGCCGAGTCGGCCGGTCGAACGCCTCCGCGACTGAGCTACGTCACTGGAGAAGTGTCGTTCTGGAGACCGGGCGCGGAGGAGTGGGCGCCGGCCAAGCTGAACACGGCGCTCGCTCCGGGCGACTATCTCTACTCCGGACCGGGAGCCAATCTGGAGCTTCAGGTCGATGGGCGGGCGTTCGTGCGAGCCGCTGGGGAAACGCAGCTGGGGCTCGCGAGCCAGGAGCCGGATTCGCTTCAGCTCACGGTGAGCGGTGGACTGGTCGCCCTCGATCTTCGCGAGCTCCCGGCCGGGTATTCGATCGAGATCGGTACATCCGCTGGGGCGTTGACGATTGATCAGCCCGGCTATTACCTAGCTGATGTGCAGCCAACCACGACGGCATTCACGATCGAGCGTGGGGGCCGCGCGACGGTAACGGTCGCCAACGGCTCGACCCAGGTCGTGGGCTCCGGCCAGCACGTTGCCCTCCGGAGCGGTGACCACGCGAGCGTCGAGACCTCGGTAGCGCCGCAGCCGAGCGACTGGGACCGCTGGAACTACGCGCGGACGGACGCGCTCCTGGCCAGCCAGAGCGCCCGGCACGTTCCGCTGACGATGTACGGTGGAAGCGAGCTCGATCGCTATGGAGCCTGGCGCGTCGAAGCCGAGTACGGGCCGGTATGGGTGCCGCAGGCGCAGCCCGCCGACTGGGCGCCGTACAGCTCAGGACGCTGGATGTGGGATCCGTACTACGGGTGGACCTGGGTCGACGATGCTCCATGGGGTTGGGCCCCCTACCATTACGGTCGGTGGGTGTTCCTGGACCGGGCCTGGGCGTGGGCGCCGGGACCCGTGATCGTGCATCCCGCGTATTCGCCCGCACTCGTCGCGTTCTTCGGGCACGGTGGCGGCTTCATCACGGGAGGCCCGATCGGCTGGATCGCCCTTGGCTGGGGTGAGCCCCTCATTCCGTGGTGGGGGCCCGTCGGGTTCGTGGGGCGACCGTGCTGGATTGGCTGGAGCGGGCCGCGGGTGGTCAACAACGTAGTGATCAACAATACAACAGTCGTGAACGTCACCGAGGTCAACATCTACCGGAATACTCGCGTTCACAATGCCGTCGTGGCGGTCGCCCCCGAGCACTTCGGCACCCGGCACCTGCCGGGCGTGCGAATCCCCCGGGTGGATCTGAACCAGCTGAACCCGATGGCGTCGGTGCCGATCAGGCCGACTGCGGCGAGCTTTGTCGGCTCGACTGGGCGTGCGGCTCGCCCGCCGGCACGGCTTGACGTGCGGCCTGTCGTTACGCGGCGGGGTGTGGAGAATGTCGGGGCTCCCGGTGGCCCGGCGACGCGCCGGCACGATCCGGATCGGGCACTCGAGCCACAGCTTGGCGCGCCCGGCGCGCGACCGGACCCGGTGATTCGCTCCTCCGGGCGGACTTTCGGCGAGCCGATCCCACCGACGACCAGGCATACGGAGCCGCGGGTCGGTGCGCCGCGAGGGGAGCCAGTGCCGCCACCGCCGCCTGGACCCATGGGCAGGCCCGCGGAGCTGGAACGGCGGGGGGCGCGATCCGAGGACCAGCAGGTCATCGAGCCACAGCTTGGCGCGCCGGGCGCGCGACCAGACCCGGCGATTCGCTCCTCCGGGCGGACTTTCGGCGAGCCTATCCTGCCGACGACCAGGCGCGCGGAGCCGGAGCGGGAGTCGCGGTTCGAGCAGTTTCAGGGCGACCGGCGGCCCATCACGATGCCGCCCGCCGGTGTGCCGGAGACGCCCAATCGGAGTGGCGGACGGGAAGGCCCGAATCCGCCGAGGGTTCGCGAGACCCCGAATCGAGTCGTCATCCCCCCTCAGGTGAGACCGCCAGCGGCGGGCGGGAACCGAAGTGGGATCGAGACGCCGCCCGCCAGCAATCGCGACTGGCAGCTGCGCGGAGGACCGGTCGCCACGCCGGAGGCGCGCGTCGAACGGCGGGTCGACTGGCCACAGGCGCGCCGGGAAAATCCCGCGCGGCAACCGGCGCACTCCACGCCCACGCCGGGCGCGTTCCATCCCAGAGGGGCGCCGCACCAGGCTCACCAGGCGCCGAGCGCGGAGTGGACGCGGGGCCAACAGATCACGCAGCCGGCCAGTCGAACCCCGTTCGGCAACCACGCGGGCAGTCCGCGGACGACTGGAGCCCAGGGACAGAGGAGCTTCGGGAGCGACCGGGAGCAACGCGGACCGCGTTAGCGCATCGGAGGGGGCCTCGACGGCCCCTCCAACCTCCCTCTCGGTTCGATTGCGCTGCGTGGCAGTGCGAGGCGAGCCCGCAGCCCCTCGGACTCCGATGTTGTGCGAGGAAGGCAATGAGCCCTTGCTCCCAACCCGACGCGCGAAGCGACGAGACGAACCTCTCGCGGTTACGCCGACACGCTTCCAAGTCCCGTGGCGGACGTCCCGGGCAGTCGTCGGCCCGACGAGCTTTCGATCGTGGGTAGACGTACCGTCCTGATCGGGCTCGTCGCAGTCTGTCTCAGCGCGTGCAGTCACGCGCTTCCGCGACTCACCCATCCAGCGTTCAGCGAGCACCGGTGGAAGCTCGACGACTCGGAATGCGCGCGCAACGCGACGCTCGTTCGCGGCGACCGCTCGGCCCTGACTAGGTTGTTCGGGCGTAGCGACACCGAGAACCAGGTGTACTACCGCTGCATGGTCCGTCGGGGATACCGGCCGACCATCGAGGCCCGGCCCCGCCCCGCCCCGAGGCGAGATATGCCTCACGTCGAGGAGACGATGCGATCCGGCGAGCGGGCTGAACCGGCCGAGTCTCCGGCGCCGGGCGAGCTGCCAGACGCTCCACAGCGCTTCGAGGCGCCGGATCGTGCGGACGGCTCCGAGCCTGCTCCGCCTACTGGACCGGATGGAGTCGAGGCTTCGACAGAGTCCCCGAAAGCCGCCGAACCGGCTGACCCTCCAGACTCGATGGCACCCACGGACTCAGCACAGCCCGCAGACGCGGCAGAACCCGGGGACTCTCCAGAGCCTACGGACTCGGCAGAGCCCCCGGACGCGACAGAGCCCCCGGACGCGACAGAGCCCCCGGACGCGACAGAGCCCCCGGACGCGGCAGAGCCCCCGGACGCGGCAGAACCCAGGAAGGCGACAGAGCTCCCGGAGGCGATAACGCCCCCGGAGGCCACGGAGCCCCCGGAGGCGGCAGAGCCCAGGGAGGAGACAGAGTCGGTCGAGCCGGAGGAGGCCACCGAGTCGGAGGAGTCTACAGACCAGCAGGTGGACAAGCAGATCGAGACGAAGGATCCCACCGAGGGGACGGACTCGATGGCCATCGAGGGCACCGGATCGATCGGCGAATCGGAGCGAGCGCGGAAGGGTGAAGCTGGAGAGGACGGGGGGAGTCGCTGACGCGATACAGGAAGCGGTGGGTCGGGGAGCGCGATGCGGCCCGAGGTGCGGTCTCGAGGCTCAGTCGGCGGGCTTGCCCATGCCAGCGGCGACCGCCCGATCGAACCGGTCCAACTCGAACGGCTTGAAGACGTAATCGATCGCGCCCAGCTGGATCGTCGACCGGGCCAGCACGACGTCCTGATTCCCGGTCATCATGATGATGTTGATGGTGGGATCATAGCGCCGGATCCGGCGGAGGATCTCGAGGCCATTGATCCCGGGAAGAGCGATGTCGAGGAGCACGAGCTGGGGACGCTCCTCGGTGATGCTCCTCAACGCCTGTTCCGCGAACCACGCTTGCTTGACGGCGTAGCCCTGCGCCGCGAGGTGCTCGGCGATGAATGAGCGAAGGTCGGCCTCGTCCTCGACGATCAAGATGTGACACGGCGGGGCGGCGAGCCCCGTTACCGCGGCATGATGCTCAACTTCGAGTGTGCTCTGGATACTCATGAGGTCCTCCTCAGCCCGCCAGTCAGCCCTGACGAATGACCTGATCCAGCAACCGAGGTGCCACGCTGTAAGTGCGCGTTCCACTGAGGATCGGGCACGCCTCCACCCTCGGGACGTGTTGGCGAGTGCCACTCTGGTGTGTCATCGCGTCACGCGCGAGCCATTCTGGCCTTTCCATCATCCGTGGTAGGGTGCCGCGGAGAGAGTCGCATCCTGGAGGCTGACGGATGGCAGAGCACCGCTCGGCAACGGTTCGGCTGGTGCCCGAGGAATCGGCGACCGGAAAGGTGGCCGAGATCTTCGCGGACATCAAGGCAACGAAGAAGATTCCCTTCGTCCCCCACTTCTGGCGCGCGCTCGCCACGAACCCGGAGCATCTGGAGCTGGTGTGGACACGCCTGAAGGCGGTGATGCACCCGGAGGCCCTGGGCCGGAAGTCGCGGCTCGATCCGCTGACGCGGGAGATCATCGCGCTGGCGGTGTCGGCCACGAACGGCTGCGCCTACTGCATCAACTCGCACACCGCCGCGGCCCGCACGCTCGGCCTCGACGTCGAGGCGCTCGGCGAGGTCATGGCGGTCATCGGGCTATTCAACTCGACGAACGCGATCGCCGACGGATATCAGATCGAGCCCGACGTCCTGCCCCCGCTGGACTGACCGCCCGGCCACCTGAGCCCTTCGTGACGGCAGTCATCGATCCCGGGTTCGCGCGGCGCGAATCCCGGACGGCAGGCCGGATCGCGCCTCGCGCCACGCTGACTCGAATCGAACAGCTCCGGCACGAGAGGCGGACTGGTGCCACGCCGGGCAGGGAGGCTGCGTCCGGAACGTTGATGGCCAGCGGACTGTTGAGATCGGCGAGGGCCTGAGGTAGGGTTGCACGGCATGAAGATCGCGGTGCCGAAGGAGACGAAACCCGGCGAACGTCGGGTGGCGATCGTTCCCGACACCGCGAGGCGACTCTGCGCCAAAGGGCTCGCCGTTGCGGTCGAGGCCGGCGCCGGGGTCGGGGCGTGGATCCCGGACGACGACTACCGGAGCGCGGGCGCGACCGTCGAGGCGCCGGTGGAGAGCTTGCTGGCCACGGCCGATCTCGTCGTCCGGATCCATCCGCCGGATCCCGCCGAGTTGGCGGCGCTGCGCCCGGGCTCGGCGCTGATCAGCCTCCTGTACCCGCTCGCCCGTCCTCGGCTCGTCCAGTTGCTCGCGGAGCAGAAGATCACGGCGTTCGCCACGGATCAGATCCCGCGGACGGCTCTGGCCCAGGCGATGGACGTGCTCAGCTCGCAGAGCACGGCGGCCGGCTATCGCGCGGTGATCCTGGCCGCCCAGGCCTTGCCCAAGCTCTTCTTCATGCTCATGACCGCGGCCGGCACGCTCGCCCCGGCACGCGTGCTCGTCCTCGGCGCCGGCGTGGCCGGGCTCCAGGCGATCGCGGTTGCGCGGCGGCTCGGGGCGATCGTCGAGGCGTTCGACGTGCGGGCGGCGGTCCGTGAGCAGATCGAGAGCCTGGGCGGCAGGTTCGTCGACGTGGGACTCACCGAGGACGCCGAGGGCGCTGGCGGGTACGCGCGGGAGATGTCCGAGGCGGCGCAGCGCCGGCAGCGCGAGGTGATCGGCGAGCACCTGGCCCGCACCGACGCGTGCATTTCCACCGCGCTGATCCCCGGCCGGCGGGCGCCGATCCTCATCACGGACGAGATGGTCCGCCGCATGCGACCGGGTTCCGTCATCGTGGATCTTGCCGCCGAGCAGGGCGGCAATTGCGAGGTCACCGAGCCCGGGCGCACGGTCCTCCACCACGGCGTCAGCGTCCTGGGGCCGATCGATCCGGCGGCGGACGTCGCCGTGCACGCGAGCCAGATGCTCTCGCGCAACATGGAGAAGCTGGTGCTGCACCTGGTCCGCGACAAGCGGCTGGCGCTCGACCTGAACGACGAGATCACCCGGGGCGCCTTGATCACGCACGAGGGGCAGATTGTCGCGCCGGCGGTGAGTGCCGTGGTGTCGGCGAGCGGAGGGCAGGGATGACCGGGGAGCTGGTCTTCGGCTTCTACATCTTCCTGCTGGCGGCGTTCGTCGGCTACCAGGTGATCTCCGGGGTGCCTCCGCTGCTTCACACGCCGCTCATGTCGGCGACGAACGCGATCTCCGGCATCTCGCTCGTCGGCTCGATCGTGGCCGCCGGCGCGCACTACAACACCGTGAGCACCGCTCTCGGGTTCATCGCCGTCACCGCCGCCACCATCAACGTGGTGGGTGGGTTCGTGATCACCGACCGCATGCTTCGCATGTTCAAGAAGCGCGAGCGGAGGCGTTCGTGACGGCGGCCCTCGTTCAGGCCCTGTACCTCGCCGCCTCCGTCCTGTTCATTCTCGGCCTGAGGGGGCTCACGTCGCCCGAGTCGGCCCGCCGGGGCATGGTGCTCGCCGAGATCGGCATGCTGCTCGCGATCGTGGGCACGCTGCTCCACCATGACATCGTCAGCTACGAGTGGATCATCATCGGCTTCGTCCTCGGTTCCGCGATCGGGACCGCCATGGGCCTCCTGATCCCGATGACGAAGATGCCCGAGCGCATCGCCCTCTCGCACGCGTTCGGGGGGCTGGCGGCCGCCCTGGTCGGCGTGTCTGAGTATTACCGCCACGGCACCGAGCTGGGGTCGGTCACCATGGCGGCCATCGGCTTCGAGGTGCTCCTGGGCGCGCTCACCTTCACGGGCAGCCTCATGGCCTTCGGCAAGCTGCAGGGCCTCATCACCGGGATCCCGGTGACCTACGCCGGGCAGAACGCGTCGAACATCTCCCTGGTCGTGGTCGCGATCGCGATCCTGATCGCCCTGGTGGCGGAGCCAGCGTGGGCAACCCTCTTCTACATGGTGCTGGGACTCGGGTTCCTGCTCGGCGTCCTCATCGTCCTGCCCATCGGCGGCGCCGACATGCCGGTCGTGATCTCGTTGCTCAATTCCTACGCGGGCCTCGCGGCGGCCGCCACCGGCTTCGTGCTGGCCAACAACGTCCTGATCATCGCGGGGGCGCTCGACGGCGCCTCGGGATTCGTGCTCTCGATCATCATGAGCAAGGCGATGAACCGGTCGTTCACCAACATCCTGTTCGGGGCGTTCGGCAAGGTCGATGAGGCGGCGGCCACCGCGGTGGTGGGCCGGGGCGGGGCGGCGGTCAACGAGGGGAGCGACGCCGAGGCCGCCACGGTGCTGGCCGACGCGCAGTCGGTGATCGTTGTGCCCGGGTACGGCATGGCCGTCGCCCAGGCGCAGCACGCGGTGCGTGACCTGGCGCAGGTGCTCGAGCGCAACGGGACGACCGTGAAGTACGCGATTCATCCGGTCGCGGGCCGGATGCCCGGCCACATGAACGTCCTCCTGGCCGAGGCCGACGTTCCCTACGATCAGCTCTTCGACCTCGACGACATCAACGAGGAGTTCGCGAAGACGGACGTGGCGCTGGTGGTCGGCGCCAACGACGTGGTGAATCCTGCGGCCAAGACGAACCCCGGGAGTCCTATCTACGGCATGCCCGTGCTCAACGTCGACGAGGCGCGGGCGGTCATCGTGCTCAAGCGCAGCATGAACCCTGGCTTCGCCGGTATCGAGAACGAGCTGTTCGTCCGCCCGAACACGATGATGGTCTTCGGCGACGCCAAGCAGATGCTGACGCGGATCACAGCAGCCCTGAAGCCCTGACCGATCCGGTGGCCAGCCCGTACGCCGTGCCCCGACGCCCGCGCCTGATCGTTCTATGCCATACTCCCAAGCAATGTTCGCTTCGCCTGGAGCGATCGCGTTCCAGATCGGGCCGATCACCATCCGGTGGTATGGCGTGCTCATGGCTGTCGCGATCCTGGTGGCCTGCTGGATCGCCGATCGTGAGGCGAAGCGCTCGGGGCTGCCGGCCGACAAGATCCTGAGCGCCGCGCAGTGGGCAATCATCGCCGGCCTGGTGGGCGCCCGGATCTACGAGGTGATCTTCAACTGGGACTATTACGGCCGGTTCCCATCCAAGATCCCGGCGGTGTGGGAGGGTGGCCTTGCCATCCACGGCGCCCTGATCGCCGGGATCCTGACTGGATTGATTCTGGCCCGGCGCTACGCCCTTCCGCTCCTGCCTTCTCTTGACGTCGCGGCTCCCGCGATCGCGATCGGTCAGGCCATCGGTCGCTGGGGCAACTTTTTCAACGAGGAAGCCTTCGGGCAGCCCACGGGGCTTCCGTGGAAGCTCTATATCTCGCCGCCCAATCGCCCGGCCGAGTACCAGACCAGCGAGTTCTTTCATCCGGCGTTCCTCTACGAGTCGCTGTGGGACCTGGCGGTCTTCGCAGTCCTGATGCTGATCCGGCGCGGCGGTGGCGCTCGGCCCGGCGTGGTGTTCTACCTCTACATCGGGCTCTACTCCGTCGGCCGGCTCGCGATCGAGTCGATCCGACTCGACAGCTTCTGGCTCGGGCCATTCCGGGTTGCCCAGCTGGCCAGCGTCGTGGGGATCGCCATCTGCCTCGTCGGCCTCCTGGCTGTCCGTTCACGCCGCGGCGCGGTCGCCTAGGGCACTCGGAGGGGGGCTTTGCCCCCCTTCCGAACCTCCCCCCAAAGAACGGATTGCGCCGGCGGAGCCGGCGCTCGAACGAGTGAGGTACGCCGCCTGCGTTACTCGGTTTCTGTAGCAGAATCCTGCTAGCCGAACTCGGTGCTCCTCGATTGAGCGGCCACACCGACCTGCTCGCCATCCGCCGCGCTTCGGCGCGTCCGGGCCGCAAGGGCCTCCGAGCCGTGTGGTACACTCGGTGAGCTATGTCCAGTCTTTTAAAGGAAAAAGCCCTCGCGCTCCTGTCTCAGGAGGAGGGCACGATCCGCAAGGACTGGGGTGGCCGGCTCCGCGTGGCACTCGTGTACCCCAACAGCTACGCCGTGGGCATGTCGAACCTCGGCTTCCAGACGATCTACTGGCATCTGAATCAGCTTCCCGACGTTGTCTGCGAGCGCGCCTTCTTCCCGGACGCTTCCGACCTCGACGAGCACCGCCGGACGGGCCGGACGATCCTCTCCCTCGAGTCACAGCGGCCCCTGACGGACTTTCACCTGGTCGGATTCTCGGTGACCTACGAGGGGGACTACATCAACGTCGTGCGGATCCTCACGATGGCCGGAATCCCGGTCCGGCCGTCGGACCGAGCGGCTCACCATCCCCTGATCGTGATGGGCGGCGTGTGCGCCTTCTCGAACCCCGAGCCGATCGCGCCGTTCATGGACGCCGTGGTCGTCGGTGAGGGGGAGGAGCTGGTCCGGGAGATCGTCGAGCAGTATCGTGAGGTCGGGGCCGAGCGCGACGCGTTGCTGGCGCGCGTCGAGCGGCTGCCGGGGATCTACCGGCCGGACCGGTATGAGGTCCGCTACGCGGCCGACGGGACGGTCGAGCAGGTGCTGCCCCTCAACAGCGCGCCCGCACCCATCGTGAAGCGCCGGCTCCGGGACGTCGACCAGTACGAGACGCTCTCGCAGGTCCGGACGCCCAACGCCGAGTACGGCCACATGGCGCTCCTCGAGGTCGGGAAGGGATGCGGGCGCGGCTGCCGGTTCTGCCTCGAGGGGGAGATCTACCGGCCCGTGCGCCACCGGACCGTCGAGTCGCTGCGCGCGTCCGTGGCCCGCATCGCCCAGCAGTCGAAGCGGATCGGGCTGGTCGGCGCGTGTGTCTCGGATTACCCATGGATCGGCGAGCTCATGAAGGTGCTGGAGGAGTACGGGGTCGAGATCTCGATCTCCTCCTTGCGCGCGGATAGCCTGACCGAGGAGCTAGTGGTCTCGCTCAAGCGCGGCGGTCATCGCACGCTGACGATCGCCCCCGAGGCGGGGACCGAGCGGCTCCGGCGCGTGATTCGCAAGGCCATCACCGACGAGCAGCTCTATCACGCGTGCGATCTGCTCCGTCGCCACGGGATCCCGAACCTCAAGTGCTACTTCATGATCGGGCAGCCGACGGAAACGACCGAGGATGTCGCGGCGATCGTCGACCTGACCGCTCGGCTCCTCGAGCGCCTCCGGGTCCTGGACGCGGCGGGGCGGCCCTTCGGCCGGTTGACGCTCTCGATCTCGTCGTATGTGCCCAAGCCGTGGACGCCGTTTCAATGGGCGCCCTTCGCGGGTGTGGAGGATCTCCAGGCGAAGCTCTCGATCATCAAGGCGGGCGTGCGGCGTTTCCCGAACGTCCGGGTGCTGCACGAGAACCCGCGCGAGGCAGCGCTGCAGGCGCTCCTGGCGCGCGGGGATCGCCGGGTCGCCGACGTCATCGAGCGGGCGGCCGCCCTGGACGGCGACTGGCGTCGCGCGCTCCGGGAGTGGGAAGGCAACCCCGAGCTCTACACGGCGCGGGAGCGGCCGCTCGACGAGCGAATGCCGTGGGATCATTTCGAGGTCGGGGTCAAGAAGGCTGGCCTCGTCCGGGAGTGGCAGCGAGCGATGGCGACCGAGGTTGCGCAGGGGGTGTAGGGATGGCCGAACAGACTCCTCCCGGCATGTGCATGCTCTACACGTTCTTCAAGGCGACGCCCGATTGGCTGCGGCTCCCCAAGACCGAGCGGAGCCGGGCGATCGCGGAATACCTGTCGGCAGTGGACGATTTCACGGCACGGGCCACGATCAGGTCCTATTCGACGATCGGGCTCCGGCGGGACACCGACTTCCTCCTCTGGATCATCGCCCGCGAGCTCCCCACGATCGAGCGGCTGATGGAGGGGCTCCGCAAGACCGGGATGGCTCCCTACCTCGACAATACCTACAGCTACCTGGCGGTCACGCGCGAGTCCCAGTACGTCAGGGCCCACACCGACGACGAGGTGGAGGTCATGATGCAGTCCGGGCAGTCGAAGTACCTCTTCGTCTATCCCTTTGTGAAGACCCGGGACTGGTACCTCCTCCCGATGGAGGAGCGCCGCCGGATGATGGCGGAGCACATCCGGGCGGGACACAAGTTCCCGGCTATCCGGATCAACACCGCGTACTCCTTCGGGCTCGACGATCAGGACTTCGTGGTCGCCTTCGAGGGCGATGATCCCAAGGAGTTCGTCACCCTGCTGATGCGGCTCCGGGAGACCGAGGCCAGCCGCTACACGGTGCGGGACACGCCCCAGCATACGTGCGCGCGCAAGGCTCTCGAGGCGATCTTCGCCGCGCTCGGCTAAGGAGGCGATCGGAGAACGCCCGAATGACATGGCTGAGCAACGCGATCCTGGGGCAGGCTCGGACGGGGCCGTCGAGGCCGCCTTCGATGCCATAGCGGTGCCCATGTCGGCCCGGATCAAGGTCGCGAACGTGTCCGATGTTCCGGAGGGGGAGGTGCGCGTGGTGGAGCCCGCGGGCAAGGCCCTGGCGCTGGTCAACGTCGACGGGGCGTTCTTCGCCCTCGACAACCGGTGCTTGCACCGCGGGGGCCCGATCGGCGAGGGCGAGCTGGACGGCACGTTCCTGACGTGCCCCTGGCACGGGTGGCGGTGGGACGTGAAGACCGGCGCCCACGCCAACAATCCAGGGGTCAAGGTCGCCTGTTATCCGGTCACGATCGACGGCGACGCCGTGTACGTCGACATCTGATGCCGGTTCGAGACACGTTCGGGCGGCCCCTCAAGAACCTCCGCATCTCGGTCACCGACCGCTGCAATCTCCGCTGTCAGTACTGCATGCCCGAGGAGGACTACGTCTGGCTCGCGCGCCAGGACATCCTCGAGTTCGAGGAGATCAGCCGACTCGTCGACATCTTCGCCGAGCTGGGCGTCGACAAGATCCGGCTCACTGGCGGTGAGCCGCTCCTCCGGCGGGACCTGCCCGAGCTGGTGCGCCGGCTTGCCGAGAAGCCCACCATCCGGGACCTTGCGATGACGACGAACGGGATCCTGCTGGCGGAGCACGCCGCGACGCTGAAAGCGGCCGGGCTGCACCGGGTGACGGTGAGCCTCGACACGCTGCGCCCGGCCCGGTTCGCGCGGCTGACGCGCCGGTCGACCCACGCCAAAGTGATCGAGGGATTGCTGGCCGTCCCCCGGGCCGGTTTCACCGACACCAAGGTCGACACCGTCGTCATGCGCGGCGTCAACGACGACGAGCTGGCCGATCTCATCGAGTTCGGCAAGACGATTCCGGCCGAGGTGCGGTTCATCGAGTACATGGACGTCGGAGGCGCCACGCGCTGGTCGACACAGGCGGTGGTGTCGCGGGCCGAGATGCTGCAGGTCCTCGAGCGCCGCTACGGGACGATCGAGCCCATCGTGGAGGACACCTCGGCGCCCGCGGATCGCTATCGGCTCCCGGACGGCACCGTGTTCGGCATCATCGCGTCGACCACGGCGCCGTTCTGCCAGGCCTGCGACCGGAGTCGGCTCACGGCCGACGGGATGTGGTACCTCTGCCTCTACGCCCTGCAGGGGACGGACCTCCGGGGGCCGCTGCGCGCCGGCGTGTCGGCGGACGAGCTCAAGGCGCTGATCACGGGAGGCTGGCGCGCCCGAGCCGATCGGGGCGCGGAAGAGCGGCTTGCCCAACGCGACCGGTCGCCCCTCGTCCAGCTCACCGACCTTCGCCGGGACCCCCACCTCGAGATGCACACGCGCGGCGGCTGACGCCCCCAGCCGCGAAGCCCAGGTGTCGGTGATACCCTCGCAAGGAGGATCGTATGGTCCCGTGATCGTCCGACACGTTGCTCGCGTCGCTGCGGGCCTCACCCTTCTCCTCGCCCTCGCCGCCGAGCTCGTCGAAGCGCAGGGGACGACGCTCAAGATCCAGGCCGCATGGCCGCCGCCGAGCATGCTCTGGGAGAACTCCAAGTTCTTTGCTGAGCGTGTTGGGAAGCTTTCGGGCGACCGACTGAAGATCGAGATGTTGGCGTCGGGCGCCGTGGTGCCACCGTTCGAGTCGCTCGATGCCACCGGACGCGGGGTTCTCGACGGGACGCACGCCGCGCCCGCCTACTGGGTAGGCAAGAACAAGGCGGCCGCGCTGTTTGGACCGACGCCGGGGGGCCTTTCGGCATGGACATCTGGATTACCTTGGCTGGGTCTACCAAGGGGGTGGGCTCGAACTGTATCGCGAGTTCTATCACGATATTCTGAAGACCGACGTCGTCCCGTTCCCGCTGACGTCCGTAAGCAACCAGGTGCTCGGATGGTTCAAGAAACCTATCAAGAGCCTGGCTGATTTGCGGGGAGTGAAATAGACAGCTTAGACCGTACAGTGAATGCGCTCTGGCGTTGTTCGGCTCCAGTCAGCCGCAGGCGAGGTTCGACGAGGCGCTGGAGGAGGTGAGGCGAGCGCGCGAGCTCGATCCGCTATCTCTTTTGTACAACGCATTCGTAGGAAGTGTCCTTCTGTCTGCCGGGCGCGAGGATGAGGGGGTAGCCGAGCTCAAGCGCGTGGTCGAGATGGACCCCAACTTCCCTCTCGCGCACTTGTGGCTCGCCGGTGCGTTCATGATGAAAAGAATGTTCCCGGAGGCCCTGCAAGAATACAAGAAGTTCGGTGAGCTGGCTGGTGATCCCATCGCCACTCTGTCCTACCCAGCGATCGTTCATGCCCGCCGCCGGCCGCCGAGACGAGGCACTCAGGATCCTGGACGAGCTGAAGGCGCGCTCGAAGCGAGAGTGGGTGTCGGCGGCCTCGTACCCGTGGGTGTATGGGCTCCTCGGCGAGCGGGATCAGGCCTTCTACTGGCTGGACCGAATGTACGAGGAGCGCAATCCCTTCCTGATCGGGCTTAAGACGGACCGGATCCTCGCTCCAGCGATCGGATCCGACCCTCGGTACCCGGCCCTCCTGCGAAGAATAGGCCTCGTCAAGTAGCCAGTCCCGAGCCCCGCCCCGGGCGGCGGGACAGCCGCTTCTCACACACCTTGGTCGAGCCATCGTGCCATCGCTCCGGCCGAGAAGGTCCCGGTGCTCGCCCCTTGGACTAGGAAACCCAGCCGACCAACCAGCCGCCATAGCCCAGCGAACGTGCTTGCTTCTGCGGCTCGGCGGCTCTTGGCTGGCCGGGAGTCACCCGACGAGGCCCAGCGTATACTTGACTTGCGTTCGATGACTTTCACGCGCATCACGATGCGGCCTGACGTGTGCACGGGGAACCCCTGCATTCGCGACCTGCGGTTTCCGGTGTCCCGGCTACTCGGGCGACTGGCATCCGGCCAGCGTCGTGAGGAGATCCTGCGCGCCTACCCGTACTTGGAGCCTGCCGATATCGACGAGGCCCTTCGCTACGCTGCAAGCCTGGCGGACGACGAGGTCATCGAGCTGGGTGGGTGAAGTTTCTGATCGATATGCCCGTGTCGTGAGGGCCTCAAGCCCGCGCCTTCGAGGCGGCCCACCGCGGGGCTGACATCGGCTTGGAGACCGACCCGGTGATCGAGGCCTACAAGCGCGATATCGACCGCACGCTGATCCGAGAAAACCTGAAGCTCTCGGTTGAGGAGCGGTTCCTGAAGCTGATGGCGCTCCAGCGTTTCGCCGACGAGCTGCGCCGGGCTGGGCGCGAAGCCCGTACGCGAGGATGACGGATTTCGCGGCGGTCCTTCGTCGTCTGGCCGACGGTGGCGTCGAGTTCATTCTGGTCGGGGGCGCGGCAGCCACGGCGCACGGGTCGGCGCGGCTCACCCAGGACATCGACGTCGTATACCGACGGTCGAGCGAGAACATCGCTCGACTCGTCTCGGCTCTCAAGGCCCATACGCCCTATCTGCGCGGCGCGCCGCCGGGGTTACCGTTCCAGTGGAATGCCCGAACGATCGAACTCGGTTTGAACTTCACGCTTACGACCGATCTTGGCGATGTCGATCTCTTGGGCGAGATCGTCGGGGGTGGCACCTATGATGATCTCCTGCCCTACGCAGTCAATATTCGGGTGTTTGGCATCGAGTGCCACTGCCTTGGCCTGGAACGGCTTATCCACGTAAAGCGTGCAGCGGGTCGTATCAAGGATCTCGAGGCCATCGCCGAGCTCCAGGCGATTCTTGAGCAGCGCAGCGAAGAAGAGCAACGCTAATTCGCAGTAGGGACCCCGCTTCGGCCAGCAACCGCACCACCGTCCCTTTCGGGCAAGGAGTGCGCGGTGCTGCCGCCGAGGCTGTTACGAGAGCGGGGCGGGGAGGTCGGACTGGCCGGTGAGATAGAGGTCCACGCCGCGGGCGGCGCTCCGGCCTTCGGCGATGGCCCAGACGATCAGGGACTGGCCGCGCTGCATATCGCCGCAGGTGAAGACCCCCGGCACGCTCGTCATCCAGTTCTCGTCCCGCCAGACGTTGCCGCGCTCGGTGAGCTTGACGCCGAGGTCTTCGAGCAACCCCGGACGCTCGGCGCCGAGGAAGCCCATGGCGAGGAGGACCAGGTCGGCGTCCAGGGTGAACTCGGTGCCCGGGACGGGCTTGAAGTCCAGCCGGCCTCCCTCGCGGACCATCTCGACCGTGACTCCGTGGAGCTGCGTGACCCGGCCCTGGCCGTCGCCCGTGAACCGGTGGGTGGAGACCGAGTAGACGCGGTCGCCGCCCTCCTCGTGGGCCGAGGATACGCGGAAGACGTTGGGCCAGAGCGGCCACGGGTTGTCGGGCGCACGGTCGTCGGGGGGCCGGGGGAGCAGCTCGAACTGGTGCACCGAGAGCGCCCCTTGACGGTGAACGGTGCCGAGGCAGTCGGCGCCGGTATCGCCGCCGCCGATGATGACCACGCGCTTGCCGGCGGCCGTGATGAACTGGTCGTCGGGGACCACGTCGCCCTCGCAGCGCCGGTTCTGCAGCGTGAGATAGTCCATGGCGAAGTGGATGCCCCGAAGCTCTCGTCCGGGGATCGCCAGATCGCGCGGCCAGCAGGCGCCGCCGGAGAGGACGAGCGCGTCGACGTCACGCCGAAGATCGGCGACGGGCAGGTTGACTCCCACGTGGCTCCCGGTCCGGAAGACGATCCCCGCCTTCTCCATCAGCTGGAGGCGACGGTCGAGGACGCGCTTCTCCATCTTGAACTCGGGGATGCCGTAGCGAAGGAGGCCGCCGATCCGGTCGGCGCGCTCGAATACCGTCACCCAGTGGCCGGCCGAGTTGAGCTGGGCGGCCACGGCGAGCCCCGCCGGACCCGAGCCCACGACGGCGACCCGCTTGCCGGTCCGCAGCGCGGGGGTGGCGGGCTCGACCCCGCCCTCCGCGAAGGCGTGCTCGATGATCCCCACCTCGATCTGCTTGATCGTCACCGGGTCGTCGTTGATGCCGAGGACACACGAGCCCTCGCAGGGCGCCGGGCAAAGGCGGCCGGTCCACTCCGGGAAGTTGTTGGTGGCGTGGAGGCGGTCGATGGCCTCGCGCCAGCGGTTCCGGTAGACCAGGTCGTTCCAGTCGGGGATGATGTTGCCGAGCGGGCAGCCCTGGTGGCAGAAGGGGATGCCGCAGTCCATGCAGCGCGCGCCCTGCTTCCGAAGCTCGTCCTCGGGGAAGGGGTAGTAGACCTCCTTCCAGTCGTGGATGCGCTCGCCGGTTGGACGCGTCGAGGGCTTCTTCCGCTTGATCTCCAGGAAGCCAGTGACCTTACCCACTGGTCGCGCCCACCAGCTCGGCGAAGGTAGGCTCCCGGCCCTCGGCCCGCGCCTTCGCCTCCGCGCGGAGCACCCGCTTGTAGTCCTTGGGCATGACCTTCACGAACTTGGGCCGCATCGTGGCCCAGCTGGCCAGGACCTGGTGGGCGAAGGCGCTCCGCGTGTGTTCGGCGTGCCGTCGGAGCAGATCGCGCACGAGCTCAATGTCCTGGGGGTCCTCCAGGGGCTCCAGCTCGACCATGCCCAGGTTGCAGCGAATCCGGAAGTCGCCCGCGTGATCCAGCACGTAGGCGATGCCGCCGCTCATCCCCGCCGCGAAGTTCCGGCCGGTGCCGCCCAGGACCACGACCCGGCCGCCCGTCATGTACTCACAGCCGTGGTCGCCGATCCCTTCGACCACCGCGTGGGCGCCGCTGTTGCGGACCGCGAACCGCTCGCCCGCGACGCCGCGCACGTAGGCCTCGCCGCCGGTGGCGCCGTAGAGCGCGACGTTGCCGATGATGATGTTCTCGTGCGGCACGAAGGTCGATTGCCGCGGCGGGAACACGATCAGCTTGCCGCCTGACAGGCCCTTGCCCCAGTAGTCGTTCGAGTCGCCCTCCAGCGTGAACGTGACCCCGCGCGGGAGGAAGGCGCCGAAGCTCTGACCGGCCGAGCCCGTGAAGTGAGTCGTGATCGTGTCGTCCGGCAGACCGGCGCCGCCGTGCCGGCTCGTGATCTCGTAGCCCAGCATCGTGCCCACGGTCCGGTTGACGTTCCGGATCGGCAGGGTGAGCTGTACCGGCTTGCCGTGCTCGATCGCGTCGGCGCAGAGCGAGATCAGCGTGTTGTCGAGCGCCTTCTCCAGCCCGTGGTCCTGGGCGCGCACGCAGCGCCGGGCGACCGTGGGCGGCACCGGCGGCTGGTAGAGGATCTTCGAGTAGTCGAGTCCCTTGGCCTTCCAGTGGTCGAGGGCGCGCTTCATGTCGAGGCAGTCGGCGCGGCCGATCATCTCGTCGAACGTCCGGAAGCCGAGCTCCGCCATCAGCTCGCGGACCTCGTCGGCGATGAAGCGGAAGAAGTTCGTCACGAACTCGGGGGTGCCGGTGAAGCGCTTCCGCAGCTCCGGGTCCTGAGTGGCGATCCCAACCGGGCAGGTGTTGAGGTGGCAGACCCGCATCATGATGCAGCCCATGACCACGAGCGGCGCGGTGGAGAACCCATACTCCTCGCCGCCGAGGAGGGCGGCGATGACCACGTCGCGACCGGTCTTCATCTGGCCGTCGACCTGGACGATGATCCGGTCCCGGAGGTTGTTGAGGACGAGGACCTGCTGGGTCTCGGCGAGCCCCAGCTCCCAGGGAACGCCGCCGTGCTTGATGCTGGTCAGGGGCGAGGCGCCGGTCCCGCCGTCGTGCCCGGAGATCAGAACGACGTCCGCATGGGCCTTCGACACGCCCGCCGCGACGGTGCCGACACCGACCTCGGCCACCAGCTTGACGTGGATTCGGGCGCGCGGGTTCGCATTCTTGAGGTCGTGGATGAGCTGCGCCAGATCCTCGATCGAGTAGATGTCGTGGTGGGGCGGCGGCGAGATGAGGCCGACCCCCGGCGTGGCGTACCGGACCCTCGCGATCCACGGGTAGACCTTGGGTCCGGGCAGCTGGCCGCCCTCGCCCGGCTTGGCGCCCTGGGCCATCTTGATCTGCAGGTCGTCGGCGTTGACGAGGTACTCGCTGGTGACGCCGAAGCGCGCCGACGCCACCTGCTTGATGGCGCTCCGTCGCCAGTCCCCGTTCGGATCGCGGACGTAGCGCGCCGAGTCCTCGCCGCCCTCGCCCGTGTTGGACTTTCCGCCGAGCCGGTTCATGGCGATGGCGAGGGTCTCGTGGGCTTCCTGGCTGATCGAGCCGTAGGACATGGCGCCGGTGGCGAACCGCTTGAAGATGCGCGCGACCGGCTCGACCTCTTCGATCGGCACCGGCGGGCCCGCTGGCTTGAGCTCGAAGAGCCCGCGGAGCGTGGCGTGGCGGCGGTTCTGATCGTCGACGAGCTTCGTGTATTCCTTGAAGATCCGGTACTGCCCGCTCCGCGTGGCGTGCTGGAGCTTGAACACCGTGTCCGGGTTGAACAGGTGGTACTCCCCGTCGCGCCGCCACTGATACTCGCCCCCCCACTCGAGGTCGGGCTCGCCGACCGGGCGATCCGGGAAGGCCCGCGCGTGCCGGCGTCGGACCTCTTCCGCGAGCACGTCGATCCCGGCGCCCCCGATCCTCGAAGCGGTCCAGGTGAAGTACCGATCGATCACGTCCTGGTTGAGCCCGATGGCCTCGAAGATCTGGGCGCCGGTGTAGCTCTGGAGCGTGGAGATCCCCATCTTCGACATGACCTTGAGGATGCCCTTGTTCAGCGCCTTGATGTAGTTCTTGACCGCCTTCCGGGGCTCGATCCCCGGCAGCGCGCCCTGGCCGATCATGTCGTCGATGGTCTCGAACGCCAGGTACGGGTTGACGGCGCCGGCGCCGTAGCCGATCAAGAGCGCCACATGATGGACCTCGCGCGCGTCGCCGGCCTCGACGACCAACGCGCACCGGGTCCGGGTGCCCTCCCGTACAAGATGGTGGTGCACGCCCGCGGTGGCCAGGAGGCTCGGGATCGCCGCGCGCTGCGCATCGGCGCCGCGGTCGGACAGGATCACGATCGTGTGGCCGTCGGCAATGGCCTGGCTGGCGCGCCGGCGCAGGTCCTCCATCGCCCGCTCGAGCCCCGGCCCGCCTTCACGCGGATCGAATAGCATCGGCAGCGTGATCGACCGGAACCCGCGCGCGGTGACGTGGACGAGCTTGGCCAGCTCGTCGTTGTCAATGATGGGGTAGGTGATCGTGATCTGCCGGCACGATTCCGGTTCGGGCCGGAGCAGGTTCCGCTCGGGGCCGATCGTCGACTCCATCGAGGTGACCAGCTCCTCGCGGATGGCGTCGAGGGGCGGGTTCGTCACCTGCGCGAAGAGCTGCTTGAAGTAGTCGAACAGGAGCCGGGGCCGGTCGGACAGCACGGCGAGCGCGGTGTCGGTGCCCATCGACCCCACCGGCTCCTCGCCGTGAAGCGCCATGGGCGCGAGCAGGATGCGCACGTCCTCGTGGGTGTAACCGAAGGCCTGCTGCTGGGCCAGCAGCGTGGCGGAATCCGGGCGGGGCGCGTGGGGCGCGGCCGGCAGGTCCTCGATGCTGATCAGATGCTGCGCGAGCCATTCCTGGTACGGGTGCTCGGTGGCAAACCGGTGCTTGATCTCCTCGTCGTCGATGATCCGCCCCTGCGCCGTGTCGACGAGGAAGATGCGCCCGGGATGGAGCCGCTCCTTGAGCAGCACCCTCTCGGGCGGGATGTCGAGCACGCCCACCTCCGAGGCCATGATCACCAGGTCGTCCTTGGTCACGTAGTAGCGCGACGGGCGAAGCCCGTTCCGGTCGAGCACCGCGCCGACCACCGTGCCGTCGGTGAAGGCGATCGAGGCCGGGCCGTCCCACGGCTCCATCAGGGACGCGTGGTATTCGTAGAACGCCTTGCGCTCGGCGCTCATGCTCTCGTGGCCGCTCCAGGGCTCCGGGATCATCATGAGGATCGCGTGCGGCAGGGAGCGGCCCGTCATCACCAGGAATTCGAGGACGTTGTCGAAGGTCGCGGTGTCGCTGCCGCCCTCGCGGATGACGGGCAGGATCTTCTTGAGGTCGTCGCCCAGCAGGTCCGACTCGCAGAGCGCCTCTCGGGCCTTCATCCAGTTGATGTTGCCCCGGAGCGTGTTGATCTCGCCGTTGTGGGCGATGTAGCGATAGGGGTGGGCAAGGGGCCACGACGGGAACGTGTTGGTGCTGAACCGCTGGTGGACGAGCGCCAGCGCCGACTCCACGGTGGGATCGGTCAGATCCGGATACATGGTCGCGATCTGATCGGCGATCAGCATGCCCTTGTAGATGAGCGTGTTGGAGGAGAGGCTCGGGACGTAGAAGAATCGCTTCGCCTCGTCCCCGAGCCGATCGACGGCGTTCTCGACGCGCTTGCGGATCACGTAGAGCGTCCGCTCGAAGCGCGCATGGCTGTCGGGGAGGTCCCGCAGGCCGGATCCGCGCCCGATGAAGACCTGGGTGAAGACCGGTTCCACCTCGACCGCGGTCGCGCCCAGCAGCCGGTCGTCGGTGGGGACATCGCGCCAGCCGAGGAGCTCCTGACCTTCCTCGCGCACGATCGCCGCGAAGAGGCGCTGGATCCGGGCTCGTAACGCCGGATCGTGGGGCAGGAAGACCATCCCGGCCCCGTAGTGGGTGGGCGGCGGCAGCGTGATGCCGAGCGGCGCCGTGACCGTGCGGAGGAAACGGTCGGGCATCTGGATCAGGATGCCCGCGCCGTCGCCGGTATTGACCTCGCAGCCGCAGGCGCCACGGTGGAGTAGGTTGATCAGGACCTGGAGCGCCTGGCTCACGATCGCGTGCGACTTCGCGCCCTTGATGTTGACGACGAAGCCGACGCCGCACGAGTCGTGCTCGTGCCGAGGATCGTAGAGCCCCTGGGCGGCGGGGGGTCCCGGCTGACGCGTCTTCATTCGACGTTCCTCTCCGCGCCCCTGTGCGCGTGGTGCGCCCGGCTTCATCGCGGGCGGGTCCTGGTCAGGACGAGTTGCCCGATACTACGTCAGGCGCGAGCATTAGTCATCCAGCAAAAGCTCGATAGTTTGTATTAACAGGACTAATGTTGTACCGTCCGTCTGGTGCACCTGGAGACCCTGCGGCTCTACTGCGACGTGGTGCGCCTCCGGAGCTTCTCGAGGGGCGCGCAGCTGAACTACGTCTCTCAGTCGGCGGCGAGCCAGGCGGTCCAGCAGCTCGAAGCGGATCTGGGCGTCGCCCTCATCGACCGGACGAAGCGGCCGTTCCTGGTGACCCCCGAGGGACACGCGTTCTACGACGCGTGCCGGGACCTCGTCGAGGGGTACGAGAAGGCCAAGGCGCGCATCTCCGTGGTGCAGGCGAGCCTCGTCGGCACCGTGCGCGTGGCGGCCATCTACTCGGTTGGGCTCCATGACCTGAGCCGTCACATACAGCGGTTCATGGCGCTCTATCCACAGGCCCGGGTCCAACTCGAGTGCCTGCATCCCCACAAGGTCGTCGACGCCGTACTCAACGACACCGCCGACGTCGGCATCATGTCGTACCCGCCCGTGAATCGCGCCCTCACCGTAGTCCCGCTCCGCGCCGAGCCGATGGCGCTCGTCTGCCACCCCTCGCACCGGCTGGCCCGCCGCCGGGCGGTGGCGCCCGGAGAGCTGAGTGGGGAGAAGTTCGTGGCCTTCGATCCCGGCCTCACCATCCGGAAGGCGATCGACCGCGCGCTCCGCCAGCAGAGCGTCAAGGTCGACGTGGTCATGGAGTTCGACAACATCGAGACGATCAAGCAGGCCATCACGATCGGCGCCGGCGTGAGCCTGCTTCCGCGTCATACAGTGGTCAAGGAAGCGGGAATCCGAGCCCTCTCGGTCGTCCCGCTGACCGTCTCGAACCTGGTCAGGCCGATCGGAATCATTCACCGCCGCCAGAAGCGGCTCACGCCCACGGCCGCCCGCTTCATCGATCTCCTCAAGGAGGCGGCGCAGACCGAGTCTGCTGAGGAGCCGCCCACGACTGGTCGCCCGGCTCCCCGCCCGGTCGTCGCCGGCGACGGCAGCCCATAGTCCACCCCTGGCCGTCCGTTGTCTTGCACGCTTGGCGACGGCGTAATACGATGGGCCCATGAAGACCCTCACGGTCCGCCTGCCCGAGGCGCTCGTGGCGGAAATCGAAGCCGAGTCCCAGGGCCGCAGGCTCTCGAAATCCGACGTCGTTCGCGAGCGGCTGAGCCGCACCGCCGAATCGCCGCCCCGACGGCGCGCTCGGCTGGACGCCATCGCGGACCTCATCGGGTCCGTGGAGGGGTTGCCAGCCGATCTGAGCACGCGCCGCAAGGAGTACCTGACCAAGACCGGGTATGGCCGGAAACGGCCTCGTTGACGCTGGCTTCCTGGTCGCCCTGCTGAGCCGCCACGACGGCAACCATCGCTGGGCGGCCGCTCAGGGGCAGCGCTTCCCACCGCCTTGGAACACCTGCGAGGCGGTTCTGTCGGAGGCCTTCCATCTGCTGGAAGCGCGCGGCGAGCCGGGCCTGGCAGGGCTGCTCCGCCGCCGCGCCGCGGTGTCCGTTTTCGATCTGAACGCTGACCTGGACCGGCCGCTCCGGCTCATGGAGAAGTACGCGGACGTGCCGATGAGCCTTGCCGATGCGTGCCTTGTCCGCATGACCGAAACGTTGGCCGACCCCGTCGTTCTCACGACCGACACGGACTTCCGCGTGTACCGCCGCCACGGCCGCCAGGCCGTTCCGAGCGTGCTGCCGCCTTGAGTCCCGCCGGTCGTGGTGTGGCGGAAGAAGTGTTCGGCCTCTGAAGGAGGATTCGGCGCCGTCCCTGGAGGCCAACCACGATACCGAAGAGCCGCGCCTGGACGGGCGCCGCGCGGTCTAAACCCGGCGACGCGGGGCCGCCCAGCAGGCGGGTCTGGGGGCACCGTCATTCCTTGCCGTAGTGTAGAGATTTCGATAGGATAAGAGTGCACGTGAGCCAGCGAGGTCGAACGGACGTTCCGACGCCTTGCTCCTCAGCGTGTCGGGAGTCCCAGCAGCGCAATTTACCCGGGCAGCGAGCCGTTGCCGTTGTGCGCGGGCGCCGCCCTGGACCAGGGGTCATGTCAGGAACCTGCTCGCCGGGGCGGGCGTTTGATAACCGCCGCGGGAACGAGCTGATGCATCATGCAGTCGACGCCGGCCAGGCGATCCCTGCAAGGAGACGATCTTCAATGAGCTCGACGGGCGCGCTGACGAAGCCGCGCCGTGACCTGGACCACGCGGTCGTCCGATTCGCCGGAGACTCGGGTGACGGCATGCAGCTGACCGGCGAGCAGTTTACGATCGAGGCCGCGTGGGCGGGGAACGACATCGCAACGCTTCCCAACTTCCCGGCCGAGATCCGCGCGCCGGCCGGAACCCTCTTCGGCGTCTCGAGCTTTCAGCTTCAGTTCGGCCGCCACCGCGTCTACACTCCTGGCGACCGGCTCGACTGCCTCGTGGCCATGAATCCGGCCGCGCTCAAGGTTCATCTGCCGGATCTGAAGCCCGGTGGGCTCCTGATCGTCAACGAGAACGCCTTCGACAAGCGAAACCTCGACAAGGCCGGCTACGCGGCCAATCCGCTGGGCGATCAGGGTCTCGGCGACCGGTACCGGTTGCACAAGGTGGACATGACGGGGCTGACGAAGGAAGCCCTCAAAGATCTCGCGCTGAACGCGAAGGAGAAGGACCGGTGTAAGAACTTTTTCGCGCTCGGCCTCGTGTCTTGGATCTACACGCGGCCCATCGAGCCCACACTCGAGTGGATCCACAAGAAGTTCGCGAAGAGCGCGGTGGTCGCCGACGCGAACACGCGGGTACTCAAGGCCGGTCACGCGTACGGGGAGACGGCTGAGATCTTCTCCGAGCACTACGCGATCGAGCCGGCGGAGATGGCCCCCGGGCTGTACCGGGCGATAACCGGCAACCGTGCGCTCGCCTGGGGTCTCCTGGCCGCGGCGCAGCACGCGAAGCTTCCCATCGTCTACGGCGCCTACCCGATCACGCCCGCCAGCGACATCCTGCACGAGCTCGCGATGCACAAGCGGTTCCGCATTCGCACCATCCAGGCCGAGGATGAGATGGCGGCCGTCACGGCGGCGATCGGCGCGGCCTTCGGAGGGGCGATCGGCGTGACGGCCTCGAGCGGTCCCGGCATCGCCCTGAAGGGCGAGGCGATCGGGCTCGCGGTCATGGCCGAGCTGCCCCTGGTGATCTTCGACATCCAGCGAGGCGGGCCATCGACGGGCCTGCCGACCAAGACCGAGCAGGCCGATCTGATGCAGGCGCTCTACGGCCGGAACAGCGAGGCGCCCATCGTCGTGCTGGCGCCCGCCACGCCGGGCGATTGCTTCTACATCGCCTACGAGGCGGTCCGGATCGCGATCAAGTACATGGTACCGGTCATTGTCCTGAGCGATGGGTACCTCGCGAACGGATCGGAGCCTTGGCTCATCCCGGACCCGGCGAGCCTGCCGCCTATCGAGGTGGCGTTCCGGACGGCCCCGGACGGCTTCGCCCCCTACCAGCGCGAGCCGGCGACGCTGGCCCGGCCGTGGGTGCGCCCCGGCACCCCCGGGCTCGAGCACCGGATCGGCGGGATCGAGAAACAGGACGTCACGGGCAACATCTCCTACGATCCCGACAACCACGACCACATGGTGCGGACGCGCGCCGAGAAGGTCCGGCGGGTCGCGCAGGAGATTCCCCCCACGTCAATAAACGGGCCCGCCACTGGAGACCTGCTGGTCGTCGGCTGGGGCGGGACCTACGGCGCAATCACGGCCGCCGTCGAACGCGCCCAGCTGGACGGCAAGGCGGTCGCGTCGATTCACCTACGCCACCTCAATCCGCTCCCGCCCGACCTCGGCCACATCTTGCGCGAGTACCGGAAGGTCCTGGTTCCCGAAATCAACAGCGGTCAGCTCGTGCGGGTGCTCCGGGCGGAGTACCTGGTCGATGCCGTCGGGTTCAACCGCGTGCGCGGGCTACCCCTAGCCACCGAGGAGATTCACGAAGCGGTCACCCAGCTCCTGGAGGTCCCGGAATGAGCACGTCGGGTGCGGGCGCGCTGCACGCGCCGAAGTACACGAAGAAGGACTTCGAGTCCGATCAGGACGTCCGCTGGTGCCCCGGGTGCGGGGACTACGCCATCCTGAGCGCCGTCCAGAAAGCCATGCCGGATCTCGGGATCGCCAAACAGGACATCGTGTTCGTCTCGGGCATCGGCTGCTCGAGCCGCTTCCCGTACTACATGAACACCTATGGGTTCCACACGATCCACGGGCGGGCCCCGGCCATCGCCACCGGCCTTCGCGTGGCCCGGCCGGACCTGAAGGTGTTCGTGGTGACAGGCGACGGCGACGGCCTGTCGATCGGCGGCAATCACATGCTGCACGTGCTGCGGCGGAACGTGAACGTCACGATCCTGCTCTTCAACAACCGGATCTACGGGCTGACCAAAGGGCAGTACTCGCCGACCAGCGAGCTGGGGAAGATCACCAAGTCGACCCCGGTGGGCTCGGCCGACCGGCCGGTCAATCCGCTCGCGTTCGCGCTCGGGTGCGGGGCCACCTTCGTGGCCCGGACCGTCGACCGCAACATCGCCCACCTGGAGGAGATCCTGAAGCGCGCGGCCGCGCACAAGGGGGCCGCCTTCGTGGAGGTCCTCCAGAACTGCAACGTGTACAACGATCTCGCCTGGAGCGTGATGTACGACAAGGACCAGCGCGTGCAGTACGAGCTGCGCCTCGAGCACGGGAAGCCGCTGGTGTTCGGTCCGGTGGACGACCGCCGCGCCATCGTCATGGAGGGGCTCTCGCCGAAGGCGGTCCCGGCGACGGACGTCCCCGAGAGCGCACTCTGGATCCACGACGAGACCAACCTGAACGCGGCGAAGCTCCTCGCCGATCTCTTCGCCCCGGACTATCCGATTCCGATCGGGGTCCTGGCCGCGGTGGCGGCCCCGATCTACGAGGACATCCTGATCGATCAGGAGCAGCTGGCGATCTCGGAGCGGGGAACGGCCGACATCGGCAAGCTCCTGCTGTCGGGCGACACGTGGAAGATCGAGTGAGATGGTGCTGACGCCCGCGTTCGTCGCCGAGCTGGCTCGGATCGTCGGGCCCGATGGGCTCGTGACGACGCCGGAAGGCCGGCTCACCTACGAAGCCGACATGCACACCTTCTACAAGGCCGCGCCCGACGTCGTGGTGCTGCCCCAGACCACCGCGCAGGCGGTCGAGCTCGTCCGGCTATGCCGGCGCGAGAGGGTGGCGATGATCCCCCGCGGCTCGGGGACCGGGCTCATCGGCGGCGCGACCGCCCCGTACGGGGGGGTCATGGTCGCCACGACCCGCATGAACCGGATCCTCGAGATCGACCTGCCCAACCGGTGCGCGGTCGTCCAGCCCGGCCTGATCAACCTGTGGCTCACCAACGCGATCAGGGATCAGGGCTACTTCTTCGCGCCGGATCCGTCGAGCCAGATGGTGTCGTCCATCGGCGGCAACGCCTCGACGAACGCCGGCGGTCCGCACTGCCTGAAATACGGGATCACCGTGAATCACATCCTCGGCCTGGAGCTGGTGACCGGGATGGGCGAGCTGGTACGGCTCGGCGGGAAGGTCCAGAGCCGTCCCGGCTACGACCTGACGGGCGTCACCGTGGGCAGCGAGGGCACCTTCGGCCTCATCACCGCGGTCACCGTCCGGCTCCTTCACACGCCGGAGGGCGTCAAGACTGCGCTGGCGGCGTTCAGCTCGATCGACGAGGCGTCCGAAGCGGTCTCCGCCATCATCGCCGCCGGCATCACCCCGGCGGCGCTCGAGATGCTCGATGAGATCGTGACGCGGGCCATCAACCAGGGAGTGGGCGCGGGCTACCCCGAGAATGCGCGGGCGGTGCTGCTCATCGAGCTGGATGGCCCGCTGGCCGAGATCGAGGTGCAGGCTCGCCGGGTCTCCGACATCTGCCAGGAGCACCGGGCGCTCGAGATTCGCATCGCCCGGGACGAGGCGGAGCGCACGCTTCTGTGGAAGGGGCGAAAGGAAGCGGCCGGCGTGTTCGGCCGCGTCACGCGCAACTGGCTTCTGCAAGACGCGGTCGTGCCGCGGTCCAAGCTGCCGGCGATCATGCGCGAGATGGCCGCCATCAGCGCCCGTCACGGGATCCGCGTGGCCAACGTGTTCCACGCGGGTGATGGCAACCTCCACCCCCTGATTCTGTACGACGAGCGCCAGCCCGGCGAGCGGGAGCGGGCCGTCGGGGTCAACGAGGAGCTGCTGGCGGCGTGTATCGCAATGGGCGGCAGCGTGACGGGCGAGCACGGTGTGGGCCTCGACAAGGCCAAGAACCTGCCCAAGCAGTACCGCCCGGCCGACCTGGGCTTCATGGCGCGGCTCCGCCGGGTGTTCGATCCCGACAGCCTCATGAACCCGGGCAAGCTCCTCCCCTCGCATCCCGCGTGCGGCGAGGCGTTCCAGGCCAGCCGGCCCACCCAGATCCCCGAAGGGGCGTGGGTCTAGTCGGCGAGAGCGGCACCGCCCGCGACAGGCTCGCCGCCATCGTCGGGTCCCTCTACGTTGCCGATGCGCCGCCGGCGCTCGCCATCGACGGTGTCCCGCCGCGCTTCGTCGTGCGTCCCGCTGATGCGGAGCAGGTGAGCGGGCTCCTCGCGCTCGCTCGAGACGAGGGCTGGGCCGTGATCCCGCGCGGATCGGGAACGGCGCTCGGGCTCGGCAACCCGCCGGCCCGGGCTGATCTCCTCATCGATCTGACTCGGCTTCACCGCGTCGTCGAGTACGAGCCCGCCGACGTGACCGTCAGCGTCGAGGCCGGCATCTCCCTGGAGGAGCTGGATCGAGGGCTCGGTAAGCACGCCCAGTTTCTCCCCCTCGATCCGCCGGGCTGGCGCGCCCGGACGATCGGGGGCGTCCTGTCCGCGAACGCCAGCGGACCGCTCCGGACCCGGTATGGAACCGCGCGCGACATGCTCTTGGGCGTCCGCTTCGTCCAGGCGGACGGCACGGTCACCTGGGGGGGCGCGCGGGTCGTCAAGTCGGTGACGGGCTACGACGTCCCCAAGCTCATGGTGGGCGCGCTCGGCACGCTGGGCATCATCGTCGAGGCCACGCTGCGTCTCCATCCTCAGCCCGAGGCGGAGGGCTCCTGGCTCTCGTGGTTCGACTCCGTCGAGGCGGCGCAGGGCTTTCTCCTGGCCGTGCAGGCCTCGACCATTCAGCCGGCGTGCGTCGAGATCCTCGACGCCGGCGCCCTGGCGGTCCTCGACGAGGCGCCAGCGCCGTGCGCGGTGGCGGTCTCGATCGCGAGCGTCCCGGCTGCGGTGCGCGCGCAGGGCGAGCTGCTGGATCGGCTCGCGGCGCGGGAGAACGGCGTGACGACCCGGGCGCGGGAGGGCTTCTGGGACGCGTACGACGCGAGCACGGCGGGCGCCCTCGCCGCCGGCATGGTCGTGCGGACCGAGTGCCTGCCGACCAGTATCGCCTCCACGCTTCGCGCCCTGGAATCGATCGCGCGCGCAGCGAGCCTCCGATCGCGAGTGTCGGGCTGTGGGCCGAGCGGCTCGCTGCGGGCGTTCCTCGAGGGCGACTGTCCGGCCGACAGCTGGCGGGATCGCGTCGTCCACGCGCTCCGCGAGCAGCTGGCCCCGCAGGGCGGCAGCGCCATCGTCGAGCGATGTTCCCCAGCGCTCAAGGCCACCCTCGACGTCTGGGGCGCCGCCGACCCGGAGAGCTTCGCCCTGATGCGGCGGATCAAGCAGGAGTTCGATCCAAGCGGAGTCCTGAACCCCGGCCGGTTCGTGGGACGCCTGTGACGGGTGTCGAAGCCAGGCTCGGCGCCTTCGCCGGGCCCGACCTCCCGGACGCGGACGGGCTGCAGGCGTGCGTGCACTGTGGGATCTGCCTGCCGCAATGTCCGACGTATCGTCTCCTGGGCGAGGAGATGGACTCGCCCCGCGGGCGGCTCTATCTCATGCGGGCCGCCGCCGAGGGCCGGATCGGCCTCAGCGACACGTTCACGCGCCATCTCGACCTGTGCCTCGGCTGCCGGGCGTGCGAGACGGCGTGTCCCTCGGGTGTCCCGTTCGGGCGGCTCCTCGAGGCGACGCGCGGCCAGATCGAGCGCAGGGGACGTCCGGTGGCGTCCCGCGTCGTTGCCTCGCTGATCCACGGCCTCTTCTCCAACCCCGACCGCCTCGGCCCACTGCTGCGCCTCCTCTGGGTGTACCAGCGCTCCGGCCTGCAGCGGATCGTGCGCGCGACCCGCGCCCTCCGAGCGCTGCCCCGGCTCGCGGCGATGGAGGAGTTGCTGCCGGCGGTTCCGCGCCGGCGCTCGCTGCCTGCGCTGCTCCCGGCAGTGGGAGCGCGCCGGGGCCGGGTCGGGCTCGTCCTCGGCTGCGTCCAGCGGTTCCTGTATCCCGAGGTCAACGAGCAGACGGCGCGGCTCCTGGCGCTCGCCGGGTACGACGTCGTCGTTCCGGACCAGCAGGGATGTTGTGGGGCGCTCGACCTTCATGGGGGCCGGCTCGACGACTTGCGCCGCCGCGCCCGGGCGCTGGCGGCGTGGTTCCCCGAAGACGTCGACTTCGTCGTCACCAACGCGGCCGGATGTGGCTCGGCGATGAAGGAGTACGGGCACTGGCTTCCCGACGACGCACGCGTCTGCGCGCTGGCGGTGAAGACGCGTGATGTGGCCGAGGTCCTGGTCGACGCCGACCTCCCGCTCCAGCCGCTCTCCGGCGTGGCCGCGTACCATGACCCCTGTCATCTGGCCCACGGCCAGAAGATCCGGCGGGAGCCGCGCGCGTTGCTCGCGCGGATTCCTGGGCTCCGGCTCGTCGAGCTGCGCGACAGTGACGTCTGCTGCGGGAGCGCTGGTGTGTACAATCTGCTCGAGCCGGACCTGGCCGATCGCTTGCTCGACCGCAAGGTCGAGACGATCGCCACGAGCGGCGCCCAGCTCCTCGTGACGGGGAATCCTGGCTGTCTGCTCCAGATCGCGAAGGGCTGTCGCGCGCGCGGCCTGGCCATCGAGGTCGTGCACCCCGTCGAGCTGCTGTGGAGGGCCGTGGCGTCATGAAGATCCGACTCGACGAGCAGAAGCGGTTCGAGGCAGACACGCTGGTCAAGGTGGCGCTCGCCAGCACGCCGCGGGTCCAGCTCGACCTCTATTGCGTCAATCCGGGGCAGAGCCAGAAGCCGCACACCCACGCGGACCAGGACAAGTTCTACCTCGTGCTCGAGGGAAGCGGCCGCTTCGCGGTCAGCGGCAGCGAGCAGCGACTGAGCACTGGCGAGGCGCTGCTGGCCCCCGCCGGCCAGGAGCATGGCCTCGTCAACGACGGCCCGGCGCCGCTGGTGGTGCTCGTCGTCGTGTCTCCGCCGCCCCGCCATTGAGGCCCGAGTCCGGGGCGGGCTCCCGCACATTTTACTGGACGGGACCGTGAAGAAATACTTCACTAAGGATGAGGTCGATGCGCTGGTCCCGCGACTCACCGAGACCATGCACGCGATCATGGACGCCCACACCGAGGTGCGGGCTCTCGAGGCCGACCTCGAGGCCGAGCAGCAGCGCATCTCGACCTCGGGAGGAGGAACCATCGATCGGCAGGCGTGGCGGCGAGCGCGAGCGGCGATCGGCCGGCGGACCGAGGAGATCGAGCGCGGCGTGCGCGCGATCGCGGCGCTCGGCGGGGTGCCGAAGGACCTGAGCATTGGCCTCGTGGACTTCCCGGGCCTGCGCAATGGAAAGGACGTGAACCTGTGCTGGCGGTATGGCGAGACGAGCATCGAGCACTGGCACGGGCTCGACGAGGGCTACGCCAGCCGGAAGCCGCTGTAAGGGGGCGGGCATGGAGCTGATCCTCGCCAACACGGGCGGCTACCCGCGGATCGGCGACACCCCGGAGCAGCAACGCCTGCGCCGCGCCCACGCCCAGCGCGAGCGCGGGGAGCTGACGCCCGAGGGATTTGCCAAGGTGCAGGATGAGGTGACGGGCGAGGTGGTGCGGGAGCAGATCGGCGCCGGGATCGAGCTGCCGACGGACGGTCAGGTTCGCTGGTCTGACCCGGTCTCCTACGTGGCGGCGCACCTCAACGGTGTCTCGCTCAATGGCCTCCTGCGATTCTTCGACACCAACACCTACTTCCGGCAGCCCGTGGTGACGGGGCGACTGTCGCGCCGGGGAACGATCCTGGCACGGGAGTACCGGCAGGCCGCCAAGGCGGCCGGCCGTCCGCTGAAGGCCGTGCTGACCGGCGCTTATACGATGGCACGCCGGTCCATCATCGAATCGGGCTACCGGTCGCTCCACGCGCTGGCCCTCGCGTACGCCCACGTGCTGGCCCAGGAGGTCGCGGAGCTGGCCGAGGCCGGCGCGCCCATCATCCAGATCGATGAGCCCGCGATTCTCCACCATCCCGAAGATCTGGCCGTCCTCGGGGAGGCCGTCCTGGTGCTCGCGCGCGGCAAGGGAGGGGCGCGGCTCTCGGTGGCGACCTACTTCGGAGACCCGGCGCCGATTTACGACGAGCTCCAGGACCTGGGCGCGGACATGCTGCACCTCGATTTCACCTACTCGCCGAGCCTCGCCCGAATCATCGCGGATCGGGGATCGGCGAAGTCGCTGTCGCTCGGGCTGATCGATGCGAGGAACACGAAAATGGAGTCGGCGCAGACGCTGTTCCCGGTGCTGGACGTGATCGGACGGCACCTCCGGGGACCGGCGCACCTGGCCCCCTCGGCGGGCCTCGAGTACTTGCCCCGTGACCGCGCGCGCGCGAAGCTGGAGACAATGCGCCGCCTGCGGGACCTCTACGTGCGAGACCACCGATGAGCCGGGTCAAGCTCCGCGCCCTCGGCATCGACCTGCCGCTGCTCCCGACCACCAGCGTCGGGAGCTTCGCGAAGCCCGACTACCTCCTGGCGGGGCGCAGCCGCTACGCCCGAAACGAGATCGATCGCGACGAGCTGCGCGGACTCGAAACGCGGGCAACCGAGTTCTGGGTGCGCCAGCAGGAGGCCATCGGCCTCGACGTGCTGGTCGACGGCGAGATGTATCGGGGTGACATGGTCGCCTACTTCGCGGAGCTCATGCGCGGATTCGTGCAGGGCGGCCTGGTCCGGTCGTATGGCAATCGGTATTACCACAAGCCCATCATCGTGAGCGCGGTGTTCTGGCCGGGGCCGATGACCGTGGACTGGTGGGCGCGCACGCAGGCCATGACGAGCCGGCCCGTGAAGGGCATGCTGACCGGCCCCTACACGGTCATGGACTGGTCGTTCAACGACCACTATCCGAGCCGGCGGGCCGCCGCGCTCGCGCTGGCGCGCGAGATCCGCAAGGAGGTCGAGGCGCTCATCGAGGCCGGCTGCAAGATCATCCAGATCGACGAGCCCGCGCTGTCGGTGCGGCCCGAGGAGCTGCCGGTGGCGATCGAGGCGATGCACGTCGTGACCGATGGCCTGCCCGCCTACTTCCTGACCCACGTCTGCTATGGCGCGCTGGAGTTCATCTACCCGCAGATGCTGGAGCTGCCCGTCGACAACTGGGACCTCGAGATGTCCAACAGCGGGCTCGATCTGGTCGACGTCTTCGCCGAGCATCCGTTCACGAAGGACCTGTCCTTCGGCGTCGTCGACGTGCACAGTCACGAGCTGGAAGAGCCTGACGTCGTCCGGCAGCGGGTGACGCGGGCGCTGTCCGTGCTGCCCGCCGATCGCGTGTGGATCGATCCCGACTGCGGACTCAAGACTCGTACCGTCGACGAGACGATCGGGAAGCTCGGCCTGGTCGTCGATGCCGCGCGCACGGTTCGCGGCATGCTGAAGGAGGGCTCGGCGTAGCCACGCCGCGACCGGCCCCCGAGCCCGTGGGTTCTCTGGTAAGGTGCGCGGCATGACGCCCCGAGGACTGGGCCGGTGACGCGGTATCAGGCGGTGCTCTTCGACCTGTTCGACACGCTCGTGCTCTTCGAGCGCCAGCGGCTGCCGGTCGTTCAGGTGGACGGACACACCGTGCACTCGACGGTCGGGATGCTGCACGAGGTGCTACGCTCCTTCGCGCCCGCGGTCGACCTCGCCACGCTCCTGGACAGCCTCCTGTGGAGCTGGCAAGAGGCGGAGCGGCTCAGGGCGATCGACCATCGAGAAGTGGCCGCCCCGGAGCGGTTCGCCATGCTCTTCCGCCGTCTGGGCTTCGACCCCTCTGCGGTGCCGCCCGCGCTGGTGGATCGGCTGCTCGAAACTCACCGCCGCGGGCTCACGACCGCGATGGAGCTTCCACCGCACCACGCCTCGCTCCTCCGGCGGCTCAGCGCCGCCTTCCGACTCGCGGTCGTATCCAACTTCGACTACACGCCGACGGCCCGCGGCGTGCTGGAGGCGGCCGGTGTGGCCCACCTGTTCGCCGAGATCGTCGTGTCCGATGCCGTGGGCTGGCGGAAGCCCAAACCCGTCATCTTCGAGGAGGCCTTGCGGCGGCTGGGGGTGGGCGCCCGGGACGCGCTCTTCGTCGGGGATCGGGCCGACATTGACGTGCTGGGCGCGCACGGCGTCGACATGGATGTCGCCTGGATCAACCGGGGACCGGAGCCGCTGCCCCCCGGGGTCGCGCCGCCAACCTACGAGATTCGCGATCTGATCGAGCTTGAGGCTATATTGGGCGCCTGACGCTCCGGGGATCCGGTGGGGAGCCGGCGCGCATCTCAATCGTGTCGCGCGTGTCGCGCCCAGGGACCTGCCGGCATAGCCCGTTCGGGAAATGGCGCTCGCTGTTCGCGCGCCCGCTTCGCCGGCCCGATCGACCGGTGGCGGAGGATCGGAGTGGGCGGTCGAGGTCCCTCCTCTAGGAGGGGCTGAAAACTGGCCGGCGGCTCAAGCGGGGCGCAGATGCGTGGCAGCGCGAGGCGCAGCCGGGGGGCGAGCCGAGCTGACGAATCCGAAGATGGCGAGGGCGGCGAGGAAATGACGACTGAGACGTATGGGCTAGACGTCGCAGGGAGAAGCGACCGAGGCAACCGCTGTTCGAGCGGAGCAGTGGCCGTGAGCTCGCGAGCGTGCTGCGACGCGCGGCCCGAGTCCAGGGGGCCTATTTCAGCGGCCTGCTAGCGAGTGAGGGGAGTATGGGGACGGTCAGGAAGGTCATCATCATCGGATCGGGGCCTGCGGGCTACACGGCCGCGATCTACGCGGCCCGCGCGAACCTGGCCCCGCTCCAGCTCACAGGATTCCAGCCGGGAGGTCAGCTGATGCTGACGACCCTGGTCGAGAACTACCCGGGCTTCGCGGATGGCATCGACGGACCGCCGCTCATGGAGACCTTCAAGAAGCAGGCGGAGCGCTTCGGGACCGAGATGATCCCCGAGGACGTGACCGCCATCGATGTCAGCCGGCGCCCGTTCACCGTCACCGCGGCTGACATGGCGTACGAGGCCCAGACCGTCATCATCGCCACTGGCGCCTCCGCGAAGCTGCTCGGCCTCGACAGCGAGACGAAGCTGATGGGGCGTGGCGTCTCGACGTGCGCGACCTGCGACGGGTTCTTCTTCAAGGACCAGAACATCATGGTCGTGGGCGGCGGTGATTCCGCCGTGGAGGAGGCGCTCTACCTCTCGCGGCTCGGTCGCAAGGTCGACGTCGTCCACCGGCGCGACTCCCTGCGAGCCTCGAAGATCATGCAGGATCGCGCGTTCAAGAACCCCAAGATCGAGGTCGTCTGGGACAGCGAGGTCGAGGAGATCGCCGACGTCGACAAGGGTAAGGTCACGGCGGTCCGGCTGCGCAACGTCAAGACGGGAGCGCGGGCGGAGCGGCCGATCGATGGGCTCTTCATCGCGATCGGCCACGACCCGAACACGGAGATCTTCCGTGGGCAGATCGAGCTGCTCCCCAACGGCTACATCAAGGTGGCCCCCGGCACGACGCGGACCTCGGTGCCGGGCGTCTTCGCGGCGGGTGACGTCCAGGACTTCACCTATCGCCAGGCCGTGACCGCGGCCGGCTCCGGCTGCATGGCCGCCCTCGAGGCCGAGCGCTACCTGGAGGCAGAGCATTCGTAGCTGACGACCATACCGCGGCGTTTGGTCCTCTGTGATGTACGCGGCCAGCTCTTCGGTTATCCGCTGGTCAAGGTCTTCTCTCGGCAGGTCTACTTTGTGCGGCTGGTGCCACTCGTCAGAGCGGCGCGGGCGGCGCGGACGATAACGGACGCGTCTTCCACCGTCGGGGCGAGGGCGGTGAGGTGGCCCATCTTTCGGCCGGGCCGGGGGGAGCGCTTTCCGTAGAGGTGGAGCTTGACGGCCGGGAAGTCGCCAAGCGCGCGCCAGTCGGGCTCGCCGTGCTCCCAGAGGTCGCCGAGCAGGTTCGCCATGGCGGCGGGGCGGAGCTGCTCCGTCGACCCGAGGGGCAAGCCACAGACGGCGCGGAGCTGCTGCTCGAACTGGCTGGTGACGCACGCCTCGATGGTGAAGTGCCCCGAGTTGTGCGGGCGCGGGGCCAGCTCGTTGACCAGGACCCGTCCCTCCGGCGTCACGAAGCACTCGATACAGAGGACGCCGACGACCTGCAGCTCGCCCAGGACCGCGCGCGCCAGCCGGCCGGCCTCGCGGGCGACGCCGGGGGAGACGCCGGCGGGAGCACACGACACGTCGAGGATGTGGTCCCGGTGCGTGTTGTCGATGACGCCGTAGTCGGCGAGCGCGCCGTCGACACCCCGGGCCGCCACCACCGAGATCTCGCGCTCGAAGTCGACGACGCGCTCGAGGATCGCGGGGCGCCCGGCGATGGCCTCCCACGCGGCGGCCGCCATCTCGGGCGCGGCGATCCTGATCTGCCCCTGTCCGTCGTAGCCGGACTCGGCCGTCTTGAGGACCGTGGGGCATCCAAGCGTGACCAGGCCCGCCCGAAGCTCCTCGAGGGTCAGGACGGGAGCGAACGGCGCCACCGGAAGCCCAGCGTTCGCCAGGAACGTCTTCTCGCGGATCCGGTTCTGCGTGGTGTGCAGCACGTGTCCGGCGGGGCGGACCGGCGTCCAGTCGGCGGCCACTGCCGCCACCTCGGCCGGCACGTTCTCGAACTCGAAGGTCACCACGTCGGCGTGGCGGGCGAAGTCCCGCACGGCGTCCAGATCCCCGTACGGCGCGGTCACCTCACGATCGGCGACCTGTCCCGTCGGCGTGTCGCACTCGGGCGACAGGGTGTGCACGCGATAGCCCATGCGCCGGGCCGCCAGCGCCAGCATGCGGCCAAGCTGGCCGCTTCCGAGCACGCCGATGGTGGCGCCCGGGAGGATGGCCCCGGTCACTCGAGCCGCTCGTCGCGGACGCGCTGGGTCTGCGCCTCACGGTACTCGCGAATCCGGCGCCGCAGATCCGGTCGCGATGTCGCGAGGATTGCCACGGCCAGCAGCGCGGCGTTGGTCGCGCCCGCCTTGCCGATGGCCAATGTGCCGACCGGGACGCCCCCCGGCATCTGGACGATCGAGAGCAGCGAGTCGACGCCGTGAAGCGCCGGGCCTTCGATCGGGACGCCGAGGACCGGGAGGATCGTGTGGGCGGCGACCATGCCCGGCAGATGGGCGGCCCCGCCGGCGCCCGCGATGATGGCCTCGATCCCCCGGCTCTCGGCCCGCGCGGCATACTCGGCCATCCACGCGGGCGTGCGATGCGCGGAGACGATCGCGCACTCGTGGGGGACCGAGAACGCGGTCAGCACCTCGTCGGCGTGGCGCATCGTGTCCCAGTCCGACTTGCTACCCATGATGACGGCGACGAGCGGGGCGGGCGCGGCGGTCACGAGTCCAGGGCCTCCACGGCTTTTCGCGCTGCCATGCTACCATGCCCGAAGGTGATGGACGGGCGCCGGGCGGTCGTTCGGTCGGCAAGGCGCGGCTCGAGCCAGCGGCTGAAGGAACCGCTGGAGCACCTCTACCGGAGCTTCGATTATCGGGGTCGCGTCGACCGGGACGCGATCCGCTTCCCCCTTCGCTACTCCGATCCGATCGACCGTGAGGTCGTCGGGTTGCTGGCCGCGTGCCTCGCGTACGGGCGGGTCGAGGTGTTCAGCCGCGCGCTCGACCGCGTGCTCGCGGCGATGGGGCCGTCGCCGGCGGCGTTCGTGCGGGAGTTCCGGATCGAGCGGGACGCCGTCCGGTTCGACGACTTCCTCTATCGGCTCAACCGTCCGCGCGATCTCGTCGCGCTCTGCCTCGCGCTCCAGCAGATCCTGGCCAAGCACGGGTCGCTGGAGTCCTTCTTCCTCGCGGGACATGCCGCGAGCCACCCGGACGTCGGTCCCGCCCTCGAACGCTTCAGCCGCGGATTCCTCGAGGCCGACCTCCGGCGGGTCTTCCCCGGCGGGACGCTGTCGCGTGGCTACCGGCATCTCTTCCCGCTGCCCTCGACCGGAGGGCCGTGCAAGCGGCTGAACCTGTTCCTGCGCTGGATGGTCCGGCGGGAGCCACCCGACTTCGGGCTGTGGCGCCGGGTCTCGCCGGCGAAGCTCCTGATCCCTCTGGACACCCACATCGAGAACATGAGCCGGGCAGTAGGACTGACCCGCCGGAAGACGCGGGACTGGCGGATGGCGACCGCCATCACGCGGCGGCTCGCGAGTCTGGATCCCCACGACCCGGTGAAGTACGACTTCGCGCTCTGTCACAAGCGGATGTCCGGCGACTGCCTGGGCCGCCGGGACGTCGTGATCTGCCGGCCCTGCGGCCTCCGATCGGTGTGTCTCCGGTGGCGAGGCGTGAGCGGTGCTTGAGGTCGGCCTGGCGCTCACCGGCGGCGTGGCGGTTTCTACCTTGGTGTTCCTCGTTGTTCACGCGCGGATGGCCGCGCGAGCGCTCGCCGAGCGGAGCGCTCTCGAGGCGCGCCTGCTCGCGGCGGAGGGTCTCCAGGACGAGCTGAGGAAGCAGGTGAGTCACGCCGACCTGGAGGTGTCGGGCCTGCGGGCGGCGCTGGACCGCGAGCGGGTGACGCGGGCTGCCGCCGAGGGCCGGCTCGGCGATCGCGAGCGCCTGGCCGACACCTTCAGCGCCCTGAGCGGTGACGCCTTGCGCGCGAACACCGAGTCGTTCCTCCAGCTCGCACGCCAGGCGATCGAGACCGTGGTTGCGGAAGCCCGCGGGGACCTGGATCTCCGGCAGCAGTCGATCGGCTCGCTCGTCCGTCCGCTCGAGGAGGCGCTCGGTCGATACGATGCCGCGGTGCGGGAGCTCGAGCGAAACCGTGCCAAGGCCCACGGCAGCCTGGAGGCGCAGCTCAAGGCCCTGGTGGACACGAGCGACGCCCTCTCGCGCCAGACGGGCAGCCTCGTCACGGCCCTCCGGACGCCGCAGGTCCGCGGCCGGTGGGGCGAGCTGACGCTGCATCGGGTGGTCGAGCTGGCCGGCATGTCGGCGCACTGTGACTACGTGGAGCAGACGACGGTCGAGTCGGACGCGGGGCGGCGCCGGCCCGATATGATCATCCGCCTCCCGGGCGGCCGGCAGATCGTCGTCGACGCCAAGGTGCCGCTCGTCGCCTACCTGGACGCGCTCGAGGCGGGGGGGGAGGCGGAGCGCCGGGCCGCCCTCGAGCGCCACGCGAGGCAGCTGCGGACTCACATGAGCCAGCTCGCAGCCAAGGCGTACTGGGACCAGCTGGAGGCGACACCCGAGATGGTTGTCATGTTCATTCCCGCCGAATCCTTCTTCGCCGCCGCCGTGGATCTGGACCGAACCCTGATCGAGGACGGCATGGCCAGGCGCGTTGTGCTCGCGACACCCACGACGCTCGTCGCGCTGCTCCGGGCCGTGGCCTACGGGTGGCGCCAGGAGCAGATGGCCCAGAATGCGGCGGTGATCAGTGACCTCGGCAAGCAGCTGTACGATCGCCTCCGGTTGCTGGCCGGCCACTTCGAGGACGTCGGGAAGTCCATTGGCCGATCGGTGGATGCATACAACCGGGTGATCGGGTCGCTCGAGTCGCGCGTCTTCCCGGCGGCCCGGCGATTCCAGGACCTTGGCGCGGCGGGCGGCGACGAGATCCCGCCCGTCCACACCGTCGACGAGGCGCCGCGTCTGCTGAACGCGCCCGACGTGCCCCGCCAGCTGGAGGCCGACGACATCGCCGGGGGTGCGTGATAGTATGAGGGCACTTTCCCGCGCGAGGAGGACGATGAGCCACATTCCGATCCAGGTCTATGGCATCAATCTCCTGGTCAGGCTGATGTCCGAGGTGCCCGCCGATGTCCGGGTCCACTGCCCAAAGGGCTCGCCGATTCGCTATGGCGAGGTCATCGCCAGGGGAGACGGGTTCGACGAGGGCGCCAATGCCTTCCGGGAGATGCCAGCGATCAAGACCGTGGTCGCGTTCGAGGAGAGCGCCGAGGAAGTCGAGGGCCACTACTTCTATGTAGCGGGCGAAGAGTACCGCGTCATCCGGCTCGATTCCATCATCCTGTCCTTCCCGCTCGAGTAACATGACAACGCGAGCGGGCCGCCGCCGGCGCGGCCCGCTCGCGGCTCGCCGTGACCACTGACCCCGATGCCCGTCCCCGCCTCCGGCCCCTGGAGGCGTTTCCGGTGACGACCGAGGACGGCCGCCGCGTCGTCGCGATTCGCGATCCCCGCGGGTATACCGGCTCCGTCCTCATGCTTCCCCCTCCACTGCTCGACATCGTCTCGATGTTCGACGGGGAGCACACGCTGCGCGAGATCCAGGAGACCATCATGCGCCGCCACGGCGAGCTTCTCGACACCGCGCGGATGGCGGGGATCGTGGACACGCTGGACGAGCACGGGTTTCTTGACAGCTCCGCGTTCGCCGAGCGCCGGCAGGCGATCGACCGCGCGTTTCTCGAGGCGCCGGCCCGGCCTGCGACGCACGCGGGCGGCGCCTACGCGGCGACACCGGCGGCGCTCCGCACCACCATGGATCGGTTCTTCGCCGAACCCGACGGCCCTGGCGCGATCCAGTGGGGCGTGCCGGCCGGCCCGACGCTGCGCGGGCTGATCGCTCCGCACATCGACTTTCACCGCGGCGGCCCGGCCTACGCTTGGGGGTATCGACCCCTGGCCGAGCACTCCGACGCCGATTGCTTCGTCATCCTCGGCACATGCCACGCGGGGATGACCGAGCCCTTCGCCCTCACCACCAAGGACTACGAGACGCCCCTCGGCCCTGCCCCGGTCGATCGCGACCTCGTCGACGGGATCGTCCGGCGCGCCGGTCAGGATCTGTTCGCCGGCGAGCCCGCCCACCGTACCGAGCACTCGATCGAGTTCCAGGCCGTGTTCCTTCGCTACCTCTTTGCCGACCGTCGCGAGGTGACGATCGTGCCCATCCTGGCCAGCTTCGTCCACGAGGCGCTCCTGCGAGGCCAGCGGCCCGAGGACGACCCCCGCGTGGCGCGCTTTCTCGACGCGCTTGCCGACACCCTCGCCGGGTCACGACGGCGCGCCTGCGTCATCGCCGGGGCCGACCTGGCCCACGTCGGCCCGCAATTCGGGGATCCCGACGAGGTGACGCCGGGCTGGCTCCGCGATGTTGAGCGTGACGATCGCGAGCTGCTCGCGACCGTCCAGGCGGCCGATCCCCACGCGTTCTTCGAGTTGGCCCGGCGGGACGGCGATCGGAACCGCGTCTGCGGGCTCTCGCCGATCTACGCGCTCCTCCGGCTGCTTCCGGCCGCCCGCGGCGAGGTTCGCCGCTACGCCCAGTGGCCCGACCCCGGCGGCACGGTGACGTTCGCGAGCGTCACGCTGACCTGAGCGATCCGGTGCCTGCGGACCCGCTCGCGCCAGCCAGCTTCACCCTGCCCGCCCTGCGGATCGACACGGACGGCGACTGGTGGGACGGCGACGGGCGCATCACCCATCCGGGGCTCGTGGCGAGCCTCGTGGCCAGCCTGCGCCAGGATGCCGACGGCTATTTCATCCAGACGCGGGTCCGGGTCCCGGTCCAGGTGGAGGAGGCGCCGTTCGTGGTGACACGGGTAGCCCGGGTCGGCGATGCGCTGCGCGCCTGGCTCAGTGATGGAAGCGAGGAGGCGATTGATCCGGCGACCCTGCGCGTCTCGGAGCGGGATGTGCCACGCTGCGTGACCTCGCGCGGGTTCGACGCACGCCTGAGCCGGGCGGCCGCGTTCCAGCTGCTCGCGCTGCTGGATGGCGATGGCCCCAGCGGCCCGGGCGTGCTGCGTGTCGGTGCCCGCACCTACCGGATCCCTGGCTTGAGGTCAGACTGAGCGCTCGCCGCGGGCTCGCCGCCGGCGCTCAGCTCGAACAGCGGGCCCCTCGCACGACAAGCCGGCGCAATCGAACCGAGGGAGGCTCGGAAGGGACCGTCAAGGCCTCCTCCGAAACCCTAGGCAGGATGCGGCCAAGGGCGCCAACGAAGCAGATGGGCCTTTTTCAGCAGCCTGCTAGGCACGAGGAGCCCGGCGAACTCAGGACGGTCGGGGCGGCTTGCGGCCGGGGCCACGGGGGCCGTACCGCTGGAGCCCGAAGCTCAGCGCCAGGATCCAAGCGGCCACGCCGAACACGAGCCAGACGACGGAGACGAGTAGCTCGCTCGTGATTGTCAGGCGCTCGAAGTGAGGCCAGACCCACCACACCCCGTACCCGAGGCCAGCGAGCCACACGAGCATCATCACCGCCCACACCACCGCGGCGATCCACTGGCGCGTCCCGGAAGCCTCGCCCGCTGGTCGGGTCATTTGCCCGCTGGTCGCGTCACTTGATTGTGGCGCCTACCACTCGACCGCAGCCGGCTGCCCGCTCGAACCGCGCCGCGCCCGTTGTCGCTCTGTTCAAGCCCCGTTTCCGAATCGAGGGCTCGACTCGTGGCTCGCCGCACGCTCGCATCCGCCGCTCAGCCGGCACCACCGGCTCGCCTCGCACTGCCGTCCACGATGATCCAAGAGCGTGTCGGACTTTCATTGCGAGCGCGGGCGTTGCCGGAGGTTGGGAAGAAAGGCGCAGCCCCACTCTCAGACCGTCGGGGGCCTGTCCCAGTAACGCATTCGAAGCGCCGCTCTCGCCGTTCCGAGCACGACTTTGCCCGCGCACGCTTCTCTAGGGGGCGTCGGAGGGGGCCGTCGAGGCCCCCTCCGACGCGTCTATCCCCCGCCGAAGCGCTTCGCGATCTCCAGGGGCAGCACGGTCACCGCCCAGACCCCGACCGCTCCGAGTCCGGTCACGACCGTGATCCAGAGCAGCCAGGTGTTGAGCGTGCTCACTCTGAAACCCTCGGGAAGGCGCCGGTTGTTCAGCAGCAGGATCTGCCAGGCGCCGATCGAGCGATACACGAGCGCCGAGATCGCGACGCCGATCCACAAGATGAAGGGCTGGGCGATGGTGATCAGGAAGAACCCGGCCCCCACCGCGATCGTCACCACCAGGAAGTAGTAGAAGCGATACGGGCGGCGGGCCCTGCCCGTGACGGCGATGGCATCGCACGTGGTCCGACCGATGAAAGTGTCGTAGAGGGGAAACTGCGCGTCATAGAGCGTCACCATGATGAAGAGGAGCATCAGCCAGCCGGCCATCGGCCCCATGACCCCCTGGGCGATCGTCGCCATCTGCAGTGGCACGTCGACGCCGGTCGGGACCTTGCCGGTCTTGAGGAAGTCATCGTGCAGGTACGCGAGGCCCGCGACCGAGTAGAGATAGGTCATGATGAGGCCGCCGATGATGGCCCACCAGAGGATCAGGCTGTACCCGCCGACCTTGACCCACTGCTGCATCTTCCGGCGCTCCTCGGGGTCCTTCGTGTTCCACTTGAGCTCCTGCGCCGTGATGTTCTCAGGCGGCGCGAGCACCCCGGTGACCTGTCCGGCGTACTTCCCCATGCCGAAGCCGGCGCCGATGACCCAGAAGCTGACCCACATGAGGCTTCCGCCCGGCTGGTTGAACAGAGCCAGCGCGTCGGTCTTCGGCAGGGCGGCCGGATATCCCTCCCGGAGGAAGGTGATGCCGAGGTAACCGACCAGCACTTGCCAGTAGTCCGCGGGCTTGGCGGCGATCAGGGTGATGATGAGGACCAACGCGATGTTTGCGATCATGATCACGGTGAAGAAGCTCGAGAGGAACGTGTACGTCCGGTTCGAGAAGTAGAAGACGACCAGCACGAGGAGGAGGGCGATGACCGCCCACAGATAATAGGGGGGAAGCCTGAGCGCCTGCGTCATTCCCTCGGGGAAGCCCAGGCCCGTGAACTTCCACGCCGCCACGACGGCCCCACCCATCCACGCGGGCCACGCGAAGGTCACGATGGTCACGACGGCCCAGAACCAGGGCCAGAAGCCGTAGGGCTTGAGGTCGTTGGTGGCGGCGAAGAACGACCGCCCCGTGCACACGCTGTACTTGATGCATTCGTACACGACCGCCGTCTCGAGGACGACCGAGACGAGCATCACCCAGTGCATGCCCAGGGTGCCGCGGGCGGCGACATTGGGGAGCAAGTAGGCCTCGCCGCCGCCGATCGAGATCCCGAAGTTGATGGCTTGCGGGCCGAGCGCGGCCAGCATCCCGGCCAGGGTCAGCGGGAAGGGATCGGGGACCTTGTGGATCGTCCGGTCCTCCACCGCCGCGCCAGCCTCGCCTCGTTGCGTCGTGCGCGCCATACCGTCCTCCCGATCGGACCGCTGCAGGGTGTCGCGATCTTAGAGCGGCCGGCGGCGGGGGGTCAAGGACAATGACGCCGGTGAGCGGCCCGGCGGCCGGCGCCGCCCGTGGACTGGCGGGACTGCGCTCTACGACACGGCCTTCCGCCGGGCCGTGACGTAGTCGACCAGGACGTACTCGCCGAGGCGCTCCGGAGCGGCGAAGAAGGCGCGGCCGCGGTTGATGCGGGCCAGCTGTTCCACGAACGCCTGCAGAGCCTGGCCCTTTTCGAGCATGAAGGTGTTGATGACAATACCGTCCCGGGTGCAGCGCTGGACTTCTCGGAGCGTCTCCCGGATCGTCCGGACCGTCGGCGGATAGGCGAACTGAGCCTCGCCGGCTTCCAGATGCGCGGTGGGCTCGCCGTCGGTGATCATGATGATCTGCTTGTTGGCTCCGCGATGCCGGGCCAGGAGCCGGCGCGCCAGCTCGAACCCGTGGTGCATGTTGGTGCCGATGTTCCACTCGCTCCACGACAGCGAGAGGAGCTGCTCGGGGCTGAACTCGCGGGCGTAGAGCGAGAAGCCCACGATCGAGAGATGGTCGCGCGGGAACTGGTCCCGGATCAGGGCGGCGAGCGCCAGCGCGACCTTCTTGGCGGCCAGGAAGCAGCCGTTGTTGATCATCGACCGGCTCATGTCGAGCATGACCACGGTGCCGGCCCGCGTCGCGAGCTCGGTGCGGGATACCTCGAAGTCGTCGGCGGACAGTCGGACCGGGGTTCCGGGCCCGCGCCGCTCGACTGCGTTCATGAGCGTCTCCTTGAGGTCGAGCAGAAAGGCGTCGCCGAACTCGTAGCGCTTGGTTTCGTCGGTGCGATCCCCGCCCGCGCCGCGATGGTCGACCGCGTGGCGGCCGAAGCCGTCGCGCCCGAGATGCGCGAAGACGTCGCGCAGCGCCTTCTCCCCGATCTTGCGGATGGCGCGCGCGGTGAGGCGGAGCTGGTCGCCCCGGTGCTCGAGGTAGCCGGCATCCTCGAGCTTCTTCGCCAGTTCCCGGAGCCGCTCGAGGTCCCTGACTGCCTCCGCGCCCAGCAGCCGCTCGATCTCCGCCCGGTCGAGCCGGTCGAGGTCGGCCGGCGCCTGCACGCCGCGGAGCTGGCGCTCGAGCCGATCCATCTGCGCCAGCTCGTCCATCAGCTTCATCGCTTCGGAGAGCGTCAGCTCCTCGTCGCCGCGGAAGTTGTAGCGGCGGGACAGCTCGTCCATCGGCAGCAGCTCGCCGAGGTGCATCGCAAGCTGGGCGAGCGCGGCGTCGAGCCGCTCGTCCCGGAGCAGGAGCGACCGCATCATCTGCTCGAGGTCCTGGCGCTGGCCGGGCGAGAGGCTCTCCAGCAACGACTGCGCCTGACCGATCTGGCGGCCGAGATGCGCGATGAGCTGGTCGAGGGTCTCGACGCCCGGGAAATGCTCGCCCCACTTCGCCCGGAAGGCCTGAAAGTCAGGCGTGTTGCCATTCACCCGATCGCGAAGCAGCCGGTTTAGGTCCTGCAGCATGTCCCGCATCCGCCGCACGTCTTCCGCCGTCAGACTGGTGAGGGCCTGCTGCATGCCGGACAGGAGCGGTTGCAGCATGTGTTGCCGGAGGGACTGGAGCAGCTCCTCGAAGAGGCGGCGGGCTTCGGGATCCATGAAGTCGTAGTCCTGGAGCCGGCGGAGACGTCCGGGCGGGTCCGGGGGAAGCTTGTCGAGCAGCTGCTGCCGCTGCGCCGACAGGCGCTCCAGCGCCTTCTGCGTTCCCTCCGCCGCGTCCCCGCGCCGCAGGCGGTCCCGCCCTTCTGCGACGCGGCGCTTGATCCCGTCGCGCTCGGTCTGGATCACCTGCTCCAGCTTTCGCTGGATGTCGTCCAGCGAAGAGCCCAGGTCGTAGCGCTCCAGCGCCTGCTGGCGCCTCCGCTGGAGGCGCTTAATCAAATCCTGGAGCCCTGACCGTCGCTGCCCCGGCGAACCCGGAACACCACGCTGGAACAGGCGGCGAAGCGCATGCCAGGCATCGCCGTCGTACAGCACGTCATCGGCCATCGCCGCCAGCAGATCGTCCGCGTCCAGATCTCCGATCTGCTGCGTGCCATCCCACTCGGAGTATCGGATCCGCATTCCCGACAGACTAGCACTTGCGCATCGGGCTGTCATGGGCTGACATAGACGGCGCCGTTGCGCTCGATGGCCAAGCGCACGCGGCGGCATGAGCAGCCAGCGGATGGCGCTGGGGCCGCTCGAGGAGAGACGGGACGCACGGACTGGAGGAGCAAACGACATGACTATCGCCAGCGGGGGCGCCGCGACCACCTTCGAGGAAATCGTGGAATCGGGGCAGGAGGTCTGGGAGGTCGAGACCGCCGGGGCCGGCCCTCAGGGACGCCTGCCAATCACGGCCGAGATGCTGCTGGAGCAGCCGAGTGGCGACATCTTCGGGCTGACCCAGAACGCGGGGATGGGCTGGGACCCCCGCGAGCTAGGCCGGCCGCAGTTCCTGATCCTGAGCACGCAGGGTGGGGTGCGCGCCGCCGATGGACGGCCCATCGCGCTCGGCTATCACACCGGCCACTGGGAAGTCGGGCTGCTCATGCACGCCGCAGCCGAGGAGCTCGCGCGCCTTCAGTGCCTGCCGTTCGCGGCATACTGCTCGGACCCGTGCGACGGTCGGACCCAGGGCACGACCGGCATGATGGACAGCCTCGCCTACCGGAACGACGCCGCCCAGGTGCTCCGGCGCCTGATCCGCTCGCTCCCGACGCGACGGGGCGTGCTCGGGATCGCCACGTGCGACAAGGGGCTGCCGGCCATGATGCTGGCCCTCGCGACGATGCACGACCTGCCCTGCGTCGTCGTGCCGGGCGGGGTCACGCTTCCGCCGCAGGATGGTGAGGATGCCGGCAAGGTCCAGTCGATCGGCGCGCGGTTCGCCCATGGCGAGCTGACGCTCGAGAAGGCGGCGGAGCTGGGATGCCGCGCCTGCGGCACGCCCGGAGGCGGCTGTCAGTTCCTCGGCACCGCGGCGACGTCGCAGGTCGTGGCCGAGGCGCTCGGCCTGTCGCTTCCGCACGCCGCCCTGGCGCCCTCCGGACAGCCGATCTGGCTCGACATGGCACGCCGATCCGCGCGGGCCCTGGTGAGCCTCGACACGCGTCGCCTCCTGACGCGCGACATCGTGACCACCGCGGCAGTTCGGAACGCGATGGTCGTCCACGCGGCCTTCGGCGGCTCCACGAACCTGGTGCTCCACCTTCCAGCCGTCGCCCACGCCGCCGGCCTGCGCCGGCCAACGGTCGACGACTGGGCCGAGGTGAACCGGCAGGTGCCGCGGCTGGTCGATGCGCTTCCCAACGGTCCTCTGAACCACCCCACCGTTCGCGTCTTCCTGGCCGGGGGCGTACCGGAAGTCATGCTCCATCTTCGCCGTGAGCGCCTGCTCGACGAGCGCTGTCTGACCGTGAGCGGCGACCGGCTCGGACGCGTGCTCGACTGGTGGGAAGCGTCCGACCGCCGGCGCGCCCTGCGTGAGCAGCTCCGCCGCCGCGATGGGATCGACCCCGACGATGTCATCATGAGTCCCGAGCGTGCCCATCGAGCCGGGCTCACGAGCACGGTCACCTTTCCGCGCGGCAACCTCGCCCCGGAGGGCTCGGTGATCAAGAGCACCGCCATCGATCCCTCGGTCGTCGACGCCGACGGCGTCTATCGCAAGCTCGGCCCCGCGCGGATCTTCACCCGCGAGCGCGCCGCCGTGGCCGCGATCAAAGGACAGGGCGCCGCGCGGATCAAGCCCGGTGACGTGCTGGTGCTGATCTGCCGGGGACCCCTCGGCGCAGGCATGGAGGAGATCTACCAGATCACGGCGGCGCTCAAGCACCTGTCGTGGGGCAAGCACGTGGCGGTCCTGACCGACGCGCGCTTCTCGGGCGTCTCCACGGGCGCCTGCGTCGGCCACATCGGCCCCGAGGCGCTGGCCGGCGGGCCGATCGGCAAGCTCGAGGACGGCGACCTCGTGCAAATCGTCGTGGACCGGAACCGCATGGAGGGGAGTATCGATCTGGTGGGCCACGGCGAGACGATCTTCGGTCCCGAGGAGGGAGCGCGGATCCTGTCAGCGCGGCCACCGCGGCCCGATCTCGGGCCCGATCCCGACCTCCCGGCCGACACGCGGCTCTGGGCCGCGCTCCAGCAGGTGGGCGGCGGCACCTGGGGCGGCTGCGTCTACGACGTCGACGCGATCGTCGCCGCGCTCGACCGGGTCCGAACCCAGGATGGCGCCCCGGTGCGGTGAGAGTCCCGAGGAGGGCACTGCCGCCCCGTGGCGTGGGCCGACCTCGGCGCCAGCGCGGCGGGCCCGCCCCATGCGGCGCGAGCAGCCCAAAGAGCGACGTGCTCGCGTCATGGATGCCCAGCCCACGAGGGAGCGGAGGCAGCAGGTGAAGCAGATCGCACCGGTCTTCACGCAGATTGTGTCGGGCCTGCGCCTTCCCGAGGGGCCCGTGGCGATGCCGGATGGCTCGATGATCCTGGTCGAGATCGCGCGCCAGACGCTCTCGCGCGTCACCCCGGAGGGGAAGGTCCACGTGATCGCCACGCTCGGCGGAGGGCCGAACGGCGCGGCCATGGGCCCGGGCGGGAAGATCTACGTGACCAACAACGGCGGCTTCAAGTGGGTAGAGCGACCGGGCAAGCTGTTTCCGACCACGCAGGCCGACGACTACGCCGGCGGGCGGATCCAGGTGGTCGATCCAGAAACCGGCACGTTCGAGACGCTCTACGACGCCTGCGACGGGCGCCGACTGCGCGGGCCAAACGACCTCGTGTTCGACCGGACCGGCGGCTTCTGGTTCACCGACCTCGGCAAGACGCGCGAGCGCGAGGCGGACCGCGGGGCGGTCTACTACGCCAAGGCGGATGGCTCACTCATCAGGGAAGCCATCTTCCCGATGGAGCGGCCCAACGGCGTCGGCCTGTCCCCGGACGAGAAGACGCTCTACGTGGTGGAGTCGCCGACCGCGCGCTGCTGGGCCTTCCGGCTCTCGGCGCCGGGTCAGATCGAGTCGGCGAACGGGCCATACCGGGGCGAGAAGGGGACCGTCGTCGTGGGGCTGGGCGGCTACCAGATGTTCGACTCGCTCGCCGTCGACGGCGAGGGCCACATCTGCGCGGCGACGCTGATCACCGGCGCGGTCAGCGACATCTGGCCGGACGGAAGCCGCGTCGACCAGTACACGCTGCCCGATATGATGGTCACGAACGTCTGCTTCGGCGGCCCCGACCTACGCACCGCCTTCGCCACCCTCTCCATGGGTGGCACGCTCGTGTCCTTCGAGTGGCCACGCCCCGGCCTCCCTCTCAACTACCGCGATCGATAGCCGGAGAGGGTTCTGCCTGCGTCTCGGATCACGGCATCGCGAAAGAACCTCGTTCAGGTTCTTCCGCTCCTCGCGAGCCCTTGCCCCTCAGCCCTCGTCTTCTCGCGCGCCGGCGCTCGTGGGCAGGCACGTTTCTTCACGGTGTACTGGACCGGCATGGCGGGAGCGGCGACGCCGGGGCCTCTCGACATCTGTCGCCTTGGCAGGAAGCGCTGTGCAGACCTATTCGTGCCACCGAGGTCGGTGTCGGTTGCCGCGCCCATGGCGTGCAAGGAGCACTCGAGGTGCTGGCGCAGGAACGCCTCCGACGAGACGGGCTCGACTGCAAGCACCTGTGATGGCGCGCTCGCTGAGATCGAAGCGCTCTGGAAGTGTCGCCGGACGCGGTGACGAGGATGGCGTGGGCGACGCGTGGCTATCGCGTCCCCTCCGGTAGTGTCGGCGTGGTGAGTGGCCCGGCGGGCGGAATTCCACGTTCCATGACGCGGCAGAACGTCACACGGGTTGCCCGCGGCGGAGGCAACGCGGCGGCCGGTGATCGGGGGGCGTTGACACGGGGCGGAGGCATCGTCGATGCTGCTGTTGCGAGAGAATGGGTCTGGACTGTCGGTCCCGGCCGGCGCCAGTGAGGCCAGTAGGTCCCTGAGCGGCGGTCCGGCGCGTCGGGTCACCGGAGTCGAGTCACACACACGAAAGGCGAGACCACGACACATGCGATACGAAGCGCCAGAGTCGTTGGAGGGAGCGGTGGCCTTGCTTGCCGCTGCGACGGGCGATTCGCGCGTGCTGGCCGGAGGCACCGACCTCCTGGTCCAGATGCGCACCGACATCGTCGACCCCGAGCTGATCGTCGACATCAAGAGGATCCCGGAGACTCGCGCGATCACTGAGGAGAAGGGCGGCTGGCGGATCGGCGCGGCGGTCACGGGGGCCGAGCTCAAGGAGCATCCCCGGCTCACGCACGTGTGGCCGGGCGTCGTCGAGGCCGCAAACCTCATCGGCTCGACCCAGGTGCAGGGCCGCGCCACCCTGGGGGGCAACCTGTGCAACGGCTCGCCGGCGGCCGACAGCGTGCCCGCGCTCATCGCCGCCGGGGCCGTGGCGACCCTGGCCGGGCCGCAGGGCACGCGTGACCTCCCGGTCGAGGACGTCATGCTCGGGCCCCGCAGGCTCGCCCTCCGGAAGGGCGAGATCGTCGTCTCCTTCTTGCTGCCGCCGCGCCCGAAGGGCTCGAGCGACGCCTACCTGCGCTTCATTCCGCGCACGGAAATGGACATCGCCGTGGTCGGCGCGGGGGTAAGCTTGACGGTCGATGGCGCCGGCTCCATCACCGCGGCCCGGGTGTCGCTGGGGGCGGTGGCCGCGCGCGTACTGCTGGTTGCGGAGGCGGCCCAGGCTCTCATCGGAAGCCGTCTCGACCGACCCGCGCAGGAGCGGCTCGAGGCGGCGGCGCGGGCGGCCTGCCGGCCGATCGACGACAAACGGGGCACCACGGAGTTCCGCATCGAGGTCGCGGGGGTACTGGCGCGCCGGGCGGCCCTGATCGCGCTGGACCGAGCGAGGACGAGCTGATGGCCAAGCACCACATCGAAGCTGTCGTGAACGGAGACGCCGTCGAGTTCCTCTGCGAGACGGAGGAGACGCTGCTCGACGTGCTCCGCGACACTCTTCACCTGACCGGCAGCAAGGAAGGCTGTGCCTCCGGCGACTGTGGTGCCTGCAGCGTCATGCTTGACGGCCGGCTGGTGTGCGCCTGCCTCGTGCTGGGCTGCGAGGTGGGCGGGCGCCACGTCGAGACCATCGAGGGAATGGCCAAGGGCGAGACGCTCCACCCCCTCCAGCAGCGATTCCTGGAGCACGCGGCGCTCCAATGCGGCATCTGCACTCCAGGCTTCCTGGTGGCCGGCAAGGCCTTGCTCGAGAGGACGCTCAGCCCAACGGAGACCGAGGTTCGCTACTGGCTGGCCGGCAACCTCTGCCGGTGCACCGGGTACGACAAGATCGTCAGCGCGGTGATGGACACCGCCGCGGCGATGAGAAAGGGATAGCCATGGCCGAGACGATGACGAACGGGCCCTCGCAGACCTACGTTGGCACGCGCACGATCCGGCCGGACGGCGTGGACAAGGTGACGGGTCGCGCCCGGTTCGGCGCCGACTTCGACCTGCCCGGCCAGCTCATCGGCCGGGTGTTGCGCAGTCCGCATGCGCACGCCCGCATCGTCTCGATCGACGTCTCGAAGGCCGCCGCGCTACCGGGGGTCAAGGCGATCGTCACCCGCGACGACTTCGCCGACCAGCCGTCAGAGTTCATTCCGGCCGGCGAGATGATGATGAACTACCGCGACGTGGTGCGGAACGTCATGGCCCGCGAGAAGGCCCTCTACGAGGGCCACGCGGTGGCCGCGGTCGCCGCCACCAGCGTGGCCATCGCCCGGCGCGCCCTGAAGCTGATCGACGTCACGTACGAGGTGCTTCCCCACGTGATCGACGTCGTCGAGGCCATGCAGCCCGGTGCGCCGCTGCTTCACCCTGATCTCTTCACCGCCGGCGTCGAGCCCAAGCCCGACCAGCCCTCGAACATCGCCAAGCGCGTCGAGATCAAGCAGGGCGACATCGAGGCCGGCTTCACGAAGGCCGACGTCATCGTCGAGCGTGAGTTCAAGACGGCGGCAGTGCACCAGGGTTACCTCGAGCCCCACGCGGCGCTGGCCAGCGTGTCCGAGGACGGCTCGACCGAGCTGTGGTGCTCGACGCAGGGGCACTTCATCGTGCGGGCCCACTGCGCCCGCCTGCTCGGGCTCGATATCGGCAAGATTCGCGTCACCGCCTCCGAGATCGGCGGCGGCTTCGGCGGCAAAACGGTGGTGTATCTCGAGCCGCTCGCCATCGCGCTGTCGAGGAAGGCCAAGCGCCCGGTGAAGATGGTCATGTCGCGCGAGGAGGTGTTCAAGGCGTCCGGTCCCACCTCCGGCGCCACCGTGCGCGTCAAGCTGGGCGCCACCAAGGACGGCAAGTTCGTCGCCGCCTTCGCCGAGCTGAAGTACCAGGCGGGCGCGTTCCAGGGCTCGCCGGTGCAGCCCGGGACCATGTGCGCGTTCGCGCCCTACGACATCGAGCACGTGCACGTCATCGGCTACGACGTTGTCTCCAATCGTCCGAAGGTGGCGGCCTACCGGGCGCCCGGGGCCCCGATCTCCGAGTACGCCGTCGAGAGTGTGGTGGACGAGATCGCCAAGAAGCTCGACATCGACCCGATCGATCTGCGGATGCAGAACGCGGCGCACGAAGGGACGAAGGCGGCTTACGGCCCGAAATTCGGGCCCATCGGCCTCGAGGAGACGCTCAACGCGGTGAAGAAGACCGAGCACTGGAACACCCCGCTGCGAAAGTGGCAGGGTCGCGGCGTGGCCTCGGGCTTCTGGTTCAACATCGGCGGCGAGACCTGCGCGTCGCTCACCGTGAACGAGGACGGCACGATCTCGCTGATGGCCGGGACGCCGGACATCGGCGGCCTGCGCGCCTCGCTGGCCGCGGTGGCGGCGGACGAGCTGGGCGTCCCCTACGACAAGGTGCAGCCCATCATCGGCGACACTGGCTCGCTCGGCTTCAACTTCCTCACCGGCGGCAGTCGGTCGGCCTTCTCGGGCTCCATGGCGATCGTGGAGGCGGCCAAGCAGATCAAAACCGACCTCTGCGCGCGGGCCTGCAAGCTGTGGGAGGCCGAGCCGGACCAGGTTGAGTTCTCGGGTGGCCACGTGAAGCCGCTCGGCGCCCTCGCCGAGAAGGTCAAGCCGATGTCGATCGCGGACTTCGCCAAGGTGGCCGGCAAGACCGGGGGCCCCATCGGCGGCGTCGGCCGGATCAATGCCCAGGGGGCGGGGCCGAGCTTCGGCACGCATCTGGTCGATCTCGAGGTGGACCCCGAGACCGGGCGGGTCACCATCCTCCGCTATACCGTGGCGCAGGACGCCGGCCGAGCTCTCCACCCAGCCTACGTCGAGGGACAGTTCCAGGGAGGGGCCGTGCAGGGCATCGGCTGGGCGCTGAACGAGGAGTACATCTATGGCCCCGACGGCAAGCTCCAGAACGCGGGCTTCCTCGACTACCGCATGCCGGTGGCGTCCGACGTGCCGATGATCGACGCTATCCTCGTCGAGGTGGGGAACCCGAAGCATCCGTACGGCGTGCGCGGGGTGGGGGAGACGCCCATCGTGCCCCCGCTGGGGGCGATCGCCAACGCCATGGAGAACGCCACCGGCATTCGCTTCACCGAGCTGCCGATGTCGCCGCCCAGGGTGCTCAGGGCGCTGAAGGAGCGCAGCCTCAGCGGCCGGGCCTGAGACGTGGCGCGACATCGAGGCGCCCCCCGGGGCGCCCGGGCAGTTGGCCGGCAGTGACGCAGTCGGAGATTCTGAAGCATCGAGGAAGGCCAGGGGGCCCCCGGGACGCGGCGAGCGCTTCAGGTGTTACGGCCATCTGGGGGTCCGCAGCTGCTACTACCCCGCGGGCCCCACGTTAGATGCCGCGTGTGGTGCTGGTCGGCAACCTCGCGCAGCTCACGGGAGGCGTCACCGAGTTCGATCTCCCGGCGACGTCCGTAAAGCAGCTCTACCAGCAGCTGACCGAGCTCCACCCGGCCCTGGGCCGCCATCTCGAGGCTGGCGTGGCCGTGGCCATCGACGGCCAGATCTATCAGGATGCCCTCCTCGAGCCGATCGGCCGCGACAGCGAAGTGTTCCTCCTCCCCCAGATCGCGGGCGGGACCGGCTGATCGGCGAGCCTACGCGCGGATCAGTCGAGGCCGAGGCCGAGTCCGAGTAGTCGATCAGTCGGCCTCGGGCAGAGCCGCCCAGAAGTACGCCGGGCTCGGGCGCCTGTGGAAGCACGCCGACCAGGAAGCAAGAGGGCCCCTTCGCGGCCCTTCGTCGCCGCGCGCTCGTGAGCGGCCGTATCCATCGGTGGGCATTTGCGCGGCGCCTCGGGTGCGGTATCCAGGGGAGTGGCGTGTATCCCGCCGGTGTATCGGCCCCGCGACGCCGAGCACACGGTGCTCCATCAGGTCATCCGCGAGCACCTGGAGCCCTTCTTGCGCACGGCGGCGGAGGCCGGCGAGGGGACGGGCCTCCCGCAGTTCGTGGAGCGGGAGTTCCGGGAGTTCTTGCGGTGTGGCGTGTTCGAGCATGGCTGCGCCCGCCTGCGGTGTGACGGCTGCGGGCTCGAGCATCTCCGGCCGTTCTCGTGCAAGGGGCGGGGATTTTGCCCAAGCTGTGGAGGACGGCGCATGACCGAGCGCGCTTCTAGAGCCTCATCTGGTCGATGCCGTGCTGCCGCGGGTCCCGGTGCGTCAGTGGGTGCTCAGCCTGCCCCACGGGCTGCGCTATCTGCTCGCGTGGGACCATGGCCTGTGTCGCGCCGTGCTGGGCGTTTACGCCCACGCGCTCCTCGGCTGGCAGCGCCGGCGCGCGCGCCGTCTCGGCGTTCCTGACGGGCGGAGCGGCAGCGTGACGGTAATCCAGCGGGTTGGTGGGGCGCTCAACCTGATGAGACACTCATGATGCCTGCCTTTCTCAAGTGTGCGTGATTATTGGAAGAGCGAGGGCTGCGCCGTTGACGTGTCCCCCGGCAGGACGAGCTCGCCGGTTCGACGCAGGTGATCGAGGATGCTGTGGATCGGCTCGGCCTCGAGATCGGTGCGTCGAATCTCCCACGGGGCCCAAGGCGCGACCTGCTCGATCTTGAGCAGGTCGGCGTGGACCAATCGCTTGATCGTGGTGTCGCTCACCCGGAATTCCTTGGCCGCTCGCCCCAGGCTCAGGATTTCCGGATCCGGCGTGGCTCGGTTCTGTCCTGGGATGTCGTGATTGCGTCGCGCCGTGTGGACTCGCTCCTGGTTCCATCGCTTGCCCTTGCCGGTCCGTCGCCCGAGCTTGTTCAGCACGCGGGCGATCTCATCGTCTCCGTAGCGCGTCGCCATGCGCCGGATGAGCTCGAGATCCTCCAGGGCCGTGGGTCGCCCCACTCCGGAACGCGGTTTGGGCATCGTGAGCGCGGTGTGCGTTCCTCCCGCCCAGTGCATCACGAACGAGAGCGTATCGGTGGTCTCGTCGTAGGTCACGATGATCTCCTCGAGCACCGTCCGCAGAATCTTCTTGTTCAGCTCGGGCGGACACGCCGGGCTCCGCCACACCTCGGCGAAACGCTCGCCCAGTTCGAGGACCGATGCCCGCTCCGCTTCGCTGAGCACCGGGACCTGTCGCTCCACCTCGGCCAGCCTCGTCCGCAGCCGCTCCACTTCCTCCAGGGCCACGTTCCATCGCCGCTCCAGCTCCGCGGCCACCAAGCGGTTGCGCGCGTCCACGGTGTCGTACTGCTCGAAGGCTCGCCGCGCCTCGTACTCCGCCTGCTCTAGCTGCCGGCTCAACGCCTCTCGCCGCGCGCCGTCCTTCGCGTTCAGTTGCTCCACGGCCGCGAGACTCGCCTGCATCCCCAGCGGCGAGAGCCCCCTGAGCACTTCCTCCGTAATCCGGCGATCCACCGTGCTCCCGCCGAACCCGAGGCAGTACCGGCCGCCCTGCGGGAAGTCGCCCAGACAAAGGTAGCGCATCGCCGTGCCATGCTTGCCCCAGTACCGCACGTGAAGCTTGCGCCCACAGCGGCCGCACCGGAGCAGGCGGGCCAAGAGCCCAAGCCCAGCGCGCACCGCGCCCGTTCCCTCGTCCCGTTCCCGCCGCAAGCTGTTGCCACGCATGCGTCGCTGATGCTCTTCGTACATGGCCCAGTCAATATAGCCCTCGTGGTGATCGAGGATGAAGACCCTTGCCTCGGGACACGGCCGCAGCGCCCCCTGCCGTCTGCGCGGCCGGCCGTCGACCAGGCGGAGCTCCACGGGGCGGCGACCATAGACGTAGGCCCCGGCGTAGAAGGGATTGTGCAGCACATCGTCGATGAAGCTGTGGGTGGGAAGCTGGAAGACCAGCTCGATGCGCCCGCCGCGGGCGCGGTTCACTGGCAGCTCGATGCCCTGCTCGTGAAACCACTTGAAGGTCTGGCGGATGCTCCACGTCTGTCGGAACGTCTGGAAGATGAGGGCGATCGCTTCCTGCACCCGGAGGTTGGGATCCTTCACGACCTTGCCGGTCCCGTCGGGGACATAGCCCGGGGGCAGCATGCGGATCAGCGCACCGCGCTGGGCCTTCGACTCCATCCCGGCCAGGAGTCGCTGCTTCAGAACCTTTAGTTCTACGACGCTCAGCGTGCCCTTGATCCCCAGGATCAGTTGATCATCCAGGAGGTTCACGTCGTAGATGTTCTCGTGGTCACCGACCAGGGTGTTGAAGATTCCGCTCACCTCCAGCAGGTGGCACCAGTCCTTGTCGGTGCGCGAGAGCCGCGATAGCTCGCGCGTGAACACGATC
>Ga0187892_10001228_pt1 | contig 59994 bp, 46 predicted proteins | sample MA1701073metaG_FD_139345 | JGI IMG/M metagenome (GOLD analysis project Ga0187892, IMG submission 139345) | Bio-ooze microbial communities from a basaltic lava cave in the Kipuka Kanohina Cave System on the Island of Hawaii, USA - MA170107-3 metaG ...
GAATTTTCTCAAAAGCCTTTCCGTTTGTTCCGTTTATTCCGTTTGTTCCGTGTTCTCTCCTGGTCTCATTTATCCGCTCTGGTCTTGAGTGACAAGTCTCATCTTGCCCCGCGCGCAGTATATGCGATCAGGATAATCGCATCCCCGCTCTGGCCAGACTGGTGTATCGCGCGCCCGCCGGGAGCAGTTCACTTCTCATCACCACAATCTCTTTCACGTCGAAAGCCAGCTTGGGAAGTTGGTAGGAATCGGCGAGCGCCAGCAGTTCGCGCGTCTTCCGGTTCGACTTCACCCGGCCAATCGTCAGGTGCGGGTGAAAAGGCTTCTCTTCGCGCTCAAACCCGATGGCCATCAGCCGTTCATCGAGCCGTCGTTGGATTTCGACCGCTTTCTCGATCTCGCCCGCCAAGCCAACCCACAGCACACGCGGTTGCCGGGCATTCGGGAAAACGCCTGTGCCGTTGAGGTCGAGCGTGAAAGGTTGGAATTCAGCGGCCACGTCAACACAGGTTCTCTCGATTTCGTTGATCAGTCTCTCTTCGATTTCGCCGAGGAATTTGAGCGTGAGATGAATGCTCTCCGGTTTCGTCCAACTGACATCAGCGCCTGCGCGCCGCAGTTCGGTTTGCAGCTCGGAGATCGCTGTTTTGATTTCAGCGGGGATTTCGATGGCGATGAACGTGCGCATAGCGGCAGTCTATGACCGCCAAAGCTGATGCGCAAACGACTTTCAAACGGCGTGGTTTAACTCTGTGATTGTTGGCGGTTAGGCGGTGTGGTAAATTCGCCGTCCGAATGCAGTGGAGGATAATTTATGAAAGCTCGTAAGCGAATAGAGTTTGGTCAATACATTGTTTCCGATCCGGAGATTTGTGGTGGCGAGTGGACGTTCAAAGGCACTCGCCTGTTTGTCAAAGACGCGCTCGATATGCTGGCGAAGGGCTACAACTGGGAGCAGATCAACTACGCTTTCGATGGCCGCGTCAGCCAGGAAGCCATTGCTGAGGCCATTGCCCTCGCGCGCCAGGCTTTGGTCGAAAAAACGGAGAAGAGGCGACGAGCCGCCTAAACGCCCTGTGAATCTGTTGGACGAAAACATTGTCAGGCCTGAGCGCGACAAATTGCGTGGCTGGAAGGTTCATTTTCGTCGCATTGGCGGCGAGTTTGGCTGGGCCGGAATGAAGGATCGCAATGACATCATTCCGTTGCTACACACTCTGCGGCGCCCTACCTTCTTTACGAGAGACCGTGACTACTACCAAGCCGATCTGCGTCACGCCGGGTATTGCCTGGTCTTTCTTGAGGTGACTTTCGATGAAGCCGCTGAGTACATCCGCCGTTTTCTGCGCCATCCTTCATTTCGCACCCAGGCGCAACGAATGGGCAAAGTCGTGCGCGTGCGCCACAGCGGGTTGAGTTGGTGGGAAGCCGGCGGCAAGGCTGAACGCGCGATCAGTTGGTAGAGTTGATTGCCATCAAGCAGCTTTGCGCCCGAGTTTGGTTGTCGTCGAGGCTTGGACAGCAATCTTGCGCGGGCGGCCGCCTCCCTTGCCGTTTTTGCGCCCATTCTTGTGAGAAGCGGTTGTTTTGGCTTTTGATTTCGCGCGGCCGCTTTCGCGCTCGAGTTTCGCCATCCACTTCTTCGTGCCGAAGATGCCGGGCGCCAGCCCACCCACCGTGAAGTCCTGATCCAGCTTCTCCCAGTGCAGCGAAGCCCCGCGCGGGCCAAGCTCGACCGCCGCAATGTCCCTCGGATCAGCGTCGCGCAAGCCCTGAATCAGATCGCCTGGCACGATGAAAGTCGCGCCGTTCTTCAACTCGATCACCAACCGGCCGGACTTGCGGTCGTAGCGCGCCTCGCGCGCCTGTATCTCTGTCTTGAGCGATTCCTTCCCGCGCCGGTCGGCTTCTTCAAACATCCGATCCAACTCTTCGTCCGTGTAAGTCCACTTGCCCGCTTTAAGAACTGCCATAAATTTCTCTCCACTTCTCGATCAAGTAATCCTGCTGCTCGCCGGCCATCACTTCTGCCCGCGCCATTCGGCCAGTTGCTCGCGAACCTTTGGCGCCCGGGGGTCTTCAATCTCCTCCCGAATCCTGAGTGATTCTTCGGCGCGGGCAATGGCCTCATCTCGATTGCCGAGCTTATCCAGCGCCAGACTCAGGTTCCAAAGATCAGTGCCTTCGCCGCGCCGGTCGCCAATCTCACGTGCGATGGCCAGAGCTTGCTCGTGGAACTCGATGGCTCTGCGCGTCTCGCCCAAATCAGCGTAGGCGAGGCCGAGGTTGCCCAGCGCAATGCCTTCGCCGCGCCGGTCGCCAATCTCGCGGGTGATGACCAGTTGTTGTTCGTAGAACTCGATGGCTTTGCGCGTCTCGCCCAAGTTTTTGTAGGCGATGCCGAGGTTGCCCAGCGCATTGCCTTCGCCGCGCCGGTCGCCAATCTCGCGTGCGATGGCCAGATATTGTTCGTGAAACTCGATGGCTCTGCGCGTCTCGCCCAAGTCAGCGTAGGCGTTGCCGAGGTTGCCCAGCGCATTGCCTTCGTCGTCGCGCTGCTTCAATCGCCGCGCGGCTTGCAAGGCCATCTCCAGCCATTCGATTTGCTCGCGCGGATGCTGGCGAATGTCGAGCACGTAGGCGCCGGCGTTTGGATAATCAATGCACAATTGCGCTGCCTGCGAGTTTGCTTCCGGCTGCGAAGCGGCCCACGCCTGGCCCGCTTCGATGTTCGCGCGCTCGGCGTCGAACAGGGACAGACCGCGCCTGACGGCCTCGTCGCCTTCAAGGTACAAATCGCACGCAGTCTCAAGCGTGTCTTTGTAATGCTCCGCGTGGCGTCGTTGCGCGGCGTCCCGCTCCTCTCCGCTCGACCGCGCATCCGCGAAGACCCGCGCCAGGTCGTGCAAACGGTAACGGCTCACGTCTTCTTCCCATTCAATCAGGCTGAATTTCACCAGCTCGCCGAGCGCGTCTTCGGCTGCCGCCTCCTCCACCTGCCAGACGGCGGCGGCGGCTTCTCGCTCGAACGTGACGGGGAAGACGGCCAATGATCGCCACAGCCGCTGGCTTTCAGGCGCGAGCAGCTCGTAACTCAAGCTCAACGAAGCGTCCACAAGCTGCAACCTGCCTTTGGCCTCGGTCAACCGCCGCAGGTACTTCTCCGGCTGCAGGTCGCGCCGTTCGGCCAGCGCGCTCCCCGCCAATCGCAACGCCAGCGGCAGATAGCCGCACAGCTTCGCCATCTCGTCTGCCAGACCGGGCAGACCGGGCGAGTGGTTGCCGATGCGCGGCGCGATCTTCAGCAACAGCTCGACCGCTTCTTGCGGCGCCATCCGGTTCAGGTTTTTGGCGAACAGTCCGGGCAGCGTGAAGTGCGCGCGCGAAGTGACCAGCATCGCGCAACCCGCCGGCGGGATGAGCGGTTCGACCTGCTCGCGGTTGGCGGCGTTGTCCATCAACAGCAGCGCGCGCTGACCGTGCAGCACGGAAAGGTAAAGCCCGCGCAATTCGTTTTCGGCTTCGGGCAGACGCGCCTCAGGATGATAAGCGCGGATGACGTGCGCCATCGCTTCAGCCGTGGAGACCGGTTGCGGGCTGACTCCGCGCAGATCGAGGTAGAACTGGGCGTCGGGATAGCGCGGGGCGAGCGATTCGGCCAGCTTGAGCGCGAGCGCGGTCTTGCCCACACCGCCCATCCCCTGCAACCCGGAGATGGTCGCGCCGCCGCCGGGTTGCAGCTTCTCCATCAATTCTTTCAACTCGGCTTCACGACCGGTGAAATCGCGCGGCGGCGACGGAATCTGGTGTAGCGAATTGGCGGCGGAAGCGGTGGCGTAGTGGTGGTGAATGATTTTGTCCCGCGCCACCTTGTCGCCCTCGACCTTGTCGCCTCCGACCACATCGCCTTGCGTTTGCGTGGCGACGACGTTCCGGTCGCCGGTGACGACCGGAGCTTTGAGGTCACGCGCAGCAACGTCGCGATGGCCGGTCTGGGTGAGGTTGGTGGAGTCTGAGTTTGGGGATTCGGGTGGATCGGATTGCAAACGCTCCCGGATAGCAGCGATGACGGCGGCGACCAATGCGACCACGCAGACCAGCCAGACCCATTTGCGATAAGGTTTGAGCGTCGCTTCGAGATCGCTGGCGACCAGATTGCTCGCCACGCCGCCGATGAACAACACGGCAGCGAAGCAGGCGGGGATGAGCCAACTGCGCTGTTTCCTGGTTTGTCGAGTTGCTGGCCGCACGAACGTCTCCTGTTGACGGGGGCTTCAAATTGCGCCAGCGGATTTTCGCGGCAGTGATGCGGGAAGGCAAGGAAAAACTTCCGACCTGGGCAATTGGGTTTTGGAATTCGGGGCGGTAGAGAGAATACGGAACAAACGGAATAAACGGAACAGACGGAAAAGGCTTGAAACGATTTGAGAACTTCCGTTTGTTCTGTTTATTCCGTTTGTTCAGTATTCTCTCCAGCTAACTCTCACAACCACACAACCAATTGCACAGGTGGAAAATTTCTGCATTGCTCCGAGCTTTGCCTGCTCACCTGAAACTCGCCCGCACCCTATTGACCGCCCGCCCATCCACCGTCATCACCACGTCCACTTCACCGCGTCCGGCCAGACTGCGTGGCAAACTCACATTGCATTGATCGAGACCGACGAAGACACTCGGTCCGACGTAAAGCACCGGGCTGTCAGTCCCGCCGATGCTGGCCGTAGCGACCGTGCGGTAGCGCATCCCCGTGCCAAACAGGATCAGGAAGACCTGGTCGCTTGCGGGACCTAGATCAATCGGCACGGCCACGAAGCGGTTCAAGCCCTGATCGAAGCGCGCGATCGGCTCGAAGACCTGCTCGCCAGTTGCGCGCACGCGCAAGATCACCGCCGCCGCCAGCCCCTGTCCCGAAGCGTCCGCCGAGAAGAGGCCAGCCGCAGTCAGGGCGATCTGCGCCGGGCCGCGCGAGACCTGGCCTGAGCCGCTGGTCACGGTGATCGTCGCCTGGCCGATGGCCGTGCCGAGCGGCATCTGGTAGTTGATCTGACCCGGCGCGACGAAAAAGAGCGGCGCGGGTCGTTCTGCGCCTGCGCTGTCTCTGACCGTGACCGTCGTGCCTGCCAGGGTTGTGGGCAAGGGCAGGGAAGTCGCCACTTCAACCTGCGTCGCCAGTCCGCTGCCGAAAGCCGCGACGATGGATTCGGGCGCGAGTTGCGGGCCAAGGTAGTTGGCCGCTGAAACGCAGGCCAGCGCGCCGACAGTTGTGCCGCCCTCGTCGCGGAGCTTGGCGATGAAAGTGTCGGCTTCGCCTCTGAGCGAAGATTGCATCGGTTGCGCGGTCGGATAGTCTGTCGAACCCGTCAAACCGAACACGTATGCGGCGCCTGCCCGGTCAACGGCGACGCCGACTGCCAACTCTTCGCTGCCCCCGCCGAGGTAGGTGGAGTAGGCGAAGGCGTTGCCAGCCGCGTTCAGCTTCGTGACGAAGGCGTCGGTCTGACCTTTGAGCGACGATTGCAGCGAATTCTCCACGGGGAAGTTAGTGGAGGAAGTGGCGCCGGCCACGTGGGCCGCGCCCGTCGCATCCACGGCGACGCCAAAACCGATGTCTTCGCCGCTCCCGCCGATGAAGGTGGAATAGACCAGCGCGTTGCCCGTTGCGTTGAGTTTGGCCACATAAGCGTCCGCCACGCCGCCGAATGTGCCGCGCGCGGGATTGCGGGTCGGGAAATTTGACGAAGTAGTCACGCTGGCCACGTAGGCGGCGCCGGCGCTGTCCACCGCGATACCCGCGCCGGGGAAGGGAAGCTGCTGGAGAAAAGTGTGGTTCTCAAGCCCGCTGCCGCCGAGATAGGTGGAATATTCGAGCGAGCCGCCGTTGACCGCTATCTTCGTGACAAACCCGTCGGTCTCGCCGCCGCCGGAATTGGACTGCAACGGGTTGACTGTCGGAAAGTCGTTCGAGGCGGTGACGCCCGTGACGTAAGCGCCGCCGGACGCATCCACAGCGATCGCCAGGCCAAGCTCCGCTCCGCCGCCACCGAGGTATCGAGCGTAAATCCGAGCCGAGCCGGTGGGCGCCAACTTGATCACGAAAGCGTCGCTGGGACCGCGCAGCCCGGTCTGTTCGGGACTAGCCGCCATGCTCGCTGCTTCTCCATCATCCGCGAATCTCCTGGTCCCGCTCAACAAATCGGTCGAGCTGGTGGTTCCGACGATGTAAGGCGTGCTGAGTGTATCCACCGCGATGCCAAACCCCAGCTCCGCGCCGTTGCCGCCGAGGTAAGTGGAGAAGACGATCCCGCCGTTCGGATTGAGCTTCGTGACGAAAGCGTCAGCCGGGCCACTGCGCGTACTCTGAAAAGCCGCCATAGTGGGGAAATCGCTCGACGAGGTTGTTCCAGTCACGTAAGCGGCGCCGCTGCCGTCAACCGCGATGCCGAAGCCGATGTCGGCGCCTTGCCCTTCGTTGGCGCCGCCGAGGTAGGTCGAATAGACCAGCGCGTTGCCCGCCGCATTCAGCTTCGAGACGAAGACATCGGCCCGGCCTCTGAGATTGCTCTGTGCGGGACTGGCCGTCGGGAAATCGCGCGACCCGGTTGTTCCAACTACATAAACCTGGCCGGCGCCGTCAACGGCGATGGCCCCGGGAACGTCCTCTGCTCCGCCGCTGCCAAAGAAGGTGGAATAAGCCATCACCGGGTCAATCACCAGCGGGAGGCTTGCGTCGTAATCGCCGAGGTGAAAACCGACCGACTGATCGTGGATTGCGGATTGCGGATTGCGGATTGAGTAAGAGCCGTCAACGTTGCGGCGTTCGCCATTCACTTCCTGGTAGATCACCGGTTTGTGTTGCCGAAGCTCGCCGGCGCCAGCGGTCAAAATCAAATCGCCATTGTCAGCGATACGCAAGGCATCAGCGCCTTCAAAGCTGAGCTTGATCACGCTTGGATCAGCACCCGGCGCGACGATGAAGTCGTATTCGATCCGCCGCTGGTTGCCGTAGTAGACGAGGTCAATGCCCGGATAGACCGATTGGTAGCGGACTTTGGCGTAAGTTGGCGCGTCGGCGCGCCAGGCTTGTGGATCGGCGCCGATGAAGTAATTGACCTTGCCCGGCAGCGGTTCCAGAGCTTCTGCCTTCGGCGCCGGATCGGCGCCCGCGAGCTTCATCCGCACCAGAGTTGATTGCGGATTGGCGCCGTGAGCCGAAGCGAAGCCGAGCTTCTCTTTCGGCCATTCGCGGCCCACGCTCTGCAATCGCAGCGCGGCGCCATCAGGCCCCAACCCGATGCTGTAGCCGGGGCCGCGCGCGATGAACTGCGTGTCGCCGCGCGCCTCGAAGCTGAGCGGCAATTGGCCGAAAGCGCTGAGCGTCCCGGTTTTGGCGGCCGGCGCGTTCGCGGGACGCTTGAACGCGATGATCGAGCCGGTGAGGATCGCTACGGTGATAGCGACGATGAATGGTTGAAGCAGACGATGGTTGCGCATTGTAGACCTCTCTTTCCGATGAAACGCCTCAGCGATTGAATGAGGGCGGGCGATCTGCGGCTGGCCGCCACGCCCTCCTTGTTTTTTTCTCTCATCAAGTAATGCGAGAAGCGGTCGCTGATTGGCTCAAACGAGGAGAAAAAGGTCGTAAATCATTCCCTTGCCATCATTCCCTGCCAATGACAAAGAAATCGGTCGAAGCCTGTAGCCGATTGGAGGCCGGTTAGTGGCCGCAGGCTTCGCGTTGAAGGACGATCGGGCAATTATCTGACCCGTCGAATGGTGATTTTCGCCACCGGATTGCGCCAGTCACGGCGAGCGGGCATTAAATTCCCAATGCCGTGAATCCCGGCATGGATGTGAACGAAACCTTCTTCACCGCCTGCGGGCATCCCGCCGCCACCAGGGCCGTTGTTGCATTCCATAAAGAGGGGGCCGGGGATGGAGGCGCACATCTCGTCATTCCTCTCGCTTCCCGAATCGTAGGCCGGAGAGAAAAGCGTCAGTTCGCTGTTTCCTCGTGGTCCTTCGACCCCGTTGAGCGCGAAGAAGGCGTCGTTGGTGGGGATGAGCATGGCCGCGACGCTGAGGTGGTTGAATACGCCAGGGGCATCAACGGTCAAAGTCACTGATTTTCCCGGATCGGTCAAACCGCTGCCCGATTTCACGTCTCTGACCGAAGGATTCGCCAAAAGCAGGGCGGCCAGCGGGGTGGTGTTTCCTTCCTCGGCCAAAGTCGCCAGTTGCGAGCTCGCCGGATCACCCAAATTGAAGAGCCTCACCCCCGGTCGATGACTGGCCACGAGGATGGGGGTGAATTGCTGGCCCCGCGTCAGGTTGGTCACTTTGACCTCGAAGCGCCCCCCGCCAAACCAGGCGGCGGCGGTTGCCGCAGCGGCGGGGTCTTGCCCGTCTGCCGGACCTGTCGCCGAGGTCAGGTTCCGAGTGAATATTGACAGGCCGATAATCGCCAATGCGAATAATGCGGCCGGAATTGCGGCTCGTTTTGATTTCATGTTCATTTTCTTGTTCCTTTCTTCAGGTGATGATGGAAATGGTGTCCGTGAGGCGTAGCTACGCCCTGACACACACTCGCCCGCCGGTGTTTTGGCTGACGAGTGTCTTGTCGCAATGAGGTGATGGGCTGCGCCGAACGGCAGTCCATTCGGTGTATATCGGCGAGGCGGGGTGTTATTTCAGGGAAAGAAAAAAAATGTGGGCCATTTGTCCGCGCGCCGCTCTCCTGCTCGACCTCGACGATTGTCCAGCCGGCCAGAGCCAGATGGATAAACGTGAGAACGAACGCATCGTCGCATTTTACTCGCTGGCATTTTGATAAGTGGGGAGATTGCCGAGTCCGTGCGTGCAGACCAGGCAAGGATGCGCCCCGAGCCTTTCCGCCTCGGGTTCGAGGCAGGATCGAGTATAGGTTATTTCGCGGTGAAGACTTTGGTCTGCGGGAAGAAAGCGAACCAGCCGAACCAATAAGCCAGATGCCCGCCGAGGCGCGGCAGCTTGGCGCCTTCCGTTGAAATCAAGAAGTCTTCGGTCACTCGCCAGACCATCCGGCGCTCGTCAATCAACTCATCTTTAGACTTGCCGCGACTGAAGCTGTGATTGCCGCGTTCGTAAGCCCGCGTCTCGCCGATCAACCCGCGCTGCGCGACTTCGTTGCGGAAGTCCGGCGTGAAGCGCCCTTCTGCGGCGCGCGCGCCCATCCGTTCATCCGAAGTCCTTTCGTGCAATAGTGAAAGCCGCGCCTCGGCCGGCATCGCCAGCATCATCTCGACCGTCAGCTCGCGGACCAGCTCAGGACGTTTCTGTAAAATGGCGCGCGCCGCTTCGAGCGTCAGGTCATTGGCGTAGGTGATGGGCGATGGCGTGGCGATGCGTTCGCGCGCGGTTTCCAGCCTCGAGTCGTTGTCGCCGGCGATGGGCGGTTGTTCAGGCGATCGTACAGCTTCCGGCCTCGAGAGGTTGTCGCTCGCGCTGAGCGATTGTCCGGCTCTGAATTCGCGCAACGCTCCGACCCATCCTGGCGACAGCGGCACGCGGCCAACGGCGTCGCGGTAAACGACGACGAGGTTCTGGCCGCCCAGCGAATCGTTGACGACGCCGCCCGCCCGGTTGAGCGCGTCGAGCGGATAAGCTTTCGCAATCCCATTCACCTGCAGCGCGAAGACGCGAGCCTTGCGCGGCAACGCGCGGCTCTGTCGCCAGACCGGAAACATCGTGCCTGGCGAGGCGAAATATCGCCCGTAAGTCGCGCCCACCTGATACGGACGTTCGTAGCCGGTGTTGACATCGAGGACTTTGGTCTGAGGATGTTGGCGTTTCCATTCGCCCCACGAAGTCAGCGTCACAGGCAACACCCTGAGCTTGAGCTTGCTCCGGGCGAGCTTTCCGATGACCGGCTCGCCCGTCAGTTGATTCCACAGCGTGCTGGTCTCGCGGTCATACATCAGCTTGTTCGAGCGGAAGAGAAAGCCGGACGATCCGAATTGAAAAGTTTTCCCTTCGAGCGTCGCGTCGTAGAGCACGCCCGCGCCGCAGAGCGTGCAATATGCCAGCGCGACGGCCTTGCCGCCGACCACATCATTCGCCATCTCGTGCCAGTCCAGAACCCGCAGCGGGTAGGCGCGCGCCTCGCCGTTGATGGCGACGCCGAAGACAGGCTCCGAATCCACCAGGTAATCAGCCTGCTCCGGCGACGCCATCTTCGGGTTGACGAGCGCCGGTATCCCGTCAACTTTCACCCCGCCCCAGACGACCTCCTCGACGCGCACGGTCGCGGCCGCGCCTTCATAAAGAAACTGTTTGAAACGCGGATCGAGCAACTGCGCGTGTAGCTCGCCCTTCCAGGCCGTGTATCCGGGCGGCGGCGCGAGTTCGCCGCGTTGCCCGTACCAGACGATCACTCTTTCCCAGGTATCCGGCGCCGCGGGGTTGAGTTTTTCGCCGGTCAGCGCGCGCAGCGTCTCGACGATGGCGGAGAATTCTTCCGGAGTGCGCGCGAAACGCATCAGGTCAATCAGCGGCGCGATGAATCTTTTGTCCTTCGCCTTTGCCAGTTCGCGTATCACAGCCACGCGCCCTTCGTCCGCAGCCGGAAGCAAACCCGCCAGTCGTTTGGCCGTCAGATCATCGGCTTGCGGACTGAATGTGATAGCCGCCGAAGCTGAAAAGGGACTTGCGAGGTGAGGCGGGCAAGCTCTTCCCGGCTGCCAGGTCAAAACGATGAGCAAAAGCGACAGTAACCGTAATCCGGGGTTCATCACTCAATCTCCTTTCTTCAGGAACAGCAGGATGCCACGACTTTGCGTTATTCACCCGTCAGCTTCACCACTGTGCTTTTCTCAGCGCGCCGCCGCCGTCGCTGCGGGCGTCGCCGTCGTGTTTTCCAGGCGCCGCAGATGTGCGCACACGGGCGCGGCCAGACTCTCGGCCAGTTCCTTGTTCTCAGCTTCGGAAAGCTCGCTGACCACGAACACGACGTGCTTCGCCGTTTGGTACGCGGCGACGCGGTACTCTTCATGTAAAGCGATCTGCAATCCGGCGCTCAGCCCATCGTCCGCCGGGACGACGCCGTTCTTCATCGCCTTCGCGTCACGCTCAGTCACCAGCAGTGAAACCATTTCGTCTCCCTGCGTGAACCCCAGATGGACAAAATTGCGTCCCACCAGATTGCAAAAATGCGCCAACCGCAGCTTCATTCCCCGCGCGTGTCTCTTCGCCACCTGATCCAGCCCGGCGAAGATCGGGTTGAACTCGACCGCGTTCGGCTTCATCGCTTTCGGCTCAGGGCTGTCTTTGTAGTGGAAAGTGCAGACGCCATGTTCCCGGGCGGCTTCTTCCATCACTGACTCGCTCAACTCCGCTGCCTGAACCGGCGGCGCGGGACGGAACACGAAAAACAGATAACCGGCGATCAGCAGCGCACTCGCGGCCAGCGCCAGCGGCAGGCGCGGCCAGAAGATTCCCTGGAGCAGCGAACCGTCTGCATTCCGGGCTTTGAGGCTGCGACCGGCCTCTTCACGCAGTCTCCGGCGCAATCTCTCTTTCGCCTCGGCGCTGAGACGAACCTGTGTGCCGCCGCGTTGCAGCGCCTCCCGCAGATTACGCCGCGCCGCCATCTCCGCCCGGCAGGCGGGACACTGTTCGGCGTGATGCAGAATCTCGAGGTTGGTCTCGACCAGCAGCTCGCCGCACAGGTAAGAATCAATCACGTCTCTGAATTTTCGGCAGTCCATACGCTCATCTCCTGGTCAATCCCCTTCACCTGTCGTCTGGCGTGAAGCCCTGTGCGCAAACTTCGCCAGACTCGCCCGCAGTAATTTGCGTCCGCGATGAAGGCGCGACATCACCGTCCCGATCGGGATGTTGAGCGCCTCCGCCAGTTCCTTGTAAGTAAGCCCTTCGATATCCACCAGCGCCACGGGTATCTGATAATCGCGCGGCAGTTTCTCCAACTCCGCCAGCACCTCTTCATCGGTCAAGTGTTGCGGCGTCGGGGGATCGTAGGCAATGGTTTCGGCGATGGTTTCCTCGAATTGAATCAGTTGCAATCTCAGCCGCCGCCGCTGGCTGCTGTGAGTGTTGAACATAATTTTGTACAGCCAGGCCCTCAGGTTGGTTCCCGGCTCGAAGCGGTCGAAGCAGCGCCAGGCCTGCAGGTAAGTCTCCTGCACCAGGTCTTCCGCGTGCGCGTAATCTCTGACCACGCGCAGCGCGACGCGGAAGAGTTGATCCTCATATGCCAGAGCCGCATTCTCGAACTCTGCCAGCCGTTGTTGCGGGTTTCGATCCATATTCATCCGGCGCCCGGGTTCGGTAAGTGCTGTGATGTAGCAGGCGGGCAGTTCCGCCTCTCATCAAGTTTATATCCGGTTGCGGCGCGATTATTTCAAGTGGCTGAATTTTTTCGCTGAGGTTTAGTTGATAGTTGAATGGGGATAGTGGATAGTTGGACTGCTCGCCCGGTCATTTGCGCTTCGATTTAGTGGAGGCAGTTATGCAATCACCCACTTCTCACAATGTCACCCAACTGCTGGCTGACTGGAGTCAGGGCGATCGGGAGGCGCTCGACCGTCTGATGCCGCTCGTCTACGACGAATTGCGCCGCCTGGCCGACAGCTACCTGCGCCGCGAACGCCGCAACCACACACTGCAACCAACGGCGCTTGTCCACGAAGCCTTCGTCCGTCTGGTCGGCCAGGAGTTGCATCTGGAAAACCGCGCCCATTTCTTCGGCGTCGCGGCGCAGGTGATGCGCTGCATCCTGGTTGATCACGCGCGCGCGCATCTGACGGCCAAACGCGGCGGCGAGGCCCAGCGACTGTCGCTGGAAGAAGCGATTGACCTGCCCGCGCCGCGCGAAGTGGATTTGATCGCGCTCGACGATGCGCTCACCGATTTGGCGCGCTTCGACCCGCAGCAGGCGCGCATCGTCGAGTTGCGCTACTTCGGCGGGCTGACGATTGAAGAGGTCGCGCAGGTCCTGGACATTTCGCCCGCGACGGTCAAACGCGAATGGCACCTGGCGCGGACGTGGCTGCACCGCGAGATCGGGCAGCCATAATCTCAAATCTCGAATTTCAAATCTCTTCCATGACTCCCGAACGCTGGCAACAGGTCAAAGCCCTCTTCCAGTCCGCGCTCGAACGAACGGCGAGCGAGCGGGAGAGTTTTCTGGACGCGGCCTGCGCGGGCGACGAAGCTCTGCGCGCCGAAGTCGCCTCACTGCTCGCCGAGCAGGAGAAACTCAGCAGCTTCATCGCTACGCCAGCGATGGAGAAGATCGAGGTTGAGGCTGCGGCGCCGAGCCGGCGCATCGGTCCTTATCGCATCGAGCGCGAACTGGGCCACGGCGGGATGGGTGTGGTTTACCTGGCTTTGCGCGACGACGATCAATACCGGAAACAGGTCGCCATCAAGCTCATCCGGCGCGGCTTCGACGCGGATCACGTCGTCAACCGCTTCCGTCACGAGCGACAGATTCTGGCCTCACTCGATCACCCGAACATCGCGCGGCTGCTCGACGGCGGAACGACCGAAGATGGCTCGCCATATTTCGTGATGGAATATGTCGAGGGGCTGCCGATTGATGATTACTGCGACGAGCATCGGCTCAAGATCGAAGCGCGGCTGGAGCTTTTTCGCAAAGTCTGCGCCGCCGTGCAGTACGCTCACCAGAACCTGATCGTCCATCGCGACCTCAAACCCGGCAACATCCTCATCACGCGCGAAGGCGAGCCGAAGCTGCTCGATTTCGGCATCGCCAAGCTGCTCAACCCTGAATCCTTTCCCGGCGCTGTCCCGGCTACCGCCGCGTGGGAACGTCCGATGACGCTGGCTTACGCCAGCCCCGAACAGACGCGCGGGCTGACGGTCACGACCGCGAGCGACATCTACAGCCTCGGCGTGGCGCTCTACGAACTGCTGACCGGCCACCGGCCTTATCGTGTCGAAGAGGGAGGTCTGCCACACGAGTTGGCGCGCGTGATCTGCGAACAAGAGCCTGAACGGCCAAGCACGGCCATCAGCCGCGTCGAAGCAATCACTCAACCTGCCGGAGAAGAGACGGTCAAGATCACGCCCGATTCGGTCAGCCGGACGCGCGGCGCCCCGCAATCCCGTCTACGCCGTCAACTCAAAGGCGATCTCGACAACATCGTGCTGATGGCGCTGCGCAAAGAAGCCCCGCGCCGCTACGCCTCAGTCGAGCAATTCTCTGACGACCTCGGGCGCTACCTCGAAGGCCGCCCAGTCATCGCCCGCCCAGCCACCGTCGCTTACCGCGCCGCAAAATTCGTTCAGCGGCACAAGGCGGGCGTCATCGCAGTGGCGCTGATCGTCGCCTCGTTGCTCGGCGGAATCATCGTTTCAACGCGGCAGGCGCGCATCGCCGAACGGCGCTTCAACGAAGTGCGGCAGTTGGCGAACTCCTACCTCTTCGAGTTTCACGATGCGATTGAAAATTTGCCCGGCTCGACGCCCGCTCGACAACTGGTGGTCAAACGCGCGCTCGAATACCTCGACCGCCTGGCGAAGGAGTCCGGCGGAGACGCCGCGCTCGAACAGGAGTTGGCCGCCGCCTACCTGAAAGTCGGCGACGTGCAGGGCCGTCCGGGATTCGCCAACCTGGGCGACCGAGCGGGCGCGCTCGAAAGCTACCGAAAGTCGCTGGCGATCCGCGAGGCATTGCTGGTGGATGAGCCGAACCACGCGACCGCGCGCCGTGATCAAGCCACGACGCACGACCGCATCGGCGACACGCTGCGTGTCAACGGCGACACAGCGGGCGCGCTCGAACATTATCAACAGGCGTTGAAGTTGCGCGAAGCGTTGGCTGCCAGCGCGCCCGATCAGCAGACGCAGGTTGATCTGGCCGTCAGCTACGAACGCATCGGCGATCAACTGGCGCTGCTCGGCCAACGCGCCGAGGCTTTGGAACACCAGCGGCGCGCATTGCCGATCATCGAGTCCGCCGTCGCCGCCGACCCAGCCAACGCTCAATTCCAGCGGCGACTCTTCATCGGCTTCATCAAGTTGGGCGACCGGCTGGGCGCGACGGGCGATAAAACCGGCGCGCTCGAACGTTACCGGCAAGCTCTGCCGATTGCGCAGAAGCTCGCCGCCGCCGACGCCAGCAATGCTCGCGCGCGACGTGAGCTGGCCGTCGCTTACGACAAAGTGGGCAATGGGTTGGCCGCAACTGGCGAGGCGAACGCGGCGATGGAAAATTACCAACGTGCGCTGGAGATTCGTGAACAGCTCTCCGCCGCTGATCCCAAAAACAGCGAAGCCCGGCGCGACCTGGCGACCAGCTTCGACAAGGTCGGCGAGATGTTGACCCGGCTCAACCAGTCCGCCACGGCGATCCAATACTTCCGCCGCGCGCTGGCGATTGACGAGGCCTTGTCGGCGGCAGAGCCGAACGACGCGCAGCCGCAACTCGACCGCGCCCACGATCACGAACAGATCAGCGAGGCGTTGGCGAAGAGCGGCGACTTGGCGGCGGCAATTGCTGAGCGCCGTCGCGCCGCCGATTTGCAGCAGGCGGTTTCAACGGCAGACCCAGCGAACGAAGAGGTCAAACGCGATCTGGCCGCCTCGCAGGCGCAATTGGGCGAATGGACGATGGCGCTGGCCGAAAAGTCGAACCGCCGGCAGACTGAATTGTGGCAGGAAGCGCGCGCGTGGTTCGAGCGCAGCGCCGATTACTGGAATGGGCTCCGCGCGCGACGAACGCTGGAAAGCTCCGAGGCCGAAACTGCTGAGAAGATCGCGGCGGCGATCACGAAATGTGATCAGACTCTGGCGAAGTCGCAAGGACGAACGCCGCACTGATCCGTCGTTGAGCGGAAGAGCTTGCGCTATTGCCGGCGCGTGGTAAGCTGTGCGTCGGGAAATTTGTTATGTCCAAAGTGCTAGCCATCAAAATCGAAGCGCCTGATGCCGTCTCTGAACAAAGCTTGAAAGCCGCCGAAGCTGCCGCCAGACAAACCGTGGTGGTCGTGTTGCAACAGCGAGGTGAACTGACCATCCGTGAGGCGGCGGCCGAGCTTGGACTGACTTACGAGCAATATCTTCAGCTTCTGGCCGAAAGAGGTTTGGGTGTCTCGCAGTTTGAGCAAGACCCTGCCGTAATCACCAGAATCGCCGAATCGGTTTTGCCGGAGTCCGCGAATCGTGGTGAGGAGATGGCTCGGATACTGGAACAACTCGCCGCACTCAACGCTTTTGCTGACGTGCCCGATCCGGTCTCGTGGCAACGCGAAATCAGACAAGACCGCTCTCTGCCGGGTAGAGAATGAATACGCTCGTAGACAGCAACATTCTCACCTACGCTTCTCAGCCGGATGGCGACAAGTCACGCGAATTCATCCGCAACAACACGACTTTTGTCTCAGCGGTCAGTCAGGTAGAAGTGCTTGGCTATCACAAACTGAAAGACGATGAGCGGCAATTGCTCGAATCGTTTTTCGCTCTCGCCGTCATCCTCCCCATCACGACGCCTGTGGTTGACGACGCAATTCGTTTAAGGCGCATCCGCAAGATGTCGCTTGGGGATTCTTTGATCGCTGCGACTGCGCTGGTTTACGACCTGCCGCTCGCCACGCATAACACGGATGACTTTGCCTGGATCAACAAAATCACTCTCATTGACCCTGTCTGAATTTTCCTGACATCAGCCGCCTAAAACCTGTAGTTGTACCTGAAACCAAAACTCCGTCCCGGCGCGTCCATTCCCCAACTGATGCCGCGATAGTTCTTGTCGTTGAGGTTTTCCAGATCAATGATCACGGAGTGGTTCTCGCCGACGCGGAAGCCGCCGCGAACGCCGAACGTCATGAAGCCGGGGATGTAGGTGAAGAGCGGCGCGCCATTGGCCGAGCCGAGCAGGCGGTTCTGCACCTGCGCCAGAGTCTCGCCCGTCGCGATCAGCGTGTCGTCCGCTGTGCCGAACCTGCCGTCCGCGCCAGCGGCGACGAAGCCACGCACCGTCGCGCCACGGCGGAAGAAGTTCTGGATGCTGCCGCGCGTCCGCGAAGCTCCCGTGCGCCGGTCGTCCAGGTCGAGCGTGGACAAACGATTCTGCTTGTGCGCGCCGAACAGGTATGGCTCGATCCAGAAGCGGCCACGCGGCGCGTCGTAGCGGATGCGGAAGTAGCCTTGCGGCGCGGGCGTGCCACCCTCGATGGTCGGGGGCAATCCCGTGCGCTTGTCCTCGGCATGCAAGTAGGTGAAGCTTTGGCCGATGGTCAGGCTGTTGGTGAGCCGCAGGTCGAACTTTTGCTCGATGCCGTAAATCTGCGAATCGCCAAAGTTGGCCCGGATCAAAACCGGATTGGTCGAGGCGGGGACGAAGACCACTCCGTTGGCGTTTTGCGACGTGATCCTCTGGTCGCCGATCTGCGAGCCGACCGCGCCTGACGGCAGAATCAACGATTGCAGGACGATGTTGTCGTAGATATTGTTGACGAAGCCGTTCACGTCAATATCAATCCGGCTGCGATGAAAATGGACGCCGCCTTCGTAATTCCAGCTCGTCTCCGGGTTGAGTTGCGCGGCGGAGATGCCGGTCGAGACGGCGCTGCCATCGGCGGTCGAGCCGAGCGTCGCGCTTCTGCCGGCCAGATCAACCGCGTTGGCTTCAAAGCCATTGCCGGTCAGACCGACTGTGGCCAGATCGGTGATGTGCGGCGTGCGGAAACCGCGACTCACCTGAGCTGAGAGGTTGAAGCCTTCGACAATCGTGAGCACAGCGCCGAAACGCGGCGTCAGACTGTCTACGCTCAACTCGTCGTCGGGCCAGAGCCGCTGGCCGTTGACCACAGGTGAGTTTGCCGCGCGCGATTTGTAATCGGCGCCGCCGTAGCGCAACGCGCCGATCAAACGCAGCCGTTCAGGAATCGCCGTCCACACATTCTGCGCGTATACGCCGCCGCTCAAGTATCTGGCTCTATCCGGCACGCGTCCGCGCGCGACGGCGTAAGCGCCAGTCACCGGATCGAGCGTGTAGGAATCAGTGCGGACGCGGTCAAAGTAAAAATCGCCGCCGAGGACCAGATTGTTCCGCGACCATTGCCTGGCGGTTTGCAATTGAACGCCGTGCACGACCGTGCGCTCCGGCTGGTGCGTGATGGCGCCTGCCGGATTGCCGTTGCCGCCCTGGTTGACGCGCTCTTCGCGCTGCGCGTTGTAGGAATATGAAACCGTGAAGGTGTCGAATGGCCCGGCGTCGAATCGCTCGTAACGGCCGTAGAAGAAATCGAGCATGAAGTTGCGCAGGTCGGCGATCAGATTGCCGTCACCGCCGATGGTCTGGTCGAAACGTTTGCCGCCGTCAATCTGGGCGCGCTGGTAATGCGCGGAGAGTTGATCGTGCGGCGTCAATTTGTAATTGAGTTTGAACAAGCCACCGTATTGCGTAAAGGCCGTGTCGGTCGAACGCTCGCCGAGCAGCAGATCGGATCGCAGGCCCAGGAAGCGATTGATGGCCGAGTGGGTGTCGTAACCGCCGCCCGAACGAATCGTGTTGCTGCGATGCGAAGCCAAATTGACCAATACGGCCAGGTCTTTGCCGCCGAAGGTCGCCAGAGTATTGCCGCCGAAGCTGTGATCGGCGCTGTTGTAATGCGTGCTGATCTGACCGTGAATTTCCAGCTTATCGGCGGTGAAGAGCGGCGCGCGGGAAATCAACTGCACGCTGCCGCCGATCGAATCGCTGCCGAACTGCGCGCTGTTCGGGCCGCGCAGCACCTCGACCGCGCGCAGATTGCTGGCGTCGTTGAGATTGAAGAAAGTGTTGATGCCGCCCCGCGCGGCTGAGGTCGAAAAGCGGACGCCGTCAATGTAATTGACCACCTTCGCGCCGGTCACGCCGCGCACGAAGATGGCGCCGATAGTCGGGCTGGTGCGTTGGAGTTGCAGACCAGGCTCTTCCCGCGCCGCCTGCGCGAGCACGGATTTGGCGCGCTCGGCGAGCTTGCGCTCGTCTATCACATTGACCTGCTGCGTGGTTTCGTCGAGCGATTGCACTGTGCCGACTTCAGCCGTGACCGTCACGTCGGCGGTCAACGCTTCGAAGCCCAGCGTGATCTCGATGTTTGAAACCTCGCTGGAAGGAACGCGCAGAGCTTTGCTGCGCGGGGCGAATCCGCGGCCGCTCGTCACCCGCAATTCGTAAGTCCCGGCAGGCACGCCTTTCAAAACGAATTGGCCGCGATCGTCGGTGGTGGTTGAAGCGACGACTGATTGGCGGGCGGTGAGCAGATTGACCGTCGCCTGCGCGACCGCCGCTCCGGTTGTATCTTTGACGACGCCGGTCAGATCGCCATTCGATTGCGCGCTGACGGAAATGGCCAGGCAAAGGGCGCACAATAGCCCCAATAGGCTCGCTTTTAAGTTCTGCATTACATTTTCTCCTTCAAAACCCTCACCAATCTGAAACCGATCAAGCTGTTTCGCTCGGTCGGCAAATCGTAGCTGCGCGCCGCTGAACGGCACATCCTCGCCGGCGTTTGCCAACTGCCGCCGCGATTGACTTTCGTCGCGCCGTTTGGCGGGCCTGGCGGGTCTTCGGCGGGGCTGGTTTTGTAGTAATTGGAATCATACCAATCCAGACACCATTCCCGGACGTTGCCGTGCAGGTCGAAAAGCCCCCAGGCGTTCGGCTTCAATTGCCCGACGGGATGCGGATGGTTGAAGGCGTTGGCGTCATACCATCCCATCGCTTTCAAATTCTTCGCGTACTCTTCAGCATCTTCGGGCGCCGGCTTACTCCCCTTCATCATCTTGTTCCTGTCTTTCTGCTTTTCCGGCGCCTTGAAATCCTCGCCGGAGAAATTGCCCGAACTACCTGCGCGACAGGCGTATTCCCATTCGGCTTCGGTTGGCAGGCGATACGTGTATCTGTCGTCGTGCGCTTGCAGCCGGTTGATGAATTCCTGCGCGTCGTTCCACGAGACGTTGGTCACGGGTATCTTCGGCCCTTTGAACGAGCTGGGATTGGCGCCGATGACGGCCTGCCATTGTTCCTGGGTCACTTCGTACTTGCCCATCTCGAAGGGTTTGGTGATCAACACGCGGTGTTGCGGGCGCTCGCGGACTTCCAGGTCGTCTGCGGAACCAGCGGGTCTTCCGGGCCTGGCTGGCGATCCCATCAGAAATTCGCCCGGATTTATCTTGACGTAATTCTCATCTTTCAACAGGAGATCAATTTCATCCTTGCCGGTCACGGGAGAAGTCGGCGCCCGGCAACCGGCGAGCGGGATCAACGCGGTCAGCGAGAGCGCGCACAGAGTTAAAACCGTTCTTTTTGTTTCAGGAAGCTGGCGGAACATTCTGCTGATGTTCATTGACGGGTTCTTTCTGTCAACTGGGATGGTTGGCTTCGCGAACCGGAGTCATCAGGAGGGGTGAGATGCCAAAGCGAAGCCGAAGTAAATCGCAGCGTACACAATCCACTCGGCCGTGATCAACCGCTCGCCTTCCAATTGCCGAGCCTGAAGAACAACAGCGCGCCCAGGTATTTTTTGAAGTTATTGTCAAAAAACGGCTTTGAATTGCGGACGTGATCCTAACGGCGGCAGGAAACTACTACCAGTCCTCGTAGATGGCGGTGAGATTAAGAACGGGGCGGAGATTCGTTTTTGAATTATTGCAGGGCTGAGACTACGACTTCGATCAGGTTGTGAATGGCGACGAGCGAATACGGATCAGTTGCGGTCAACAATGAGGCGGTCAGCAGCGCGCCGAATGAAAGCCAGAAAAATGTCCGCAGCGCGAAGGAGGTCGTTTTTTCAGGCCGAGGATGAGTCGTGGCCAGTCGCGTCAGTACGGTCACCCGGCGCCCAATTCCGCTTGCGCCTTCGCCAATGAGCAGCGCGCCCGCGGGGATCGCCAGCTTCACGCCCGCCGGCGCGAGCCGGGCGATTTTAACCAGCGCGGAAGCCAGATTGAGCGCCCCTTCGCCATCGTTACGCGCGGCGTATTCGTCGGCGGCGGCTTCAGAGTTTTCAGCCCAGGAGCGGTCGAGTGAGCGCCCGCAGGGCACAACCGTCAACACGTCGCGGCAGGCTCGGAGCAGCGCGCGTTTGAGATTGTCGCGCGCGGCCAAATGGCCGCATTCGTGCGCGATGGCAGCGGCGAGTTCCTCCTGGCTCAGGTTGTCGAAAAGCTGATCGGCGATGAAGAGGCGGGGCCGGATTGCGCCGACGACGGCGACAACCGGGAATGGGTGGCGCAAACGATAAGCGGGAACCGGCGCCTGATCCAGTTTGACTGGCTCCGCGTTTCGCAACCAGTTGTTGACAAGTCTGCGCGTCGCAACCCACGCCGCCACTCCGCGCCAAGCTGCCAGCAGCAGTCCGGTGGCCGAGATGGCGGCCAGCGCAGCAAGTTTGATACTGAATTCGTCAGCGTTCTGACGCGATTCGTGCTCGATATAAGCCGGCAGCAGCAGCGCGGCGACACTCACGGCGGCGATGGCGACGGGAAGGATGCGCAAGGCGAAGAGCGTTTGCGCGCGGGCGCGCGCCGTCCACATTTGCGCGCGCGGCTGCAACGCCCGCCACAGCATCGCCGACAGCGACGAAGCGAAAGCATTGATCGTCAGCAGACCGATAAGCGCCAGACAGATTCCAAGCAGAACGAACATTGCCGTCAATCCTCTCCGCGCAGTTCGCGCCGTTTCTCTTTGATCAAACGATCCAACTCGTCGAGCAGCGCGCGGTCGTGTTCGCTGACCGCCTCGACGATGCAGGCCAGCATTGGCTCAACATCTTCCGCGCCGCGTCCGAGCAGCGTGTCAATGACATCCCGTGCGACGCTCCGCTCGAACTCCTGCGGCGACAGCCGCGACGAGTAGAGGAACGCGCGCCCGTCTTTGCGGCGTTCGAGCAGCCCTTTTTTGTGCAGCCGGTCGAGCGTCGTCATCAGCGTCGTGTAAGCCAGCCGCTCCTCGAAGGCCAGATAAACGTCACGCACACTGATTTCGCCCTTGCTCTGGCGCCATTGCCAGATGAGCTCCATCACCTGGCGTTCGAGCGGCCCCAATTCCGGCAAGGGAGATTCACCGGAGTTTTTGTGGTAAAGGGAGAACTTCATCGCGCGGGAGTATTGATGAGAGCGGCGGCGCTGTCAACGCACAATCAATTTTCCGCGCAGCATATCCATCCCGCAGGCGAATTTGAACTCGCCTGCCTTGCCGGGCGTGAATTCGATCACCACCGGCGTGTTGAACGGCAACTCACGTTTAATGCCGTAATCGGGAAACACTACCTCCGTGCCGCAGCCCTGCTCGACTTTGCGGGTGAAGGTCAAACGCGCGGGCACGTGGCTGCGGAGCCTGATGCGATCCGGCTGATACCCTTTCTCGGTCAGAGTGACGCTGACTGCTTGCAATGCCGGTTCAGTCTTCTGCGCGCCCGCCACGGTTTGCGGCTGTGGTTGTCCGGGCGGCGGAGTCGCGGCGGTAAGCTGCGCGGGATTGAGCTTCAGACTCTCCGCCCGCAGCAAGAAGCTGCCTTCGGTTACCAGGCGTTCGCCCGCGGCCAATCCGCTGTAGACGGGGATCAGACCGTTCGCCTCCATTCCCGCGTTGACCTCGCGCTGGACGAAAGAGCCGGCTTTGTCCGTGATGAGGTAGACGACCTGTTTGCCGCCGATGTATTGCAACGCAGCGCGTGGCGCAGCGGCGACAGGCTGTCCGCCTGGCGAAGCCGCAGGTTGATGGCCGAAGATCACGTCAACGAACATCCCCAGTTTGAGCGTCTCGCCGGGATTGGCGACCTCTACGCGGACTTGCGCCGTGCGCGTTTGCGGGTCAACGCGCGGATCAATGAAAGACACGCGTCCGGTGAACTTCCTGTCGGGATACGCAGGTGTGGTGATGGTTGCGGGCATCCCAACCTGCGTCGTCGCAAAGTCCTTTTCGTAAATCTGCCCGATCACCCAGACGGTTGAAAGATCGGCGACGCGAAACAGTTCTTTGCCGCTCATGACCACTTCGCCAACGTTGACCGTGCGACTGAGGATCGTGCCTGGCGCAGGCGATTCGACAGTGATCAAAGCCGAGACCTGACTGTTCCGTTCCAACTCATTCATCTGCTGCGTAGACATCCCCAACAGCGCCAGCTTCTGTCGCATCGCCGCAATCTTCGCCTGCTCGGTTTTGTAATCGGCGGTCGCTTCTTCAAGCTCCTGGCGGCTGGCTGCGCCAATCTCCGCCAGATCGGCCGTGCGTTTGTACCGGTGGTGATGTCGCTCAAGCTCCGCCAGCATCCGCAGGAAATCCGATTGCGCATCGGCCAGTTCCGCGCTGAAGATGACGGCGAGTTTCTGCCCGCGTTTGACCTGGTCGCCGAGCTGCGCGTTGACTTCGCGCACGACTCCGCCAGCGATGGGCAAGATGGGGACTTCTTTGTAGGCGTTCGCCTGCACGGTTCCGGTCGTGCGCAGGCCGCCGGTCATGGCGGAAAAGCCGGACGGTTCGACCGCCGCCTCGATCTTGATCTGCGCGTTGGCCAGCTTGTCCGGCGCGATCTCGATGACCACATCGCCTGGGCGCGGCGTCACGGCGCTCAATGACGGCGCGGCGAAATCGCCCACAGGTTCTGGCACAGGACGACCGGCGAGCGAGCTTCGGCGTGATCCGCGCGCGTAGAAGAACGCGAAAGCCGCCGCCGCGATGGCCAAAACCAGCGTGGCGATGATCCATTGCTTCCGGCGCGACCGATTCTGGTGTCTGTTATTTTGCTCTTCCATTTTCTGACCTCACGCTGAAGGGATTTTAGCGGTGGTGACGCGCTCAATCTCGACCAGCGAATCGAAGTGTTCCTTGAGCAGTTCCGTGAAGCTGGTCTCGACATCCACAAACCGGCGCTGCTCTTCGAGGTAATCGAGGATCGTCTTCTGGCCGAGCAGGTAAGTTTGGCGGATCACGTCCAGGTTGCGCGCCGCCAGGTTGAGCACGTTCTCGCGGTAGACGGCCAGCGCCTGTCGCGCCCGCTCGAACTTTGCGTAAGCCGCCGCCACTTCATTGCGCGCGACGCGCTCGGCGAATTCACGGCGCGCGCGCGCTGCTCCCAACGCCGCCGCCGCCGCCTCGATGGCGCCCTGATTTTTGTTTCTGGTCGGCAGGTTCAATCGCACGCCGAACGCCAGGTAATGAAAGACGCCGGTGACCGGCACGAGCCGGCCGGCGCTATTGAAGCCGCGCACGTCGTAACCGAAATTCATTCGCTCATAGTTCGAGAAGATGCTGGCGTCCACCCGGCCTTCGACGCGCGCCTGTTCGATTTGCGCTTCGGCTATTGCTTCAGCCGCGCGCGCGACGGCCAGGTCGGGTCGGTTTTTGAGCGCGAGGTTGATCGCTTCGTCTCGCGCGAGAGGTTGTGGGTGGTCGTCGAAGGCGTCGCGCAGCCGCAACGGTTCGTCGGGCTGCATGCCGATCAGACCTTTCAGTTCGAGCATCGCCACTTCCGCGCGACTCTCGAAGCCGATGCGCAGCGCGTCAATCCGATTGACTTCGACCGCCACCAGGCTCTGTTCGAGCGGAGCGGTGCGGCCCAGGTCTACGCGCGCTTTGATCAGGCGGTGTGATTCGCCGGTGAGTTTCAGCAAGCCTTCCGCCAGTTTCAGCTTGCGCGCCGCCGCCATCGCTTCGGAGTATTTCAGCCGGACTTCCGCCGCCAGTTTGCGCTCGAAGTCGGCGGCTTCGGCTTCGCGCAGCGCGACCTCGCGCTCGGCAACCGCGACGCGAGCTTGACGGCGACCGCGCAGTTCCAGCGGCAGCTCGACGCCGATCATCAGGTTGTTGTCGGGCGTGGTGACGGCCTGCGCGCCGCTGGCTTCGATCATCGGGTTGGGTTTCAACCCGGCCTGGCGCAACCGACCGCGAGCTTCGGCGATCATTTGGCGCGCGGCCTGCAACTCGCCGTTGTGCGCGAGCGCGTAGTTGACCAGATCGTCGGCGCTCATTCCACTGGTTTGGTCAATGAAGCTTGAGGAGGCAGAAGGCGCTTGGTTCGATTGATCCCACGCAATCCCCCCATTTGAGTTTCGCTGGTCTTGAATCCCACCACCGGCAGGTGGTGGATTGTTCAAGCCCAGCCTACCAACGGCAAAAATGCTTGCCCGAATCCCACCACCGGCAGGTGGTGGATTGTTCAAACCCAGCCTTCCCGGGTTTCCGGCGCAAGTAGGTCGGGCTTGAACGATCCACCACCTGCCGGTGGTGGGATTCAAAGAAGTGGCGGTCCTTTTGTAGGCCGGGTTTGAACAATCCACCACCTGCCGGTGGTGGGATTCTAAGAAGTGAAAAGGTTTGGGTAATGACAAGCTTGAACAATCCACCACCTGCCGGTGGTGGGATTCTAAGAAGTGAAAAGGTTTGGGTAATGACAAGCTTGAACAATCCACCACCTGCCATTGGGGAGATTGAGTGGGTTCACCGAGCACGCAATTTCCCGGCAAGCTTTGCGAAAAGGTTGGCGCCGCGCATGCAAGAATCAACAGCGTAGCGCAAATTGTCCGGTATATCTCTCTTTTCATAACACGTCACTTCTCCCTCGCCGCCATCTCTTCGCTGACGGCGGCGGGTTGTTTGATCGCCACGTGGCGCTTCAATTCACGCTCGCGCAGCCAGTAGAAGATCACCGGCGTGACGATCAGCACGTGAATCAACGATGAAACCATCCCACCCAGCACCGGCGTGGCCAGCGGCTTCATCACCTCCGCGCCCGCGCTCGCGCTCCACATAATCGGCGCCAATCCGGCGACCACCGTGCTGACGGTCATCACTTTCGGTCGCAGCCGCAAGACCGCGCCTTCGATCACAGCCTCTTTCAAACGCTCTCGCGTCAGATAGCCGTTGACCTCAGCCTTCTTGCGCTCGACCGCTTCGTTCAGATAGATCACCATCACCATCCCCGTCTGCACCGCCGTGCCGAACAGCGCGATGAAGCCGACCCAGACCGCGACCGAAAAGTTGTAGCCCAGCGCCCAGAGCAGATAGACGCCGCCCGTCAGCGCGAACGGCACGGCCATCAGCACGTGCGCGGCTTCGATGAATGATCCGTAGGTGAAATAGAGCAGCGCGAAGATGACGAAGAGCACGACCGGGACCACGACCTGCAATCGCTGCCGCGCGCGCACCTGGTTTTCGTACTGGCCGCTCCACTCGAAGTAATAACCGGCGGGCAACTTCACGCGCTGGTTCAACGCGCGTTTGGCGTCTTCGACGAAGCCGCCGATGTCGCGCCCGCGCACATTGAGCAGCACCGTGCCGCGCAAAAGTCCATTTTCGCTGGCGATCATCGAGGCTCCGTCAACGCTGCGGATCGTGGCGAGTTGCGCGAGCGGAATCTGCGCGCCGCCCGGCGCGGGCACGATCAGTTGACCCAGACCTTCCGGATTGCGGCGAAACTCCGGCGCGTAACGCACCCGCACTGGGAAACGACGGCGACCTTCGACGGTCACGGTCAGGTTGGTTTCGCCGATGCCCGTGTCAATCACCTGCTGAATCGCTTCGACATCAATGCCGTAACGCGCGGCGGCCTGCCGGTCAATCTTGATGTCAATGTAAGGTTGACCGGTCAATGGTTCGGGCGAGACGTTGGCTGTGCCGCGCACGGTCAGCAACGCAACGGCCGCTTCACGCGAAAGCTGTTCGAGTTGTTTGAGATCACTGCCGTAAATTTTCAAACCGAGTTCGGTGCGAATGCCGGTGGTGAGCATCTCGATGCGGTTGATGATCGGCTGCGTCCAGATGTTTGAAACGCCGGGCATCTGCAGCTTCTCGTCCATCTCGGCGATGAGTTGGTCGCGGGTCATTCCGGGCCGCCACTGCTCGCGCGGTTTCAAGTGAACGATGGTCTCGTTCATATTGACCGGCGCTGGGTCGGTCGAAGTCTCCGCGCGCCCGGCTTTGCCGGCGACCCATTCGACTTCGGGAAAGGATTTGAGCGTTCGATCCTGCATCTGCATCACGCGCAGCGCCTCGTCAATCGAGATCGCTGGGTCGGTGATCGGCATGTACATCACATCGCCTTCGTCGAGTTGAGGCATAAATTCACTGCCGATGCCCGAAGCCAGGAAGACTGAGCCGGCGAAGAGCGCCGCGGCCAGCAGGATGGTGATCGCTTTGTGCCGCAGCGCCAGTTTGAGCGCCGGCTGGTAGATGAAATGCAGCGCGCGCATCACGCGGTTGTCGCCTTCGGAATGAAACTTCCCGCCGAGCAGCAGCGTGCAGAGCACCGGCACGAGCGTGACGGCGATGAGCGTCGCGCCCGCCATCGCAAAAGTCTTGGTGAACGCGAGCGGGTGAAAGAGTTTGCCTTCACGCCCGGTGAGCGCGAAGACGGGGATGAAGGCCAGGATGATGATCGCCATCGAGAAGAAGATCGGGCGGCCCACGAGCCTGGTTGATTCGAGCACGCCCGCCCACACGCGCCCCCGGTCGCGCGGATCAACGCCGCGTTTTTCCATAAAACGAAATGCGTTCTCGGTGACAACGATCCCCGCGTCTACCAGCACGCCGATGGCGATGGCTATCCCTGAGAGCGACATCAGGTTCGAGCTGATGCCCAGGTAGCGCATAAACAGAAACGAGACGAGCACCGCCAGTGGCAGTGGGATGGTGACGATCAGGATCGAGCGGAAGTGGAAGAGGAAGATGACGTGCATCAACGTCACCAGCAATATCTCTTCGATCAGCGCCCGCTTGAGCGTCGCGGTGGCGCGCAGAATCAACTCGGTGCGGTCGTAAAAGGGAACTATGCGAACGCCCTGTGGCAATCCGGCTTTGAGCGACTCCAGCTTCTGTTTGACGCCTTCGATCACATCCAGCGTGTTGACGCCGTAGCGTGAAATGACGACACCACCTACAGCTTCTTTCCCGTCGCGGTCGAGCGCGCCGACGCGGAACGCGCCGCCCAACTTCACCGCCGCCACGTTGCGAATGTAAACCGGCGTGCCGTTGGCGGAGCCGATGACGATGTTTTCGACATCGGCCATCGAGCCGATCAACCCGACGCCGCGCACGACCGACCACTGGCCGTTCTGTTCGACGACGTTGCCGCCGACGTTGGCGTTGCTGCGCCGGACGGCTTCGACAATCGCGGAGAAGGGAATCGAGTAGGCGCGCAGCCGGTTCGGATCAACGTCAATCTGATATTGTTGAACCTCGCCGCCGACCGAAGCGACTTCGGCCACGCCTGGAACCGAATTGAGTTGATAGCGAATGAACCAGTCCTGCAAAGTTCGCAGGTCGCGTAGGCTGTGACCGGCGCCTTCAATCGTGTACCAGAAGATCTGGCCCACGCCCGTCGCGTCAGGCCCGAGCGTCGGCGTGACGCCCTCTGGCAACTGTTTGACCACCAAGTTCAATCGTTCGAGCACCCGCGTCCGCGCCCAGTAAAGGTCAACCGCATCCTCGAAGATGAGGTTGATCATCGAAAAGCCGAAGGCCGATTGCCCGCGCACCGCCCGCACTCCGGGCAGCCCTTGCAGGTTAGTGGTTAGCGGATAAGTCACCTGATCTTCGACTTCCTGTGGGCTGCGGCCAACCCAGTCTGTGAAGACGATGACCTGGTTGTCCGAAAGATCGGGGATCGCGTCAATCGGCGTGTGGATGAGCGCCCAATAGCCCCACCCGGCCAGCAGCAGGTAGAGCGCGATGATGGCGACCCGGTTCTTCAGCGAGAATTCGATGATGCGGTTGATCATAATGGTTGGTGGTTGGTGGTTGGTGGTTGGTGGCCGGCAGTTCATTCCGCCAACCACCAACCACCAACCACCTTCTTCATTTTGCCTGCACGGTCATCGTCGTGTGGCCGGCGCCGTGCGCTCCCTGGTATTTGACCTGCGCTTCCCACGTGCCGCCCACTTCAAGATTGACCCGAGCGCGGTATTTGCCGGGCGTTTCGGTCGTGGTCAGCGTGGCTTTGTCGTTCATCTCGGCCATCGCGCCCATCGCGGCCATGTGGAAATTGAGCGACGCGGCGCCGACGTCAACCGGATTGCCGGCGGCGTCGGCGAAGGTCACGATCAGATCGTTCTCTCCGTTTTTCAGTTCGCCATTCGGATTGGAAATGGTGACGGTCATCTCGCCCGCTTTGGCTGACTTGATGACTTTCTCACCGCCCGAAGCGCCGGTTCCGCAGGCGGCGAACAACGCGATGATCATCAGCAGAGTTGGCGCAAGAATGCTCTTCAAGCTCATAGACTTTTCTCCTTCAAAGAAATTCGCTCCGCCCGCCGGAGCCAGGACTGGTCGAATGAAAAGAATGCTGTTCGCGACCGCAGTTCAGCCTTCGGTCAGCGTTCGCGCATGATGGTTTTACCGGGAAATGGGCACACTACGGCCCTTAGATCAGCAGTGTGGAAGTTTCGAGATAGCGGTCGGTGGAACCCGCGATGTTTCGTGATGGCGAGGAGGGAAATCTGGTTTGGGAGAGGTAAGAGAAGCCTTCCTGATTGAAGGTGAATTGGATGGTGGAGGGATTGTGCTTTTTCGGTGCGCCGGCGACCAATGTTGTCGTCGGGCTGGTCTCTGAAGACTGTTTGCAGTCGAGCATGCAGCACAAGCTCGACACGAAGGTCTCGGAGGTGTTTTCGCGCGCCGATTGGCAACAGTCCGGCGAACAGCCGCCCTCGCCGTCCGTGTGCGGGGTGATGGCGGCGAGCGAGTTAGCCGTGAAGACGACCAGAAAAACTGTTACCAGAAAACGTTTGATCATAGGAACGCGCACGTTATACCAATCAGACTTCGAGCGTGTCAACGCGAAGACAGCGTGGCGAAGGCGTCTGCTTTTGCCCATCCTGCCGAGTTGTGGTAACTTCCGCCACTACTTCAGACGCCAATCCCAATTCACCAATGCATCATATTCTCGATAAATCTCAGGAAGGAAAAACCATGTCCAAGCTCTCGATCCGAGACCTCGACCTGGCGGGGAAGCGGGTTTTCATCCGGGTGGATTTCAACGTGCCGCTCGAAGACGGCAAGGTCGCCGACGACACACGCATCACGGCGGCGATCCCGACGATTCAATTCGCGATTGATAAAAGCGCGCGCGTGATTCTGGCCTCGCACCTCGGTCGTCCGAAAGGTCAACGCAATCCGAAATATTCGCTTAAGCCTGTCGCTGAGCATCTGGCGAAAGTGATTGGCCAGCCAGTCGCGTTCGCCAACGATTGCATCGGCGAAGAGGCCGCGAAGGTTGTCAACGCTTTGAAAGAGGGCGAGATTGCGCTGCTCGAAAACCTGCGCTTTCATCCCGAAGAAGAAGCCAACGATCCGAAGTTCGCCGCAGCACTGGCCGCGCTCTGCGATGTCTACGTCAACGACGCTTTCGGCGCGGCGCATCGCGCGCACGCTTCGACCGAAGGGATAACGAAGTTCGTCAAACAGGCGGCGGCAGGCTTCTTGATGGAGAAAGAACTGCGCTATCTGCTCGAAGCCTTGAGCAGTCCGCGCCGCCCGTTCGTCGTCGTCCTCGGCGGCGCGAAAGTTTCGGACAAGATTCAGGTCATCGAGAACCTGCTCAAGTCAGCCGACGGGGTGTTGATCGGCGGAGCGATGGCTTACACGTTCCTGAAAGCTCGCGGGCTTGAGACCGGGAAGTCGCTGGTCGAAGCGGACAAGACCGAACTCGCCAGCCAGCTCGAAGCGGCGGCGAAAGAGCGTGGCGTCAATTTGCAATTGCCCGTGGATCACGTGGTCGCCGCCAATCCCGACGACGGCGCGAACGCAAAGAACGTCAGCGTGGAAGCTACGCCTGCGGACTTGATGGGACTCGACATCGGCGAAGCCACGCAGAAAGCTTACGCCGGGATAATCGCCTCGGCGCAAACGATCATCTGGAACGGGCCGATGGGGATGTTCGAGAAACCGCCATTTGATCGAGGCACGCGCGCCGTTGCGCAGGCCGTGGTCGAGGCCTCCGAGAAGAACAACGCGACTTCGATCATCGGCGGTGGCGACAGCGTGGCGGCGATTCAGGAGTCGGGCCTGGCCGATAAGATCACGCATATTTCGACCGGCGGTGGCGCGACGCTGGAACTGCTGGCGGGCGATACGTTGCCAGGCGTCGCCGCTTTGACTGACAAACAGGAATAACGAGATGAGAAAACCCATCATTGCCGGAAATTGGAAGATGTATAAGTTGATCAGCGACGCGGTGGCGACGGTCACTGCGTTGAAGCGGCTGGTCGCCAACGCGAATCATTGCGAGATAGTGGTCGCGCCGCCTTATACCGCGATCAAATCGGTCGCCGACCGCCTGGAAGGATCGAACATCAAGGTCGCCGGGCAGGACGTTTCGACCGAAACGAAACACGGCGCGCACACAGGCGAAGTCTGCGGTGATATGTTGAAAGACGCGGGCTGCTCGCACGTTACCGTCGGCCATTCGGAGCGCCGTTCGATGTACGGCGACACCGACGAAGTGGTCAATCGCAAGCTTCGCGCGGCCCTGCATTTCAATCTTTCGCCGATCGTTTGCATCGGCGAGACGCTGGCTGAACGCGACGCGGGCAAGGAAAAAGAGGTTGTGGCGGCGCAACTTGAGCGAAGTTTGGCTGAGTTGACAGCTAATGACCTGATCCGTATTATCGCCGCTTACGAGCCGGTCTGGGCGATTGGCACCGGACGCACGGCGACTCCCGAACAAGCCGAACAGATGCACGCATTCATTCGTCAGTGGATTTCACAACGCTTCGATAAACAAGCTGCTGAAAGTTTGCGGATTCTTTACGGCGGGAGCGTGAAGCCGGAAAACATTTCCGATCTGATGCGCCAGGCGGACATTGACGGCGCGCTGGTCGGCGGCGCGAGTTTGGAAGCTGAGAGCTTCGCCCGGATAGTCCATTACGACCGATAATCAATTAGCGAAACTCAGGGAAGGTAGTTAGCCTTGTTCATAATTCTCAAAGTTATCTTCGTTTTGACTTGCGTCTTCTTGATCCTGGTCATTCTTTTGCAATCAGGAAAGGGAGGAGATGTCGCGGCGGCATTCGGTGGCGCGGGCAGCCAGACGGCGTTCGGGCCGCGTGGCGCTCAAAAGCCGCTCGAAAAAGCCACGATCATCGCGGCGGCGATCTTTATGTTTCTGGCGTTGATGTTCTCGTTGCCAGGATTCGGATCGGGCTCGGTTGTGGGTGAGGGATCGCCATCAGCGACACCGCCGCCAGCGTCAAACCCGGCAGCGGCGCCGACGATAAGCGCAAGCCCAGAGGCGTCGCCTGCGGCGTCAGCAAGCCCGGCAGAGAGTCCGAAAGAGGGCGCGGCAACGCCCGCGAAACCTTCACCTGAAGCCAAAGCTTCACCGGCAGCTTCGCCCGCGAAAAAATAGTGAAGCTGCCATAAGAGTCACGCCTCCCAATGCCGAAGTGGTGGAACTGGTAGACACGTACGTTTGAGGGGCGTATGGGGCAACCCGTGGGGGTTCGAGTCCCCCCTTCGGCATTCACCAACTTCCGACAGGAAAAATAGGAAAGACGCGAAGAGGAAGCAGCCAAGCCGTCAACATCTCACCGATAATGCCTGCGGAACATGGTGTTAGGCAGCATCAACTCCCGCAGAGTTTTGGGCGCTTTTCACCGGCCTCCGCCAATTGCATTACTTCTGCTCTTCCCAAACCGCAGATAAAGCGCGGGCATCAGAAACAGATTGAGAATCGTCGAAGTCACCAGCCCGCCCAAAATCACCACAGCCAGCGGGTGCTCGATCTCGTGTCCTGGTTTATTCCCTCCGACCACAATCGGCAGCAGCGCAAGTCCCGTCGCCAGCGCGGTCATCAGGATCGGCGCCAGGCGTTCTTCTGATCCGCGCAAAACCATATCCTGCCCGAACGGTTGACCTTCTTCGGTTTCAAGATGGCGGTAATGGCTGACCAGCATGATGCCGTTGCGGGCGGCGATGCCCAGCACTGTGACGAAGCCGACGAGCGAGCCTAGCGACAGCACGCCTCCGGTCAGCAGCGTGGCCGCCACTCCGCCGACGAGCGCGAACGGGAGGCTGGCGAAGATCAACAGTACCAGGCGCGGCGAGTGGAAGTCGGCGTGCAGCAGGAGCAGGATGCCGAGCAGCGCCAGCGCCGAGAGCGCGAAGAGACGGTTTCTGGATTGTTGGCGCGCCGCGTATTCGCCCAGGAATTCCGGGTGGTAGCCGCGATCGAACGATAACGCTTTGACCTTGCCTTCGATCTCGCGCGCCACGCTGCCCAAGTCGCGTCCCTTCACGTCGCAGGTCACATCAATGCGGCGCGACGCGCCTTCGCGCTGGATCACGTTTGGCGCGGGTGCGATCCGGATGTCGGCCACGTCACCGAGCGGCGCGTCGCCTCCGGCTGGCAGCCCTCCGGCAGGCAGATTGATCCGCAACCGGCGCAACGATTCGATGTCGGTGCGCGTGTTCGCCGCGCCCCACACGACCACGTCGTTGATCTGTTGCGCTTCGTAAAGCTCACCGACCTTCTGGCCTTTGATGAGCGTAGTCGCGGCGCGGCGCACATCGCCCGGCGTCAGGCCGAAGCGCGACGCGGCGTCGGGTTTCAATCGCACTTCGATCTGCGGAACCAGGACCTGCTGCTCGACTTTCAGATTGGTTACGCCCTCGACGCCACTGATCGTCTGGCTGACTTCGGCAGCCTTTGCGCGCAGCCCTTCCAGATCGGGGCCGTAGATGCGCACGACGATTGATGCGCCAGCGCCGGTCAGCACCTCCTTGATGCGTTCTTTCAGATAAGTCAGCAGGTCGCGCACCAGCCCCGGATAGCCGTCCACCACTTCCTGGATTTTGGCGACGGTCGGTTCGTAAGGCGCGTTGGGGTCAATGCTGATCCACAGCTCGGTGAAGTTGGGACCGACCACTTCGTCGGCAACTTCGGCGCGTCCGATGTGCGAGCCAAAGTTGCGCACGCCGGGGATGGCGCGCAGTTCCTTGCTTGCGCGGATGGTGATGCGGTTCATCGCTTCGAGCGACGTGCCAGGCTTTTCGACCCAGTGCATCAGGAAGTCTGTCTCTTTGAAGTTCGGCAGGAACTCTTCGCCGAGGAACGGCACAGTCACCGCCGTCAGAGTGAAGAAGACGAGCAGCGCAGCGATGGCCAGTCGAGGTTTGTTGACGAACGCAGGCAGCGCGCGGCGGTAACCGCGTTTGAGAAAGCGCGTGAGCGCAGGCTCCGTGTGTTGTTTGTTCGCCGCGCGCGGCAGCAGCAACAATGACAGCGCAGGCGTGAGCGTGAGCGCGACGCCCAGTGACGCCAGCACCGCCAACACGTAAGAAATGGCGAGCGGGCGGAAGAACGATCCTGACAATCCGTCGAGAAAAAATATCGGCAGGAAGACCAGCACTACGATCAGCGTGGCGTAAACAATCGCGCTGCGCACTTCGAGCGAGGCTTTAAGCACGACCGAGAAGGCCGATTCGGGATGGCCGGCCTCGCGGTTGATCCGCAGCCGCCGCATGATGTTTTCCACGTCAATGATCGCGTCGTCCACCACCTCGCCGAGCGCGATCACCAGGCCCGCGATGACCATCGTGTTGATTGTGTAGCCGCGATAGTAAAGCACGAGCGTGGCGGCGAGCAGCGAGAGTGGAATCGCCAGCAGGCTGATGAACGCCGTCCGCCATTCAAACAGGAACGCTACCAGCACTGCGATCACCAGCAGACAGCCGATCAACAGCGCGTTGCGCAGATTCCGCAGCGCCACCTCGATGAAGGTTGCGGGGCGGAAGATCGTCGAATCAATCTCCACATCTTTCAATCCGGGCTTGAGCGCAGCGAGCGCAGCCTCGACGTTGCGCGTCACGTCGAGCGTGTTGCCCTCCGGTTGTTTCTCGACGATCAGCAGCAGTCCCGGCCCGTCGTTGATGATCGCATCGCCAATGGGCGGCGGGAATCCTTCGACAACTTCGGCCACTGCGCCGAGCTCGAGCGGCGAGCCGTTGCGAAAAGCTACCGGGATGCGCGCCAGGTCCTGTGGTTGTGTGACGGCGGCAAGGTGAGCGACGGCCAGCCGCTGGTTGGGCGTATCCACGAAGCCTCCGGCGGCCACCGATACTGCGTCGCGAGTCGAGCGCAGGACATCATCGAGCGTGACGTTGTGATTGCGCAGCCGGTCTGGGTCAACCAGGACCTGAAGCTGGCGGTCGCGTTGTCCCCAGATCGCTACGTTGGCCACGCCGGGAATCGCCATCAATCGCGGGCGGATTGTCCATCGCGCCAGCGTCGAAAGCTCCATCTGCGAAAGCGTTTTCGACGACACACCGATCTTCAATGCGCGGCTGGTGGATGAGAGCGGCTGCAAGATCACCGGCGGGCGAGCCGCCGCTGGAAGTTGCGGCGAGACCAGCGCCAACCGCTCCTGCACGACCTGTCGTGCTCGCATCAGGTCGGTGTCCTGTTCAAAGATCAGAACCACCGACGACAAACCGAGCACCGATTTCGAGCGCAAGGCTTTCAGTTGCGCCGTGCCGTTGAGCGCGTTCTCAATCGGCACGGCGATCAGACTTTCGACTTCGGCGGTGGATAGGCCAGGCGCTTCGGTCTGAATCTCGACCAGCGGCGGCGCGAATTCGGGGAAGACATCGAGCGGCGTTGAACGCACGACGCGCAAGCCGACGATCATCAGCACGACGGCCAGCGCGACGACGATTATGCGCAGGTGTAGGGAGGTAGAGACGAGCCAGTTCATCAATTGGTGGTTGGTGGTCGGTGGTTGGTGGTTGGTCTTCGCTGGTCGGAGGAATTTTTACCGACCACCGACCACCGACCACCAACCACTATTACTTTCCTGTGCCGAATTCCGTGCCGAAGAGTTCGGCGGCGCCAGCAGTAACGACCTTCGCGCCAACGGCTGGGCCGCGTGCGAGCACGGCGAGTGAGTTCAAGACGCGACGCACCTCGACGCGACGGCGCGCGTATTGTTGCGGCGCGATGTTTTCGTAGACCCACGCGCCACCATAGGCGTCGTGTAAAACTGCCGACCACGGCACGACCAGGCTCTCCTCCGACGCGCGCTCGGCCAACGTCACGCCCATCTTCTGTCCGGGGCGCAGTGAACCGTCGCTGTTAGCTAACTCGAAATAAAGATCAGCCGTGTCGTTCGTCGGGTTGGCCGTCGGTGGCGCGTTGATGGGACGGGCGGGGCGCGATGGCGCTCCTGGCGTATCGTTCAGCGCGTGCACCCTCGCCGTCTGCCGGCGGTCAATCAATCGCAAGTCGCCGACGTAAACCGGCACGCGAATCCAAACCGACGACAGGTTCGCCACCTCGAACAGTGGCGAGCCGCTCGCGACAGTCTGCCCCGGATTTGCGAATACCTTCTGGATGACGCCGTCGCGCGGCGCAGTGATGGTGACAGATACGTCGGCGTTCACCGGCGCTTTATCGTATCGCTCCAGCCGTTCGCGCGCCGCTTTGAGGTCGTTCCCGGCCAGGTCCAGCTCTTCGCGCGCCTGCTGGACAGCTTTCTCGCTGGCCGCTCCGTCGCGCAGCAATTGTTCGGCGCGGGTGTGGCGCACGCGCGCGGCTTCGACCCGTGTTTGGGCGTTGACGACTTCGCGTTCGATCTGGACGCGCAGGTCGCGTTCGGGCGTGAGGAATGGGGTGAGGCGATAAAGCGGCTGCCCCTTGCGCACGAACGTCCCAACAGTGAGTGGGGCGCTGTCCGCAGCCAACGCGCCTGGCGTCGGAGCCGTGACGCTCGTCGCGCGGTCGGGCGGCAGCACAATCTCGCCAGCGAAAGCGCGCGTCTGCGCGACTCGTTCTACGGCGACGGGCGCGGTGGTGACGCCCAATCGGGCTTCGGCCTGTGGCGAGAGTTTGATCGTGGCGAGTTCGGATTCTTTGACCGCGTTCTCGACTTTGGCTGGCGGCGCAGAGGCTTTCTGATTCTCAGCGGCTTGCGGCTTCGCGCAGCCAGACAGAACGGCGAGAGCAATAAAGACGACTAGTAAGAATAAAGAGCCAAGTGCTTGCTTCAAGATTCGCTGAATCCCCCCAACGGCAGTTGGGGGATTGTTCAAGTCCGACCTACACACGCGCGAGCAATATTCTTGAATCCCCCCAACGGCAGTTGGGGGATTGTTCAAGCCCGACCTACACACGCGCGAGCAATATTCTTGAATCCCCCCAACGGCAGTTGGGGGATTGTTCAAGTCCAGCCTTCGCCTTTTGGATGCCCAAAGGTTGGGTTTGAACAATCCACCGGCTTCCGGAGGCTGTACACAAGTCGCTGGAAGCCCTTTGGAATCAACAAGGGTGTCAAATCGCGCCATTTGCCAAGTCCTTTGTTTGCAGCATTTGGCGACTTGTGTACAGCCTCCTTCCGCCGGTGGGATTCGGTAATGACATAACTCTGGTTTTGTAGGTTGGGCTTGAACAATCCACTGGCTTCCGCCGGTGGGATTCGTCAGATATGGAGCTTCCAAACACTCTCTGAGATGGGGAGCCAAATTCTTTTCAGCGGTTCGCAATCAGCCTCCTTCCGACGTTGCGTTCAAGTTGAGCCAAAGCGCGCGCCTCGGCCACCTGCAATTCGGGTATGCGCAGGCGGGCGTCAGTTAAACGATGTGTGGTTTCGAGCAGGAGAAGGTATGGCGCCTCGCCGGCCTTGTAAGCGATCTCCGCTCGGCGGATGTCTTCCTGGATAGCCGGCAGCACGCGCTCTCGCCACTGTTCGCGCGCCTCGCGCGCCTGCGTAAGCTGTGTGTAAGCCTCCCGCACTTCCGCCGAGATGCGCTGGCGAGTGGCGATGAATTGTTTGGCGGCTCGTTCGACCTCGGCCTCGGCGCGCGAGATACCGCCCTGGTTGCGATTGAAGATCGGCAATTCGATCTGCACACCTGGGCCTTGCTCAAACCTGCCGCTGCCGGAGCGCCCGTACTCCTTGGCGAGGGCCGATACCGAGAGGATGCGTGAGCGCTCCCACTTCGCGCGTGCGCCAGCGGCTTCGATGGCGAGTTCTCCCGCCTTCAACTCCGGTCTCGCGTCGAACGCCTGTTTGATCAATTCGTCGAGGGTCTGCGATGGGTCTGCGGCGGGAGGCGTGGCAGAAGATGTCTTTAAAACGACGGGTTGCACAACGTCGGACGTTTCCACTGCTTCTGGTAATTTGAATTCAAAAGCCGGGCCGCCGGCGAAACCGAGCAACGCGCGCAGCCGCTCACGGGCGAGTTCGGCGTCGTGTGTGAAGCGCAGCGCCTGCTCCTCGGCCAGGCGCACATCCAACCGCGCGGCGCCCGTCTCCAATTCGCTGATGTCGCCAGCGCGGAACCGGGCGTTGAAGATAGTGGCGATCTGGGCGCGCTCGCGCACAGAATCCGCAGTGAGGCGCGCCCGCGACCGGGCAATCGCGTAATCGGCGTAAGCCAGGCGCACGTCGCGCACCAGGTCGAGCGCGCGCGTGACCAAAGTCTCTTCCACTCGCTCAAGCTCGAGTTTGGCCGCCGCCACGCGTTTGGGCCGTTGCCAGAGCGCCTCGAACGGCCAGTTGACGACGGATTCAAGGATGCGGACGCCGAAGGGAAAGATCAGCGTCAACGAAGGGTTGCGCAATTGCCCCGCCTCGATCACGTCGGCTCGCGCCAGCCCCAGCGCCGTCAACTCGGCCTGCAGCGCCGGGTTGTTCCACAGCGCGATCGCTACAGCTTCGTCCTCTGTCACGCCCTCGTCGAGCGAGACGCCTTGGGGCAAGCTCCATCCCGATGGCTTCGCCGCCGGGTTCAGTTTGTGCCCGGTGCGCGCCTCGACCTCTTTCGCCACGCCGGCAGATGAGGGCTTCGCTTGAGCAAACCCGCCCGCCGGCAGCAGGATCAATAAAATAATCGTCGCTATGCGCTTCATTCAATCTGTCTCCGGATGCGCGACGGCATTCGGCTTTCGACCGCCGCGCCGCAATGTTTATTGGGCGACGGGCTTGCCGTCTGGGTCAACTTTGATCTCCGAAATTTTGCCCGCAGCCCTGACGTGCGCCTCGTAAGCCACGATGGCGTCATTCTTCTTGATGGATTCGACCAGCAGGATTCTGCCCTTGCCGGCCTGCCTCACGATTTCGGCCCTGGCTGCGGGCGGGAGTGAAGCCAGCGTGACCTGCTCTTCAATTTCGATGACATTGCCGTTAGTGTCCATCGTCACGTCTCTGATGCGGCCTCGGACTCTCAGCGACACTTCGTAAAAGGTCTGGCCGTTGTCGGTCTCCATCGAAAGGCCGCGCACGACTGCGCCTTTGCTCTGTTCCCGCACTGTTGTCTGAACCGTTGGAGGAAGGTCTTTCATTTTCACTGGACGCTCCGTATTCTGCCCCAGCGCCGCCCCTGCCCACAACAGGCAAGTGACGAGCGACAGCGCACTCGCCAAGCGTCCACCGCGCGCATTCATTTTGGAGTCGTATTTCACAACCGGAGTTCCTTTCATTTTGGAGTCGTATTTCACGACCGGAGCTCCTTTCAGTTGACATTTCTCGTATTCGCGGCTCGCGGCGTTTGGGCGGCACGCGCTTGCAGTTCGCGGTAATAGTCGTAGACGTAGTCCTTGTAGCACCCATGTCCCCACCTGGTGTAGAACTCGTAATGCTTCATCTCCCGATAGGCCCGCTCAATGTCCCAGCCGTCAACTGACATGCGGTAAATTGCCGCCATCACGCCGGTGCGGTGTCGTCCGCCCGCGCAGTGCACGTAGACCGGCCAGTTGGCCTGGTTATTGACAATCTCCAGGAAGCGCGTTGCGGCGTTGGCCTGGGGATAGCTCTTCTCCCGCATTGGCAAGTTGATGTATTGCAGCCCGGCGCGCTCAGCGTCAGTTTGGGCATCGTCCTTAGCGTCCTCGCGCAAGTCCACAATGGTTTTTATACCCAGCGCAGCCAGTTGCTCGTAGTTCTGTCCCTTAGGCTCCGCGCCCCGGTAGAAGTGATCGTTAACTTTGCCGAAGTTCTCGATGTCAACGGCTGTCCGCTTTTGATCCGAAGCCGCGTTAGCCGTCAGCATTATTGCGGCGGCCAGAGCCGCGCCCAAAGTCTTATGAAAGAGAATTCTGTGTTTCACTGATACTCCCGTTGAAAACAAGTTACTGCCACTGACGGTAACTTTCTCTGCTTTTGCTTCACTGCTGGTTGAACCGGCTGCGGATGAGCCGGTCAAGAATTACGTCTATCAATCTCACACCCGCGCTCACACCTACGAACGCTGAGGTGATGAAGAATGCCGCGCGATATTCTGCTGAGAGAGGAGGCGGAGGCGCGGCGCGCTCTTCATTTTTTCGCGTTCTTGCTGCTGAATTTCATCGCCGCCTTGCCGCTCTTGTTGGTCGTGAAGGCGATGACCTCGGCGTCGTCAACGAAAAGTTTGAAATTCGCCGCCGCCGCCAGCCCTTCCAGCGCCACCTCCAATTCCTGCTTCGAGAACGCGGCGCCGTTCTTCACCAGTTCGATCTCGGCTTTGCCTTTGGCCGCTCCCGCGCCGGCCAGCGTAGCGATGCGCTCTATTTCATTCTGCTTGTCACTGGCGGTAGTGAATTCGCCGGTCAACACAATCTGTCCGGCGGCGTCTTTGACCGCAATCTGCCGGGCCTCCGGAAGCCGGTCGAGCGCCGGCGGCAGCGGCTGGTTGATCCGCTGCGCGTGACTGATGGCTACGCCAACGGCGGCGATGATCAAGGCCATCAAGAGCAATGGCAATTTAAAATTTCGCTTCATATGTCCCTCATCGGTTAGTTGATTCTTCCGCGAATTCCCAGCTTGGATCGGTCTCATTGAGCATCGCGGCAGTCGCCAGTCTAGTAAAAGAGAGATGAATGGAAGATAAACAAACTGAAAAAAGCTGCCGCTGTTTTGTTAAACCTTTTGAAACGACGGCGCGATGGCGAAGGTCGAGCGACCAAGCTCGAGTGATGTATTCCTTTCAAGTTGTTTAAAACTCGAAGCTGAATCTGAGTTGCACACGCCGCGCCGGACGCGCCGACACCGGCAGACCGAAAAACGGCGAACTGAGATTGCCAACGAAACCCGCGTAATTCGTCCGGTTGAGCGCATTGAAGGCGTCAACGCCGAGAGTAATGACCGGGCCTTCGTCTTTTTTCTTTTCCTGTTTCAGCCGAAACTCCCTGCTCCACCGCAGATCGAGTGTCGCCGCGCCCGGCCCCTGCAAACTGTTACGCCGTGTTCCGGCTGGCCGGTCATTGGCGGCGCTGTCGTGATTGTCGTCGCGTCCGGTCGTGAGATTGTAAGGGCGGCCCGAAGCGAGGGTGAGCGTCAAGCCGAGATTGAACCAATCTCCCGCCTCGATCGCGCCCAGCAGGTTGAAGCGATGACGCTCGTCAAACTCCGCCCGTGACCATTCTCCCGTCAAATCATAATTGTTGGCCGGCAGCGCATTGATGCCGGAGGCGTTGTTGTAGGCTCGCCCCAGGTTGTATTGAATCGTCCCATTGAAGAAGCGGCTGAGCCTGCCGCGCAGCATCAACTCCATCGCGTGCGCCTGCGAGTGAGCCGCCGATTCTATCTGACGCAGAACACCGATAGCCGAGTCCGGCCGCTGAAGATACGATGGCGGCGGCGGGGCGTTGAGATCGCGCGAGCGGAATAGCTTGACGCCGCGCGTATTGATGTAATTGGCGGTAGCGGTCAGTGATTTGGCGAGTTGCCGTTCAACGCCCAAATTGAACTGAGTTGTATAAGGCGAGCGGATATTGGGCGCAAACCGGACAATGTTGCTGGGCTTGGCAGCCAGCGGAGCGCCGGACGAGAGCGGATCAGGGTAACCAGGATTATCTATAATCACCTGCCGCAGTCGCCTCCCGTCAAATCGCAATCTATCACCAATTGGTCCGCTGCCAGTCCGGTCATAAAAAATCCCAGCGCCACCTCGTAAAACCGTTTTGCGCTTTTTATCCGGCGCGTAAGCGAATGAGAGGCGCGGTGCGAGGTTGTTTCCGTCCCCCAGATAATTCTGCCAGTCGTAACGCAGGCCCAGCCCGATTGAGAAATTGGGCCTTACGAGAATATTGTCCTGCGCGAACAAGCCGAAATCCCTTTGCCAAAAGACCACCCGCCCGTCGCCCTGGTTGATGGAAAACAGGAAGGGGCGGTTGTTCAAGTAATCCGCCAAAGTGGAGAAAGTGAATGCGCCGCCGAAGTTGCTCCGGTCGCTCAGCCCACGCCGGGTGATGGCAGGTATGTTCACACCACCCCTGACGAAATGTTTGCCGTGAGTCCAGGTGATGATTTCGTTGATCTGCGTCTCAGTCTCCGTCCCCCGGCGGTCTGTTTGGCCGCCGCCGCCGGTGAAAGCGTCGAGCACGACGATTCTGGGAACGCCCAGCCGCAAGCTGCGCGTCGAGCCGCCATCGTGGCCGACCCGCAGAGTGAATTCGTTGATCAGCTTGGGCGAGATGATCCGGCGATGGGTGAAATAAAGCTGGTGTTCGCGACTCGCCGAATTGTTGGCCACCTCCGGGAGATTGAATCCGCCGACGCCGCCATTGCGGCTTGAGTCAAAGGTGTGTTCATAGCGAATTGAGAGGGTCGTTTTCTTGCTAACCTGATGGTCAATGCGCAAAGACAGTTCGGTATCGCGGTTGGGGTAGGGCACATTTTCAGCGACCGTGCCGGCCGGCGTTTGCGCAAAAACGATGGATTGCAGGTTCTCTTCTTCCCGATTCACGCTGAAGAGAAAAGTAGTTTTTTTGCTGTGGCCGACGGGGCCGGTCAAATTGCCTTCGTAGATGCGCCGTTGCTCCGGTGGCCTCTCACGGGCGAAGGCGTTGCGCGCGTCCAGATGATGATCACGGAAAATGAAGTTGAACTCGCCGTGATATTCCGGCGAGCCGGCTTTGGTGATCACCTCGATGCGTCCGCGTCCGGGCCGGGAGAATTCAGCCGAATAAGGGTTCTGATTGATCCGCACCTCCTGAATTGTCGAGGCCGGGACTTTTTTCCTCCTGGTTTGTTCCAGGCCGTCAACGATCACGGTTGCGCCGCCCGATCCGGTCGAGCTGGCGTCCAACAGGCTCGCCAAGCTGCCGATCACATCATTGCCCAGGACCGGCAGTTTTTTGAGCGCCTCGCGATCCAGCTTGATGACGTTGAGATTCTCGTCGGGATTGGCGCTCACCTGGTTAGACCGGTCAGCCACGGCCAGTTCCTCGCGCAACTCGGCGATCGGCAAAACGATTTGGAGAGGAGACATCCCTGGCGCGCCCACCGCAAGCTGAGTCAGAGTCGGCTTGAATCCTTCTTTCTGCGCTTCGATCTCGTAATTTCCGCTCGCCAGCCGCGTAAACCGGAACTGACCTCTTTGATTGGTTGTCCTAGCTTGTTCCTGGCGCCCGCCTTCTCGACGAAGAATGACTTTGGCTTCGGGGATCGCCGCGCCGCTAGGGTCCAGCACAATGCCCGATAGCTCGAAGAGATGAGCCGGAGTCTGTCCGAGACTGGCAATCGCCGCAATCAACGCCAGACCCGGACACGCCAAGAGGCGCAGCCTGGCGATCTTTTTCTGGTTAGTTCCGTCCATTTCAAGCTCTCCTTGCCTTCGTTGAAGGCCGTGGGAATGCGCTCTGGCGCATATGACTGCGCAGTCAGGACTGTTTGAACGGCAACTCGACTGCGAAAACAGCGCCGGTCGAGTCAGAATGCGCGAGCCGGAGCGTCCCGCCGTGCGCTTCGGCGATCCAGCGCGCGATTGATAAACCCAGCCCCGCTCCGCCGCCATTACCTTTGGCGTCGCCGCCGGAGAGCGAGCGCGCTTTATCCAAGCGGTAGAAACGCTCAAAGATATGCGGCTGAGCGTCAACCGGAATTCCCGCGCCCGTGTCCGCGACCACCACCTCGCAGGTCGAGTCGAACTGCGCGAGGCTCACGCGAACGACGCCGCCTGCCGGGGTGTGCCTGATCGCATTGTCGAGCAGATTCAAGAGCATCTGCCGCAGCAAATCCTCATCGCCATAGTACAGGACTTCTGCTGATTCGGCAGCCTCGACGACCACTCCCTTACGCGCAGCCAATACGCTCGCTGCGCGCGCTGTCTCGCCGATCAACTCGTCGAGGTAGAAACGGCCGAGCGTCAACGGACGACGCCCGGAGTCGGCGCGCGCCAGCGTGAACATGTCTTCCACAATGCGGCTCAGCCGCCGCGTCTGGTCGCCGATCACCGCGAGCGCGTCGCGGTAATCGCCCTCCGCGCGATGCGGCTGTTCCAACGTGACGCTCGCCGCGGTCTGTACCACCGAGAGCGGCGTGCGCAACTCGTGCGAGGCGTCGGCCATAAACTGCCGCTGCTGCGCGAAGGCGGCGCTCAGCCGCGCGAGCAATTCGTTGAAGACGATGGCCAAGCGGCCCAACTCGTCGCGCGGGTTGGCCACCGGCAGCCGCTCGTCCAGGTTCTCGGCTCCGATGCGGCGCGCCCACTCCGACATCGTGACCACCGGCGCCAGATTCTTGTGCGCCAGAAACCAGCCGCCGCCGCCCGCCAGCAAGAGCGCGATCGGCACGGCGTAAGCGAAGATGCTCAGCAGCAGTTCCAGCTCATCCTCCACCGGTTCGAGCGGTTGACTGACCAGGACGATAAGGGGCTTGCCGTCCGGCGTGACGCGCGCCCGCTGAACCGCCAGCCGGAAATGATCATCGCCGTCCTCTCCACCGGATGCCGTGTAGAGGTAAGCTTCGCTGTCAGGAATCAGATTCAACTGTGGCAGGCGCGCGTGGAAACCGTCACGCGAAAGGCTCTCGGCCAGCAAGCGCCCTTCGGCGTCGAAGATCGCCAGCGACTGAAACGAGTTGGACAACTCCGCCACCTCTCTCTTCGCCGCCGCCTCGTTCGTCAGCCCCTCTTCCGCGCCGTGCGTGAGCGAAACAACGGCGACCTGCAACAGCGTGCGCAGGCCGGTGTCCAGCCGCTGGTGAAGGTTATAAGCCGTGACCGCGTAGACGCTGGAGCTAAAGGCGACCAGCGCCAACGCCAGTACGCCCACATACCACAGCGTCAATCGTGTCCGCATCGAATCAAGCATCGGTTTCCGCGCCTCCATCCGTCAGCGCGTAACCCGCGCCACGCCGCGTGCGAATCAGCTTCAGGTCGTGGCCGCCGTCAATCTTGCGGCGCAGCCGCTGCACGTAGACTTCGATCAGATTGGAGAATGGGTCGAAGCGCTCGTCCCAGACGTGCTCGGCGATGTCGGCGCGGCCCACGACTTCGCCCGCGCGCCGGGCCAGGTATTCGAGCAAGGCGTACTCTTTCGCCGTGAGTTCAATTGAACGTCCCGCCCGCTCCGCCCGCCGCGCTCTCGTGTTGATCTTGAGGTCGGCGATGACGAGCGTTTCCGCGCGCAGCGCCGGCCCACGCCTGAGCAGCGCGCGCACGCGGGCCAGCAATTCGTGAAAGTCGAACGGCTTGATCAGGTAATCATCCGCGCCGGTGTCCAGCCCAGCGATCCGATCCTCCACCGCGTCGCGCGCGGTCAGCATCAGGATCGGCGCGCTGTAGCCTTCGGCCCGCAACTCGCCACAGACCTCCAGCCCGCTCTTGCGCGGCAACATCACGTCGAGAATGATCAGGTCGTAATCGTTGAGTTGAGCCTGCTCGACCGCCGACTCGCCATCCGAGGCAAGGTCAACAGCATAGCTCTGTTCGCGCAACCCGCGCGCGAGCATGCGCGCGGCGCTCGGCTCATCTTCGACCAGTAAAATTCGCACCTGTCAGCCTCCTTCGCTTTGATTGTAGGCAGCGGCTCGAAGTCCGGCAATAATAGCGCAGGCAAAATAAACGCTGGATAAATGAGAGGCGCATATCCTAATCAGGTTCAAGGCGCCTTTCTTTCCTTCAAGACAGCGGTGCGGCGCCTGTTTTACTACAGAAACCCAGCAGCTTGTCGCTCGCTGTTTGAGACGGCGGAAAAGGATATAAACAATGATCAGAGGAAGAGTTCTATTGGCAAAAGGGCTGTTGTTGGCGCTGGCGGCGAGCGTCTGCCCAGGTTCGATTGCGTCAACTGAAGCGCCTTTCAAGGAAGGCGCCGGCAGTAAAAGCGCAATGAGCAGCGACGCGCCCGATCGCAACGATTTTGATTCCTCCAAAAGCGAGATGCGCCCCGTCATCGAACGCTACGCGGCGGATCGCGGAAGTTTGTTTCGTTCCTACCCGGTCGAATCGTCGCCCGCGCGGCTCATCGTGTTCAAGCAATTCTACTCCGGCTGGCTGGCGTTGATCGGCAAGATGAACTTCGACGCGATGAGTCAGGACGGCCAGGTTGATTACGTACTGTTCAAATTTCACCTCGAACGCGAACAGCAACAATTGGAGATTCAGCGGCGGTCGCTGGCCGAGATTGGGCCATTGCTCCCGTTCGCGCAGGCGATCACCGATCTGGCCGAAGCGCGCCGCCGGATGGAGAAACTCGATCCACCGAAAGCCGCCGCGCAGTTCAACGATCTGACGAAGCAGATCGAGATGACGCGCCGCGCGCTCGAAGCCAGCCTGCGCGCCGAGCCGGGCCAGGTGAAGAAGTCTGTCGCCAATCGAGCGGTGAGCGCGGCGGGCAGCCTGCGTGGCGCGTTGCGCGCGTGGTTCGGATATTACAACGGCTACGATCCGCTCTTCACGTGGTGGGTGGATGAACCCTACAAAGCGGCGGATCAGGCGCTCGGCAATTACGCGACCTACTTGACTGAAAGAGTGGTCGGCCTGCGGTCGAGCGATGCGGGACCAACGATGGCGCAAGCCGGCGGCCAGCAAGGCGGCGGCAGGATTTCCAACGCGCGAACGGGCGATTCCAGCGACATCATCGGCGATCCGATTGGCCGCGACGCGCTGATGATCGAGCTTGCTTCGGAGATGATCCCGTACACGCCGGAAGAGTTGATTGCCATCGCCTACAAAGAACTGGATTGGTGCGAAAGCGAGATGAAGAAAGCTTCGCGCGAGTTGGGCTTCGGCGACGATTGGCGTAAGGCGCTCGAATTCGTCAAAAACAAATTCGTCGAGCCGGGGAAGCAGACTGACGTGATCAAGGATTTGGCGCTCGAAGCCATTGAGTATCTGGAGAAGAACGATCTGCTCACAGTGCCGCCGCTGGCGCGCGAATCATGGCGGATGGAGATGATGTCGCCGGAACGCCAACTGGTGAACCCGTTCTTCACGGGCGGGGAAGTGATCAGCGTCTCTTACCCCACCAACACCATGTCGCACGAGGCGAAAATGATGAGCATGCGCGGCAACAACCCGCATTTCTCCCGCGCGACCGTGCAACACGAACTGATCCCCGGACATCACCTGCAAGGTTTTATGACCCAGCGTTATAAAACCTACCGCAGCCTGTTCAACACGCCGTTCTGGCGCGAAGGCTGGGCGTTGTATTGGGAATTGCTGTTGTGGGACAGAGGCTTCGCCAGGACGCCCGAAGACCGCATCGGCATGCTCTTCTGGCGCAGCCATCGTTGCGCGCGGATCATCTTCTCGCTCAGTTTCCACCTGGAAAAGATGACGCCGCAACAATGCATTGACCTGCTCGTCAATCGCGTCGGGCACGAACCGGAGAACGCCACGGGCGAAGTGCGCCGCTCGTTCGCCGGCAGTTACGGGCCGCTCTATCAAGCCGCGTATCTGTTGGGTGGCATGCAGCTTCACGCGCTGCACAAAGAGCTGGTGGGTTCGGGCAAGCTGACCAACCGCGCATTTCACGACACGATCCTGAAGGAGAACAGCATACCGATCGAGATAGTGCGAGCGATCCTGACCAAACAGAAGCTGACGCGCGATTTCAAATCGGGTTGGAAGTTTTACGGGACAGTGACCGCGCAATAAATTTCGACCTATGCAAGTGCAGAAAAGCCTGACAGAAAAAGGGGGGCAGAAAAAAAACAGGAATGTCTTGGTGGCCATTATTTTTCTGCCCCCCTTTTTCTGTCAGGCTTTCGCTGTGCAACGTACTTGCACAGGTGAGTAAATTTCCCCGTCTTGCATTTTCCTGTTGGTAAAGCGTGAAGCCGGAAAATACAATTCGCCGCATGAGAGCATTTACTGATCGCATCAAACGGTTGCCGCGACTCGGCGTCGGGATTTCCGGCGAGTTCAACGTCGCCGCCAAAGGCATTGATGTTGGCTGGATGAAGGAGAACTATTCTGACCTCGTCCACTTTTACGAATACGGCAGCGATCTGGAACGCGGCCTGGATGAGGGCGTGCGGCGTTGGGCGGCGGCAGGGCTGCCTGTGACTTACCATTTTCTGGACATCAATTTGGAAGAGCGGGCAGACCTCGACCAGAACTGGTTGAAACGCACGCGCTCGCTCGCCCACGAGATCAACGCGGCGTGGCTGTGCGGCGACGCCGGGCGCTGGCATTTCGGCTTGCGCGAGCGCGGGCACGGGATGTTGATGCCGCCGATTTTGTGTCGCGAGTCGGCGCTGGAAACGGCGGAAAGCATCAGGCAAATCGAGGCCGAAACCGGCTTGGCCTGCTTGCCTGAAAATCCGCCCGCTATCATTTACCTGGGCGATTTGCACATCCTCGATTACTTCGCGCTGGTGGCTGAACAGGCGGATTGCGGCCTGCTGCTCGATTGCGCGCACCTGGCGATCTTTCAGCAGACGCGCGAACTGCCGCCGCTCACGGCGCTCGACGGCTATCCGCTCGACCGCGTCGTCGAGATGCACGTCGCTGGCGGCGCTTATGCGGAAGTTGATGGTTATCGTTACATCGAAGACAACCACGCGCCGGAACCGCTGGCGGCGACGTGGGAGATTCTGGAATACGTCGTGCCACGCGCGCCGAATCTGAAAGCCATCGTGTTTGAATGCGAGCTTAACGCGCCGGAAGAATGTCTGGCGGTGTTTGAGCGGCTGAACGCAATCTTCCCGGCCGAGGCTGAGTAATGAGCTATCACACGCTGCAGAAGCTGCTCGTCCGCCTGCACTTTGACGAAGATTTTGTCGAAGCGGTCTACAGCGATCCTGCGCGAGCGCTGGCAGGGTTGGACCTGACCGGCGCCGAGCGCGACCAGTTACTCAATGTTGATCGCCGCGCGTGGCGCTCCGACCCGCTCAGGCGGCGCCGGACGCTGCGCACGCTGGTTGAGGAGTACAAGGTCTCGACCACGATTGCGCTGTCAGAGACGCGCTCGCTGGCTTCGCTCGAACGCTTCTTTTCGAGCGCGTTCTTTCACGCGGCGGTGCAGGATCGGGGTTCGATGGGGTTGGCCTTCTCGGAATTTCTGCTTGATGGACACCGGCAAGGCGCGTGGACGGCCCCGCAACTTCCCGATGTCGTGCGGCTGGAAGCGACCATCGCCGCTTGCCGCCGCAGCTTGGAACGCGAGGGAGAATATCGAGCCGGCGAACTGCCCACGACGATCAGCGACCGGACGCGCGTCAAACTGGCGCCGGGCTACGGCGTGGCCAGCTTTCAGGCGAATGTCATCGAAACCATTCAGCGCGTCGAGCAGTATTTGTTCGAGCTGAGTCTGTTGCCCGCGATGGCGCTCTGTGACGACGCGCCACGCCTGACGGGGCTGCCAGAAGTAGATCAACAGAAGAAGGTTTATTTGCTCTTCAGTCCGGGCGCAACGGGCATCTCGCTCACACATCTGGACAAATCCACTTTCGCGATTCTCGCCGAGACGAAGCAGGCGGTGGAGATCAGAAGCCTGCTGGCCAGGCCAGGCGCGGCCAGAGACAAAACGCAACGCACGCAGGCGATCCTCTCAGAGTGGCTGGAGAATGGCGCGCTGATGATCGTTGAGTGATAACCAGCGTTCAGACACGCAACTGCGTGTAAGGGAAAACCTAAACAGTCAGGCAAAGATTGTTCAGTATTTTCATTTTCCATTTTCCAGTTGTCATTTTTCATTTGTCATTGCCGGAAGGCGCCGCAGATCGCAATGACAAATGAAAAATGACAACTGGAAAATGGAAAATGAAAAACGAATACACCTCAGATTTCGTCGTTCTCGTAAATCCGAGGCGGCGGAAGCGGGGTGCGCCACTAATGCTGCGCGGCGGTTCGTACAACCATTTGCAGAAATAGGGGAACGATGTGCTGCCTGAATTCGACGAAGACGGTGATCTGCCAGTGGGCATCCACGCCGCCACATTGGGAGCTTCATCACCGCTAAACCGGAGCCGAATGATGTAGACAATCGTGCCTGCCCGGACCGAGGACGAAGGGGAAGCGCTGGAGTTTTTCCAGGAGACCCGCACTGGCAAGAAAGTCGGGATTGTGGAGGTAAAGCAGTAATGGCTATCGAAAACAGAGAGCAATTAAGCATCACGCAGCAAAAGATCGCCAAGCTCGAATTGGCGCTCGAAAGGATGCGGCGAACCTATACGCCGAGGGACTACCTCGTCTTCCAGCAGGGCTTCGTCGCTTTGATTGACCAGATGCGCCGGGAGATTGATGAGTATCTCGGCATTGTCCGTGACGAGGATGTAGCCGATGAATCGTTGGATGAAGCGGTCGAGGCTTTGTCGGCGCAATTGGCGGCGTTGTCTACGCATTGAGTTGATAACCAAATATACGAGATAACATACGTTGCCTGCCTGATTGTTGGATTGAAATTTTAATATTCAAGTGCTTCCATTCTGACCCTATCCGATGTATAACTGCGCCGTCCCATTCATTCCTCACGTTCCCCCAGAACAAAAGCAACTCGTTTGAAGCATCCCTTGTCGCGCTAGGCGCCAACAACTGATTGCGATCCCCGTGCGCAATCCGGGCGCGATGAATACTCGAAATCAATCACAGAGTATGGCGGCGCATTGACATATCTTTCCCAAATGATGCGCTTGTGTGATGCCGAATGGCGTGGGAGTCGAATTCACACCTTTAGATAATTCATTAACTGCACACATCCAGTGTTGATCGCCAATGTCCTAGTTGGATGATTATCGGATCATTGACGATGAGTTTCGTGCCCCTGCCAGTAATGGCCAGGTAGAAGTGTGCCTGCCTCACGCAAAAACAACGCCCGGCCCCGTAATCGCGCACCCCCCCAAATTAAATACGTAAGGATAAGGAGAGCCGAATGCTAGCTCCGAATACACTGTTGCAAGACCGTTATCTGGTCGTGAACTTGCTGGGACAGGGAGGAATGGGAGCAGTTTATCAGGCGACGGACCGAAAGTTCGGTAACGCCGTAGCTTTAAAGGAGACCTTCTACAGTGACCTGCAGCTTCGCAAAGCGTTTTCGCACGAAGCGCGTTTGCTCAATCGTTTGCGCCACGCCGCTCTGCCGGTCGTGACGGATTATTTTGCTATCGGTGAAAGACAGTTTCTGGTGATGCAATACATTCCTGGCAAAGACCTGGAGGAATTGCTGGCCGAACGCAAAACTCAGGGGCAGGGAGTCTTTCTGACCTCGCAGATTTTGCTTTGGGCGGATCAATTGCTCGACGCGCTGGAATACCTGCACTCGCAAAAACCGCCGATCATTCACCGCGACATCAAACCACAAAACCTGAAACTGACTCCGCGCGGGGAGGTAATCCTGCTCGATTTCGGTTTGGCCAAAGGGATCGTGACGCATCAATCGCAGGCCAGCCAGAGCATTCGTGGTTACACGCCGAATTACGCTTCGCTCGAACAGATTCGCGGCACGGGCACGGACTCGCGCAGCGACATTTACAGCATCGGGGCGACGATCTATCACCTGCTGACCGGCGAAATGCCGCAGGACGCGATGACGCGCATCGCCGCCATTTTGATGGGACAGCCCGATCCTTTGCGTCCGATCGCCGTGTTGAACCCGGATGTTCCTCCGATGATCGCGGCGGTGATCGAGAAGGCCATGGCGCCACATCCCGATCAGCGTTACGGCTCCGCCGCCGCCATGCGGCAGGCGCTGCGTAACAGCGTCAACAATATTCCGCCAGCGGGTCTGCACCGCGAACCGACGCTCACCGACGAGCCGATGAAATCACACGTGGCGGCGGTCGGAACCCGTTTCAGAGCAGGGACGGCGGTTTTGCAACAGCAGGCAGCGGCGGCCGCGGCGGTAAAAGCTGTCAAGTCGTCAGACCCGGATCACGTCATACTCCTTCTTGACGATGTTAAGCAGAAACCGACGAAGGATGGCGTGCGAAGGCCAGTATCAAAACCTAAACGGTCCAAGGCGCCATCGCGCCCTGTTTTACGCAAGCGGGCCATGTGGTACGGCGCCACGGCCTTCGTTCTGATCGCGCTGACCCTTTGCGGCGTTGCTTACCAAACGCTGAAGGCGAAGCCGAACCTGCTGACGGAAGTGGCGGAGTGGGCCACGACTACTCAGGCTAACGTCAGCGGAAATGTCAGCGGCCCTACTCTGGCGATCCCGATGCGCGTTGAGGTACTTCGTTACTACCTCGAACTGGCTTCGTCAGGTAACAAAAATTCCAATGAATTGACCCGCGCCACCGGGTTGATGCCATTGGAAGGAGGCGCCAAGTTCAAATTCCATTTCAAACCGGCGGAGGAAGGTTACCTTTACATCGTCGCGCTGGGACAAAATGGCGTGCCCCAAACTTTCCTCACCTCTCAACCGATGGCTGCTTCCGGGGTGGCTACCAATTGGGGCGCCGCGGGCGCCGATTTCCAGTTTCCGGATGGCGGTCAATGGTTCATGATCCAAAAAGACGCGGACAACACGCCCTTCACTGTGATCTTTTCCAAAACCCCGTTGACGACCCCGGCTTTTCTCTCGTCGCAATCCGGTCGAGACTTGACTGCCGCTGAACAACAGGAATTGCTGGAGATGAAGAAGCTATATGCGGCCAATGCTCCGGCGCTGGTGGCGATGGCGGATGAAAATCAGCCTGCCGTCACCGTGCAGGTTTCCGCAGAACGCGCAGCAAACGAGCCGATAGTTTTCGATATTTCCATCAAGAGAAAGTAAGTAAAAAGAAGTAGGCGAGTGAAACTGACAAACTACACTACCGAGACACTTATGCAAAAATCGAAGAGCGTTCGTTCGACGTTGAAAAAAACGGCTGGTCTGGTTATATGCTTAATCAGCCTGGCTTTCTTGTTGGATACTGCCACAGGCCAGGTGGTGATCGTAGCCAATAAGTTACGGGAGACTCCTCCAAAGAGCAAACCCAAGACGAAATCGAAATCTAAAACAAACGTGGTTGCGGCTCCGACTCCCACGCCCGAAGCGGCGCCCGATCCGCTGACAAAATCACTCACCTTCGCAGTTGTTCCTCCGGCGCTAGCGCCAGAGGCCGCTATCTCCAGTGAAGCGGCAAATACCACGACGTTACTTGGTTATGAATTCGATGTAGTAAAGAGTGATAGGCAGGGAAAGATAACGGATATGCGGAAAGAGCAAGCCAGGTACTTCACCGAGGTTCTGAATGGCGTGGTCGCTCTCGAAATGACGGAGATACCGGGTGGAATGTTCTCGATGGGAACCATGGCGGAGGAGATCGAACTGATTAAGAAAGAACACGGGCGCGGGATGGAGAAAGAGGTAAAGGAGCAACTGCTGGAGCGGCTACGATGGGAAATGCCACAGCACGTGGTGAAGCTTCCGGCGTTCTACATGAGCAAATTCGAAGTAACTCAGGCTCAGTGGCGCGCAGTCGCGAGCTTGCCCAAAGTGAATAGAGAATTGATGAGCGACCCCTCGCATTTCAAAGGCGGCGCCCGCCCGGTCGAGCAGGTGTCGTGGGAAGACGCAATGGAATTTTGCGAGCGTTTGTCGCGCGCAACGGGGCGCAAGTATCGTCTGCCCACCGAAGCTGAATGGGAATACGCCGCCCGCGCGGGGACACCCTGGCCGTTCCATTTCGGCGCGACCGTTACCGCAGAGTGGGCCAATTATCAAGGCAGGCAGCCTTACGCGTCGGCGTCGAAGGGCGCCAACCGTGAACAAACGATAGCGGCCGGCAGCCTGGGAATAGCGAATGCGTTCGGGCTGTACGATATGCACGGCAACGTCTGGGAATGGTGCCTGGATTCCTGGCACGACAACTATCTTTCGTCTCCGGCTGATGGGCGAAGCTGGGAAGAAAACGGAGTTAGTTACCTGAAAGCGCTGCGCGGCGGCGCCTGGGACAGCTCGGCGGGAGAATGTCGTACCAGCTCGCGTAACAGAATTACTTCCTCGCTCCGGGCGAATAACGCCGGATTTCGCGTTGTGGCAGAGTCACCGAGTAACGAGAAAGCTACGGATGTCACCCACGTGAATAACTAAAGCTGAAGTTCAACTGGTCTTTCCTCACCAGCCAGTTGATCCATTTACTCTACCGATCAACCTTTCTGTTCAACGGTTCTCGTTGCCTTCCTTTATACCGCCAATCCGGCGGAGCTAGCTACTGCTTTCGGTTTTACAACAAATCAATAGAAGGAGAACAATCATGGGTAAAGCGCGCATAGCGCTAGCGCTGTTTGTTATAGCAATGCTGGGAGGGTTAGTCGTCAGGTTTGCCGCCGGGTCTGCAAGAGCCGATGGCGGTGTGAACACCGCAACTGCTTCGCCGGAAAATCCGGCCCGGGTCGCAAGCGCGCCTGAGGTAGGCGCACCAAGCCCGTTCAACCCTTTTCCCGCATTGAATGCTGTTGTGGCTGGCGGCGCTTCTGTAGCCCAGAGCAGCAGCCAGGAAGGCTTCAGCGATTTGAACCCGATCAACCGATCCGGCATCCAGGCTTTGATCCATGTCGAGAAGATCGGTCAGACGCAAACGATCACAGGCTTCGGAACCGGTTTCGATCCATACAAGGCTTACGTTTCGCTGTTTTACGACGCCGGCTCACCCGGCTCAGGCCCCTGCGCCTGCGTTCCCAGCAATCCGCCACCGGAAGCTCTGCAAACGACCTGCAAGACCACCACTGCGCCCGCGGTCAATTTCAGCCAGATGGTGATCGGTTACTGGTTGCCGCTGACCGGCAGCTCGAAGAGAGAGTTGAAGGTCTTAAAATCCGGCGCGGAGGATGCGCCGGCTCCGTTGGCGTTCGTTTCGCTCGAAAACATTGGCGCAATCTCGGTTCGGGAGGATACGAAGCTCGGCCAACCATTGCCGGCTGCGCCCGATCCCGCTCGCTTCCAACTGCGCGCTTGCGGCAAGTTCCGTCTCGACAAGGATCAAGTCGCGTCTCGCTGACACTTTGCTTCGGCTATTTGCTGCCAACCTCCAGTGAAGCTTGATACCTCCGTCATTGCTGATCGCAGTGGCGGAGGTGTTTTTGCTTCTTGTTTGATGTTACCGGCTGTTGGATAATTTCCGCATGGACGGACAAAACGCAATCGAGATAATCGTCAACGGCGAGACACGCAGCATCGCCCGAGGCGCAAGCGTCGTGGATTTGATCAACGATCTCGACCTGACCCCGCAACGGCTGGCTATCGAGCTGAACCTTTCGATTTTGCCGCGCGCAAAATGGAGCGAAACCGAATTACAGTCGGGCGACAAGCTTGAGATCGTGCATTTCGTGGGCGGTGGTTGAAGCTATTCGTGCCTCAAAGCTTCGACCGGATCGAGCCGTGAGGCGCGCACCGCTGGATACAACCCGAAGATCAATCCCACGGCGGCTGAGACGCCGAACGACATCGCAATCGAATTCCACGTCACGAACGTATTCCATTCGGCGTAAAGCGCGACCACGCGCGACACGACGAAGCCGAACACCACGCCGATCAATCCTCCGACAAAGCTGATGGCCAGGGCTTCGATCAGGAACTGCTGCCAGATGTCGCGGCGGCGAGCGCCCAGACTTCGTCTGACTCCGATCTCGCGCGTTCGTTCCAGGATGTTGGCGAGCATGATGTTCATGATGCCGATGCCGCCGACCAGCAGCGAGATGCTGGCGATGCAACTCATCACGATGTTGAAGATGCGCTGCGTGCGCTGATTCTGTTCGAGCAACTCGCGCGGGACGACGATCGAGTAATCGTCGGCTTTGCCGTGCGTGTTGGCCAGCACTTGGCTGATCAAAACGGCGCTCGGTTTCAGCGCGTCAATCTTTTTCAGGCTCAGCGTGATCTCGTCAAGCTCCGATTCAAATCGTTTCAACTCGAACTTCTTGAGCGCCGTCGCCAGCGGGATGTAAATGTCGTTGCTGAAATCCTGCAACTTGACGCCTTCGAATTCGTCCTTCGTCAGGTTGTTATCGGCGAGCACGCCGACGACCGTGAACCACATCTTGTCAATCTTGATGGTTTTGCCGATGGGCGATTCGGCGCCGAAGAGTTTCTGTTTGACGCGCGAGCCGATGACACAGAATTGTTCGTAGTCTTTCTGGTCTGTCTCGGTCAGAAGGCTGCCTTCGGCGAGGTCGTAACGGGCGAGCCGAAAGTAGGACGGCGTGACGCCGACGACGTTGGAATCGTCACTCTTGCCTTTGAACGAAAAGATTTGAAACGTCTTGACGCGCTTGCGAGCAGCGTAGGTTTCCAGATCGGGTGTGACCGCCGTGACCGCCTGCACGTCGCGCATCGAAAGGCCAATGGAATTTTCACGGACTTTCTTCAGGTCCTCGTCTTTGAATTCGCGGTCTTTGACGATGACGTTGCGTAATCCCATCGTGTCAATGATGCGCAGGCTCTCTTTTTCGGCGCCCGCGCCGATGGAGAGCATCGCAATCACCGCGCCGACGCCGAAGATCATTCCAAGCATCGTCAGGAACGTGCGCAGCTTGTGAGTGTACAGGCTGGCGAAAGCCAAATTGATTTCAGTCAGGTATCGCATAGCCAAAAGGAGACGAGACGGGTTTAAGCGAAGATGTCATCTACCTTCATTTTGAATCCCGGCAGAATTTCTGAACGCAAAGTGTCGCCTGCGCCGAACAGATGAATTCTCTTTGCGCCTTCGGGCGAGAGCTTCAACACCTCGACGGTTTCCGCTTCCGAACTGATGAGCCAGCATTCGCGGACGCCGATCTTGGTGTAATCCTGAAGCTTATTTTTCAACACACTGCGCGTGTCGCTGGGCGAGAGGACTTCGACAACCAGATCAGGCGGTACTTCGATTATCGGCATCTCGCGCAATTGATCGCGGCCTCTGACTCCGGTGCGCTCGGCGTTAAGGTACAGGATGTCGGGCTGGCGCGTTTTGAGAGGCGTTTTGCGAATCAAAACGTCAACTGGCGAAGGCAGCACTACGCCGAGTTTCTTTCGGGTTACGAACAGGTCAAGCCTCATCATCAGGTTCTTGAGGAACCACTGATGCTCACTGGTCGGGGCAGGGCTCATAATCATCTCTCCATCAATTATCTCGTAGCGCAGATTGGTCTCCGGCATCGCCAGATACTCTTCATAAGCAATCTTCTTTTTTATCTCTCTTTCCGCTACGGCCATAACGCGCCTCCTTCAAGCGATGATTTTAGGGCAATTTTCACCCATTCCTTCATCCGGCTCAACTCACTTCTCCTTCTTGCTTTCATTCTTCGATTCGCGTTTCACGTCCGGTGGATTGAGCGCCAACGGTTGCCCCGCCTGCAACCCTTCGGTCACGACCACTTGAATCAGATCGCCCTGTCCGAGCTTGACCTTCATCGGCTCGAACTGCCCGAGCGATTTCCGGACGTATACGACGAAGTCGGAATCTTTTTTGACCACGGCGCTGCGCGGAACGACGATCACCGACTTCAATTCGCCCGCGCGGATTTGCGCTTTCAGCTTCATCCCCGGTTTCATCAGGTTCGGATCGGTTTTGTCCAATTCCACGATGACCTGGAAATATTTGACTGGCGATCCCTGATCAATCGCTCGCGCGAGGTTGTCAATGGTTTTGACCTTGCCTGTGAACTCCTGCCCCGGAAACGGATCGAGCGTGACGGTCACTGGCTGATCCTTCTTCAATTCGCCTGCGTCTTTTTCCAGCACGAAGCACTTGGCTTCCATTTTATCGGGATTGACCAGATTGAAGAGCGTCGAACCAATCCAGACCGTGCGGCCCGGTTGGATCGAAAAGCCGCCGAAGAAGTAGTCGGGGTTGGTGTAAACGATGATGCCGGAAGCCGGCGAGAGCAGTTTGAGCGAGGTGAACGCGCGCTCGACCTGGCCGATCTTGTTATTCGCCTGCTGCCGTTCGAGCAGCAGGATCGCTTCGTCGAGCGTGTAGACCTTGCCTTTCAACTGCAACCGGGCGTCGGCGTAGACCAGTTTCTTCTCGCTGAATTCCTTGTTGATCTGACCCTCGATGATGTCGCGTTGCGAATAGATCAGGGCGTCGCGTGGGAGGAATTCGTTGATCTTCTCCAGTTCCAGCTCGGCGAGGCGTTTGTCTTTGACGATGTCGGTCTTTTCGACGTTCGAGCCAAGCTCGCCTTTGGTGATCTTCTGGTTGGCCATCTCCAGGTTCGAGCGGTGTTCGAGCATCTGCAAATCCAGCTCCGCTTGATCGAATTCGACCAGCGTGTCGCCTTTGCTGACGTGGCGTCCGTCGGCCACCACGGTAGCGATCCTCAACCGTTCGACCGGGACGAATGGAACCGCGATGGTCATTGATTCAGCCGATTGCAATTCGCCGTCGGCGTAAATCTTCAGCGTGAAGTCGCGCGGTTGAACGGGGATGGTGAGCGGAGCGATTTCAGATGATGAGGCCGGCCAGGCGCGGCGCGCGGCATAGATGGCGACTGACACTGCGGCCAACAGGATGATGGCGATGAAGATCGCGCGGACGAGTTTTGGAAGTCGTTTGATCGGTTTCATTGGTTACTTTGCTTTCGCGAAATCAGTGGCGATTCGGTTGCCGGCGTTCAAGCCTTCGACGATTACGACCTCGGTTCCGTTCGATTCGCCCAGTTTGACCTGCTGCTGGCGCCACCCTTGATCAGCCTTCACTTTGACCATCGAGCCTTCCGCCGTCGTGCGAACGGCCTTGAGCGGGACGGCCAGGCAGTTCTCGATTTTCGAGGTTTCGATCTTCGCCTTCACGCTCATCGCCGGGCGCATGATCGAAACGTCCAGTTGGTCGAGCGCGATCTGGATGTCGAGGATTTTATTCGGAATGTCCCAGGCTTTTGGACGAACGAGCGTGCCGATAGTTTTGATCGAACCGGAATAAGTCTTGTCGGGAAAGGCGTCAATCGTGACTTCGGCGCGTTGCCCAGTTTTGATTTTGCCGATGTCAACTTCGGGAACGAAGGCTTCGGCGATGATCGTGTTCAGTTCGGGGATTTCGAGGATTGACTGGCCCATCCAGACGTTTTCGCCGACGCGGTATTTATCGCCGTTCCATTTCGTTTTGTAGATCACCACGCCGTCGCGAGTAGCCTTGGCCTGAAAATTCTCCATGCCTTTTTTGATCTGGTCGACCTTGTTCTCGGCGCGCGACTTCTTGCTGACGATGATCTGATAAGTGGCCTCGCTCGATTTCTTGTGCCAATCGAGACGCTCTTTCAATGCCTCTACCTCTCGGCGCGCCTGTTCAAACGCCAGGCGATCTTCTTCGACTTTGTTCGGAACGTCGAACTGCGGATCGCGCGTCTGTTTCAGTTTGAGCTTTTCGTAATTGTTTTCAGCCGCCGCCAGTCTCGTGAGCAATTCCTGCCGTTCGAGGTCAATCTGCGTCCGGGTCTTCTCCAGCTCTTTGTTGGCCTGATCCAGCTCGTTCTGGAACCTTTGCAAATCGTCACGGATCCTCTGCGCATCGAAGGTGATCAACGGCTCGCCCGATTTGACCTGTTTGCCTTCGGCGACGAGGTTGACGATCTGAAACTGCCAGTAGTTGGCGAACATTGGGGGCCCGCCGAAGTTCTGCACCGAGGTCGCGCGCAGCAATCCCGTGGCGTCAACACCGAACACCAGGGTCCTCGGCACGACGACCAATTCGTCGCCCGTCGCAATCGCTTTGGGCAGCAGCGATGAAAGCTTTGAGCCGAAGAGGATGTACGCTACGGCGATGGCCGCTATGAATGCGAAGGCGATGATAATGCGTCTGTGTTTTCTGATCATTGCGCTTCCTTAGAACTGGTTGCAAGTTTTGAAAATTGGGCAAAGTCTGTAATGATAGGCGTCTGAGCGCCGCAGTAAGAGATCATCACAGGACACAAATCAAACTTGAATCAAACATCAGAACAGCCGGAAA